>OJPW01001061.1_pt1 | contig 17801 bp, 16 predicted proteins | sample 1598571 | NCBI WGS metagenome assembly OJPW01 (sample SAMN03922493, study PRJEB24848) | human gut metagenome | isolation source: stool sample | host: Homo sapiens | place: Germany | collected 2011-05
CGAGATTGCCTCTTGTCTCGTGGGCTCGGAGATGTGTATAAGAGACAGAAATAAACTATGTATTGCCTGCATTAAAATTTTTATATTATCAAATGTGATTTTCCTTTTTAATCCCGAAACCGGAATTGATGCAAAAGCAAATCCCTCTTCCGGAATAATTTTAGACTCCATCCCATCCGGAGTTCCGATAAATAAAATCTCTGCTTCTTCTATTTTTAGAATCTCGCGGGCAATCGTAATTGCCGGATAAATATGTCCACCTGTTCCGCCTCCGGATAAAATAATACGTTTCATCTATACTCCCATCACTTCAGCCTGTTTACAATCTTTTTAAAATCAAAGCCTCGCGCTTCATAATTAGCATACATATCAAAACTTGAACATGCCGGAGACAGCAATACAACATCCCCGCTGCAGGCAATGGATTTCCCTTTTTCAACAGCGCCCCGCATATCATCAGCCAAAACAATAGTTTTTATCCCGGCTTTCTCTGCTTCATCTTTAAATCTTGCTGCTGCATTGCCTAACAAAATCAAACATTTGACACGCGCTTTCACCGTTTTCATAAACTTATCAAGTTTTGTGTGCTTGTCATATCCGCCTGCAATAAGAATGATTGGACGATCGAATGTTTCCATTCCCTTAATCGCCGCATCTGTATTTGTTGCCTTTGAGTCATTATAATATGAAACTCCATCCAGCTCTCGAACAAATTCGATACGATGCGGTAAACCTTTGAATTCAATTATTCCATCATGAATGGCTTCAAGCGGGATTCCACCTTCATATGCTAAAAATGCTGCTGCTAAGACATTCTGGTAATTCTGATTTCCTGTCAGCTGCAATTCATCTATACCTGCCACCTTAAGAACTTTCCCCCTTCGCTTAATCACCAAGTCTGCTCCGTTAAGACAGGCGCCTTCTTCTACATCACGGCTTATACTGAACAAACATACAGTAGTATTTTTAGCTTTTTTCATCAGTATCGGAGTATATTCATCTTCCGCATTTAACAACAAGCAATTATCCTTTCCCATATTCTCAAAAATTCTTGCTTTTGCTGCCACATATCTTTCCATCGTATGATGACGTTCTATATGATCTGGAGTAATATTCAAGATCACTGCTGCCCTAGGGCAAAAATCTTTAATAAACTCCAACTGGAAACTGGATACCTCTGCCGCAATCACTCCATCTTCAGCTACCAATTCTGCTTCACGGCTAAGTGAAATCCCTAGGTTTCCTGCTACTGCAAAAGGTATTGATGAATGGCCTATCATGCTGCCGAGTAAAGTTGTTGTAGTTGTTTTCCCATTTGTACCGGTAACTGCCAATATAGGAGCCTTCGTTACTCTATATGCCAGTTCAATTTCGCTAATTACAGGAATTCTACGCTTAAAAGCCTCCATCACGACTATATTCTCAGCAGAAATAACTGGTGAAACCACAACTGTATCGATTCCATCCAGTAACTCAACAGATTGCATGCCAAATTCAAATACGACCCCAAACGATTGAAGTATTTCTTTTTCTTTCTTATCTTTTATATTGTCTTTTAAATCTGAAACAATAACATTACATTCATGTCTGAGCAATACATGCGCTGCCCCTAGGCCGCTAATCCCTGCGCCAAGCACCAATACATTTTTCACTTTTACCGCCTCAAATAAAAACAACTACTACACTTATTGCTTCACTTTAATGCATGAATATATGCCTATATTTTTCTATGCTTTAAATGAAATCATGAGTGTGACACATGCCATAATGCAAGCAAAAATCCAAAATGACCAAACCACTCTAACTTCACTCCAGCCGGAAAGCTCAAAATGATGATGAAGTGGACTCATTTTAAATATTCGTTTTCCTGTTAATTGGAAAGATACAACCTGTAAAATCACAGAAAGTGCTTCGAGCACAAAAACCATCCCTAAAAAAATGAGAAGCAATTCGGTTTTTGTCACTATGGCAATTCCTGCAACTGCCCCTCCTAAAGCCAAAGAGCCGGTGTCTCCCATGAAAATTTCGGCCGGATGATAATTGAAAAATAAAAATCCCACACAGCCCCCCGCTAAGATTGCAGAAAACAAACCAATGTCATGTATCCCGTTTACATAGCAATAAACTGAATAAGCTAAAAATGTTACAACACTGCATCCTGAAGCCAAGCCATCCAGCCCATCAGTCAGATTCACTGCATTGGAAGCCCCTACAACAACCAATACTGCAAAAATATAATACAGCGCTCCAATCTCGATCTCCATTGATGAGAATGGAATTGAGATTGAATATGGCAGATGAAGCGTCTCTACACATCCCCAGCAAAAAAAGGCCGCTAAAATCAATTGTCCCGCGATTTTCTGCTTAGCGGTTAACCCCAAATTCCTTTTCTTTTCCGCTTTTATCAAGTCGTCTAAAAAACCAAGCAAGCCATGTCCCAAAGTCAGAAACAGGAGCCAAAGTACCGATGGGTCTGCCAATCTGTTCCAAATAACGACAAGAACTACAGACAAGCACACAAATAGCCCCCCCATTGTGGGAGTTCCCACCTTTAAGCGATGCGATTTGGGTCCTTCTTCTCGAATAGACTGCTGCGCCTTATATTTTCGTGCGAGGGGAATTGCAATTACCCCAAGCATAACTGTTAATGCAATTGCTTCCCCCATGTAAAGTATATAAGTAAATTCCATCTTAATTTAAAGATTTCCTCCAAAGTTCCAGTATCGTTTCCATATGCATGTAACGGGATCCTTTGACTAAAACAACATCTCCAGACTGGATCATCTTTTGTAATCTCTGCCAAGCATCCTCACAAGTTGTGCACTCCATGATGTTCGTTTTTCCCGCATCGCGAGCCCCCATAGCTATATGGCGGCTAAGCTTCCCCACCGTAATCATTCCGTCAAACCCTATATTTGCGGCTATTTTCCCCAGTTCATAATGAAATTGTTCCTCTTTTTCCCCCAACTCTCCCATATCCCCTAACACAAGGAAATAATGCTTTCCATTGACCTGACGCATAGCATGAAAAGCCATCTCCATTGATAATGGATTAGCATTATAAGAGTCATCAATCACAGTTACGCCATTAATCTCTGTGAAAAACTGTCTTTGCGCTCCAGGTAAAAACTCAGAAAGTGCTTTTTGAATACGATTTACATCAATCCCAAGCACTCTTGCTGTTGCCGTAGCCGCCAATGCATTATATACATTATGAACACCTAGCATATTCAGCTTAACTTTAAATGCCTCATCAAAGCAGGTACAAACATATTTGGTACAATTATTTTCATATTGAATTCTACTCCCATGGACAGTATAATTCCCATTTACGCCATACCCTATTATATTTCCGTTAAAAGTATCTCCCATTTTAATTACATAAGGATCATCTTCATTTAATATGGCAATCCCCTTATCAGGTAGTGATTCAATTAGCTCTCCCTTCGCCTTCGCGATATTCTCCTGACTCCCTAAAATTCCTATATGCGAAGTCCCTACATTTGTTACAACACCGATAGTAGGCGCTGCAATTCGACACAGTCCTGCAATTTGCCCAAGACCTCTCATTCCCATTTCCACCACGCACGCTTCTGTTTCCGGCGTCATGGATAAAAGAGTCAACGAAAGTCCAATTTCATTATTAAAATTTTTCTGCGTTGCACATACATTCAATTTGGAAGCAACTAAAGCCGCAATCATATTTTTTGTCGTCGTTTTTCCATTAGATCCCGTTACCGCCACCACTGGAATATCAAACTTCATCCGATAGAAATGTGCTAATGCTTCCAGGGCTGTTTGGGTATTTTTTACCAGGATAACGGAAACTGTTCGAGGAACAGCCTTAAAAGAAGATCTTTCGGAAATAATGACCATTGATGCACCGTTAATACATGCATCATTTAAAAAATGATGTCCGTCAAATGTATTCCCTTGCAAAGCAATAAAAAGTTCTCCGGGAGAAATAGTGCGCGTATCAGTATTTACCCCTGTACAATATTCATGGCTCCCCTGCTGCAGTAAAACACCACTAACTGCCTTTAAAATTTCCCCCAGCGTAAATGATGCCATTTCCTAACCTCTTAATGCCTTCCTTACTTCTTCACGATCATCAAAATGAACCGTTTTATCTTTCAAAATCTGATAATCTTCATGCCCTTTACCCGCAATCAATACAATATCCTGATTGTGTGCTATCGACAGAGCATACTGTATGGCAGCACGCCTGTCAGTTACCGTTTTATAAAGTAAATTACTCTTATGTTGGGAAATATCCTGTACCCCGGCAGAGATTTCCCTAATAATTTCTTCCGGGTCTTCTGTTCTTGGATTATCACTAGTAATAACAACAACATCAGAATAATTGGCAGCGATGCGCCCCATAATAGGACGTTTCAATTTGTCCCTGTCTCCGCCACAGCCAAAACAGGTTATAAGACGCCCCTTCGCAATCTCTTTCGCAGTTGTTAATATTTTTTCCAACCCATCCGGTGTATGTGCATAATCTACGACGACGGAAAAAGATTGCCCTTCTTCAATAAGTTCAAACCGTCCTGCCACTGATACGAAATCAGAAAGAGCAGCTTGTATGTCTTTGATATCCACACCTTCTGACAAAGCTGCACCAATAGCTGCCATTACATTATATACGTTGAAACGGCCGATAAGCTTAGTTTTTATAACGTATCTTTTTTCACCAAGCTGAATTTTGAACGATGAGGATTTTCCACTAAAATGAACATCACTTGCTTTTAGATCGGGATTACCATTAAAGCCATAAGTTGATACTTGGCAAAAATCCGGGTCTGAAATTGCGTTACTCATTACGGCTGCATATGGATCATCACTGTTAATCCACGCCGATTTCCCATCTTTAATCTGATCTTTGCCAGAAACCATTTTGAAAAGGATGGATTTTGCCTTGGCATAATTATCCATAGTCTTATGATAATCCAAATGATCTTCTGTCAGATTTGTAAAAACCGCTGTATCAAACTCACATCCGATAACACGCCCCATAACTAATGAATGAGAAGATACTTCCATACAAACATGGGTTACATTTTCTTTTAGCATCTGATACAAAATACGCTGCAGGTCTATAACATCCGGTGTTGTATTATGTGTCGGGATCTCTTTATCCCCAATCAAAGCATGCACCGTTCCAATGACACCGGTTTTATATCCGACATGATGCAGGATATGGGATATAACATGGGTTGTTGTAGTTTTTCCATTTGTTCCCGTCAAAGCAATCATTCTCATTTTTTTAGAGGGATAGTCAAAAAAATATGGAACTATATCTTCCATCGCTTTCCGTGTATCGGCAACATAGATAATTGTAACATCTGAGGCCACATCGATTTTCTTTTCCGCAATAATAGCTGCCGCTCCATTTTCAGCCGCCATATTTGCAAAATTATGTCCATCTACGTGTTCTCCACGCAAACAGAAAAATAAACTTCCTGTTTCTACCGCACGGGAATCCGCAGTTACATCAATTATTCTAACTTGGGAATTACCTTCCATTCTCTCAATAGGAGTTGCCCTTAATAAATCAATTAATTGCTTCACACCAATACCTTCTACTTGTCATCATAATCCTGTACATTGCCTTATATAGTATAACAATTTATATACAAGCACAATAGCGGTCCTATGAGGGCCGCTATTAACTCAATCTCTTATTTTCTGCTTTCCGCCTTCTGTCTCCATACGTCCATAAATAGCACTTGTAGCAACTTGCATACCAAGTTGTGTTTCCGCAATATTTTGGATTCTTGCCGGTGCTTCAAGCTTGGCAACATCCAGCTGTAAGGTTGCATTTTCTTTTGCAATAGAAATTACTTCAGAACGAAGAACTTGCATTTTATATTCTTGCTGTGCATTCATTCCCGAAAAAAAATACAATGCCAACACAGGAATAAATAATAAGGAAAGGCTTATAAATACTTGATAAAAGTTCCTGCGTTCAATGACGCCACTTTGTCCTGCTACTGCTACGTTTTCAGATATATAATTCATCATATTCACATTCTGTGATGTCATTTGAACTTCCCCTATCCCTTATTACACTTTTTCCACCACACGAAGCACAGCGCTTCGTGCTCTTGGATTCTCCTTAACTTCTTGCGGGGACGGCCTTATTGCTTTCCCCACACTTCTGACCTGTCTTCTGTGATTACATATACAAATCGGAATTTCCGACGGACAAATACAGTCTTTAGACATGTCCCTAAAGGTATTTTTGATAATACGATCTTCCAATGAATGAAAAGTGATGACTCCTAACCGTCCTCCCTTATTCAGGTGATTTATGCAATCCTCCATGGCTTTTCGCAAAATACCAAGTTCATTATTTACTTCAATGCGAATGGCCTGAAAAGTCCTTTTCGCTGGATGCGGTCCATCTCTTCTTGCCGCAGAGGGGATTGCCGCTTTAATGACATGGACAAGTTCTTCTGTAGTAGAGATTGGTCTGCGCACCCTGGCTCTATCTATAAAATCAACAATACGACTCGCCCAACGTTCTTCCCCGTAATCACGAATAATATTTCTTAAATGCTCTTCCGTATATGTATTTATCACATCATATGCAGTCAACGAGTTCCTTTGATCCATTCTCATATCAAGTTTTCCATTATTCATATATGAGAATCCACGGGCTCCATCATCCAACTGATGCGATGATACCCCTAAATCAAAAATAAAACCATCAACTTTTTCTATTCCATTCTCTTTTAAAATTCCATTGATATTAGAAAAATTGTCTCTTACTGATATAAATTTACACTGGGCTCCACGGAGCCGTTCTTTAGCCGCCTCAATAGCCTCCCCATCCTGATCTACACCAATTATGCAGCCAAGATTTGAAAGCCCTTCAGCAAGAGCCAAAGAATGGCCTCCACCGCCCAATGTGCAATCCACATAAGTACCGTTTGTATTCGTCAATACATGACTAACCATCTCATTTTGCAAAACAGTAGTGTGGCTAAATTTCATAGATACCTCTTATATCAGAAATTCAGAGGAAGTTCTAACGATTCCGCCAAATCGGTAATAGATTCTTCTTCATTTAAATCCCGATCAAGAAGCTCAGGATCCCATATTTCAATCGTGCTTCCCGCACCGATAATTCTTGCATCTTTTTTTAAATCAGCAAGTTTCCTTAAATGTGCAGGAATCAATATCCGCCCCTGCTTATCGCACTCCATTTCACTTCCTTTTCCAATCAGATATCTTTTTACCTTTCTTACATTTTGATGTGTTGCCGACATTTGCTCAAACTTAGAAATAAGATTATTCCAATGTTCCATCGTATAGATGCAGAGACAGGAATCCAACCCTGGAGCTAAAACGAAATGATCCCCCAATTCTTCGCGGAATTTGGCAGGAAGAATCATCCGCCCTTTTGAATCTATACTGTGCGAATATTCTGACATAAACATGATTCTTCCACCTCCCTCCACTTTTAGCCACATTCTACCACAATCCCCCACTTATATACAATCCGGAACATTTATTCTCATATAACTATTATTCACCAATATTTCCTACCATCTCTTTCTTCGCTTTAATAATGCCAGACATTTTTAACTCCCACTTTGTCTTTATACTGTGTAAAACAGAATAAAATTCACACAAAAAAACGTGATGAAAATCTCTTTCATCACGTTTCCTATTCTGCTACGATATACGCACTACCCAGCCTGGTACATGTATTAAACGGAATATTTATCAAAGCCGCCCTCGCATTTACAGACAGTGGCGTTTTCACTGCGCCAGACCAGTATAACATCCTACCTATAATCTCGCCAGGTGACTTCCCGTTTGCCCTCAGTTCCTGGATGGTAATTCCGCCTTGCCTCTTAGACAAACGTATACCATACTTATCTACCAGCAGAGGTAAATGTCCGTATAAGGGAATTTGATAGCCAAGCTTTCTCAAAAGATAAATTTGATAAAACGTTGAAGGCAATAGATCATTTCCTCTGAAAACATGAGTTACCTGCATTATCCCGTCATCCGCAGAAGCCGCCAATTGATATGATACGGCACCATCTGCCCGAAAAATAATAAAATCATCTTTCCCCTCTTCTAAGGTCTTTATCTGATTCCCGCAGAACATATCACAAAAAGAAATTTCTTGCTTTTTCATGCGGATTCTCCAAGATGGCTCTTTGTCGGTTTGTCCCCGTTCTGACCATGATAAGTTTCGACAATGCCCGTCATATACAGGTTTGTTTTCCCCTAAATGGGGAGCTGACGATATATTATGTATTCTTGCCCGCGAACAAAAGCAAGGGTATATGGAATCTTCAGCTTCCCACCGCTTCTTAATACCCTCATATATAGAGAACCGTTTACTTTGTATAGGCTCTCCATATGCATATGCATGCCCGGGTTCTTCATCCCAATCTAACCCCAGCCAAGATAAATCTTCTTTAATTGCTGAGATATAGTCTGCCCTGCACCGACTTTGATCGATATCCTCTATTCGCAGAATAATTCGCCCTTTATTTTGCCTCGTCCATAACCAGTTTAAAAACGCCACCCATACATTCCCCAAATGCAAATAACCTGTTGGACTTGGTGCAAATCTTGTTTTTATCCCCATCACTTCGGCATAGACAGAATAGATGTGAATAGCGCTTTATTTTGTCTTATTTTTTCTTCGTTTCCCATTACACAAATATAAGGATCATTCATCACACTTCTGACAAGCGGTGCTAAACTTCTGATATTGTCAATTGTACAGTTAACAATTTCATCCCTTATTTTCATTCGGCTTTCTCGTGTATTCCCTGTCAGGTAGTATGCTAAAGCTCTTTCTCCCTTCATAAATGGTGTCAATTGAATTTCTTCAGCAGCCATCGTCCCAATAACATACTTGGTCATCTCGCGTTCAGATAAGACGAGTGCGCTTAAATAGTCAGGCAATTCCTCATAAACTTTTAAAGTTTCCGCTAAATTAGGATCACGGTAAGAACATAAAACGGCATTACCATTTCGCATAAACTGGGTAAACGCTCCATATGCTCCACCAAGGACTCTTACTTTTTTCCACAAATACTCATATCGAAGAATAGTTTCCATCACCCGGAGTGCTCCAGTATACGCAAAACCATGTCTTTTAAAATTTCCGCCTTTTGCTACATACTGTACTTTACCTGCTGTTTGAAAAGCCTCATTTATTACTACGTTGGGGCAGGTCGTTTCTCGGTTGGCAGGGCCCAGCTCTTCGGGCATTTCTGAAACCATTTCAGGTAAAAACTTATTGACTGCCGTTTTTTCTTCTTCAGATCCAATTGTATGAATAAAAAGATTATGCCGTGTAAAAATTTGTTTTGCCAGCCGTTGCAAGCAAGAAATCATTTCATCGCTAATTGCATCAAATCTTGCAACCACATCACTCAAAAAATAATAATAAGACAACCCTGTCGTCTCTGAATATCTACCTGTTTCAGAAAAATAAGATAATAATCGGCTTATACAAAGAGTATGTCCGCGGGCAAACGCTGTCATATCCCAATTTGCTTTTTCTTCCATTAAAATCTCTCTTAACCGAATTTTGTCAGTATAATCGGTATGCAGGATTACCTCTTTCAGCAGTCGAACCATTTTGTCTGCGTTAGATACGAGTGCTTTTCCTTTTACGATTAAATACGGCGTGCATTTTTGATCTGAATCGATATTACTGATCGACCCCACTTGAAAGTTAATTCCTCCAGTATACGCATTAGACTGTCTAACCAATTCAGAATATTCATAATTTACGGTATTCATCGATAATAGCAGTCTTGTCAATATATTGGCATAAAAGATATCCTTTTTTGACAATCCTTCTAAATTAAAATATAAATTTAGATAAACAATACCGTTTGAATTGATGTCATAGTGAAAATGACGGATTCCCTCAATTCTGCCATTCTCGATTTCATCATTCTCAATTTCACGATTTAAATCTTCCCGTCGAAGGAGAGGAATAGCAGTCAAAGCCTCTTCTGAATCCACAGATGCCTGTCGCTCTTTTAATACCCGTGTCTTTTCTATAATATCCGTAATCTGATTCTCTGAAAGGCTTTTTTTATAGGCGTCCAGTTGTTCCGCAACTTCAATTCTTTTCTTTTCATCAATCCCTTTTTTAGCTTTCATGGTAATCAATACCTGATGAGGATTCTTAATAAGATATTTTAGAAGCAGGCCTTCAAAATAATCCGTTTCAATAGCTTTCCTTAATCCATTTATATCATCGTAATACCGCAGAGCTTCTATTGGATCACGGTCATATAGCCACATATCCATAGCCCGTATTCCGTAAAACAAGCCTTTAGGCCTCCCCTGATAATCGTTTTCTCTTAAAATAAATTCCGTACGATTCAATGCGGCAGTCAACATCTTTTTATCAAGCCCCGTAAGCGCAAGTTTTCTAAGTGTATGATCTATGATTTGTGAGAATTCTCCCTGCCGTTCAGGTTCCGAACCCGTCACAACAATAGACCAGACCGGCTGTTTATAACTATCCTCGTAAGCTCCCGATACATCACCTCCAACACCTGCATCAAGGAGGGCTTTTTTTAACGGAGCGCCATCCATATCAATCAATACATAATTTAATATCCGAATGGCCAATGACTCTTTTGTTGTCATACAATCCGTCATAGCAGCATATAAAGCATGAATCGCTTTATTAGCGATATTCTCTCCATCTGCTATGTTGTAATTCTTTTCTGCTATGACACGTTTGGCAAACGCTTTCTGTGTTCCCACCTCAGAATAGACACACTGTCTATCGAAAGCCGATAAATACTCTTCATCAATATATTTTAAGGTATTTTCTATATCCATATCTCCATATAAATAGATATAGCTGTTTGACGGATGATAAAAACGACGATGAAAATCAGTAAACTCACGGAATGAAAGAGTAGGAATAACGTCTGGATCTCCCCCTGACTCTACACTGTATGTCGTATCAGGAAAAAGCTTTTCCATCGCAGCGTCGTTCAATAATGCATCAGGGGAAGAAAGTGCTCCCTTCATTTCATTATAAACAACCCCATTATAGGTAAGTTCTCCATCTTTCTTATCAAGTTCATAATGCCAGCCTTCCTGCATCAGTATTTGGGGATTCTGCAAACAGTCCGGATAAAACACCGCATCTAAATACACATCCATCAGATTATGAAAATCTGTAGAATTTCTACTGGCAACAGGATACATAGTTTTATCAGGCCAAGTCATGGCATTTAAAAAGGTATTCAAAGAGCCTTTTGCAAGTTCCACAAAGGGTTCTTTTAAAGGGAACTTTCTTGAGCCACAAAGAGTAGAATGTTCCATAATATGCGGCGTTCCTTTTGAATTGTCCGGTGTCGTGCGGAAACAGATATAAAAAACCTTATTATCATCTGCTGAATCTAAATACATTAATTTTGCACCGGATTTTATGTGCTCCATCATGTATACATCAGAATTTACCTCTTCAACATGATCCACTTTCATAATATTGAATCCATGCACTACATCTCCATTATTCCATTTCATGGTCAACCTCCATATTATTTCATCATTAATAGAAAAAGCGCAGGCAATTTTATCCTGTGCTTTCTAAATAGTCTAACGATCAGGCCGTTTTATTTCCCCAAAACTCTTTATGGATAGCCTGTATAGCTTTTGCCACATCGTCCCGGTTAATCAGACAGGATACGCTAATTTCTGATGTACTAACTATCAAGATATTAACGCCGACCCTTCCCAGTGCGCCGAACATTCTTGCAGCAACCCCGGGCGTACCGAGCATGCCTGCACCCACAATAGATACTTTCGCCATATTATCATCATAAATAATAGTCGTCAATTTCTCTTGCGACTGCAATTCGCCAAGAACACGCCTTGCATCCTCTAAATCCGTATCGGTAATAGTAAAAATAATGTCGGTCAGATCATCATTAGACCGCTGCACACTTTGTACAATCATATCGACATCAATATGTTCATCAGCAAGAGCTTCAAACACCATATGCGCAACACCGGGAACATTTTTCACGTTCAATACAGAAATCCTGGCCGTATGTGTATCTTGCGCAACACCTTTAATAATTTGGCGTTTTCTTTCCATGACGCATTCCTCCTGGATAATTGTTCCTTCATCGTCCGTAAATGTAGATCTGACATGAATTGGTATGTGGTAATGCATCCCTAATTCAACACTGCGCGGCTGCATAATGCCTGCGCCAAGACGTGCCAATTCCAGCATTTCTATATTCGTGATTTCCTGCATTTTTACAGCATGCGGACAGTATCTGGGATCCGCCGAATAAACACCATCTACATCAGTGAAAATTTCACACACATCCGCATGCATTGCACCGGCTAGGGCAACTGCTGTTGCATCGCTCCCACCGCGCCCCAAAGTGGCAACATCTCCATTCGGCAACACCCCTTGGAAACCTGCAACAATGACAATATTCCCTTTCTCTAACTCAGAAAATACTCTTTCCGGTTTTATATCGTCAATCAGCGCCTTGCCATGTGTCCCGCTACAAAAAACTCCTGCCTGCATCCCCGTCAAAGATATTGCAGGTGCTCCTAAGCTTTTGAAGGTCATCGCCAAAAGAGAGATCGAGACCTGTTCTCCTGTAGACAGCAACATATCCATCTCTCGGCCATGTCTCAATGATGGAACCTGACCAGCTAACGCCAGCAAATCATCCGTACTGTCACCCATGGCGGAAACTACTATAACAATCTTATCATTATCATGTTTTTCGCGAAGAATGCGCGATGCTATATTCTTCATTCTTTCTGTTGTCGCAACAGATGATCCGCCAAACTTTTTTACATAGAGTGCCATTCCGCATCCCTCATTTACTTTTATATTTATTTAGAGATTTTATCATGCATTTTAATCTATGTAAAGGAATTTATCTTGCTGCAGCCGATTTAAAATTCTATACCTTTGCGTGCATGTATCCCATTTTGAAAAGCATGTTTAATTAAAGTCATTTCGGTTACCGTATCAGCAGCTTCAATAATCTCCGGCCTGGCATAGCGCCCGGTTAAAATCATATTTAACCGCGGAGGCCGTTCTTTAATAAGTTTTAAAAGTTTTTCCGGTTCAAGCATCTCAAAATGAATCGCATAATTAACCTCATCTAAAACAACCAAATCCCACCTATCACTCATTACTTCATCAACAACAGTTTCCCAAGCCCTGGCTGCCAACTCTTTTTTATTCTGATAAGCAGCTTCATCCTCTTTGCGATTGTGAAACACAAAGCCATCACCCATAGGTCGAATCTCTATATTTTCATTACATGCTTCCAATGCTTCAATTGCTTTAAGTTCACCATATTTCCATGCACCTTTAATAAATTGTAAAATAAGAACTTTTTGTCCATTACCCCAAGCACGGATTGCAGTACCTAACGCCGCTGTGGTTTTCCCTTTACCCGTTCCTGTATTAATAAGGATCAAGCCCTTTTGTTCTGTCATTTTCCCTCCTTGCTACAATGATAACGCTCGCAGGATTCAATTAACTTTTCTCCAGCTTTGGGATTCCCATCAAAAGAAAGGTGCAGATATGATGCCAATATGTTTTTATTGCTATATCCTTCCAAATGCCCCTCTTTTTGTCGGGATCCCTGAAGATTATATGCCCAGGGAAACCCTTCGCCGTATTCTAAAGTAGAAAAATGAAATTCATGCCCTTTCAGAGTATCACCCGCATCAGCAATAATACTAGATAAAAGCGTTTTCCCTTTCACATAGCCAATGCGCTGAAGACTCTTCTGCATTTTACAAACAGCCGGCACAATTCCCGCCATTTCATAACATTCTCCATTAAATCCCTGTATAGCCTTGCAAAGATACATCAATCCGCCGCATTCCGCATAAATCGGCATTCCTCTTTCAGCACACCGGCGTATAGACTCCTTCATGGAAATGTTCCCCATTAATTGCTGCAGAAACATCTCCGGAAAGCCGCCGCCAAAGATTAGGCCATCCGCTTCCGGTACAGTTTTATCCCGAAGAGGACTAAATTCAATAATTTTTGCTCCATTTTTTTCAAGATATTCTAAGCTTGTCGGATAATAAAAAGAAAACGCTTCATCTTTCGCCACGGCAATACAAACCCGTTTCTTAGCTGAAAAATCATTTCGTACGTCTACAAACATAGAAGGTGCCTGCTGCGCTGCTTTCAGGAAGGCATCCGTATCTACCCATCTACTGACAGCCTCCCCCATATGCTTAATTAACACTCGTGTTTCTACTTCCGTAACAGGTGTCAGTCCCAAATGGCGTTCCGGCGTTTTTAATGCATCATCCCGATGGAACGCGCCAAATACAGGCATATGAATTTTTCCCATAACTTCTCGAACCATCGCCTCATGGCGGTCGGAACCAAGGCGATTCAATATGACCCCGACGATATTTACTCCCTTATCATATTCACGGAAGCCTAACGCTGTAGCCGCGATACTGTACCCAACGGATTTACAATCCAATACCAATATGACCGGCGCATTTAACTGTTTTGCAATGGCGGCAGTACTGCTGATTCCATCCTCCCCTCCATCATAGAGACCCATAACCCCTTCTATAATTGATATATCTGCATTTTTAGATAAAGCAATAAAGGTCTCATTTAACTTATCTGGAGGTGTCATCCATGTATCCAGGTTATAAGAGCTATGTCCTGCCGCTTCCGCATGAAACCCGGGATCTATATAGTCAGGCCCCACTTTAAAGGGCTGGACTCTGTACCCCTCTCTATTAAAATATGATAAAAGGCCGGTCACTATCGTTGTCTTCCCGACACCGCTGTTCGTACCTGCAACGATAATCCGAGGTCGTATAAACTCCGTCATATCAGTTCCCTCGTTTGGCAATAATTGTACTTAAATAATTCGGTCGATACTCTGAAGGCAAACTATCCAGATCCCGCTCTATTATTTCATCAGGCAAACCCGCGCGTGATACCATGACCGCATTCTTTATCATGTGATGCTTACGCAGTTCTTCCTGGATAAATGCAAACTTCTTATACACCTTCATAATTACCGCATTGTCAGCAGCGGAAAGTGCTCTGTCAATTTTTTCAGGATCTGCAGTTGCAGGAATGATCAGTACGTTTTCTTCCCATTCGGTCACCGGCATTCCGATATAAGAGGCAATCCCTAAAAAAGCGGGAATTCCCGGAATCGTTTCCACAGTATATTTTGTTCCTTTTAATGCCCGGAAAATATACATATATGTACTATACAGCATCGGATCACCTAAAGTAAGAAAAACCAAATTTTTTCCTTCATCTAACTTTTCTTCAATAATTCTTCTATTTTCTTCCCACTGTTTCGATACAACTTCCATATCAGTTACCATTTGAAACACAAGAGGTAAGATTTCCGCTTTTTTTGAAATATAGGGAGTTGCAATATGATAGGCAACAGAGTCTTCTTTTTTTTCTGTTTTTGGTGTAATAATCATATCCGCATTTCGAATCGTTTCTACCGCTTTTACAGTTAAAAGTTTGGAATCTCCCGGTCCCACACCGATTCCATATAACTTCCCCTTTGACATAACTATCCTCCTCATAAAAATTTTAGAATATACTATACGATTCCTATTCTATCATCTATTTTAAAAAAAATCTGTGAAAATATGAAATCTCCACAGATTAGTTCCTACACTTACCAAAACCATATATAACAATCACTTTAGTGTAAATGATACCGGGACTCGTGATTGCGCTTCAACAGCTACTCCATTTTGCTTTGCAGGAACAAATTGCCACCCGTAAACGGCATTCACCGCAGTTTGATCAAGTATGCTGTTTCCTGATGATGATTCAACCCAGGCACTTGTCACATTACCATTAACGCTGATGATAAGACCAACCACCGTCGTTCCCTCTACATTTGACGCACGAGCCGATTCGGGATAAGAAGGAGATGGTGCGCTTAATATTTGCGGACCCATGGTGATGCCATCATTTCCATCACCATTACCGGTTCCTGCTCCTGAACCATTTCCACCACCGGAACCTGTACCGCTGCCGGAACCCGTACCTGACCCCGTTCCGGTGCCATGTCCAGATCCATGACCGCCTCCGGAACCCGTACCGCTGCCAAACCCACGATTTCCTGAAGATTCCCCTTCTCCGGAAACCTGATTCCCCATATTGTCTTTTGTTGCAGCCTCTTTAGATTCTGTTACTGAATCAGCAATTTCATGAACATCATTCATGGCATCTTCCGGCATATCTTCTGCCAGAGCCGGAGGAGGCGGTGCAACTTCTGTCGGTTCGGCTGAAGGTGGCGCTATGGCAGGGCCATTATCTGCATCAGGACTTCCGCCGCCGCCACCGCCGCCGCCAGATAATGAAACCAAATCTACCTCAATAGGTCCTTTATCAACGGGAGCAGAAGGAAATAGTGCCACAACCACCCCAATCACAACAAACACTACAACGTGACAAGCAATAGATGTTCCAAAGGCAGCCATCCATCTGTATTTAGATGTAAACATAGCGCCGCCCCCCTTTATTCCTTACTCTGTGATTTTGCTTCCGTTGCAATACCAATCTTACTAATTCCCACTGATTTCAATTGATCCAGAACAAATACGAAATCCCCATGTTCTGATTTCGTATCCGCCCGAAGAACAATACTCAAATTCGGATTTCTATTTTTTTCAATTTCCATTCTTCTGCGGAACGTTTCACGGGGAATCTTTTCCTGCTCTACGTAAATCTGCCCATCTGAAGTAACCGCTACCGGTAAGGCCTTTTCTATATCCAATTTCGAAGTCACCGTTTGCGGTAAATTTAAACTAATTGATTTTTGCACCACCATGGTTAACATACTCATCATAAAGAAAACAAGTAAGAAAAATATGATATCAATCATGGGGATAATCATTATTTTAGGCTTTTTATCTACATCCAGTTGTTGTAATCTCATTTTTCTTTACCTTCCGCTATTGCAAGATAAACAGAAGATAATTTTTCTATAGAAGAAATATAGTGGCTAACTTGCTGGGATAAGTAAGTATAAGCAATTAACGCTATAATGGCAACGAATAAACCCGTTGCCGTACACACCAATGCTTCCGCAACACCACCGGTAATAGCAAAAGGCTGACCATCCGCAGTGGACAAGACATCAAAGGAACCTATCATTCCGATAACAGTGCCAAGCAATCCCATTAAAGGGGAAAGTGTCACAATAACATCCAGATAATTCAGGTAATTTTTCAAAAGACCTGCCGCATGTGCTGCAGCGCCTTCAATAATTGTCGCCTGATGTGCTTTAGTTCCATATACATTGACTGCAGATAGAAGGACCCCGGCCGGAATTCCACCATCAGCTTTTAAAGCGTCTTTTAATCCTTCTATATCTCCCCGGTCCAAGCTGTCAGTCATCACCGCTGACAACCTTTCTGTATCAGAACGATGGGAAGAATAGTATCTATATCTTTCAAAAAAAATCGCCACAACTATAATCGAACAAAGTAAAAGCGGGTACATCATAAATCCGCCAGCATGAAATAAGTGCAAAAAATACATAACATCCTCCCAATTCACATTTTAGCAACCATACACTTTATTCACAAATTAATAAAAGAGTATATATAAAACTTATTACAAAAAGAATAGCATTTACATATATTCTAGTCAAATATTTTCCTTTTATATCATAATTTCTATCATTATAAATTAACGTAAATTTTATATAAGTCAAGAACAAATCATAACCACCCGTAAAACGGGTGGTTTGCTCTGACCCTATAAGGGTCTTCCT
>OJPW01001076.1_pt1 | contig 17529 bp, 25 predicted proteins | sample 1598571 | NCBI WGS metagenome assembly OJPW01 (sample SAMN03922493, study PRJEB24848) | human gut metagenome | isolation source: stool sample | host: Homo sapiens | place: Germany | collected 2011-05
GGGACGAGCTGATGAAGCAGTTTCTGGAGATCGTCCGCCGCAACCGGCAGCTCCGCGCCAAGGTGGAGCAGGGCCTGAAGGAGGCCAACGACGCCTTCACCGTGGCCTCCGCTGTCATGGGGCCGGAGATGCTGGAGCAGTCGCTGCTGCGGCCCCAGCGCTCCGTGTCGCTGGATGTGGACGCCCGGAACATCATGAGTGTCAACGTGCCGGTGTTCACGTTCCACACCGAGGGCGGTGAGGGTTCCCTCCTGCCCTACGGCTTCGCCCAGACCAGCGGCGAGCTGGACGCGGCGCTGGAGAAGATGCAGGCGGTGTTCGCCGATATGCTGGAACTGGCGCAGGTGGAGAAATCCATGCAGCTGCTGGCGCAGGACATTGAAAAGACCCGCCGCCGTGTCAATGCGCTGGAATATGTGATGATCCCGGAGACGGAGAAGAACATCCGCTATATTACGATGAAGCTGGACGAGAACGAGCGCGGCAATACCACGCGGCTGATGAAGGTCAAGGATATGGTCTTGCAGGACGCCCATCACTATCAGCCGTAAACACGAGAAAAAAGAGGAGACACTGTGCGTCTCCTCTTTTTTTATTCCACATCGTCGGCCCATTCCTGCAGCGCCGACTGGATCAGCGTATCGCCGTCGGTCAGTCCCCAGCTGTGCCACCGGGCCAGCGCACTGCGGAACGGATACACCGCGCCGCCGGACTGCGCATAGTTGCACCAGCTCTCCAGATACTCCCATTCCGGCGTCAGCGTCTCCGCGTCGTACAGCACGTAGGCCCGCAGATCCTCCGCGCCCCGCAGGCGCGACCACTCCGCAGTGATGGTGCTGCGCTGGCTGCTTCCGAAGAAGCTCTGACTGGTGTAGCTGCCGCTGTCCAGCGCGGCGAAGTCCGCCGTGTACGTCTGTCCCCGCCGGCCGCACAGCACGCGGCCGCCGATGATATTGCCCCGGGTCCAGTTTTCATCGTCACGCCACATCGGCCAGAGCTCCACGCTCTCCGTCAGAGCCAGCCCCTCGGGCCGCGCCGCGATGTGGTGCAGGAGCACCACCCGCTGATAGCCGTCCTGGGGCAGCACCACCGCCACGTGGATCATGGTGCAGACCTCCTCCACGTCGTAGACGTGGTAGGTATAGCGGTACGTGCCGTCCTCCTGCTTCTCCGCGCTCTGGTACTGCCAGGTATTGGGCGTATCCTCGTCCCAGACACCGGTGGTCACCACCCGATATTTGTCGCCGTCGTACCGCGTGTCGGTCTGTGTAAGCACCTCGCTTGCGCCGGACATCGCGGCCACCTCCTCGGCAGTCAGGTCATCCAGCACACGCCGCGGCATGCCCAGCGCCAGCAGCTCCGCCCGGATCGTCTCGTCCTGCGGCGCATCCTGACGCACCTGCCAGTCCATGGGGTACCGCTGGCCCAGCAGCATGGCCAGTATCACCGCCGCCAGCGTCACGCCCAGATACCCCCACAGCACCGTCGTCATCGAAAGGCGCACCGGTGCGGCGTGAATGGCGTAGCCGGTGTCCTCCAGCGAGCGGGAGAGCTTCACCAGATTCCGCAGGATCACGAGGTACACCGCCAGCACCGGCAGCACCAGCAGCCAGCCCTCCAGACCGATCATGGCCAGCGCCATCAGTACCGCGTAAAAGGCAGCCAGCACCCCGGCGGCGGGGGCGGACGGCTTCTCCGCACCGGCGGCGCGGGATACGCCCACCATACCCCGCCACAGGGCGATCAGCGTCGCCTGCATCAGCGCCATATCCGCATAGGCAAGCGTCAACCCCTCCTCCACCGGCAGCGCCGCCAGCACCATGGCGGCGCTGCGCAGGACGGCGGCGGCAATGGACAGGCCGTAGGCCCACCGCAGCGCCCGATTCTCCCGCCGCAGCGTGCGAAAGCCCAGCACCAGCAGGATGCAGCCCAGCGTGGGCAGGATGTAGTCCAGATACAGAAGCTGCAGCGTCAGCGTCTTCAGGGCGATGCCCCACACCACGCAGCTCATGGCACTGCGCCACGGGCTGACATCCGCAGGCGGCGGCAGGGTGTCGGCGCTCTCTGTCAGCAGCGCGTCAAAGCGCAGATCGTCACTCACAGAAGTCACCTCCCAACAGCTCCCGCAGCTTTTGCCGCAGGCGGTACAGCCGCCCCTCCACGCCTCGCTCCGTCAGTCCCAGCTCGGCAGCCATCTGTGCGGTGGACTGACAGTAGTAATATTTCCGGTAGAACAACGTCTGTTCCCCGTCGGTCAGGCTCTTGACTGCCCTTACCAGCAACCGGGAGCGCTCCTGCCGCAGCAGGGCATCCTCGGCGCTGCCCGCGCCGTGGGGCATATCGTCTGTCAGCGCCGTCTCCGTCCGCAGGCCGCGGGCGCGGTTGAGCGCACAGTTGCGCGCCAGCACTGTCAGCCATCCGCGCAGCGTCCCCTTGGACGCGTCGAAGCTGCCCGCCGTCTGCCACAGCCGCACCGACACGTCGGCAAAGCATTCCTCCCTGTCCCGCGCATCCGGCAGGATGGGCGCAATGATATACCGCAGCAGCGGCCCATGGCGGCGCAGCAGCGTCTGTAAGGCCACTTCGTCGCCGGAGGCGATCCTGTCCATCAGGGATCTATCGTCCACTGTCCCACCACCCTTCGTGTCTCTCTGCCCTATTATACACGGAAAAGGCAGAAAACCCACGAAATGTTTTTTTGCAGATGTCAAGATAAATTTGCAGTATTGACAAAAAATATCAAAGTGAGATAGGAGGGCGGAGGGGTTTATATCACACCGAAAAAGTCCTGTAAAGGAGCTTTCGCGGCATAAAACCAGTGTGCGCACTGGATTTATTCCACGGTCTCCTTGACAGGGCTTTTACCGTTGTGGGATCGGTAACCAACACGGCGCGAACTCGCGCCGTGCTCACACCACCACCGATTATGGGAAACGTGTTACAATGACGATACTCCAACAACGCTTATTGAGGAGGTACGGGAGATGAGGAAGCAGCACTATATGACGGAGCAGGAGCGCCACCAGCTGGAGGCCATGCGGCGAAACAAGATACCTGTGCGGGAGATCGCCCGGCAACTGGGCTTTTGTGAAAGAACGATTTACTACGAGCTAAAGCGCGGCAGCTATATCCATACCTGCGAATACTGGGACGAGGTACGCTACTCCGCGCAGAAAGGCCAGCAGATACACCGCTATAACCAGACAGCAAAAGGGCGGCCCTTGAAGATCGGCAGCGACCATACCTTCGCGGCCTACATCGAGCATAAGATCATCGTGGACAGATACTCCCCTGCGGCGGCTCTGGCGGCGGCAAGGCGATACAACTTTCAGACCCGCATCTGTGTCAGCACTCTGTATAGCTACATAGATAAGCGGGTCTTTCTGACCCTGACCAACAAGCACCTATGGGACAAGCGCCGGAAGAAGCAGAAGAAGGACGATACCGAGAAGCGCATCGCGCATCCGAAACTGCCAAGTATTGAGAACCGGCCGGCATACATCGGGCAGCGCTCTGAGCGCGGCCACTGGGAAATGGATCTGATCATAGGCAAGGCCGAGACAAAGCCGGTGCTGCTAACACTGACCGAACGATACAGCCGACAGGAACTCATCTTCAAACTGCCAGACAAGAAGGCCGCCACCATCCGCAGGGTATTCGACCGGCTGGAGCGGCAGCACAGAGACTTTTCCCAGCGCTTCAAGACCCTGACCACCGACAACGGCAGCGAGTTCATGGAGTACGAGAAGCTATGTCAGAGCATCTACGGCGGCAGCCGCTTCCAGGTATGGTACTGCCACAGTTACAGCGCTTGGGAGAAAGGAAGCGTGGAGAACCACAACCGGATGATCCGCCGTTTCTTCCCCAAAGGCACAGACTTCTCCAAGATCAGCAAAAAGAGGATAGCTGCCGTCCAGGACTGGATGAACAACTATCCTCGAAAAATCTTGCAATGGCAGACACCAAACGAAGCAGCGGCATAAGTCAGCATTTCGGGAACGACTTAGCGGGAAGCTCATGCCGGTAGCGGGTATCGAAGAGCTTATAGTACGGTCTGCGCCAAAAGAGCTTGATACCACCGGCGAGAAAGTGGACGTAGTAAAACATCTCCGTCTCCTGATGGGTGAGATCATCAATGCCTATCTTCCGTCCAATGGTCTTGATATAGGAGAGATCCCTGATCAGGGGGAACTTCTTTATCTCGTAGTGACAGACAGCCAATTTACGTATTTTGATGTCCACATCGGTAGACTGGGAGAAGAAAGCAATATCCGCTTGATAGTGGCCGTGATTTTTGAAGAAATAGACCTGTTCATCAGTCATTTTCATTTTACGGTTGTCGAAATCTACACCAGCTTCATCAATGATGATAAGACAATCCTCCATGAGGTATTTACCTATATCGTCTTTGGTAATCTGAAAAGTACCACGAATAGGAAAATTGCTATACACAGCGCGGCCAGCAGTAAGAGCCTTTTTTGCCAGCTTTGCAGCGTAGGTAGATTTACCAGAACGAGGCAGGCCAAAATACAGATAGATGCCGGTATCATAAGGCTTGACGGGGCGATAGACGAAACGCCAGAAATACTGGTAGCGCAGCCATTTGAGAACATATCGAACATTCATAGGAACCTCCAAGGATAGAAAAAATCACGGGGGAGCATGCGCTCCCCCCGCGATTTTTTTCTTACACGCGCTGACGGAACAGACGAGACAGCAGGCCCACAGAGATACCGACCAGAGGCACGGCGATAACACCCAGCACCAGCAGATCAGAGCCGACAATAGTATCGGTCAGGCCGGTGACGGTGACAGCGGACTCACCGGAGCCGATAGTGCCGCCGGTGATCATGGTCATGACACCGGAGAAAAACGTGGTGATCTTCGTGATGAGAGCAGACATAGCAAAAACTCCTTTCGATGTAGATGGTCAGGCGTTACACACGCTGACGGAACAGGCGGGACAGCAGACCCACAGAGATACCCACCAAGGGGACGGCAACAACGCCCAGAACCAGCAGATCATCACCAACAATGGTAGTGGTCAGAGTGGACACCATGCCCATGACGCCACTGAAGAAAGTGGCAATGGTAGCGACCAGAGCAGCCATATTCTTACCTCCTTTCTCAACGTTTGATATGGAACACCCTGAAAAACAGAGAGATCACAAGAACACATAGGACCATGCAGAAGCAGTACCAGCCGACACCCTCAGAAAGGAAATCAGACAGAGCAGACAGCATGGTGACCAGCATGGAAGAAACATCACTTAGACCTCCCAAGGAACACACCTCCTAACAGTCTGAAGAACGAATAAAACAGAATCAGGAACGCCAGGCAGCCGCCGATCCAGCAAAAGTCTACACCGGCAAGACCGGAGACGGCAGAGACATTACCGGCGCTGTCTGTTGCCATGAGCGGCTGATAATCGCCGAAAATGCTTTGCACAGATGCAGCCAGACCGGTATGATCCCCACGCTGATAGGTATACGTCTCCGGTGTGGCAGCTTCAGCAGCAGGCGCAGCATTGATAACAACAGTATTGGCTGGCGTCTCTGGTGCAGCAGTATCATCCGCTTCGAGGGCAGGATCATCCGTATAAAGCACAGAGCCATCCATATCGTAGACCGTGGTATAACCACGATCTGTATCTTCATCAGGATCGAGAGCGGGGACTAAAGCCCAGTCCGGTATATCGTTATCCGGTTCAGCAGCGTAAGCATCCACGCAGGCACCGACAACGCCCAGGATCACAGCCAACACGATCAGCAGAGTCTTAGGTTTGAACGAAAAACCAATGTGCATTCTCATTTTTCTTTACCTTCATTTCCTTTGGGGAGAGACGGAGGAGACGCCACAGACGAGCCGATAAGCCGACCGATGATATAAAATGCCAGGTCAACAGCGACAGCGGCCATAGCGATGACCCAAAACGGAATATTCAGGATGGGGATATTGATAGAGAATATATCCCAGGCCCAGCCCAGCAGGGACTTGATCGCCAAGGACAAACTTGCCATAGCATCCATGAGATCACCTACTTTTTCCAGAATAGAACAAGATCAGAGATGCACTTGATGATGAGCAGCACGATCTTGATAAACAGGAACACCAGCAGCAGAGCGGCCAGCGCATAGATAGCAGCGGCAAGACCTTCCGGCAGCCAGCTGACACCAATAGCGACCTTCTCCAGCATCAATCCCACCTCGCTATCAAAAGGATCAGCGACACGATCAGCACCGCTGAAACAGAATAGAGTATGCAGCCCTGCAAACCGGAAGGCATAGCAGTAAAGACCGAACGAATAAAGTGCAGGAACGTATAGAGATAAGATTCCATAACGACACCTCCTACAACAGGCCATCCAGCTTTGTGACATCGGCAGCGCCGAAAGCGTCCTTGAAAGCGTTCTTCCAAAGCCACTTGAACACACCGCTGACTTTTTCGATTCCTTCTTTGGAGCGATCCGCTACATCGTTCTCATCGTCCAGCTGGTAGACGTTGGTGAGATACGTGTTATTCGTAACCACGTTGACAACTGTAGCCTGCGACTTATTGATGAGCGTATCCAGGCGGGAAACGATAGGATCCAAATCGGGCAAAACACCGACTTGCAGATTATTGATAGCAGCGATAATATCCGCCGTCTGGGTGTAGCTGTCGTAGGTCTCATATTTGGCAGTGATACGCAGCATCTCCGCCGAGATGGTGCTGTCACCCTCCGGGATAGCGATAGTGGGCCGCAAATCAAGATACGTGGTGACACTTTCACCTGCCAGAGCATACCAGACTTCCAGCGGCTCACCGGCTTTGTACTTAATGGACAACCATTTTTTCCAACCGTCAAGGCTGGTGGAACTATCCTGGAAACGAATATACTTGCCGTAGTGCGAGAAATAGCCGGAAGTTACCGTTTTCGTACTATCATCAGCCAAATCAAAAGCGCTGGTGTACGTCTTAAAGCCATACCGACTTGACCACATGGGCATAGACAAGGTATTATCAGGGATACAGGAGACAGAGAACAACGAAGCATCATTCGCACGGATAGAGCGAACCCAATTTTCCGAGCCATCAAAGACGATAGACTTGATACGCTGCACATACTCGCCGGTAACGGCATTGTAGGTATCCGACAGATAGTAGGTACTGCCAGATTTCCACACACCGGCAGCAAGCACAGGGTCAGCGGAGATATACGCGGGGATGGAAGCGCCCAGCGGGATAGAACGCAGTTCCGGAGCGCCAAGGGAGACGGGAGCGCCAGACAGGGAATAATTGAGGGGAGAAGTAAGCAGATACGGATTCTGGCGTTTTGCGTTGCCCCAGAACATTACGTCCATCAGTTCGCCGCCGACAGCGGACTTGATCTGACCGCCGTTGACGGCAGCGGTATCCAGCACAACGCTGTTGACCTTGCTATACATAGAAATCAGCTTGTCCAACCGAGCATCGATGGAACTGGTATTGACCTGCACTGCGCCGTTGTTGATGACGCTGTCAAAGCGGGAATCAATGGAGGTGACGCCGGAATACAAACGATTCAGTACGTCCAACTGGGAGAGAGACGTCACATAGTTATACTCCGTAATGGTATACAAAGCGTCCAAATTCCTAACGGTGCTATCTTTGAAGCTAATGAGGTTATTGTTAACCGCTTCAATGGCAGGAACCACATTCTTCTGAATCGTATTGCGAATATCAATTGCAATCCAACCGTTATTAGAAAGATAACCATTAGCGAGATCCACACACTGATAAATATACTCAAGGCTCTGATATATCTTTTCCTGCAAATTACGATCAGTCCAAGAAGAAGATACAGACGGAGTTGTAGGCCTACCGCCAGAACTGGGCGTATGATTATTGATGATTGTTTGATTGTAATTGTAGGTGTTGTTCGTGGTGGAGTTGCCGCCAGTGGACGGACGTTCGGCAACGTAGACCTTGCCGTCCGCATTACCTAACAAACCACGAATAGAGACCGATTTACCGGCAGAAATTTTAAATTCGGAATCAGAAACATAGGCAATATATACACTTTGAGCATTATTGTAAGCAAGAGTAGTAGACAAACCATGTTCATTACAATAATAGACCAAATCTGCAAGGCTATCATAAGAAAGAGTCACCGAACTATACGAAGCAAGATCACGAGGGCCAGCGTTCAGAACATAAGTACGCTTAGCATTTGCCAACTCAGGGATAAAACCGCCAGACATGCCAAAATCACCACTGGTGTAAATATACACACGCTCATGAGCAAAAGCGGGACAAACAGAAAAGATAGAAAACAGCAGCGCAAAAATAAAACCGCCGAGAACTTTACAATTCATTCTTTTTGTAGTACGATTCATAGGAAAACACCTCGAAAGGAGATTGTTATGGGCGGAATTATCGTAGAAGTATGGATGATAGCAGCAACAATTATTTCAGTGACGCTGGCAATTGCCCTCACAATAGCAATCGTAAAAGGTATCAAATACCTAAAACGCGCCGAAGAACGAGAGCGGGGACGTAACTACCGCGAAGCAAAACGCACGATTGATGATATTGAACAGGAACTGAAAAACAAAAAGTGACCCATATATATCCCTCGCCGAAAGGCGGGGGATTTACATTTTCCAAGGGAGCTGCGCCCACTCTGCATAGCAAGTTTCAGAGCAAATATCAAAATACTTGCAGAACAGACAGCAGCTTCGGCAATCCGTATCAGCAGACCGAACCCGCCAATAGCGCAGCCAAAACTTGAGGCGAGCGATCATGCCTTACCTCCAAGTAAAGTTCCCCACTGCTCAGCCATTGCGGCAGCTATGCCAGGAAAAGTCTTTGCTCTATTGATAGGATCGCGTTCCCTGCGTCCCTGAAAACGTCTGTAATTCCCATGTGCATCCTTGCAGCCGCCATTCACCCAAGGAATAATACCCTCAGTAATAATTCCAGTTGGAACTAACGGAGGCAGACCTTTAAGCCACAGACACGTTCGCTTTGTGTACGGATGATTGAACTGCCAAGGCTGAATTACTTGAGTACACGGAGGCAAATCCACAATTTTTAAAGGAGTAGGATTTTCAACCGCAATTTTTTTGCAGTCAGCAGTTAAAAAGCGCATAAAGAAAGCCTTAGCCTCCATTGCCTTAATATACCGATCCACCACGATTTCGCCCTTTACTCTCATCCGAACGGCACCAGCATTAGTCAGATAAGTGCAGGGCGGGAAAGCAATAATCATATCCCAACGGCCCGATAAATAATGCTCAGAGCCGTCACAGGTTTTGAAATGACAACAGCCATTAAGCAACGGGGACACGTCCTGCAAAATGTGCCATTCTGGATGACCACCAGAACACGGAATGAGATCACAGCTATATGCATCCAAGCCGAGCTTCCGCATAGCAATGGTCACAGCCTGGCTTTCCTCACAGGCAACGAGGATTTTCATGCCTTACCACTCCTCCCCTTGAACTTATCGGGGAACAGGGAGCGCAGAACCTTGTTGCCGACCCAGACCATGGCGGCAATCAGCAGGAACAGGATAAACGCGAACACCGCTACGAAAAGCGCGGTGACAAGAAACTTAATCATACATAGCCCTCCAATTTGAGTTGTTGAAAATCCGGTTCTATCGTCAGCGGCTGAAAGCTGGGATCAGGCGCTACGGGATACAGGGGCATTTCATCGGCCAGTTCTGCACCGGCCCAGTCATAAGGCCACATCCAATCTTCACCGTAGACCATGCCGGTCCTGCAGAAGTCGTAGTCGTTGATACAAAGCTCATCCAGCGCACGATTGTAGAGATACACGTCACTGGCCTTGACTGCTTTTTTGAGCGGCCGAGAATGGAAATACAGGTGCTTCCCAAGGTCAGACTGCCGCTTCGATAAATCCTTACTGATGTACTTCGTTATGTAGTAGGCCGTAGCTATGGCGTCTCTAATGGGCGCTAAGGAACAAAAGCCAAAGGTGGTCATGTAGTCCGGCCAGTTCAAGAAACCGCCGTCTATGAGCCGCTGGGGCGCTGGAGGAGCGAAGGGAGAAATCGCATCCTCCGGCAGCCCCGAGATCAGACCGTGGATATGCCAGGCGCCATCCTTGTGCTGTTCCGGTACGAGCAGATATTGTATCTGCGACTGGTACTTCTTGCGCTTGTCACGCACGAACTGAGAAAGGCGGCTTTGGTAAACGTCCAGGTTGAAGCGGTCGAATTTGGCACGGTCTATCGTGCCGGTGAAGAAGTAGTCCCACGAGTTGCAGAGCGCATATTGCAGCACCATGTTACGAGCGCGGCTAAAACTATTATCCAGCTTGTTGTCGTAGTGCTGTGTGGCGTCCGGTATCCGAAGGTAAGCATTGTCAGGGTCACGACTGCCCTTGAATGTGACCACCTTATAGATGCCGTTTGCGTACTCGTGAATGCTGTGAACGGGGGAGGCGGAAATCGACATATAGCAAGCACTTCCCGGAATTCGTTATGGTGTCAAGTGCCCTCGTCGGAGCTTTCACTCCGACTTGTTGAGGGCAGCTCTGACGGTGCACATCATCCCGACGTTCACAGCAAGAGTTGAGGTTAGTTTTTGATCAGACGGACACCGGAGCACTTGCCCCAGCGGTTATACTCCAGGGCGACCTCGTCACCCAGCTTGGGGACGTAGCCGCAGGCGGTCAATCTCTGATCAGTGATGTAAACACGCTCGCAGCTCTGACCCTCGCCTTTTTCGCACTTCTCCGTCAGATACAGATTGACGCCGGAGACCTGGGAACCATCGTCACCCTTGAAGGAACTCTTTCGGAAACCAATTACTTTCATCGTTGTACTCCTTTTCGATGTATAAAATTTGCAGGGCACAGACTGCCTTTCGACAAAACTTGCACCCTGCAAATACATATTAAAACCTGCCCACGAAATGTTTTTTCGGAAAAGGTGTTGACATAGAGGGTCTGATGTGGTAATCTAAGTATTGCCTGATCCGCCGGTGTGGTGGAATGGTAGACACAGGAGACTTAAAATCTCCCGGCAGAAATGCCGTACCGGTTCGAGTCCGGTCACCGGCACCACCGGTACAAATTCTATATCGCGGAGTAGAGCAGTTGGTAGCTCGTCGGGCTCATAACCCGGAGGTCGCAGGTTCAAGTCCTGCCTCCGCAACCATGGCGAGTGTTCTTATAGCATTTGAAAGGCTGTAAGAACACTCGCTTTTTATACAGCGAGTTCACAGGGGGCGTAGTTGACGACTACGCCTTTTCTTGTATTTACGGACACTTCCGGGATCGGCAGGGGCAGCACCGTTGGAATCTCAATCGTTCCGACGCAGTTATAGTGGATGCGAAGCCGCTGCTCCCATACGCCGTCGATCTTCTCAGCATTGAACACTTCGATCTTCTCAATCAGTTCGTTCAGCATCCTGGGCGTCAGTTTTCTCGCTCTGGTGTACTTGCGGACAAGACCGATAAACATATCCGTTGTCATGGAACGGCTGCTCTGCTTCTCTATTTCGGAGCGGAGCTTTTTTATTTTCTCCGACAATTCCTTTTGCTCGTCCTCATACCGCCGGGACATTTTTGCGAAGCGGTCATCGGAGAGCTTGCCGGAAACATTGTCCTCATAGATGCGCTCAAAAAGGCCGTCCAATTCTTCATCACGGGCAAGGAGCGTTCTTAGCTCTTTTTCCTTCAGCTTGCGGTCTGTCTGTTCCGCCTGCTGGGAATGACCGATCACAGCTTTTACAAATTCGTCCTCATAGAGGCTGGCGAATTTCGTTAAACGCCGTATCTCTCCCAGCACTACTTCCTCCAGGAAGTCTACGCGGACATAATGGGTAGAGGTGCAGGTGCCGCGATTGCCCTTGTAGTTGGAGCAGTTGAAATACTTGATCTCCGGATTGCCCTGATTGAAGTGAAAGTGAAGGTTGCTGCCGCAATCGGCGCAGACCAACAGGCCGGAAAACATATTGTGTTCTCCATTGTTGGTGCGGCGCTTACGGATTTTGCCCCGCTTCTGCTGCACCTGCTCATACACAGCACGCTCGATGATCGCCTCATGGACGTCCTGGAACACCACCCAATTCTCACGGTCATTGTCGATTCGCTTCTTATTCTTGTAGGATTTGGAATAAGTTTTGAAATTGAGAATGTCACCACAGTATTCCTGCAGGGAGAGAATTTTGGTTATTGTGGAGCTGTTCCACTTGGTAGGCGGCTGCTGTTTGCCCTTGCCGGGGCGTTTGATGCCCTTCGTGAGCCAGTAGGCCCGCGGGGTCAGGACATCGTCCTTTTCAAGCTGGGCGGCAATCTGCTCTGTTCCGAACCCCTCCAAAGTCATGCTGTAAACGCGGCGCACAACCTGGGCTGCCTCGTCATCCACGATCCAATGCTTCGGATCATTCGGGTCCTTGATGTAACCATAGGGAGGCTGGCCCATCGGCTCACCGGCATTGCCCTTGATCTTATTGCTGATGCGCCGCTTTTTGCTGATATCGCGGGCATACCACTCGTTGAACAGGTTGCGGATCGGGGCAAGCTCATTTTCGCCCTCCGCCGTGTCGATGTTATCCGAAACGGCCACCAGGCGAATATCATGGTCCGGGAAAAATTCTTCCGTCAGCCGTCCGACCTCAATGTAGTTTCGCCCCAAGCGGGAAAGGTCTTTGACAAAGACGGCGGCGGCTTTTCCCTGTTCCAACTGGCGGATCATTTCCACGAAGCCGGGGCGATCCATCGTCACGCCGGAAATGCCATCATCCAGGAAATGAACCAGATTTGTGTAGCCTTTTTCCTTTGCGACTTTGGCAAGCAGCTTCTTTTGATTGCCGATGCTGTAGCTTTCGCCTTCAAGATTATCGTCACGGGAAAGCCTTTCATAGAGAAAGGCGGTCACGTCACGGGATTTTTTGTTATTCGACTGTTTCATAAGTCCTCCTTCCGTCAAGGCAGTCGAATAGCAAATATACTTGTACGAACACATTATACCGCCATTTGCTGCCTCTGTCAGCCGGGTTTGAAAGCTATTTACAGCTTTTCACTCTCGGACTTCATCAGGCGAAGGAGAACGATGCCCAGGGTATCCGGGCTTTCTTCTTTGAAAACCGGCTCAACAACGAACGACCGATTGCCAATGTGATAGGTCGTTTTTGCATCCAGAGGATTTTTCTCTGGCCTGCTGGTCTTGCCGGGATTTGTAGCTTTATCTTGCATGATAAAATCCCCTTTCATAAAGCATAAAGATAGCAATGAAAGAGGCAAAACGGACGGCTGCTGGCACAGCTCCACGGGAATCTCACCCCGGCCCATGCTGATGGGTGCGGCGCACAATGCTTTGTGGGCGTTCAATGCGCGAGTATCTTTGACCCTGCCTGTGTGTCATCGCCCGCAAGCTGCCACGCTTGCTTTTCGGTCTGGTGTTTCTCGCTCTCTCCGCATGGAGGTCATGGCGCACCGACCGTATGGCTCGGCACAAACAGGAATGTATCCGTTTGCCTTATACTGCGGCGCTGGCCTCCCAACGGGCTTTCTTTGTCAAGGTGCGGAACACACCATGCGGAAAGGGGAACGCACGGCGGTCATCTGGATCAGGTCAGGTCAAAATCCAGAATCGCAATAATCAGCTTCGTTTCCAGCCTGCGGCGCAGATCATCGTCCACCTGAGAATGAGGACAGCCCTGAGGATCATAGCTTGTCCTTGTGGAAAGCGCCGCTATGTAGCCGGAGTAGTGGCCGATCACACGGTTTACCGCGTCAGGGTCGCCCTGGACAGCGGCGGTAATGACCGGATAAGGAAGAAGATTATTCCGGGAAGCTGCGGTGTCACGCATCCGTATCACCTCCCATCAGCTCTTTCAGCAGCCGATAGGATTTCAGCCTGCGGTTGTTGATCGTCCTGCGGGCCAGGTTCATACGCTCCGCGATCTCACGGTCCGCCATTTCCAGGAACCAGTACATCAGAAGGATATCCCGGTTGTCCTGAGGCAAGGCGTTCAGCGCATCGGCCAGCAGATCGTTTTCGATCAGGATCACATCACCGCCAAGAATGAAGGTGTTGTACTCCCAGGGATAACGGTCATAGGCCGCAAGCTGCTCCATTGCGTCCTCCGGCAGTTCGCTGAAAGGGATGCTGTGCTTCTTCCTGCGGCTGATCTCTCGATAGCCATTGCAGGCCTCGCACTTCAAGACCTTTTTGCAAAAGCTGTCAAAGGCGTGCTGCTTGTGTTCGGCGTGGCGATCAGGTTTCATGTTCTCACCTCCCTTCGTGCCGGGAGGCAGTTCTTTTCTTCCCCTTTCGCCCACTACTCGTTCTGCGGAAGGCTGTTTTGGCCAGCTCTGCCGGGAAAAATCAAAAATATTTTTTCTGCCGCTCATTTGTGCGCTCCTTTCGTTCTGATCGGGTTGGTGGCCGGATCAGACGAGAGGCGGAGCGCGAGGACGATAAAAGCATCCCCGATAACGACAAAAAGCGCCTGTCTGCAAAACGCAGACAGGCGCAGAAGAATTATAAAATCTATTTACATGATTTCTGTGTTCATACTCATAGCCGGAATAGTCCGATGGAGGGGCTACGCTTTTTTTAGCTGGTGCAAATCATAGACGCTGCGAAAAAGCAAAAAGGACACGGCAATACCTCCTCGGACACCGCCGTATCCTTAAAAAAGGGCGACTTTACCACACCCCCCCGTTGATCCAATTTTTCAAAAGGAAAACGGCGGCTTGAAATGCAATATTTCAAAACCGCCGTTCTGCGCCGCAAGGCCGAACAAAACGGTCTTGTTGTGTATGCCAGCGCAGCTATTATCAAAAGAAAAGAGCCGATAAACCGTGTGCCTGTTGGCTACGGGTTATCGGCTCTGCGTCTATGCGTCTGGCTCTTTGATAACTGTTATTTTGAATTGTGTAATATTGATTAGAGTGACTTGCCTGCACTTCGGACAAAACAAAGGAAAATTCTTCAATTCTGTATCGTCTCGGATTTGTACCCTCGTTTTGTTTCTACAAATCGGGCAGCGTATAAATTCTGTTTGCATAGGGCGAAGTACCCTTCTCTTTGCTTTTATTTCAGCTTTCTCTCATAGTGACCTGGCTTTCAGCTTGTGTAGACTTCTATTGCCGCCGCCATAAAAGCTGCCGTCCCGACACCATACTGGTCGATGTGTTGCGTGAAGCGCTCATCACCCACATACATCTGACCTAGGCAGGAAAGGATCTCCTTTGTGCAGTTGTAGTAGTTGTCTGTAATATAATCCTGCCACTTTTTCACAAGCGCCTGCGCTTGAGGGCTGTCTGGCGGGAGTGAGCGATTCTTGCCAAACTCCTTCAAAATCTCCGCGCCTTCGCCGTCCAGCAGCTTTTGCTGGACGGTGTTATAGCCGGCAGATTTCTTTTCATACTCGGCATAGGCAGCGGTGTTTCCCCAACGCTGCTTGGCCTCTGCCGCATATTGCTGTTTTGCCTCTTCTATCTTTGTTGTATCAAACTGTTTGAAGCTCATGTCTCGTTCTCCCTTCAATGTCTTATCTACAAGAGCGATCAGCCTGTCCAGTCTGTCCCGCTTTTGCACCAGAAGTGCTTTCTGATTTTGCAAAGCAGTCTCTTTTTTATAAGCTGGATTCTGCATGATCTCTCGAATCTCTTCCAGCGAAAAGTCAAGCTCCCGGAAAAACAAGATTTGCTGTAAAACCTCCAAATCAGCATCGTTGTAAACCCGGTAGCCGCTGCTTGTGACTTCACTTGGCGGGAGTAAGCCGATTTCATCATAGTAATGTAAGGTACGAACGGTAACACCCGTCAGTTTTGCCACGTAGCTGACTTTCATTTCCAGAAATCCTCCGATTGCTTCAAAATTTCTTCTGTCGGCGTAATGGTCGCCTCGTAAATAGATATTCCGGTTTTTTTCAGATAATGGCTGATCAGCGCATACCCACAGGCATATCCACCGCAGTATGGCATACCAATGGGCTGACCGCCGCGCAGGGACATGATCTCATCCCCGTAGAGATACGAAGAAAGCGTCTGAAAATCATGTGCCTCAAGGTTTTCACGAACAAGTGGTTTGATGGTTTTCCGCAGCACCTCCGGTGTCGTTTCGCTGACCCATTTGCCGACTTTATCCTCACCAAACATTTTAGCAGCAAATGTTTCTGCCAGTCCCTCCGATACGATCATGTCAGCCAGCGTAATATGATTGCTCCATTGTATAAACTGCCAGCGGACATTGTGATTTGTTTCATGTGCCAACGCCACAGGGAGCAGACCGAGCGACCGCTCATTCGGCACAATAGAGCCGATGATATAACCGGGAATCCCTCCATCGCCGCAGTAATCTCCTGTCATCGCTGTCATGGGACTTTGCGGGTCGCTCAGCATGACCGTAAACACATACTCCTGCTTCGGGAGTTGAATGCCGTGCTGCTCAAAGTCAAGAAGCGTATTACGGATGCTGGCCTCACAGCTTGCCCAAAAAGTATCGCTGCTGATTTTTTCAATTTCTGCCTGGCGTTCCTCCGTGATCTGTACCGGGGCATAGAAGCCGCTCATTGTGGCGGCAGAAACCACATCATAGCCACCCTCTTGCGCTGCCGTCAGAGGAATCCCAACACACGCCCACTTAAATTCAAAGGGCTTCATCAGTTGATTCCGATAAATATTTTCCTTTTTGTCGGGAAGTGCAGTCATCATATCTCGATAAATCCGGTCAGACCGGATCGCTGTTATTTTCATGGTAAAGCCTCCAATTTGTTTCTCATGTCCGAACATAGCTTTATCATACGCTATGACGTAACGTGAGAGTCAAGAGGTAAAATAATTTTTTGGGGATAGAACAAGGCTGAATCAATTTGGCGTTTTTATTATATATGGCCAGTTGAATTGTTACAAGAAACGGAATATGAATTATTCAAGCCAATACAATGAACTAATAAGGCATATCCTTGAAAACGAGGTGAACAGTAGAATGTAGTAGGGTGAATGGATATGCCTAAAAGAACGAAGAAAGATAAGCGGCCTGTTGCGAAAATCGACTTCAAGCCGTATGGCGCAGCAATCAAAGCCGGGCGCACAAAGCAGAAAGAATCCCGGAATAAGGCAGCCGATGCGCTGTTTATTTCGCCGCGCTATCTCGCCAACATCGAGAATAAGGGACAGCATCCCAGCGTACAGGTATTCTTAGAGCTGATGTCCCGGTATCATATCTCCGTGGATCAGATTCTTCATGGCGAAGCTATGGAGGGCAAGTCTACGGAGCGTATGCAGTTTGAAACGCTGTTGGACGAGCTGACGGATGCGGAAATCAAAATCCTTACGGCAACGGCGCAAGCGCTACTGGATGCAAGAGCAGACAGCGAGGGAGAAAATTGAATACGGTGTAAGGAACGCTATGAGCAGGTAGTTCATGGCGTTTTTCTTTTGCAAAAATCCGCAGATATGGCCAAAAGGCCCCATTCAGATTGTAGTATGGGTAGCGGAAGGAATACGGGGGTACGAAGTAGTCAGCAAGCACAGCAAGCGAGTACCCGCTTGCGAATTTTGAGATTTTCAGGTCCCTT
>OJPW01001080.1_pt1 | contig 17429 bp, 16 predicted proteins | sample 1598571 | NCBI WGS metagenome assembly OJPW01 (sample SAMN03922493, study PRJEB24848) | human gut metagenome | isolation source: stool sample | host: Homo sapiens | place: Germany | collected 2011-05
GTCGCTTCGCTCCACGCACGCCTTGCAAGGCAAGGCTTTGCGCGACATTTGATCCGATTCGAGGCGGGCTTTGCCCCCTCGAGCTCCCCCTGCGTAAAGGAACCTCTGACCCCATAGAGAGGGTTTATCGACAAGCTGAAGGGCCGCCTCCCGGCGGCCCTTTTCCTGTTCTCTGTTCACTTATCCGACCACACGCTCCGGCCACACATACCCGGACACATCCAGCAGCGCGTCGCCGCCCAGCTGCAAAAGCCCGTTGCCGTCCCAGTCGCACCGCACGGCCATCGTACCCCGCAGCACAGCGTTCTCGTCCGCCTCGTTGGTCATCTCATAATACATCACGATGCCCTCCGCTGTCATGCCCAAATACCGGGCGCTGCCCCGCAGCACGCGGCAGCTCGCGCTGTCCGGCACGCCCTCCTGCCACACCGCCGCGCCGTCCTCGGCCACTTCGATCCAGCAGTCCTCCTCCACGGAGTTGTGCAGCAGCGTCATGTGCCAGTCGCCCACCAGAGCCGATGGCATCTTCGCCGTCATGGCCTCCACCAGCGGCTTCAGGTCGTGACGCTTGCCCTCGCCGTCCAAGGCCAGCACCGTCTGCTGCTCCTCGTCCGTCTCCAGCGCCGTCACGCCGCCGATGCCGCCCAGCGGCGACAGGCACAGCGCCCCGCCGGCCAGGCCGCCGGTCACGTTGATGTACTCCACCGTTCCGCCGGCGGTCAATAAGAATATGTATACGCAGCCGTCCTCGCCCAGGGCCGCGCACACCCCGGCGGTGTAATCCGACCATGCGCCGCCCACGGTGTACGTCTCCTCCACGCCCTCCAGCCGCAGCTGGGCGCTCTCTCCGCCCACGGTCAGGGCCACGTCCCCGGCCTCCACGGTCAGCGTCTCGCCGCCGCGCTCCGGCATCGCCTCCAACACCTTATAATACCACGCCGCCCCGGCCATAGAGCCCACCGGCAGCACCGCCATCAGCTTGCCCGTCTCGTCGGCGTAGACCATCGCCTCCGTGTTCACGTTCTCCGCGCCCACGGTCCAGCTCCGTTCCTGCACCCATTGCACGCCCTCGGTGGTGTTGATATAGCCCTGCTCGTCAAAGGCGGCGGCAGCGCTGCGCCGCAGTCCGTCCAAAAACGTCTCCTGCGCCACGCCCAGCTTCTCCAGCAGCTCCGCCGTGGTCAGCTGCACGCCCCGGCCCGCGTCATACAGATACACCGCGTAGTCCGTGAACTCCCAGTCCGCCTCGGCCTTCACCACCAGACTCAGCACGTCCTCATAGCGATAGCTCTTCCAGCTCACGGACACGCACCCCAGCGACAGCGCCTGCTGCATATCCTTCAGCGCGCCGCGCACCGGGTCGCCGAACTTCTCGTCGATGGCGGCGTTGATGGCCCGCGCTCCCGCCGTGTCGGCGGTGAGCTGGGGCACATGGTAGCTGTACGTCCAACTGTTGTCCAGGCTGTCCGTATAATGCCCGTCCTCGGCGTAGTTCTCCGTGATGATGATCATATCGCTGTCGGCTTTTCTAGCCGGCGCGTCATTCTGTTTTCCGCCGCAGCCGCCCAGCAGCAGCATCGCTGCCAACAGCGCGGCCAATATTCTTCTTTTCATGGGTCTCCTCCTTGCTGTGGGTCACGCCTCCGTCTGCCCGCCTGTGGGCAGCAGCGGCCTGCTGATGGGCACGCAGCCCAGCATCATCTGATACTCGCCGTCCACCATCAGCTGCACCTGGCTCACGTCCTCCATGGAGCACAGCGAATCCACCAGGCCCTGGATCATCTGCTCCTGCTCCGCGTTGTCCTCCGGCAGCAGCGCGGTCACGCTTCCCGCCAGGTTCAGATAGCACGTACCGTCCTCCACACGGGTGTCCAGGGTCGTAAAGCCCTCCGGCAGCAGCTGCCGCAGCCCGCCGTAGCTGTCCATAGGCCGCTCCGCCAGCGCCTTGACCACGGCCTGTGCCACCGTCTCGCCCTCGTACACCGTCAGCCGCCGTTCCTCGCCGGTCAGCGTGCCGCCGCTGTTGGGGTAGTACAGCATCACCTTCACCGTCCGCACGATGTCCTCCGGGCTGGTGAGCAGCACCTCGCCGGAGGTATACACCTCGTTGGTGCGGTCCTCCGGCAGCCGCCCGTCCACCGTCAGCCGCACGGCGTAGATGCCGTCCAGCTGCATCAGCGACAGGGTGATGCAGTAGTCCGCGATGGTGCGCTCCACGCCCATAAGCTGGTCATACTCCCGGCTCAGATCCACTGACACCGTGCCGCCGGTAACGGTGCAGCTGTTCACCGCCGTACCCTCCGGCATGGGCCGGATAAAATCGCTGTCGGTGCAGCCGCCCAGCAGCAGCTCCATGATATACTGCGCCTGCTGCTGCCGTCCGCGGTCGTCGCCCCGTACCTGCTTCCAGCTGATAGGGATGCCGTTCACCGCGTCGCCGCCTCCGGCGCTCTTGTTCCTCTCACCCAGCTCCGCCGGGCAGTACAGCCGCAGGTAGGCGGAGGTATTCTCCGTCCCATCCGCCGCGTTTTTCTCGCCGCAGCCCGCCGCCGTACACAGCAGCAGCGCCGCCAGCAGCAGCGTCACGATGCGCCGTTTCATGCCTCCTCCCCCCTTTCCGCCAGGGGCAGCGTCACGGTAAACACCGTGCCCACGCCCTCCGGGCCGTGCCCGGCGGTGATCGTGCCGCCCCGGTTCTCAATGGTATCCTTCACGATGGACAGGCCCAGGCCCGTACCGCCCACCTCCCGGGAGCGCATCTTGTCCACCCGGTAGAAGCGGTCGAACACGTGGGGCAGATCCTCGTCCGGGATGCCGATGCCGTTGTCGGTGACGGTGATGACCACCCTCCCGTCGTCGGCCCGGGCCTCCGCCCGGACAAAGCCGTTCTCCTGCGCGGAATACTTGATGCCGTTCTCCATCAGGTTATACAGCACCTGGTGCACGTCGTCGTCGGTGGCCAGTGCCACCGCGTCCTCCGATGCCTGGCCGGAGATGGTCACGCCCTTCTCCGCCGCCACCATATTCAGCATCCGTTCCACCCGCTCCAGCACCGGCCCGACGGCCACCGGGTAGGGCTGCTGCACCACGCCGCTGTCCAGTCGCGTCAGCCGCAGCAGGTTCTCCGTGATGCGGCTCAGCCGCTCCGCCTCCCGCCCGATGTCGGTGACGAACTCCTTGGTGGTCTCCTCGTCCATGCCCTCGGTCTGCAAGATGGAATCCGTCAGCAGCCGTATGCCCGCCAGCGGCGTTTTCAGCTCGTGGCTGGCATCGGATACGAACCGCCGCCGTGCGTTCTCCGTGGTCTGCAAGCGGTCTGTCAGGCTGTTGAACTCCGCCGCGATCTGTGCGATCTCGTCCGTGCCGCTGGCGTCTGCCCGGTGGCTGTACGCGCCCTCCCGCACGTTGCGGATGGCCTGCAAAAGCCCGCTGATCTGCCGCGTCAGCATCCGGCTCAGTACGATACTCAGCCCCGCCACCAGCAGCGCGATCATCAGGGAGATGATCAGCAGGTTGTGCCGGAACGCCTCCAGCAGTCCCGCCTGCTCCGTGTCGTAGCTATACACGTACACCGCGCCCACGATCTGATTGTGATACACCACCGGCGTGGCCACGCGGCATAGGAACGCCGTCCCGTCATATTTACAGTAGGACGCATCGTCCCCCCGCAGGGCCACCGTCACCACGGAGTACAGCGCGTACTTCCCCACGGCGTTGCCGCCGTCGCGGGTGTCATACAGCACTCTCGCCGCGCTGTCCGTCACCATGATACGATCCGCGCCGGACTCATCCAGTCCCTCCAGCGCCGTGGCCACGTTCTCCTTCGTCAGCTTCTCCAGCCCCATCAGCGCCGACTCGATGACCTTGGCCGCGCTGCGTAGGTTGTTCTGCGACGACTTCACCATCAGGTTCTGTGACACCAGCAGCGGGTAGGAGTTCAGCAGGATCAGCACCGCCGCGATGACCAAAATATAGCTCAGGCTGAACTTCATCTGCAAGGTCGCCTTGCCCCGCAGCGTTTTCAGCCGCGGCGAAACACGCCCCCACAGCGATCTTGCGCGGGCCTCTGCCTTCTCCATCCACGCCGCCTTACGCGGTGGGCTGTTCCTCTCCTGCGAAATAGTAACCAACTCCCCACTTCGTCATGATGTGTACCGGCGCGGCGGGATTGGCCTCCAGCTTCTCCCGCAGCCGGCGGATGTGTACATCCACCGTTCGGTAATCCCCGGCGTAGGAATAGCCCCACACCAGATCCATCAAGCTCTCCCGGCTGTATACCCGCCGGGGGTTCTTCATCAAAAGCTCGATCAGGTCGTACTCCTTGGCCGTCAGGTCGATGGTCTTTCCGTCCCGTATGGCCACCCGCTGCTCCGTGTCCAGACTCAGATCGCCCACCGTCAGCAGCGGCGTCCGCTGCCGTGCCTGTGCCTGCTGTCCGTTTCCGGCGGCCCGGCGCAGCAGCGCCCGTATCCGGGCCTTCAGCTCCAGGATATTGAACGGCTTCGTCACGTAGTCGTCCGCGCCGTAGGCGAACCCCATCAGCTTGTCGCTGTCCTCGCTGCGGGCCGTCAGCATGATCACCGGCACGTTGGAGAACTCCCGTATCTGCATACAGGCGTCCGTGCCGGACAGCCCCGGCATCATCACGTCCATGACGATCAGGTCGATGTCGCCCTTCTTCGCCAGCTCCACGGCGGACGCGCCGTCATAGGCCGTCACCACCTCATATCCCTCGTTCTCCAGGTTGAACTTCATGCCCTTGACCAGCAGCTTCTCGTCGTCCACGACCAGTATCTTCATTCCATCTCCTCCGTGATGATGCAGCTTTGCAGATTTTCCAGTGTGGCCGGGCCGATGCCCTCCACCTGCAATAGGTCCTCCGCCGTCTGAAACGGCCCGTTCTCCGTCCGCCAGTCCACGATGCGCTGGGCCAGCACCGGCCCGATGCCCGGCAGGCCGTCCAGCTCACTGACCCCGGCGGTGTTGATGTTCACCGGCTTCACCGCCGTCCCGCCGTCCTCCGGCTCTGCGGCGGTGATGAGATAGTCCCCCGCCGCCGTTTTCGGCACAGCCGCCCACAGCGCCGCCGCGCCCACGCAGAACAGCGCCGTCAGCACCAGCAGATACACATCCGTCCTTGTCAATTTTATCCGTTTTCCCACGGTTGACTACCCCATCTTTTTCGTCTATAATATGCCTTGCACATACGGCGCGGACGCTCCGCACCGCGCTTTACACTTCATTATAACATACCGGGAGAGAAATTCCTATGAAAATCCGCCGTTTTTTATCTATTTTTTTGCTGACCGTTCTGCTGGCCACCCTCACCGTCCCCGCCTACGGGCTGGAAGACCCTGCCATCCGGGCCAAGGCCGCCCTGCTGGTGGACATCAGCTCCGATACCGTCCTCTATGAAAAGGACATCCACGACGAGCTGGACATCGCCAGCACCACCAAGATCATGTCCGCCCTGCTGATCTTCGAGGCCCTCGACCGGGGCGACCTGCGCATGGATCAGAGCATCACCGCCACCGCCACCGCCCTGAAGGGCCTGCCGGAGGACGGCAGCACCGCCGACATCGTGGAGGGCGAGACCCTGACGGTGGAGCAGCTGCTGTACTGTATGCTGGTGATCTCCGCCAACGAGACGTGCAACATCCTGGGCGAGGCTGTGGCCGGCTCCGTGGACGCCTTCGTGGAGCAGATGAACCAGCGGGCCCAGCAGCTGGGCTGCGTGAACACCCACTTTGCCGACGCCACCGGTCTGTCCGATCTGAACCACTATTCCTCCGCGTGGGACATCTATCTCATCACCCGCGAGGCCATGAAGCACGACGTGTTCATGACCATCGTCAACACCAAGGCCTACACTGTCCCCGTCACCAACATGACCGACACGGAGCGGGAGCTCCACAGCACCAACGCCCTCATCTCCAACTGGCGTATGACCGGCTACCTCTACTCCGGCGCACAGGGCATCAAGACCGGCTTTACCACTGCGGCGGGCCTGTGTCTGGTATCCTCCGCCGTCCGCGGCAGCCGCACACTGGTCAGCGTGGTACTGGGCTGCGAGGAGGTCAAGACCGAGACCGGCGGCACCCGCTCCGAGAGCTTCTCCGAGACGGCCCGCCTGTTCGACTGGGGCTTCGACAACTTCTCCGCCCGCACGGTGCTGGAGTCCAACGAGCTGATCTGCGAGGTGCCGGTGGCCCTGAGCAACGAGGTGTCCACCGTAGCGGTACACCCCGCCAGCAACGCTGAGGCGGTGCTTCCCAACGATCTGGAGCTGGATCAGCTGCAGCGCACTGTGACGCTGGACAACGACATCGTCAACGCCCCCGTGGCCGCCGGCGATCAGCTGGGCACCATCACCATCAGCTATGACGGTGTGGACTACGTCACCGTTCCCCTGCTGGCCGTGGCTGATGTGTCTGCCAGCAGCTTCCTGCTGGCCAAGTACAACATCGGCCAGTTCTTCTCCCGCACCCCCGTGAAGATCATCACCATCGTGGTGGTGCTGCTGATCATCGCCGTGCTGGTCTGGTTCCGGCTGTACGGCCGCACCCGCCGCTACGGCCGGTCCGGCAGGCGCTACCGCCACCATGCCTATCGCGGACGCCGCCGCTGAGCCATGGAGGACGTACATATCCTGTATGAGGACCGGTATCTGGTCCTGTGCGTCAAGCCCGTGGGCGTGCTGTCGGAGGACAGCGAGACAGGGGCCTGTATGCCCGCGCTGCTGCGGCAGCACTATCAGGCGCTGGGCCAGCCGGACTATATCGCCACCGTCCACCGGCTGGACAAGGTGGTGGGCGGCGTCATGCTGTTCTCCCGCCGCCGCGAGGTGACCGGCAAGCTCACCGCCGCCGTGGCGGAGCGCCGCATCACCAAGGAATATCTGGCGGTGCTGCGGGGTCATCCCCAGGAGAACGCCGCCACGCTGACGGACCTGCTGTTCCGCGACGCGTCCAGGAACAAGAGCTACGTGGTGAAGCGGATGCGCAAGGGCGTCCGCGAGGCATCGCTGGAGTACGTGACGCTGGGTCGCACAGAGGAGCTGACGCTGGTGCAGGTGCGGCTGCACACCGGACGCACCCACCAGATCCGCGTGCAGTTCGCCTCCCGCGGTCTGCCGCTGCTGGGCGACATCCGCTACGGCAGCAAGGCCGAGTGTACCACAGCCCTGTGGTCCCACCGCATGGCGTTCACCCATCCCGTCACCGGCAAGCCGTTGGATGTCAGCTGTCCCCCGCCCCGGCGCTGGCCGTGGACGCTGTTTCCTGAAACCGAATAAAATTCCCAAAAGCGTATAAAAAAGATGACCGCACCGGCGGTCATCTTTTTTATACGTCTTTACGCGCCCTGCTGAGCGGCCTGCTCCAGCGCCTGAGTCAGGGCCGTGGCCAACTGGTCGGGACAGGAGCTGGGCTTGCCGCCGCACCGGATGCCGCGCATACGGTCGATGGCGTCCTGTGCCTTCATGCCGATCACCAGATGGCTGATGCCCTGAAGATTGCCGTTGCAGCCGCCCTCGATGCGGACATCGCGGATCACGCCGTCCTCCAGTGCTACGGTCATGCGCCGGGAACAGACGCCCTTGGGGGTATAGGTATACGTTGTCATGATCAAAACTCCTTTTTCACGCCTCCACCGGCGGCAGGATGACCACATCCAGTCTGCGGCGCAGGGCATATTCGATGGTACGGCGGGTGCCGCCGGACTGTCCGTCGTGGACTGCGATGAGCATGGCCGCGTGGTCCACCATGTAGCGGTTGCGCCGCTGCATGCAGCCCGCGTCGTAGTGATCCTGCACTACCGTCTCGTAGTCGCAGCGATCCACCAGATCGTGCCAGCGGCGCTGCTCCTCCTCCGGCCAGCCCTCCGGCTGGCTGGGGCACGGGATGGCGGCCTCCACCGTGACATCGCGGTACTTCTCCCGCAGCTGCAGCACCGCCTCGCAGGCGTACAGGTCCACGCCCCGGGCCATGCCGCAGATGAAGTGGCGGTAGCCCTCCGCGCAGGCGCTCTCCGCCGCGTCGTACAGCCGCTTCTTCAGCACCGCGCACCTCGGGTCGGACTCGTCGCCGCCCCAGGGCAGCTTCTCCGGCCGATAGCCGGAAAAGCACACAGACATCTGTCTCGGGCCCACGGCCGTCACCTACCTTTCGTATTGTATCCAAAACCGGCCCTTTTGTAAAGGGTCATTCGTCCTTGTTCCAGCCCACCTTGCCGCCGCGGCCGAAAGTGATGGCGTCCCGCCCGTACTTGCCGCGGATGGCGTCCATGGCGCTCTCCAGCTGCTCCTGCCGCTGGTCCCGCAGGGGCGCGTCGCCCGCCAGCAGGTCCAGCTGCTGGTAGGAATCGGCGCTGTCCGTGATATACAGCGCGGTAACGGACAGCAGCCGCACCGGCGTGGGCGCCTTCCAGATCCGGCGGGTCAGCTCCTGCGCCGCTTCGAAGATGTCCCGCATCAGATGGGTGGGGGCGCCGAGCCGCATCTGGCGGCTGACGGTGCGGAACTGGGCGTCCTTCACCGCCACGGCCACGCCGCCGCAGTACAGCCCCTCCTTCCGCAATCGGCCCGCCACGCTGTCGCTGAGGAGCTGGAGCCCGCTGCGGATCTCCTCCCAGCGGGTCAGATTCTCGGGAAACGTAGTGCTGTTGCCCACAGACTTCACCGGCTCCCGCTGATGCTGCGGGCGCACCGGCGCATCGTCCAGCCCGTTGGCGTAGCGGTAGAGCTGGACGCCCATCTTGCCCATGAGCTGCTCCAGCATCTCCGGCTTGCAGGCGGCCAGCTGGCCGATGGTCTCCACGCCGTACTGCCCCAATGTGCGCCGGGCGGCGCGGCCCACGAACAGCAGGTCCCCCACCGGCAGGGGCCACACGATGTCCCGCCAGTTCTCCCGCGAAATAACGGTGGTGGCGTCGGGCTTTTTGTAGTCGCTGCCCAGCTTGGCGAACACCTTGTTGAAGGACACGCCCACGGAGATGGTGAGCCCCACCTCCTGCCGCAGGCGGGCGCGGATGTCATCCGCCAGCTGTCTGGCGTCACCGCCGAACAGGTGCAGGCTGCCTGTGACGTCCAGCCAGCTCTCGTCGATGCCGAAGGGCTCCACCAGATCGGTGTACTGTCCGTATATGGCGTTGACCCGGCGGGAGTAGTCGGCGTACAGGCTGTGGTGGGGCGGCAGCAATATCAGATGGGGGCACTTCTGCCTGGCCTGCCACACCGTCTCCGCCGTCTGGACGCCCCTGCGCTTGGCGGGCTCGTTCTTGGCCAGGATGATGCCGTGGCGGGAGGCGGGATCGCCGCAGACGGCCACCGGCACCTCCCGCAGTGCCGGCTTGTCCAGCAGCTCCACCGAGGCGAAAAAGCAGTTGAGATCGCAGTGGAAAATGACCCGATCCGCCATACCCTCGCCCCCTCAGAATGGAATGTTTGTTCTATTATAACACAGGCTGCGGCGTTTGAAAAGGGGCTTCGGCATTTTATTTTTTGCCCCGCAAATGTACGGAAAAGAGCGCGTCCCCGCGGGAACGCGCTCTTTTTTCATGTTGCTTGTGTCTTATCCCCACCAGCTGGTGTGAACATCGTCATCATCCTCGTCGTCATCGGAGCCGCCGAAGAAGCCGCCCCAATCATCATCGCCGCCGCTGGTGCCGCCGTAGAGGAGCATGAAGTCGTCCTCGGCCTCCAGATCCTCGTAGCCGGGCAGGCGCTGGCGCTCGTAGTTCAGGATGGAGCCGCTGGCCATGGTGGTCTCGCCGTTTTCATCCTCGAAGGCCACGGTATAATCGGGACTGGTGTGCAGGTTGCAGCTTGCGGAGGGCGCGTTGTCCGCCGCCACCAGCGCCGAGTAGACGCGGCTGCCGCGGCAGTCCAGGGCGCAGTCCTCGGTGGCCAGCAGGCCGCTGTCGGCACAGACGGACACGTAGGTCAGGCCGGAGCAGCTGAAGAAGTCCTTGTCCTCCAGCCCCTCGTGGACGCGGCTCATCACCTTCTGCCACATGGAGGCCGCGGGGTTGCCGCTGGCCACGATGCGTTGGTTGTGGACGTAGCCCACCCACACGGCGCAGCTGTAATACGGGGTGTAGCCCACGAAATAGCGGTCCTGATCGTTGTTGGTGGTACCGGTCTTACCGGCCACGTGCATACCGCTGATCCGGCCCTCATAGCCGGTACCGCCGTTGACTACCTCCTGCAGGAGGCTGTTCATCAGCGCGGCAGTGGTGTCCTTCATGGCCACGGAGGACTCGGCCTCGTTCTCCAGCACCACGTTGCCGTCGGAATCCTCCACGCGGACGAAGGTGCGGGGCGCGGTGTAGACGCCCTGGTTGGCGAAAGCGCCGAAGGCGGCGGCCATCTCCTCAGTGGTGACGCCGCGGTCCAGACCGCCCAGACCCATGTTGCCCACCTGCTGGGAATCCTGATACGTCAGGGTGGTGAAGCCCAGCTTGTTGGTCATGAAGTCATAGGACCGGCCGGTGCCGTACTCCTGCACCACGCGGACGGCGCAGGTGTTGGTGGATCGTGCGATGGCGGTGTGCAGCGGGGTCAGTCCCATGTAGCGGCCATTGGAGTTCTTGGGGTAGGCGGAGCCGTTGAGCACCATCACCGGATAGTCGTCGATGGCGCTGGCGCCATTGATGGTGCCGTCATCCAGAGCGGGGGCGTAGACGGACACGGGCTTGATGGCAGAACCGCACTGCCGTGCGCTGGTGGCCCAGTTCCAGCCGCGGTCCACCTGCTTGACGCCGGCGCCGCCCACCATGGCCACCACGTAGCCGGTGTAGGGGTCTACGATGGTCATGCCCACCTGCAGCTGCTCCGTCTTCGTCTCACCGTAGGAATCGGTGTACGTGGTGGTGTAGGGCAGGTTGGACGTATCGGAGCAGACCTCCTCCGCGATCTTCTGGTAGGTGGGGTTCTGGGTGGTGTAGATCTTGTAGCCCTTGCCGTAGACCATGTTGACGCCCTGCTCAAAGGCGGTGGTCACCTTGCCGTTGGCATCGGTGATGTCGGTAAGGCCGTACTTCTCCACCAGAGCGGAGGCCACGTCGTCGATGACCGCGTCGGTGAAGTAGGACTGGCTGGCGGTGGCGGTGGACTCCTGGGTATCCTCCTGGGTATCGCCGCCGGCGGTGGCGCCGGTGGTGTCGCCGGCGTTGTCGCCGGTGGTGTTCTTCTTGCTCTCATCGCTGCCCACATAGTTGCCCTGAATGGTGTAGCCGTCGGCAAACACCACCTCCTCGGCCTTGGCGGCCTCATAGGTGGTCTGGTCGATGGTACCCTGCTCATACAGGGCGCCCAGCACCAGCAGCTGGCGCTCGCGGTTGTTCTCACGGCTCCAGTCCGCCCGCAGGGGATCGTACAGCGAGGGGTTGTTGGTGATGGAGATCAGACTGGCACACTCCGCCAGCGTCAGCTCCGACACGTCCTTGTCGAAGTAGGTCAGAGACGCCGTCACCACGCCGTAGCAGCTGCGGCCGAAGTACACCTCGTTGAGGTACGCCTCCAAAATCTCGTCCTTTTCGTAGCGCTTCTCCAGATCCAGAGCGCGGTAGATCTCCGTGACCTTGCGCTTCACGGTGTTCTGGTTGTCGCCGGTGACGTTCTTCACCAGCTGCTGGGTGATGGTGGAGCCGCCCTGGACATTTCCGCCGAACAGGGTGCTGAGGATGGCGCGGGCGGTGCCGTACCAGTCCACGCCGTGGTGCTTGTAAAAGCGCTTGTCCTCAATGGCCACCACAGCCTCCTGCAGGTTCTTGGGGATCTGGTCCAGGTTGGCCCAAATGCGGTTCTCGGAATCCAGAAACAGTGTCTGGTACATGGTCCATTCCTCAGTGGATGGCTCCTGATAATACAGCTCTGTGGATACCTTCGACTCAAACTCGTCCAGATAGACCTCGACGTTCCCGCGCATGCTGCTGTTGATGTAGGCGCTGAAAATACCGGCAAAAATGGCCATGGTCAGCACCATCACCAGCAGGATCGTGCCGATGACGCGGCCGGCGGTGTGCCAGCCGCGGCGGCGGGGAGCACGCTCCTGTCCGTTATTGTCTATCTCTCGGGCGCTCTGCGTCCGGTCCGTGCGGCCGGCAGCCTGTCTGCGTCTGCGTTCATCCATTACAGGGCACCTTCCTTTCTCTGTTGGTTTTACTGGTGGGCGGAATGCCGGACTTTCCCACGAAAGCCCTATAAAAACCCACTATACGGATTATTTTACCATGCCTGTCAACTCCCGAAAACCTGCTATTTCCGCAAAAATCGCCCATTTGGAAGGGCTGAATCCCTTTATTTTCCCCGTTTCCGGTGGTTTTCAGTCCCCAGACGCCGGAAAAGGCGGCAGAATCGCACTTGCATTTTCCCGTGGAAACCGTTATAGTAGGGGCACGACAACATCGAAGGAGGATCTCCCATGAGTGAGGAATTCGGCCCCAATTTTATTACCCTGACCGATGAGGACGGCAACGAGATCGAGCTGGAGTACGTGGACGCCATTGAGGTGGACGGCCAGACGTACATGGCGTTCTTCCCTACGGTGGATGACGAGGCCGACGAAGCTGCCGCCGAGGAGTTCGGTCTGGTGATCCTGAAATCCATTACGGAAAACGGTGAGGAGCTGCTGAGCACACTGGACAGTGACGAGGAGCTGAACCGCGTGTACGACCTGTTTATGGAGCAGCTGATGGACGACGAGGACGGCGACAACTGAGAAAACCGTTCCGCGTCTGGCTTCCGCCTGTATTCGACGGGCGGAGCTGGTACACTATATCATAGAGTCCGGCGGGCACGGCCACGCGCCCGCCCTCAGCGATGGGCAGCGGTCTTTTTTATCCTGACATTGGTTATAGGGGATGTCGGATCAACGGATGGTTTGCAGGCCTCCCCGCTGCTATATGCGGCCGGAAGTTGGAAGCAGTAAAGTCAGTTGGAGACAACCCACCTGCGAGCTGTGCAGGTTATAACGCGGCCGCTGCCCATCGCTGAGCGCCCCTCCGCCTTGCGCGGAGGGGCGCTTCGTTTTGTCCGAAAAGGGCCGCGCCGCCCACTCTGCGGGGCTGCTTCCGCCGCCCATATTCCGGCAGAAGCGCCCGTATCTTTCCGGAATGTTCATAAATTCCCTGCGCTTGCCCCTTGCGGAACGGCGCATAATCCTGTATAATAAGCAGGCATTTTATCACCAAGGGCGTATTATGCCCGTTTTTGAGAGGAATGAAGCAAATGAGCGCATCAAGAGAAAAGAAGAACCGCCAGGATCTGGCCAGCCAGGGTATTCAGGACCCCAAAGCCATCCGTGAGGCGGAGGAGAAGGCCCAGCAGCGCAAGGCCAACCGTCTGTACGGCACCATCGCGGTGGTGTTCGTGCTGGTGGCCGCCCTGCTGGTGGTGGTGAACTCCGGCGTGCTGGAGCGCAGCGCCACCGCCATCACCGTGGACGGCGAGAACTATACCGCCGCCCAGATGAACTACTATTACTATGGCATCAAGAACAGCATCATCAACTCCGGTTACAGCTCCTTCTACGGCATCGACACCTCTGTGGCCATGGACAAGCAGAACATGAGCGACACCGCCAAGATGCTGCTGCAGGTCACGGATGAGGGCGACATCACCTGGGACCAGTTCTTCCGTGATTACGCCACCCGTCAGCTGTCCGTTCAGGTCATGGCCGCCAAGGAGGCCGAGGCCAACGGCATGGGCGAGGATGACGACATCCGCGCCGAGGTGAACGAGGTCATCGACAGCATCACCGCCGGCGCCAAGGAGCAGGGCTACACCCTGAAGAGCTACCTGAAGCTGGCCTACGGCAGCACCATGACCGTCAGCACCTTCAAGAAGATGATGACGCTGGAGGAAGTCGCCACCCACTACATGCAGCACTATCAGGAGGAGCTGAGCTACACCGAGTCCCAGCTGGAGGAGTACTATCAGGCCAACAGCAGCGACTTCGACGTGGCCTCCTATGAGTATATCTATTTCAAGGGCACCGCCGACTCCACCACCGACGCCGACGGCAACACCGTCCAGCCCACCGAGGCCGCCTCCGCGGCTGCCAAGACCGCCGCTGCCGAGGCTGCCGCCGCTGCGCTGGAGCGCTATCAGGCCGGCGAGTCCCTGTCCGTCATCGCCGCCGACTATGAGAGCACCGGCTCTTACAGCAGCGTGGACGCCGGCTCCAACAACGGCTCTGCCCTGAGCACCTGGGTATTCGACAAGGCCCGCACCTCCGGCGAGAGCGCTGTGGTGACAGACGATCCCAACAGCTACGTGGTGGTGTTCCACTCTGTGGGACGTCAGGAGTACAAGACCGTGGACGTGCGCCACATCCTGTTCCAGGTGAGCACCTCCGATCTGGACTCCAGCTCCGACACCTATGACACTGATCTGGCCACCCGCAAGGATGAGGCCAAGGCCAAGGCCGAGGACGCCCTGGCCCGGTGGCAGGCCAACGGCGGCACCGAGGATGCCTTCGCCGCTCTGGCCAATGAGCTCAGCGATGACACCGGCTCCAACACCAACGGCGGTCTGTACACCAAGATCACCAAGGGTCAGATGGTCTCCGAGTTCAACGACTGGTGCTTCGATCCCGCCCGCAAGTCCGGCGACACCGGCATCGTCTACAACGAGGGCAGCTACACCGGCTACCACGTCATGTACTTCGTGGGCGAGGATGTCCCCGCCTGGCAGGTCTCCGTGGAGAATGCCATGTCCAGCAATGATTACAGCGACTGGACCTCCTCCCTGGCGGAGGCCGCTGCCGCGGAGCAGCAGTCCGGCATGAAGTACGTTGGCTGACACCGTGAACGAGGCCTTTCTGCGGACGCAGATGCTGCTGGGCGCTGACGCTATGGCGCGGCTGCGGCGCTGCCACGTGATCGTATTCGGTCTGGGCGGCGTGGGCAGCTACGCGGCGGAGTGCCTGGCCCGCAGCGGCGTGGGCGAGCTGACGCTGGTGGATCAGGACACCATATCCGTCACCAACATCAACCGCCAGCTGTACGCCCTGCGCTCCACGGTGGGCCAGTCCAAGGCGGAGGTAGCGGCACGCCGCTGCGCAGATATCGACCCGGAGCTGCGGGTCCACCCCATCTGCGCCACCTATGATGCCGCCCACCGCGACCGTTTCTTTTCGACACATTACGACTATATCGTGGACGCCATCGACCTGGTCAGCTGCAAGCTGGACCTCATCGAGCAGGCCCGCCTGCGGCGCATCCCCATCCTGACGGCGCTGGGCACCGGCAACAAGCTGGACCCCACGCTGCTGCAGGTGACCGACATCTCCAAGACCAGCGGCTGCCCGCTGGCCCGTGTGATGCGCAGGGAGCTGCGGGCCCGTGACATCCGCCGCCTGAAGGTGGTGTACAGTCCGGAGGAGCCCGCCGAAACGCAGCAGCTGGAAGCGCCCCCTCCCGGGCGGCGCTCTGTCCCTGCCAGTGTGGCCTGGGTCCCCGCCACGGCGGGGCTGCTGATGGGCAGTGTGGTGATCCGCGACCTCTTGCACGGAGGAGGCATGATCCCTTGATACTCACAGGCGCACTGGTCAACGGCGTTGCCATCGTCGCCGGGGGCCTTGCGGGCACCTTCGGCGGTAAGCTGATGCCCGAGCGCATGAAGCAAACACTGCTGACCGCAGCCGCCCTGCTCGCTATAGGCATCGGCATCTCCGGTCTGTCATCCAGCAATAACCAGCTCATCCCCATCCTGTCCCTGATACTGGGCACCATCGTGGGCGAGCTGCTGAACATCGAACATGCCGTGGAACGGATGGGCGAGTGGCTCCAGAAAAAGTTCAGCGGCATGGGCCGCATCACTGAGGGCTTCGTCACCGGCACGCTGGTATTCGCCGTGGGCGCCATGGCCGTGATGGGCGGATTGGACAGCGGTCTCAAGAACGACCACACCATCCTGTTCGCCAAATCCATCATCGACTGCGTGTCGGCGGTGGCCTTCGCCAGCTCTATGGGCATCGGCGTGGCCTTTGCCGGCGGCAGCGTCCTGCTGGTGGAGGGGCTGGTGACGATTCTGGCCTCTCTGGTGGCCCCGCTGTTCACCGAGGCGGTGCTGGCGGAGCTGACGTTCACCGGCTCCCTGCTGCTGATCGGCATCGGCCTGAACGTGATGGGCCTGACGAAGCTGCGCATCCTGAACATGATGCCCGCCGTCCTGTTCCCTATTTTGCTGTGTCAATTCATGTAAGCTGAAAAAATGCCCATCCGGCATACGCCGGATGGGCATTTTTTTATTTGCCGTAGATGAGGTACACCAGCCGGTTCAGCGCACCGGCGGGCAGCACCTTGGTCAGGAACACGAAGAACTTATAGTCGATGCGGATGGCGTACAGCGGGTGGTGGCTCCCCTCCCGCAAGGCCACTCTGGCCACATAGCCGCCGGCTCTGGCGGGGTCCATGCCGGTCTCCTCATCGTGCTCCATGCGGGCCACGGAGCGGCTGATGCGGCCCTGATAGATGTCGTCTCCCTCCCCGATCTTCCGGCGGGCCGCCGTGAAGCCGGTGTGGATGTCGCCGGGCATGACGGCACACACCGTCACGCCGAAGGGCCGCAGTTCGTTGGCCAGGGCCATGGTGTAGGCGTTCACCGCCGCCTTGGTGGCGGAGTAATAGGTCTGGAACGGGATGGGCACCGGCGCCGCCACGGAGCTGAGGTTCACGATGCGGCCATGGCCCGCCTCGCGCATGATGGGCACCACCTGCCGGTTCATGTTCACCATGCCGAAGAAGTTCACGTCGAACAGGGACTTGGCGTCCTCCGTGGAGGTAAACTCCACCGCGCCGGAGATACCGAAGCCGGCGTTGTTCACCAGAATGTCGATGCGGCCCTCCCGGGCCATGATCTGCTCCACGGCGGCATGGACCGATTCCTCCTTCGTCACGTCGGCGGAGATGTGATGCAGGCCCTCCACGCCCTGTGGACGGCGGGACAGCTCGTACACGGTGCAGCCTGCGTCCTTCAGCGCCAGCGCCGTGGCCCGTCCGATGCCGGAGGTGCCGCCGGTGACAACTGCGACCTTGTTACTCATTTGCCATTACCTCCCCGATGATGTCCATAGCCTCGTCCAGCAGGGCTTCCGTGTGGGTGGCCATGTAGCTGGTGCGCAGCAGGGCCTCGCCCTCCGGCGTGGCCGGCGGCAGCGTGGGGTTCACGTACACGCCGCGGTTGTAGATGTCCGCCGCCACCCGCAGCGTCCGGTACGTCTCGTAGGTATAGATGGGGATGATGGGCGTGGGAGCCTCCAGCGCCGAGGGCCGGATGGTAAGGCCCCGCTCCGTCAGGCCCTTGCGGGCGTACAGGCTCAGGCTGCGCAGCCGTTCCGGCAGCTCCGGATGCTGCTCCAGCTGCCGCAGCGCCGCCAGCGCCGTGGCGCAGTTGGCCGGCGGGATGGACGCCGAGAAGATAAAGG
>OJPW01001092.1_pt1 | contig 17207 bp, 21 predicted proteins | sample 1598571 | NCBI WGS metagenome assembly OJPW01 (sample SAMN03922493, study PRJEB24848) | human gut metagenome | isolation source: stool sample | host: Homo sapiens | place: Germany | collected 2011-05
ATGTTCCCGTGATTATAAGTTAAATAATTAGAGCCGCAAAATTGCGGCTCTAATTATTTTTAGTCTTCCTCCTTTGGCAACAAGTGGCAAAGTTCGGGGTCGTCCTTAATACGTTGTATCTCATCCTCAACTATCTGTTTTGCCTCGGCTTTGATACGTTCGTAATTCTGTTGTATCATTTCTTTCATCCTATCGACACCGTTCTCGTCGGTAAAATCGGCAATGACGGGTATTTTCTTATAAGCCTTCGTTTCGGCGGCTACCCGCTCGTTATCGACCACAATTTCGGCGTGGAAAATCTTTTGTTCTATCCGTTCGTCGAAATTATCCGCTACCGCGCCGACAAACATCCCCTGCGTAAGATTGGAAATTTTAGAGGCGGGTATCAGGCTATCCATTTGCGTAGAAATGGAAGTCGATTTATCGTTGCGGTTTATCGTCATGGATTGCCGCTTTTGAAGCACCTTCCCAAAGCGGTCAGACAAGGTTTTTGCCGTATCGCCGACCACCTGCCCACTAAAGATATTTCCTACCGTGTTCATCACTACGGCGGCTTCCTTGTCGCCGTAGTCGCGCTTTAGCTGTGAAAAGTCCTGAAAGCCGAGGAGCACGGCAACTTTGTTGCTTCGGGCGGTAGCTATCAGGTTATCCAACCCCTTAAAATATATCGTCGGCAACTCGTCTATGACAACCGAACTTTTTAGCTGCCCTTTCTTGTTTATCAATTTCACAATACGGCTGTTATACAATCCCAATGCCGCACCATAGATATTTTGGCGGTCGGGATTATTGCCTACGACAAGTATTTTCGGCTCTGCGGGGTTGTTTATATCCAACGAAAATTCGTCGCCCGACATAACCCAATACAGTGCGGGGGAAATCATACGCGAAAGCGGGATTTTCGCCGATGCTATCTGCCCCTGTAATTGGTCGGCAGCACCTCCCAGCCACGCATCCATAAAGGGAGAAAGGTAGTTTTCCAACTCCGGGTACGAAGTCAGAATCGGAAAAATCTTCTCGTAGGGTTTGTTCAAAAACTCGATGGCGTGCGGGAACGAACAATACTTGCCGTCTTTGTAAATCCGCAAATACCATATAATAGCGGCGAAAAGGATAATCGGCGATTCGACAAAGAAATCGCCCTGCTTGGAAACCCACGTGCGATTAAGGTTAAGCATAATCGTATAGCTGGATTCGTAGGCATCCGAAATATCATCCATGAACGAAGGATTAATCGGATTACAACGGTGCGAACGTGAAGGGTCGTCGAAATTGATTACATAAAACGTCGGGGTTATCTCGTAACCCTCGCGGTTATTAAGCAAATGATTGTAGGCAATCGTCGAAAGGTCGGGGAATTTGAAGTCGTAAATATAAGCACTAAATCCCTTCTCTATCTGCTGTTTAATGTAGCTGTTTACGATTGCATAGGACTTGCCGCTACCGGGAGTTCCTAAAACAATCGAAGCACGGAACGGATTAACGACATTTACCCAGCCGTTATTCCATTTCTTTTTATAGTAGAAGCGGGTCGGCAGATTTACAGAATAATCGTTTGCCAAAAGGCGGGTTTCCTGCATAAAACTTTCATTCTCCGTGTTGAAAACGTCGTCGAACATATTGTTTTTCAAGAGGCGCGACATCCATATACCGCCCATAAGCAAAAGAATATAGCCGAAGGTCATCGTAAATATGTATAGTCCCATGTTGCCCTCTGCCGGGAACGGCAGGGCGAGTAACCACCAATTAAGGAAAAACAGGATAAAGCCCGCCGAGAGGCAGACAATGATTTTCGACCAAGTTATCTTCTCGTCCTTAACGCCCCGTGTTCCCAAACAGGACAGGGCAAGGAATACCACCGCAAAAAGTTTCGTCCAGAGTATCGAGGTAAACAGTCCGGCGGTGCGGTTAAAATTCATCAGGATTTTATCGACCACGCCGATATTGAACCCCAAGCCGTATATCGCTTCGTAGCAGAACCAATAAATATTTATCACTACGAACAGTATTGAAAGCGCACGCATAAAGTCCATAACCTTAGCCAATCCGCGCAAATCATCTTCATTTTGCATAATCTTAAAAATTAAATTGTTGATTTTTTACAGTTAAAAAAATAATAGAAGGCACTGTGTGCTTTACATCTGCCTACCATACCGCCGTTTCTTTTTCTTGCGGCGTTTGGGTTGAGGCAAGTTGTTTTCCTGACCTCCCGCATCGGGAGTAAGGATAGAGAACAGGCTGCCCGCTGCATCGCCGATGCCTGACAGGTCGGGTGTCTGCTGTTTCGTGGAATCATCGGGAACCGGAGCGTTTGGAATATCCTGTACGGGCTTTTGTTGCGGATAATCCGCAAAGCGTTCGTTCAGCGCATTTGCCGAGAACTCTTTACCGAGGCGCGAACCGTTCAATACCGTGCGGCTGTTGTGGTCGATGAAAGTAGCCCCATAGATGCGCCCTGCATCGTTACGGCGGAGTACCATATCAATACCCTTATCGCGTAAAGCTGTCCGCAGGTCGTTTTCGGTGTGGGCAGATTTAAGGGCTTCGGCGACGATGCCTTTTGTCCCCGCCGTCGAGCGGTCGGCTTTGATAGCTTCGCCCGATTTCCGCATACCTTCCTCCAAGTGGGCTACGCCTGATTTCTTACCGAACAGGGAAGATTTCAGCGGTTTGCCTACACGGTTGCCGTCCGCATCGAGCGCGGAGTAAACCAAACCTGTGTACTTATGCCCTTTGTTGTCGCCCTCTACCTTTTCTACCCCTACATTATATAAGGATAAAAGGGCGCGGTACTCGGCAAAGGATTGGAAACGGTACATTTCCGAAAGCGGCTTAATAACGTTACCGACCTGCGTTTTAAGGTTTCCGGCTGAAACGTCCACCGGGGCAAGCTGCCACGCTTCGCCCTGCTTCTGCCCTTTGGCGGGTATCAGGTTAAATTCCGATTCCAACTGCTGTACGATACGGTTGCTGCGGTCTTTCTCGAACTTGTCGGGAACGAGCGAACCGTCGGTCTTCACACGGGTAGTAACCAAGTGGATATGCTGGCGGTCTATATCTTCGTGTTTGAAAATCATATAGGGTTGCCCGCCATAGCCCAAGCGTTCAAGGTACTGCCGCCCGATGTAGGCAAGCTGTGCATCGGTCAGCTTGTCGTCCGGGTGCGGATTCAGCGAAATATGTACGACGGGCTTTTTCGTTCGCTTATGTGAAGGCATAAACCGCTCGAAATCTTCCACACAATCGTAGGCATTAAACCGTCCGTCGGCAGGTTCAAGGACTAAATTACATCCCAGAATTTTGCCTAACCCTTCATCGACTTTCTGCTGATTGTATGCCAATGCGCCGTACAAATTGCTACCGTGATTGATTTTTGCGACCATTCAGCTACCGGATTTTAGCCTTAAAATCCTCGCATAAAGCCAGCACTTCGCGCCCGATTTTCGACAATTCGATTGTATGTTGCTCCAATTTATAGAGCAACGACAAGGCTTTTTTCTCCCCGAAAGTCGTGTGAAGCTGCTTAACGGTTTGGTTGTAATTGACACCGACGGCACGTATCTGCCCGTAAAAAGCGGTCAGCTTCGATACAAATTCAGCCGTCGAAGCATCGGTTTTTACCACACGGAACTCGTCGCCGAAGATGCGGGCGGCAATGAAACCGGATAGCGAAGCGAGGGCGGACTGCTCAAACATGGCGAGGAACTCGGCGTGTTGCACGTCGGTCAGGTTCACGGTCAGGCGGTGTGTCGCCGGGTCGTTCTTCGGGGGTCTGCCCCCTTTACCCCGTTTGCGGGGCGGATTCTTTTCATTCATAACTGATTTTTTTAGTGGTTGAAAAATCTGTTACGCGAGGCTCGCCGACATCATCAAGCTGCCGACTTCGGAGGTCAGCGTGAAGCTCCCGGCAGGGCAAGAGGTTGAGTGCTGCAAAACTTGTTTTGCGATGCAATCAACACATCTTGCTATTTGCCAAAATGCAAATGGTTTTCCCGCAGCGGGAAAAGATTTACCCCAATATTCAAAGGGTAAATTTTTGCATCCGCCGGGGGCTTTGGGAGAGGGGAATCCCAACCTTAAAAATACCCCGAACCCGGCGCGTAACATTTCATGCTGCAAAGTTATCGCCTTATTCAATGCGCTGTATATCAAACATCAACGCCACTCGAAGCCAGAAGCGACCACCACCCGGAAACATGATGCAAGTACCAAAAAGAAGGCTTTAATTTGCCGTCAGAAAATCAATAATGACGTATCCCTCCGCGTCAATATGCAGCCGGATAATTAAAGAAATGGAAAGCCGGATAGTTGATTTTGTACTGTCGTATTGTTGTGCTGTCGTACTGAAATACTGTCGTACCGAAACAATGCTGTGTACCAGCAGGGATTCGGATAAGCAAAAAAGAAAATAAACAGATTATCAGACAGGCAAATCACTGAACCGGCAATCATGTATTTATGGATTGATTAGAAACAGTACCGCTTTGACGGTGCATTGAAACAGAGTATCAACAAATTAAAAAAACAGAAAAATGGAAAAGCAAGCAAGTAAAAAAGAACCGAAGTATGTAGCGTTCTCAACCCAAAAGGGCGGTGCGGGTAAAACCACCCTGACCGTTTTAGTCGCAAGCTACCTGCATTATGCAAAAGATTACAAGGTAGCGGTAATCGACTGCGATTTCCCGCAGCACTCAATCCACGAAATGAGGGAGCGGGATTTTAAGATGGTCGAGAACGACGAGTTTTACAAAGGCATGGCTTACGAACAGATTACCAAGTTGGGTGGTAAGAAATTCTACCCCATTGTGGAGAGCAGCCCGCAGGAAGCCTTAAACGATGCAGATGCGCTTTGCGGGCAGGAAGAATACGATTATATCTTCTTCGACCTGCCCGGAACACTCAACAACAAAGATTTGGTCGTTGCTCTTGCCAACATGGATTATATCGTCGCGCCTATTGCCGCCGACAGGGTGGTTATGGAAAGTACGCTTAACTACCTGATTTCCGTAAGGGATAACATCGTAAATACGGGTAAGACCAACATTAAAGCCATGTACCTGCTTTGGAACATGGTAGACGGGCGGGAGAAATCCGAACTATACGAAATTTACGAGGGGGTTATTAAGGAGTTGGATTTTCCCGTCCTTAAAACCTTTATCCCGAACAGCCTGCGTTTCCGCCGGGAGCAATCCGAATCCCGCCGACCGCTGTTCCGCTCCACTCTGTTCCCTGTGGATAAGAGCCTGATTAAAGGCAGCAACATCGACGCGCTGGCTGACGAACTGCTCGAACTCTTAATGTAATGCGCTATGGCTAAAAGAGTAGATACAACGGGCTTGGATGCCGACTTTGTAATCAATCAGGCGAAACCGAGCAACCGGGAAAAGGAGTTGAAACCTTATGACCCGTCCGCTTCCGAACCTGCGCCTGTCGAGGAACCGGAACAGCTACCGGAATCTCCGGCAGAACAGAAAGAACCACCCAAGCGAAAGCGGAACCAGTCGGCAAATTATAAGGAAACATTTTTGAAACGCAATGAGATTAAGACTCGCCAATGCGTCTATATCAGCTACGATGTTCATGCGAAGATTGCAAAACTCGTCCGGGCTTTGGTCGATACCGGAAACGAAATAAGTGTCGGCGGCTATATCGACACGGTTTTGAACGAGCATTTGCAACAGCATAAAGAAGAAATAAACGAATTGTACCGCCAACGTGAAGGCGACTTAATCTAATGTAAGGATATGGAAAAGTATTTTATCGGGGCAATTCTGCTCTACGCGCTTATTGTCGCCTGTTACATGGTTTGGGAACGGTCGGTAAAACGGAAGAAAAATGCGGCGCGGAAAAAGGGGTATAACCCTTTTAAGCCTTCCCCGAAAGAGGATATAGTCGGCAAAAGCAAATTTACCATGCGCCACTCGAAGCCAGAAGCTACCACGCTGGAAATGAGCGAAAAAGCAATAGAAAACCACGCTATATTTGCAGACGTGAACGCACAAGCTGCCGCAGAAATTCCTTCGGGAAATGTCCTGCCAGCCGAGAGGGAACAGGTAGAAACGTCCGGTCATACGGCGGATAATTCCGGTGAAGAAATAGATATAGTTATCGAAAACGAGCCGGAGGGGGAATTTGAAACCGATGATGAGGATTTAGACACTTGGGAAAGCGAGGCGGCAGAGGACGAAACCGCAAGTAGCCGGGCTACGGGCATCGGCTTCGACGACCTTGCCGGGGTGGTGCAAACGGTGGGGAACGCCGAAAACGCCACTACCGAAGAAAGGGAAGAAGCCGGGCGGGTGCTTGCCGAGATACGAAAGACCGAGATATTCGGGCAACTTGTATCGGACGAGCCGAAAAAGAAAGAAGTCGTTTCCAACCTTATGGACGATTATTTCTCCGCCTACTATCGTCAGCGGGAAGCCTACCCCGAACCGACGGTAAAAGCCCCTGCCAATTTCAATGTACGCAGTATGGCGTAAATGTAAAACAGATTAAAAGTAACGGAAATGAAAGAACGAGATTACGGATAGCTACGCGCTACCGACCACTAAAAAAATCAGAGAATAAAAAGTAAACAAAAATCCCGGCGGTAAGGGGGAATCATCCCACCCCCTGCCGCCTTAAATTAAAAAAGCAATGACAAAAAAGAGAGTTCTTTTGTCGGCGGCGTTTGTAATCGCTGCTGTTTCTTCCGCCTTTGCACAAGGCAACGGTATCGGGGGCATCAATGATGCTACCACAATGGTAACATCGTATTTCGACCCCGGAACAAAATTGATTTACGCCATTGGTGCGGTCGTAGGGCTGATTGGCGGCGTGAAAGTCTATAACAAGTTCAGTTCAGGCGACCCCGACACGTCAAAAACCGCCGCAAGCTGGTTCGGCGCGTGTATCTTCCTTATCGTAGCGGCGACTATCCTGCGCTCCTTCTTCCTGTAATAAACTCCATAGATACAACAAGATATGGAGTACAATGTAAATAAAGGCATTGGAAAAAGCGTCGAGTTCAAGGGGCTGAAATCTCAATACCTGTTCATCTTCGCGGGCGGCTTGCTGTCTGTGTTCGTGGTCTTTGTCATTATCTATATGATAGGCATAGACCAATGGATATGTATAGGTTTCGGGGTTATTGCCGCGTCGGTGCTGGTATGGTTTACATTCCGCCTGAACGCCCAGTACGGGGAACACGGCTTAATGAAATTGATGTCAAAACGCCAGCATCCCCGTTACCTTATCAACCGCCGGAACTCGCGCCGCTTTTTCCGTGTGCCTAACAGAAAGGGGGTGGCTTATGCGTAACGTAATGAAAGCCGCCACCGTCGAGAGCAAATTTCCGCTCTTGGCGGTCGAACACGGTTGTATCATCAGTAAGGACGCGGATATAACGGTAGCTTTTCGGGTGGACTTGCCCGAACTCTTTACCGTTACCGCCGCCGAATATGAAATGATACATTCCGCTTGGGGCAAGGCTATCAAGGTATTGCCCGATTACTCGGTTATCCATAAGCAGGATTGGTTCGTAAAAGAGAACTATAAGCCTGCGACCGATGCCGACGATATGAGCTTCCTTTCCCGCTCGTTCGAGCGTCATTTCAACGAAAGACCGTATTTGAATCACACCTGCTTCCTGTTCCTGACAAAGACGACAAAGGAGCGTATGCGTATGCAGTCGAACTTTTCGAGCCTTTGCCGGGGTAATATTATCCCGAAAGAAGTAAACAGGGACACGGCGGTTAAGTTTTTGGAATCGGTCGGACAGTTTGAGCGTATTGTCAATGACAGCGGCTTTGTTCGCCTGACGCGCTTAACCTCCGACGAGATTATGGGAACGCCCGAAAGCGCAGGACTTATTGAAAAATACTTTGCCCTGTCGCTGGAAGATACGACTTGTCTGGAAGATATGGAACTCGGAGCGGACGGGCTGCGGATAGGTTCAAAAACAATCTGCCTGCATACGGTTTCGGATGTGGAAGATTTGCCCGGAACGGTGGGAACGGATATGCGCTATGAACGGCTATCTACGGATAGAAGCGATTGCCGATTGAGCTTCGCCGCGCCTGTGGGTCTTTTACTCTCCTGCGACCATGTGTTTAATCAGTACATCTTTTTGGACGATTCGGCGGAGAACCTGCGGAAATTCGAGAAGTCAGCCCGCAATATGCAGTCGCTTTCCCGCTATTCTCGTGGAAACCAAATCAATAAGGAGTGGATAGACAAGTATTTGAACGAAGCCCATAGCTTCGGGCTTACTTCGGTACGCGCCCACTTCAACGTGATGGCATGGTCTGACGATGCGGAGGAATTAAAGCATATCCGCAACGATGTCGGCAGCCAGCTTGCCCTAATGGAGTGTAAACCCCGCCATAACACGGTGGATGCCGCTACGCTTTATTGGGCGGCGATGCCCGGCAACGCGGGGGATTTTCCGGCAGAGGAAAGTTTTTACACCTTCATCGAACCTGCCCTGTGCTTCTTTACGCAGGAAACGAACTATCAGTCGTCGCCCTCTCCCTTCGGGATTAAGATGTGCGACCGTGTAAGCGGAAAGCCCCTGCACGTAGATATTTCCGACCTGCCGATGAAACGGGGTATAACCACCAACCGCAATAAATTCGTGCTGGGGCCTTCCGGGTCGGGCAAGTCGTTTTTTATGAACCACCTTGTCCGTCAGTATTGGGAGCAGGGAACGCACGTCGTGCTGGTCGATACGGGAAACTCCTATCAGGGTTTGTGCGAAATGGTACGCCGGAAAACCAAAGGGCAGGACGGTATCTATTACACGTACACCGAGGAAAACCCGATTTCATTCAATCCTTTCTATACCGACGATTACAAGTTTGATGTGGAGAAAAAGGATAGTATCAAAACGCTGCTTTTGACGCTTTGGAAGTCGGACGACGATAAGGTTACGAAAACCGAAAGCGGGGAACTCGGCAGCGCGGTATCGGCGTACATCGAACGGATAAAGGCAGACCGCAGTATCGTTCCTTCATTCAACACTTTCTATGAGTATATGCGCGATGACTACCGCCGGGAACTCGAAGAAAGGGAAATCAAGGTAAGCCGGGAAGACTTCAACCTCGACAATATGCTTACTACCCTGCGCCAATACTACCGGGGCGGGCGTTTCGACTTCCTGTTGAACTCGGAGGAAAACATCGACCTGCTCAATAAGAGCTTTATCGTCTTTGAAATTGATTCCATTAAAGAAAATAAGGAATTATTCCCTGTGGTTACGATTATCATAATGGAGGCTTTCATTAACAAAATGAGGCGGTTAAAGGGTGTCCGTAAACAACTTATCGTAGAGGAAGCGTGGAAAGCCCTATCCTCTGCGAATATGGCGGAATACCTTAAATATATGTATAAAACCGTCCGCAAATACTTTGGGGAGGCTATCGTCGTAACGCAGGAAGTGGACGACATCATCGCCTCGCCGATAGTGAAGGAATCCATTATCAACAACTCCGACTGTAAAATCCTTCTCGACCAGCGCAAGTACATGAACAAGTTTGACAGCATCCAATCCCTGCTCGGTCTGACCGAAAAAGAGAAAGGGCAAATCCTGTCAATCAACATGGCGAACAATCCGAGCCGCAAATATAAAGAGGTTTGGTTCGGGCTGGGCGGGGTACAGTCGGCGGTGTACGCTACCGAGGTTTCAATGGAAGAATACCTGACGTTCACGACGGAAGAATCCGAAAAGCTGGAAGTGTTCGAGAAAACGGACGAACTCGGCGGGAACTACGAACTGGCGATTAAACAGCTTGCCGAAAGTAAACGGCAAGGATAAGTATTAACCGGGGCAATGAAGCCCCACAACCACTAAAAAATCATGCTGAATTTAAGTAATGAACAACTGACAAGGCTTGCGCTGCACATGACGGGTATAAACAATATCCTCATCGACGCGCTGCTCAACCCGCCGGGCGAAGCGTCCGGCATGGGTAACGATGTAGAAATTGAAATGTTTGTCGTCGGGGCGGACAAAGGGAAGAAAGAACCAACCGACCAATAACGAGCCGCCATGTTCAGTAAAAGTATCGGAACGGAACCCCTTTCGGGGCAATGGTTAGGCTTCTGCCTGCGGGAAATCACGGGGCGTTGGGTAAGCCGGGACGGGGCAACCTCGGTGCGGATATTCCGCAACCGCAAATGTAAAAACGGTTGCCTCTATCTGGAGCTTACATACAACAACCCGCAGGCGGCTTACTCACGTCCTATCAGGGAAATGTTCGGCATCCGGTACTTTGACCTGTTCGGGCGCGTGGGAATAGCCTACGACGATGAGCGCGACGTGCTGCTGCTCTCGCTCTATGGCGAATATATCCGGGCAGAGGAGTAGCCTGTGGGCTACTCCCTTCTCCCCGAAGTAGTATTAACAATTAAAACATTTATAAAATGAAAAAGATTCTTTTAAGTCTTTTGCTGTGCGTGGGGTTATGCACCTTTCAGGCAAAAGCACAATGGACTGTCATCGACCCGTCTAACCTTGCGCAAAATATACTGACGGTCGGTAAAACAGGAACGACCGCATCAAATGTGATAAACTCCTTTCAGGAAATGCAGAAGATATACAATCAGGGCAAGGAGTATTACGACAAGCTCAAATCGGTGCATAATCTTATCAAAGATGCCCGCAAGGTCAAAGAAACGGTAGAATTGGTAAGCGAAATATCGCAGATATATTCTACCAACTTCAACAAAATGCTGACCGACAAAAATTTCACGTCCGCCGAACTGGAAGCCCTATCAAACGGATATACCAAGCTATTGAAAGAAAGCGGCAACCTGCTTTCGGATATAAAGGATATTGTTTCGGCTTCCAACGGACTTTCCATGACCGATGCCGAACGTATGGGCGTGATAGACGGAATACATACCAAAATGGTCGAATACCGCAATCTTACCCGCTATTTCTCGCAGAAAAGCATATCCGTTTCCTTTATCCGCAGTCAGGAATCGGGCGATATGGAAAGGGTGCGTGCGTTGTATGGCGACCCGTCGGACAGATATTGGTAAGCCATGACGCTACTTGCAATAAACTTTGAGAACCTGCATCAAGTTCTGCGGAACTTGTATCAGGATATGATGCCACTTTGCGCCGACATGATAGGTGTCGCCAAAGGGATAGCGGGATTGGATGCGCTCTTTTATGTGGCGTACCGTGTCTGGCAGGCGTTGGGGCGGGCGGAGCCTATCGACGTGTTCCCGCTCCTGCGCCCGTTCGCAATCGGGTTATGTATTATGTTCTTCCCGACGATTGTATTGGGTACTATCAATGCGGTTATGTCGCCTGTCGTGAAAGGCACGCATACGATTCTGGAAAGCCAAATAACCAACGTAGAGGCGTTACAGCAGAAAAAAGACCAGTTGGAATACGACGCACGGGTACGGGAAGGCAAAGCGTGGCTGGTCGATGATGAGGTGTACGACCAAAAGATGAAAGATTTGGGTATTTGGGATATGGGGGAGATTATCAGTATGTGGGGCGAACGTAAATGGTACGATATAAAAATGTGGTTCCGGCAGCTAATCCGGGATTTCTTTGAACTACTGTTTAATGCTGCCGCCCTGACGATTGATACCCTGCGCACCTTCTTTTTGGTGGTACTTTCCATATTGGGGCCGCTGTCGTTTGCTTTAGCCATATACGACGGGTTCCAATCCACCTTAACCGCATGGCTCTCGCGCTATATCAGCGTTTACCTGTGGCTACCCGTTGCAGACCTCTTTTCTGCGGTGCTATCTAAAATCCAAGCATTGATGCTGGAAGCGGATATAGCCTTGTTGGAAGACCCGACCTATGTTCCGGACGGAAGCAATGGGGTGTATATCATTTTCCTAATCATCGGAATAATCGGCTACTTCTCGATACCGACAGTAGCGAATTGGATTATACAAGCCGGAGGCGGTAGCGGAACGCGCGGTATCAATTCGGCTGCCATGAAAGGGGCTGCGGTCGCCGGAGGCGTTGCCGGGGCTGCCGCAGGGAACATCAAAGGTCGCCTCATGGGTAAAAAGTAATTCATCAATAACAACTAAAACAATGGAGTTCAAAAGTTTAAAAAATATCGAAACATCCTTTAAGCAGATACGCTTTTTCGGTATTGTGTTCTTGGTGGTGTGCGCTGCCGTTACGGGTTATTCCGTATGGTCATCGTACAGCTTCGCCGAGGCGCAACGCCAGCGTATTTATGTATTGGACGGGGGCAAGTCCTTAATGCTTGCCCTCTCCCAAGATATGTCGCAGAACAGACCCGTCGAAGCCCGCGAACACGTCCGCCGCTTCCATGAACTGTTTTTTACTCTATCGCCCGATAAGTCGGCTATCGAAAGTAATGTGAACCGCGCCCTGTTCCTTGTGGATAAAAGCGCGTTCAAATACTATCAGGATATGGCGGAAAAGGGATATTATAACCGGATAATTTCGGGAAACATCAACCAGATTGTGCAAGTGGATAGTATCGGGTGCAATTTCGATGTGTACCCTTATACCGCCGTAACCTACGCCCGGCAGATGATTATACGCCAGTCGAATGTTACAGAGCGAAGCCTCGTTACCCGGTGCAATCTTATTAACTCTGTCCGTTCGGACAACAATCCGCACGGTTTCACTATGGAGAAATTCGAGATAGTGGAAAACCGCGATATACGGGTAACGGAAAGGTAGGTGCGCTATGTTACGGAAAATCATTCAACGTGTAAACGAGTGGCTGGAAGACCGCTTGCGTAGCCTTGTCAGACCGTTAAGCCCCGATGCGCGGGTAATCGTGATTGTTACGATGCTGGTTCTCTTCAGCGGCTTGTCTATCTACATGACCGTTTCCTCTATCTACAATTTCGGAAAGGACAAAGGACGGGAATTGCAGATAGAACAAATGGAAACCCTTAAACTTCAAATGGAGCAGCAAAGGGATAGTATTAACAAACAAAATCATTTTCAGTATGAATCAGGAACAGAAGAATAACGGAGGGCAGCCCGAGGTGCGGCCAATGCCCGAAGTTAAGCCGGAGGTTAAAAAAGAGCCTCCGAAGTCGGCTCCACCGAAAAAGGAACTGACGCAGGCGGAATTACTCAAACGCCGGAAAATGCTTGTGATGCCGCTTTTCTTTTTGATTTTCGGCGGTGCAATGTGGCTGATATTCGCACCCTCGAAAAAGGACACGGAGCAGACCGCAGGGCAAAGCGGCTTTAACGCCGAGATACCGATGCCCAAAGACGAAGGTATCTACTCGGATAAACGGACGGCTTACGAACAGGAAGCCCAACGCCAGCGGGAACAGGATAAGATTCGCTCTTTGCAGGATTTTTCAACCATGTTTGAGAAGGCGGAGCAGGACGAGCAGCTACCGCCTGCGGAATATTACGAAAGCCCGGAACTGTCCGGGGGTAACACTTCGCAACGTCCGGCTACCCGCAGCACTATTCAATCTTCGGCAACGGCTTATCAGGATGTAAACCGTCAGTTGGGGTCGTTTTACGAAGAACCTGCATCGAAAGCGGATGAACAGGCACAATCGGAAATGGAATCACGCATACAGGAGTTGGAAAGGCAACTGACTGAAAAATCGGAAGCTGATAAGCAGTTGGAACTTATCGAAAAATCCTACGCGATTGCCGCCAAGTATATGCCCCAGCAAGCAGGGCAAGCAGAACAGGAAATCCAGACGGCGGCTGTCGGAACAAAGGATAAGGTCGTCGTCCAGCCTGTGAGCGTGGTTCGGCGCAATGTGGTATCGCTCCTGTCGGCTCCGATGAGCGATGCGGAGTTTATCGACGCTTTCATTAAGCCGCGTAATATGGGATTTATTACCGCCGCCGGGAATGAAGGCGTTACGGATAAGAATACGATACGCGCCTGCGTATATCAGACCATAACCCTGACAACGGGAAAGGAATTACAAATACGGCTGTTGGAGCCGATGCGGGCGGGGAATGTACTTATCCCTACCAACTCAATCATTACCGGAGCGTGCCGTATCGGTGGCGAGCGGATGGATGTAACGATAAACTCCATACAGTACGCGGGCAATATCATTCCGGTAGAGCTTCAAGTGTACGACCTCGACGGGCAAAGGGGTATTTCCGTGCCGAACTCGGACGAGATAAAAGCAGCCAAAGAAATAGCTTCACAAATGGCGCAGTCTGCCGGGTCGAGCATCACGATAACCGACGATGCGGGCAGCCAGCTTGCCGCCGATTTAGGGAAAAGCCTTATTCAAGGGGCATCGCAATATGTCAGCAAGAAAATGAGTGAGGTAAAAGTAACTGTGAAAGCGAATTACGGAATTTTACTGCTCCCGAAAACGCAGTAATAAAACAGCCCACTAAAAGAATCAGTAAGTAAACAATTAAAATTTATCAGACAATGAAAAGAGTTTTTTTAATGCTCGCCCTTGTGGTGGGTGTAATGACTGCCGCTAACGCTCAGGAAATCGAGAACAAGGAAACCGTGAACGAAACGGTAACGACAAGTCCCTCTACGGGCGACTACTATCAGGGCTTTACCCGCCCGCTGACCTTCGACCGCATGATACCGCCCTATGCGCTGGAAGTTACGTTCAATAAGACGGTACACGTTATTTTTCCCGCACCTATCCGCTATGTCGATTTAGGTTCTGCCGACCTGTTGGCGGCGAAAGCGGACGGAACGGAGAATGTATTGAGAGTGAAAGCCGCTTTGCGGGATTTCAGCCGGGAAAGTAATCTGGCTGTCATTACCGAAGACGGAAACTATTACACGTTCAACGTGAAATATGCGGACGAACCTGTAAAGCTATCGGTGGAAATGGTGGACTTCCTGCACGACGGAGAGGCGGTAAACCGCCCGAACAACGCCATGCAGATATATATGCAGGAGTTGGGGCAGGAATCGCCGCTGCTTGTCAAGCTGATTATGCAGTCCATATACAAGAACGATAAGCGGGAGATTAAGCATTTAGGCAGTAAGCGTTTCGGCATACAGCATACGCTAAAAGGGATTTATACGCATAACGGGTTACTGTACTTTCATCTTCAACTGAAAAACCTGTCCCATGTGCCGTACAACGTGGATTTTATAACGTTCAAAATCGTAGATAAGAAAGTCGCCAAGCGTACCGCTATTCAGGAGCAGGTTGTCTGGCCGCTCCGGGCGTACAACAATATGACGGTAGTAGGTGGTAAACGCACGGAGCGCGTAGTATTCACGCTGCCTAAATTCACGATACCCGACGATAAAATGCTGGTTATCGAACTGAACGAGCAAAACGGCGGTCGGCATCAGTCGTTCACGATTGACAACGCCGATTTGGTACGCGCAAAGGTTATTAACGAATTGAAAGTGAAATAACCATGAAGCGGGTATCTTTTATCTTGGCTGTTGTGTTGTGCCTGCTCTTTCAAGACCAGGCACACGCACAACGTCAATTACCGGGTATGCGGGGCATACAGGTAACGGCGGGAATGACGGACGGCATCTATTCGTCCGCCTTAGACAATGAAGCCGGATATTATTTCGGTATAGCTATGGCGACCTACGCCAAGAACGGCAACAAGTGGGTGTTCGGTGCGGAGTTCATGGAACGTTATTACCCATACCGGGAAATACGCATACCTGTTTCGCAATTTACGGCGGAAGGCGGCTACTACCTTAAAATCCTGTCCGACCGCTCGAAAACTTTTCTGCTTTCGCTGGGCGGCTCTGCATTGGCGGGTTATGAAACCTCAAATTGGGGCGAAAAGACCTTATATGACGGTTCGACACTGCGGGATAAGGATGCTTTTATCTACGGCGGAGCTATCACATTGGAAGCGGAAACTTATCTGTCCGACCGTGTTGTGTTGCTTCTGACAGGTCGCCAGCGGGTGCTGTGGGGCAACTCGACGGGGCATTTTCATACGCAGTTCGGTATCGGGCTGAAATTTATTATCAACTAAAAAGCATATCACAATGAAAAAGTTTTCAGCATATTTTTTATACACGCTATTGCTGGGTGCAATAGTCTGTGCCTGTTCTGACGATTTGGATGTTCATAAGGTTTACACATTTGATTTGGTTACTATGCCGGTTCAGAAAAAAATCGTTCAGAATGAAACGGCGGAAATCCGCTGTACGTTAGTGCGGGAAGGGGATTACGACCAAGCGCGGTACTATATCCGCTACTTTCAACCCGACGGCAAAGGCGAGCTTTGCATGGACGACGGAACAGTGTTCTTGCCGAACGACTTATACCTGCTTGATAGGACGATGTTCCGCCTGTACTACACTTCTCATTGCACCGACCAGCAAACTATCGACGTGTATATAGAGGATAATTTCGGGCAGGTCGTCCAAACAACATTCAGCTTTCAGAATGATAGCGGGGACGATGAAAATAGTGAGGATGAAGATTAGGGGAACAGGTAAGCACCCGGAGTATTTCGGGTGCTTATTGCTTTCAAAACTTGATTATGAAACATATACTAATGCTCTTTGTCGCTTTGCTTCATTTGCCTGTATGGGGGCAACCGATAAATAGGAAAACGGAGATAGAAACGCTTACGGAAAAAGTTTGCTCCGTAGCGGAGTTCCGTCAGGTAGCCGATTTCCTCCAACTATCCGTCAGCGAGCTATGCGACTATCCCGTGATTTTTCCGATTAGGAAACCGCAATGTATTTCATCGGGGTTCGGTATGCGCTATCATCCAATTTACAGGGTGCGGAGATTCCATACAGGGATTGATATTTCTGCAACTAAAGGAACATTTGTGTATGCTGCCGGGAATGGGATAGTAAGCCGTAAAGGGTATAATTCAGGCTACGGATATTATATAGAGATTCAGCACGCAGGCGGTTTTCGTTCGTTCTATGCTCATTTAAGCAGAACGCTGGTAAATGTAGGGGATTCGGTTGTTATCGCTACTCAAATCGCTTTTGTCGGGAATACCGGAATAGCGACAGGTAGCCACTTGCATTATGAAATCAGGAAAGGAAAACGCTTCCTGAATCCGGCGGGGTGGTGTTACCTGTTATATGAAATGAAAATACAGGCAGAGAACATTAAGTAATTTAACAAAACTTCCTATCTTTGGAAGAAAATTAGTCATTATGAGTTACATAGAAGATAATTTACAGCCGGGAGAAGAAATAAAATACGTTGCAAACCTGCATTTTTTCCTGTTCGTACAACCGCTCGTCTTTTTATTGCTGGGCTGGTGGCTGTACGGTTCGGAAACTGCC
>OJPW01001103.1_pt1 | contig 17019 bp, 11 predicted proteins | sample 1598571 | NCBI WGS metagenome assembly OJPW01 (sample SAMN03922493, study PRJEB24848) | human gut metagenome | isolation source: stool sample | host: Homo sapiens | place: Germany | collected 2011-05
GCTGCTGCACGCGGAGAAGCTGGCCGTGGTGCTGGGCACCGAGGGCGACGGGCTGACCGACGGCACCATCGCCCAATGCGACCACACGGTGATGATCCCCATGACCCATGGGGTGGACAGCCTGAATGTAGCTGCCGCGGCGGCCGTGGCCTTCTACCAGTTGGGCCTGCAATGCCAATAAGCGAATAAATATCCCCCGGCTCCGCCGGGGGGATACACTGTATTTACAGGAACTTGTCCAGCTCCCGTTCCACATTGTCCATTTTCTTCACTTGTGGATGTTCCACACGATAGCCGGACTTAATGACCATATCCAGCGTCCGCAGGGCGGTCAGATCGGCCAGCGGGTCCGCCGCGCAGACGATCATATCCGCGCACTTGCCCGGCTGGATGGAGCCGGTCTCGCCGGCAATACCCGCCAGCGCCGCATTGCCCAGCGTGGCGCTGTGCAGCGCAAACGCCGGCTTCACGCCGCAGTACTTCACAAAGTAGCATAGCTCCCGCCACATATCGTAGTGGGTGATATAGGGGCAGCCGGTGTCGGTGCCCAGCCCCACGGGGATGCCGTTTTGCAGACACGCTCTGGCCAGCGCCACGATGCCCTCGAACACCACCTTGCCGTTCTCCTGCTGCTCATAGGTGGCGTGGGAGATGCTGCGGTCGAACAGGGCGTAGGGCACGGCGGGAGAGATAGTGGAGATCTGGAATGCGCCCCGTTCCCGGAACAGCCGCAGGATGTCCGCGTCCGGCCGGGCACCGTGCTCGATGGAGTCCACGCCGTTTTCCAGCGCCACCCGGACGCCCTCGGGGCTTTCCACATGGGCGGCCACCTTCATGCCCAGCGCGTGGGCGCGGTCACAGGCGGCCTTCACCAGCGGCGGCTGCATCCGCAGCACGCCCGGCTCGCCCACCACCTCGGCGTCCATGACGCCGCCGGTGATCATCAGCTTGATGAGGTCGGGCTTCTCCGCCGCGATCTTCTCCACACAAGCGGCGGCCTCCTCCGGCGTCCGGGCCTCGTAGGCCAGGGAGCCGTCCATGTGTCCGCCCGGCACGGATACCGCCATGTTGGACGCCACCACGCGGGGGCTCAGGATCTCGCCGGATGCCGCCCGGTCACGGATGATGGTGTCGAAATCCGCCACGCCGCCCACCGTCCGGATGGTGGTGACGCCGCTGAGCAGCTCCGTTCTGGCGTAGCCCTCGCACAGGCGGATGCCCACCCGGCGCATCAGACCGCTGGACGTGATGAGCTTCACCAGCTTTTTGGGGTCGGAGGGCTTCTTTTTCGGCTTGCCGGAGGCCGGCAGGTGGACATGCATATTGATCAGTCCCGGCAGCACATACCGTCCCGCCAGATCCACCGGCTCGTACCCGGCAGGCACCGGCCCGTCGGTGACGGCGGCGATGCGGCTGTCCTCCACGCAGACGGTTTTCCCCGTCTGGGGCGTCATGTCCCGGGTGCCGTCCAGCACCACACCGTTCATCAGCGCGTAGCGCGTCTCGTTTTTATACATGGGAACACCTCCTGAGAATGTTATGCGTCCTTCCTGCCGGATACGTTGGCTGCGAACACGCAGACCAGGATCACCGCCACGCCCAGCATCTGCCAGATGCTGAACGGCTCCTTCAGCAGCACCACGCCCGCCAGCACGGACACCACCGTGGTCACGTTGGAGAAAAGCGATGTCTCCGACACGGACAGGTGGCTGTTGGCGAAGTTCAGCAGGCCGTAGGCCAGCACCGAGGACAAAAGGCCCAGATACAGCACCGCCAGCCAGAACCCGCCGCTGTGGAGGGGCGCGGTGATCATGGGGCTTTGCAGCCCGCCGGCGTGGAGCAACGCCGCGGGGATGAACACCGCCATGCCCACGATGAACATGACATAGGTCATCTCAAAGGGCGTGAACCGTTTGGCCGCGTCGTGGCTGATGCCGTAATACAGCGTGTCGCTGAGCATGGTCAGCAGCAGGAACAGCATGCCCAGTGCGGAGACCGTCACCGCGCCGCCCACGGAGATCAGCGCCACGCCGCCGATGGCGCCCACGGCGCACAGCACCTGCTTCAGCGTCACCTTCTCGTGGAGCACCAGCACGTCCATGAGGATGCAGCACACCGGCACGGCGGCGATGATGGTGCCCGCCACCGCCGAGGAGGTGTACAGGATGCCGTAGTTTTCAAAAATAAAGTAGGCCACCGGCTGCACGATGCCCAGAAGCAGCAGCTTGTACACCGGCTTGCCCCGCAGGGAAAAGGCGAACAGCGGCCCGCCCCGCAGCTTTCCCACCAGCGCGTTGACCAGCACCACCAGCGTCATGGCCGCCACCGCCACCGTGAACCGGAAGGCCAGCAGCACCGTGGGCGCGGCCACTTCCAGCGCCAGCTTGGAGAACATGAAGCTCATGCCGAAGATCACGGCAGAGGCCAAAGCCGCCAGCAGCGACAGTGTGTGGGTCTTTTTCTGCGTCATATCCCGATACCTCGTTTTGTGAATGGGGCGCTGCGCCGCCCGTTTCGGTTGTTATAGCACAACTTTGCCGAAAAAGCAAGCCGCGCCGTCCCCTGGAAAAAGCGTGCCGCCCGCCGGGCGCACCATCTGCACCTCCCGGCAGGCAGGCGAAAGCCCCGCGCACCGCGCGGGGCCTTCGTACCAGCGGCTTGGGGAGAGGGGTGCCGCCGGCTGTGGGAGGTAAAAATTTTGAAGGAAGAAAAGTTGAATGGAAAAAACAGGTTACTTATTGGTGACCTTGCTGACGATGCCGACCACCACAAGAAGACCGGCCAGAGCAGCCAACAGAATGTTCAGACCCATGCTTCAGCGCCTCCTTTCCTGCAGTTCTCTTAACGTGTTTTTAATGTACCACACCGCAAGCGATTTGTAAAACGCATCATATTCATCAAAACCATGAAAAATACTTTGCACCCTGCCGCCGCATATGCTATACTGTCCGCATGAGAGGAGCGTGAGGCCATGAGCGTGGCGAAATACCAGATCTTTCTAAAAACAGTGGCGTGCGGCAGCTTCACGGCGGCGGCACGGGAGATGAACTTCACCCAGTCCGGCGTCAGTCATGCCATCGGCTCGCTGGAGGAGGAGCTGGGGGTGCCCCTGCTGATCCGCAGCCACGGCGGCGTCACGCCTACGGCGGACGGCCGGGAGCTGATGCCTTACTTTGAGAAAATGTGCGCCATGCAGCACCAGCTGGAGCAGCGGGCCGCCGACCTGCGGGGACTGGAGACGGGCCTTGTGAAGGTGGCCACGTTCACCAGTGTGTCGGAAAAGTGGCTGCCCAATATCCTCAAGACGTTTCAGGAGCACTATCCCCGCATCGAGTTCGAGCTGCTGCCTTCCAACTTCAACAACGAGATCAGCGACTGGGTGCTGAAGGGGCAGGCGGACTGCGGCTTCATCAGCCTGCCGGCCCCGGCGGAGAAGTATCTGGACTGCTGGCTTCTGCAGCGGGACCAGTGGAAGGTCATCGTGCCCTGCAACCACCCGCTGGCCGGGGCGGACCCCTTTCCGCCGGAGGCGCTGGAGCAGTACCCGCTGATCCTGCTGGACGAGGGCGACGACTACGAGATCCAGGCGGTGTTCGACACGCTGGGGCTGAAGCCGAAGATCCAGTACACCGTCCAGCAGGATCAGACCATTCTGGCCATGGTGTCCAACGGGCTGGGCATCAGCGTCATGGAGGAGCTGATGCTCTACCGCTGCGCCTATCCGCTGGTGTCCTGCTCCCTGCCCCAGCCGTTTTACCGGAACATCGGCATCTGCGTCAAGGACAAGAATGCCCTGTCCAACAGCACCCGGGCCTTTATCGACCACACCCGCCGGTGGGTGCTGGCCAACTTCCCCGACGGCTGGAATGCCCCACCGCCCACCACCCGCTGACATACCGCAACGAAACGCCGCCCCGTGCCGTCATAGACAGCAGAGGCGGTGTTTTGCCGCAAAGGTTCCGCTGGCGTTTTCCCGCCCGGTGTGGTAGGATGTAGGGATACACCATCCGCAAGGGAGGGAGCGCGTCTTGGAGGACGTACAGATCATCGACCTGTTTTTCCGCCGTGACCCGGCGGCGCTGGAGGCCGTGGAGGCCCGATACGGAAAAAAGTGCCTGGCAGCGGCGTGCCACATCCTGCCGGACCGGCGGGACGCGGAGGAGTGCGTCTCCGACGTGTGGCTGCGGCTGCGGAACGCCATTCCTCCGGAACGGCCCCGGAGCCTGGCGGCCTATATCACCTGCATCGTCCGGCGCGTGGCGCTGGACCGCTGCGATTACAACAGGGCCGCCCAGCGCCGCAGCGACCTGACGGTGGCCTTTGAGGAGCTGGAGGGCTGCCTGCCGGCGGAGGACGCCGCGGCCGCGTCTCTCCAGCGGCAGGAATTTGCCCGTGTGCTCAACGATTTTCTGCGGCAGCTGACACGGCAGAGCCGTACATATTTTATCCGCCGCTACTGGTACGGCGAGAGCATCCGTGAGATCGCGGATGCCTGCGGCGCCGGGGAGGAGAAGATCAAGTCCTCCCTGTTCCGCACCCGCCAGCGGCTGCGGCAGCGCCTGGAAAAGGAGGGGATGCTGTGAACGAGCCTATGCTGCGCATGATGATGGACGCCATCGACGACGAGCTGCTGGAGGAGGCCCAGCGCCCCCTGCCGGTACGGCACCCCGCCCTGCGGTGGGGCACGCTGGCGGCCTGCCTGTGCATTGCCGCCGCCCTGCTGCTGGGCCACCCCTGGCGGGCGGACCGGTGGGACAGCGGCATGGATGCCTCCATGGACGCCGCGCCCTCCGCCGCGCCGATGGAGGGCGCCGACCCGCTTAGCGCCACGCTGGCGCTGCCGGCGGACGCGGTGCGCGTCTCGGACTATGACCTGCACACGGACGCGGGCGGCGTGACCTCCGTCTCCTGCACCGTGGCGGTGGACGGCTGGGACTACGACTACGGCGCGGTCTATACTGCGGAGCCGCTGCCGGCGCCGGACGGCGCCATGCCCTCCGCCAGCTGGGAGGTCAGCGGCCTGACGCTGCTGCTGTACGACGGCGGTGCGGTGGGCTGGTATGACGCGGGCGCCGGTATCCAGTGGTACTGCGTGCCGTGGGACGGCGGCGAGACGCTGGTCACGGCCTTCTCCCTGATGGACGCCCAGGCCTACACGGTGCCGTCCCCGCCGGAGGGCGCGGAGGTGCTGGGGTACGACCTCTTTGATCTGGACGGCATGACCGTCACGGAGGTGTCGTTCCGGTCCGACGGGCTGACGTGGCATTACCGCATGGCACCTACCGGCGACGTGACGGAGCACATTCCAGATATCTCACAGTCTGCCGGCGGCAGCGAGACGGCGGAGGCCGCCGTCCTCTGGTGCGATGCCCGGCTGTGCTGGACGGAGGGCGGCGCAGGCGCCGTCATCTGGAAGGATGTGGTGCCGGGTCTGACGTACAGCCTGACGGTGGACGGCGGCGCTTCGGAGACGGCGCTGACGGATATGGCACAGCGGGTATTTGTCCCCGCGCAGGGGGATAACTGACAGAATGCGGAAAGGGAGGGACCTGCGAAAGCAGGTCCCTCCCTTTTGTGTGTTTTTTATTCGCGGCGCAGGGCCTCGATGGGGTTGAGTTTGGAGGCCTTCACCGCCGGTACGAAGCCGAACACCACGCCGATGACCATGGAGAAGGCCACGGCGATGATGCAGGCCGGGACGCTGATGGCCACCGGTGTGCTCATGATGTGGGACATCATCTCCGCAAGGCCGATGCCGCAGCCCACGCCCAGGATGCCGCCCATGCTGGTGAGCACCGCCGCCTCCGTCAGGAACTGCAGGCGGATGCGGCTCTGCTGGGCGCCGATGGCGATCTTCAGGCCGATCTCGCGGGTGCGCTCCGTCACGGACACCAGCATGATGTTCATGACGCCGATGCCGCCCACCACCAGAGAGATGGCGGCGATCCAGATCAGCTGCTTGTTGGAGCTTTCGGACAAGCTTTGCAGCTGGCTGGCCTGCTCCAGCAGGTCCTTGGACTGGTACTTGTACTTGTCGGTGGCGATGACGTGGCCGTTGAGGTACTCCGCCACGTTGTTGCCGGCGGTGGTCATGTCGTTGGTGGACGTGGCCCGGACAGCCACGGACTGGGGCTCATCGTAGCGGTAGACGATGGGCCAGCAGCTGTCGGGGATGAACACCGTGCCGGAGGTGTTGCCGGAGTACATGTAGTAGTCGTTGATGCTGTTGATCACCGGCTCGGAGGAGACCCGGGCGGAGATGACGCCCACCACGGTGAACGGCTCGCCGGAGATCTCCATGGTGCCGCCGATGGGATTCTCGCCCTGGAACAGGCTCTGGGCCGTCTTGGCGTCGATGAGCGCCACCTTCCGGCAGTTGTCAAAGTCCGACTGGATGAATGCACGGCCATAGTTGACGGCGTAGTCCGCCGCGGACAGATAGTGGCTGTCGATGCCGTACAGATTGCCGCTGAAGGAGGTGTCGCCCACATACACGCCGTCAGGCCACTGGCGCTGGTGGTACAGGGATACGTCCTGCACGCTGCCCAGCTGGCTCATCTCGTCGCGCATCTCCTCCGTGACGCAGGCGACGCCCTCCGGCAGGTCCATGTAGCCAAGCTCCACCTGGTTGCCGTCCTGGGTCAGCTGCACGCGCACCACGTTGTTGCCCGCGCCGATGAGGTTCTGCTTGATCTGCTCGTTGGTGCCCTGGATGGTGGACACGATGGTGATGATGGCGGCGATACCGATGATGATGCCCAGCATGGTCAGAAACGACCGCAGCTTATGGCTCCATACGCCCTGAAAGGCAAGATTGATATTTTCTAACATCGCTTCGCCTCCTTACATGCCGCTGTACAGCTGGTCCGCCGTGGCTTCCACCGTGGCGGCGCCGGGCTTCACATCCCGGCCGTAGGGGAACGCCACATAGTCGTCCACCGTCAGGCCGCCGCGGATCTGGGTGTAGCTGCCCCACAGGTCGCGGCCCGTCTGCACCCAGCGCTGCTCCAGCCGGCCGTCCTCGCCCCGCAGCAGCACATAGCTCTTGCCGTTTTCGGAGCGGATGAACATGGTCTGCAGATACAGGCTGCTGCCGCTGTCGGCAACGGTCTTTTGATAGGACATATCCACATAGTCACCGGCCTGCAGGTTGGCGTCCTCGGTGACGAACACCTTGAAGGGGTAGTAGGACACGTTGTTGTTGCCGTCGCCCCAGTTGCTGCCGTTGTCCGTGGGGAAGTCGCTGATCTCCACGATCTGTCCCTCGCAGTTGGTGCCGGTCATCCAGCTGCTGATCTGCACGGTGTCGCCGATCTTTACCGTGCCCAGATCCAGCTCGCCCAGGGTGCCGGTGATGTAGTAGCCGCCGCCGCCTGAGACCTCCACTACGGGCTCACTGTTGTTGTAAGCCTCCGTGGCGTCCCGCACGGCCTTGACCACACCGTCGATCTCGCTGTACACGGTGCCGTCGCCCAGCTCCTTTTTCTTCTTGTCCAGCTCGATCTGCGCCTGCTTGACGGAGCGCTGGTAGTCATAGACTGACTTTTCGGTGGTGGCGATGAGGGACTGCAGCTCCTCCTTGGTGTGGGACTCGTCCAGCAGCTTCTGGATCTTCGCCAGATCCTCCCGGGCCGCTTTGATCTCCGTGGTATCCTTGGTGGAATACTCGTCCGTGTAGGCGGGCAGGTCGCTCATCAGCTTCAGCTTCACCGGGGCGGCGGTGTCGTCCGACACGATGTACATGCCGTAGCAGGTGACGGCGCCGTTGTTCACGTTGCCCGCTTTCTCCACCAGCACCACATAGGCGCTGGTGCGGTTTTTGAGGATGTTCGTGCGGATGTAGTCATCCGTCAGGAAGGTGTCCTGGGATTTGGTGTCCTGCAGCAGCTGATAATACAGGGGATGATCCTTGGTGGCGCCGGTGCTGCCCTTCACGGTGAGGAAACCCTCCCTGACTGGTTCGTAGCGGCCGTCCTTCTGGTCCTGCGCCGCGATCAGAGCCTCCAGCTTGGTGAGCTGGGTGTCGTATTCGATCTGGAGCAGCTCCCGGTTTTCCGCTTTTTCATACAGCTCCAGATCGCGCTTGGCTGTCTCGAGATTGAGCTTTGCGCTGTCCAGATCGATCTCCGCCTGGTCTACCTCCGCCTGAGACAGGGAGGTGTCGTAGGCCAGCAGCTTGTCGCCCTTTTTGACGGTCTGGCCCTCCTTGACAAAGACCTCGTTGACCGTCTGGCTCTGGGAGATGTAGAGCTTCTGCAGCTTATCCGTGCTTACCGAGCCGCTGGTGTTGGCGGTGTCGCCCCAGTAGTCGGTCATGGCGAAGCTCTCCACGGAGTAGACGTTCACATCGCTGCGCTGGGCGTTCCGGGCCAGCGTCAGGCCGCCCCATACGGCGGCGCACACGGCCACGACGATGCCCGCGATGAGCAGCGTTTTCTTCAGGGATTTACTCATGGAACGCACCTCCTGACAGCACACCGTCGCGGATGTTCATAATGGTGTGGGCATGCTGTGCGATGCCCTGATCGTGGGTGATCATGATGATGGTGGAGCCGCTCTCATGGAGCTGCTGGAACAGCTCCATGACCTGTGCGCCGCTGGCGGAATCCAGCGCGCCGGTGGGCTCGTCGGCCAGCAGGAGCTGGGGCTTGCCCACAATGGCGCGGGCAATGGCCACGCGCTGGCACTGGCCGCCGGACAGCTGGTCGGGACGGTGGTCCACCCGGTCGGAAAGACCCACCGTATCCAGCGCCGCTCTGGCGCGCTCCAGCCGCTCGGCCTTTTTTACGCCGCCGTACAGCAGGGGCAGGGCCACATTGTCCAGCGCCGTCAGCTTGGGCAGCAGGTTGAAGGACTGGAACACGAAGCCCAGCTGCCGGTTCCGCACCTCCGCCAGCTGCTTGGGGGTGCATTTGGTAATGTCCTGTCCGCTCAGCAGATAGCTGCCGCTGGTGGGCACGTCCAGGCAGCCGATGAGGTTCATCAGCGTGGTCTTTCCGCTGCCGGAGGGCCCCATGATGGCAAGGTACTCCCCCTCCTCCACATCCAGGTCGATGTGCTTGAGGATGTGGTTCACGGATTTTCCCATGGGGTAGTCCTTGCAGATGTCGCGCATTTCAAGGATCATACTCAGCCCTCCACCGGCGCATCGGTGACGATGCCGTCCGCCGGCATATCCACGGCGCCGTCGGTCATGTCACCCTCGGGGATATCCATGCCCGCGTCAAAGCCGCCGTCCACGACGCCGCCGTCGTCCACATAGCCGCCGTTGTCCGTTATGCCGCCGTTATCGGGGTCGAAGGTGCTCTCGTCATAGGTGACGCAGGTCATGCCGGCCTTCAGCGTGTCGTCGGGGAAGGCGATGTAGTCCGCCGCCGTCAGACCGTCCGTCACGGCGTAGGTGTCCAGCTCCGCGTTGTAGTCGCCCAGCGTCAGGCTGCGCTTTTCCAGCTTGCCGCTGCTGCTCTGGGCCCAGACCCAGGGGGAGGAGTCGGCATCATTGATGAAGCTGGCCGGCAGCTGGATGCCGGTGCTCTGGGCATCCTGACCCAGGTCCGGCTCGATGTACACATGCTGGCCCATCAGCAGGCCGTCGCTGCTGCCCAGTTCCACATAGAACGGATACTTGCTGGAGTTGCCGGTGTCGCTGGAGCCGCTGTCGTAATTGTAGTTATTGCTGCTCTGAGCGGGGTTGTTCCAGTCAATGGAGGAGATGGTGCCTTTCCAGGTCTGGTCGCTGACGCGGGAGCGGATGATGACCTGCGCGCCCTCGTTCAGCACCGCCGCGTTGTTCTCGTTGACGTAGCCCTTGACCCGGAAGCCGCCGGTCTGCACGATGGAGATCAGCGGCAGGGCGTTGCCCTGGTTGTCGGTGCCGCCGTCGGGATTGACGCTCTTGACCTCGCCGGCCACCTCCGCCTTGACCTCGCTGTTTTTCATGTTGCCCTGCAGCTTTTCGATGTCGCGGCCCTTCGATGCGATGCTGGTGTTGGTGTTCCGAATCTCCAGATTGATCTGGCGGATCTGAATGAGGGTGCGGTTGCGCTCGCTGTCATCCTCGATCTCATCCAAAGCATCTTCGGCCTGCTTCTTTTCTTCTTCCTTGTCTGCCAGCGTGGATTTAAGAGATTCCAGCTCCAGCTGAGCGGTCAGCAGGCTTGTCTCCAGGTCCGTCATATCGTAGGTGAACAGCACGTCACCCACCTTGACGGCGTCGCCCACCTCGACCTTGATCTCGCCGATGGTCAGGGAGTCGTCCTTTTTGATATTCGTCTCGCCCAGCGCGCTGACCACGCCGGCAAAACGGTCCGTCAGACCGGCGGAGCCCAGTCCGCAGATCATGGAAACGGACTGCACGGAGGCCTCCCCGTTGCTCTCACCGCAGCCGGCCGCCACGCCCAGCAGCATGGCCAGCGCCAGAATGAATGCAGCTTTCTTCATCGTAGTATCTCCTTTGCTTTTCCTCTGCGGCGCGCCGCAGTGTCTCACATACATGTATGACGGCATGCCCCGGAAAAATGTTCCGCGAAAAACGGAAAAAACCGTCGGCAGACTGTCACATCCATCATAGCATGGGGGCGGAGAGCAAATGTGAACGGACTGTGAACAAAGCCTTAAGGGCATACTAAGATTGCCGCCGGGGAAATATTGACAGCACCCGCTCCCGTGGCATAAAATACCGTTGAAAAGCTGCCGCCGTCCGGGGCGTATCCGGGCGGTGCGCCCCTTGATACGGGAGGGATCGCCATGACGAAAAAACGCATCCGCCAGATGAACAGCGCCCTGCGCCGCCGTCTGACCAACCGCCCTGCGGCGGACTGGCTGCCCGGCGGGGAGACGTTTGCCCGGACGCTGGAGACCGAAAACTACATGCAGCGGTTTGCCCCGCTGTTCCGCGGGGAGCGGCTGCGCTGCGCCGACGTGCTGGCCCTGTGCCGTCCGGAACTGGGCGCCCTCAGCGGCGGCAGGGAGCCGGAGCAGGGCTGGCTGGGCTATACCTACGACTTCGCCCGCCGTCTGCTGTATCCGGAGCGGGACGCCGCCGCGCCCTACGGCGCGGGGGCGGTGTTCTTCCTGTCGGTGCTGCAGGTGCTGTTCGCCGCGGAGGAGGAGCTGCTGCCCCGGGACCCGGCGTGGACGTTCGATTTCCTGACGGAGGACGAGCTGTCCGGCTGCGCCTGCGCCGCCAGCTACGGCCAGATGCTGCGCAGCTGGAAGCGGGAGTACGTCTATGAGCTGATGCGGCTGGGGCTGGAGGCCACGCCCTACCGCACGCTGGAGCACATCGCCGGCGTCCACCATGTGGCCATGACCGCCGCCCGGGCGCTGCGCCGGGCGGGCGTGGCGCTGGATCTGGCGCTGGTGTCCGGCAGCGCCGCCGGTCACGACATCGGCAAGTTCGGCTGCCGTCCCGGCGAGCGGGTGCCCTATCTGCACTACTACTACACCGATCTGTGGTTCCGCCGCCGCCGCATCACCGACATCGGCCATGTGGCCGCCAACCACTCCGTCTGGGATCTGGAGCCGGACTACCTGTCGGTGGAATCACTGCTGCTGATCTATGCGGACTTCCGGGTGAAGCAGAGCCGCGGCCCCGACGGACAGGAGATCACCCGCATCTCCTCGCTGGCGGAGGCCTTCGACGTGATCCTGGCCAAGCTGGACGGCGTGGACGACGCCAAGCGCCGCCGGTACATGCGGGTCTACGCCCGGCTGCGGGATTTTGAGCAGTTCATGGTGGACAAGGGCGTGGACGTGACGCTGCGCGGGCAGGACACGCCGCCCCGTCCGGTGAAGCAGACGGCGCTGATGACCGACGACGAGGCCCTCCACGCCCTGACCATGCAGTGCGTGGGGCACAATATGGAGCTGATGAGCCGCCTCACCGGGCAGCGCAGCTTCGCCCAGCTGCTGGAGCTGGCCCGGGGCGAGACCAACTGGCGCCGCCTGCGGGCGTATCTGGGCGTGTTCGAGTCCTATTCCCTGTACCTCCACATCCCCCAGAAGGTGCAGACGCTGGCGTTCCTCTACGAGCTGCTGATGCACCGGGAGGGCGACATCCGCCGTCAGGCGGCGGCGCTGCTGGGCGAGATCATCGGCGGCTTCCACGCCGGCTACGCCAAGGAGCGGCCCGCCGGCAGCCGCCCTGATCCCCGGTCCATCACCGATCTGGACCAGTGGAAGCTGTATCTGGACAAGATCCTCTATCCCGACCACAAGCTGATGCCCCAGCACCGGCGGTGGATCGGCTACACCCTGAAATTCGTGGTCATCTCCCTGCTGCAGCACGCCGCCGGGCGGGAGGAGCGGTTCCTGGCTCCGCTGTTCGCCTACTACCGCCGGCCGGAGAAGCTGGAGGACGGCGCGGCGTTCCAACTGCTGGATGCCGCCGCCGCACTGCCGGACACGGTGTATACCCGCCGCCATGCGGCACTGCTGCTGCGGTTCGCCGAGACGCTCTCCGCCCGGGAGGACGTGCAGGTGCGCACCGCCGCCGTGCTGCTGCTGGACCGGCTGCACCGGCTGGCGCCCCAGTCCTCCGGCCCCCTGCGGGCGCTGGAGCGGATGGACTGCGCCGGCAGCACCACCCTCCGCCTGCTGCGGGAGGACGTGCTGCAGAGCGGCGCGGCCATTACCCTGCCGGATGACGCCGTGTCCGAGATCTTTCTGGATAACCTCAAGACCGCCACGCCGTGGATCACCAAGCAGGCCAATATCCGCCTGCTGACGGACTTCGCCCGCAGCGGCAGCAGCCCCGCGCTGCACATTGCCACCCATCTTTCCAACCTCATCAAGGTCAGCGACCGCGTTACCGTGCGCCACAGTGCCGGCAGCGCCCTGCTGGAGCTGGCGCCCCGCCTGACGGCGGACCAGCGCAACGAGGTGGCGGTGGAGCTTTGCCGCGGCCTGGAGCTGGGCCAGCAGGAGTTTACCAAGTATATCCCCGACTATCTGGGGCGGTTTGCCCTGTGGCTGCCCCCCGCCGAGCTGGACGAGGTGCTGGACGACCTGTGGGTGAACCTCAGCGCCTCCGACAGCCGGGTGGCCGCCTCGGTGCTGGACACCGTGGGCATCATCTACGAGGCCTACGACACCTACCGAACCCGCTATCCTGAGGAGGACGAGGCCTATCGCCGCCGCCGCCAGCGGCTGCTGGGCATGCTGATGCGGGGCCTGTACGGCATCGACGCCGCCGTGCGGCAGGAGGCCCTGTATGTGCTGGGCCGCCGGGTGTTCGGCTCGGCGGAACTGGGCGACCATGAGAAGTGCCGCGCCTTTGTGCTGACGGAGCGGAAGCTGCTGGCCGCCTACGACGAGGAGCCGGACGAGGGCCTGACGTTCTACTACCGGGCGGCCATGCTGGGCCGGCTCTACCGCTTCATGACGGAGGAGCAGCTGTTCCGGGAGGGCTTCGATTTCGGCCCGCCCCGTCCGCTGGCCTTCTTCCCCGGTACGTTCGACCCCTTTACCCTGTCCCACAAGGGCATCGTCCGGGCCATCCGGGACGCGGGCTTCGAGGTGCTGCTGGCCATCGACGAGTTCTCCTGGTCCAAACGCACCCAGCCCTACCGCATCCGCCGCCGCATCGCGGCCATGTCCGTGGCCAACGAGTTCCACGTCCACATCTTCCCCGAGGATTTTCCGGTGAACATCGCCAACCCCGCCAACCTGCGGCAGCTGCGTCAGGCGTTTCCGGACCGCGGCGTCTCCATCGTGGTGGGCAGCGACGTGGTGGCCAACGCCTCCTCCTACCGCAAGCCGCCGCAGCCGGACTCCATCCACACCTTCGACCACGTGATCTTCCGCCGCACCGAGCCGGACGCCGCACCGGCGGATTACACCTGCATCACCGGCCATGTGCTGGAGCTGACGCTGCCGCCCCAGCTGGAGGAGATCAGCTCCACCCGCATCCGCGAGGCGGTGGACGCCAACCGCGACGTGTCCAACCTTATCGACCCCATGGCTCAGGAGTTCATCTACCGCAGGGGCCTGTACCTGCGGGAGCCCCAGGATAAGCCGGTGCTGCGGACAGAGGATCTGGCCTTCCTGCCCTGCCCCGCGCCGGAGAGCCGGACGGAGCAGCTGCTGCGCCAGATCTTCCCCGATGACGGCGGCCCCATGCTGGAGCGTCTCCGCGCCAGCGGCGACGAGCTGCTGCTGCTGACCGACGGCGTCAGCGGCCATGTGCTGGGCGCGGCGTCCTACCGCTGCCTGGACTCCCAGCACCTGTTTGCCCGCCTGAACGATGCCGCCCTCAGCGCCGTGGTCCGGCAGAATGCCGGCGGCCGCACCCTGCTGGTCAGCGGCCTGTTCGTCCCCCGGGGCGACCGGCAGCTGGACTTCGGCCAGCTGCTGCTGACAGAGGTGCTGACCACCGCTCTCAGCCGCGAATATACCTACGCACTGTACTGCCCGCTGGAGGGCGCCGTTTCCGGCTATGGCCGTCAGCTGGCGCAGCTCCAGGGCTTCGTGCCTGTCCAGCATCGGGAGGGCTGCGACGTCCTGGGCGTGGACATGCGCTGCCCCATCGTCCTGAGCCGCAACGTGGAGACGGCCATCAAAGCCCCCCTCAGCATGTCGCCGCGGGTGCAGGCCGCCATCGCCGAGGCCCACCGCTGCCTGCAGAGCATGCTGACGCGGCTCCAGCCCGGCTCTCTGGTGCTGAGCCTGTCTGCCGGCGTCATCTACCACCGCCTGCTCCAGCGCATCACCCGGTGCAACAGCGTGCCGGCGGAGCCCACGACGCCCCGCGTGCTGGGCCCCGACATCTGCGTGCCCTACGGCAAGCTGCTGCGCGGCGTGGCGGTGCCCAACACCGTTACCAAGACCCTGCGCACCGACAAGGTCTACGAGGCGGACCTCAGCACCTATTCCATCGAAGCCTATCCCGATTACTCGCCGCTGCCGGATCAGGTCCGCACCATCCGCGCCTTTGACCGCCCCGTCATTCTGGTGGACGACATGCTCCACGACGGCAAGCGCATCCGCCGCCTGGCTCCCCTGCTGGAGGAGACCCACACACCGGTACACCAGGTGCTGGTGGGCTACCTCACCGGCATGGGCCGCGACCTCATGGAGCAGTTGGGTTATCCGGTGGACGGCATCTACTACCTGCCCAACCTGCGGATGCGGTTTGTGGAATCCACGCTGTATCCCTTCATCGGCGGCGACACCGTCCGCCGCGCCGAGCCGCTGTCCGGCGGACTGCAGCCCTCGGTGAACCGCATCCTGCCCTACGCCTCGCCGGAATTCGGCCCCATGGACGGCCGTACCGCGTGGGAACTGAGCCTTTGCTGCCTGGAAAACGCGCGGGACATCCTGCTGGCGCTGGAAACGGAGTTCCGCAGCCTGTACGCCCGCACCCTGACGCTGAACCGTCTGGGCGAGGCGGTGATCCTGCCCCTGTGCCCTGACAAGGGCGGCTGCATCGCCTACGATGCCAGCCGTGCCGCCTCCGCCTGTCTGGAGGGGGACATCGAGGTGCTGAAGCGGATGCGCCCCGGCGACTGATACGAATGGATACGAGAGGAGAACGACCATGGAGCTTTTCAACAAGGTTACGGCTGGGCGTCTGGCCCTGCCGGAAAAAGTGCGCGTGAACCTGCTGGCCCTGGGCGATGTGGGCAGCACCCTGCTGCTGGGCCTGCGGCTCATGGGCGGGGATGTCATCTCGTCCATGGGCATCTGCGATGTGCGGGAGAATGCGGCCCTGCGCTGGGAGTTCGAGCTGAACCAGATCCAGCCGCCCTCCGGCGCGGCCCTGCCGCCGGTGGAGATCATCTCGCCGGAGCAGCTGTTTGACGGGGACGTGTTCCTGTTCTGCGCCTCCCGCATGGTGCCGGACACCTCCGTCACCGGCGGCGACGTGCGCATGGCCCAGTACGGCCTGAACCGTGAGCTGGCGGCATCCTACGCCCGCATGGCGCGGGACAGGGGGTATCAGGGCCTGTTCTGCGTGGTCAGCGATCCGGTGGACCCCCTGTGCCGCGCGGTGCTGCGGGCGGGCGGCGGGCCGGACGGTACGGGCCTGCGGCCCTGTCAGGTGCGGGGCTTCGGCCTGGGCGTCATGCACGCAAGAGCGCTGTACTTCGCCCGCAAGGACCCCCGCTTTGCCGCCTACCTCACGGAGGGCCGCGCCTTCGGTCCCCACGGAGAGGATCTGGTGCTGGCCAATTCCATCGACCGCTATGACGACGCCCTCTCCCGTGAACTGACGGAGCGGGTGGCCCACGCCAATCTGGAGATGCGGAAGCTGGGCTTCAAGCCCTACGTGGCCCCGGCCCTCAGCTCCGGTGCGCTGAGCCTGCTGGCCCTGCTGCGGCGGGAGTGGCACTACTCCTCCGTGTATATGGACGATATTTTCATGGGCTGCCGCAACCGGCTGACACCGGACGGTACCATCGAGACGGAGCATCTGACCCTGCCGCCGGCACTGGAAGCGCGGCTGGCGGAGACGGCGGCGCGGCTGCGCGCCATCGACTGAGGAGGTGCGGGCCATGCTGACGGTGTTATTGCCGGAGAACCGGTACAGCCCGCCCCTGCGGGAGCTGCTGGAGCCCCTGCTGCCAGAGGGCAGCGTGTTCCGCGACCCCGATGCGGGGCTGGAGGGGCTGACGGGGCAGCGGCTGCTGTTTGCCGTGGCGCTGGATGAGGGCGGCTGCAGCGAAGCGTATTACCGGATGCTCTCCCGCCTGCGCCGCAGCACCACGCTGCTGCGTGGCTGCGTGGCGGGTCTGGTGGTCACCGGCGTGGGGGAGTTTTACACAAAGGACGTGGCGCGGGACATGGTGTTCGCCGCCAACCAGTCCGGCTGCGCCTTTCTGGGGCGGCCGCTGGTGGAGGCCACTGGCTCCCTGCGGAACTTCCGCACCCAGGCCCAGATCGGCGGCACCGATGAGGTTACAGCCTTTCACGCCGCCGTGGCCGAGCTCATCGGGCGTCTGGCGGACTGGGAAAAGCCTGCCCCCATCCGGCACATCCTGGCGCTCCACGCCTCCCAGCGCAGCACCTCCAACACGC
>OJPW01001116.1_pt1 | contig 16842 bp, 19 predicted proteins | sample 1598571 | NCBI WGS metagenome assembly OJPW01 (sample SAMN03922493, study PRJEB24848) | human gut metagenome | isolation source: stool sample | host: Homo sapiens | place: Germany | collected 2011-05
ACGAGATTGCCTCTTGTCTCGTGGGCTCGGAGATGTGTATAAGAGACAGAGTCAGATTGGTGCGTTATGCAGACGACTTCATTATAACAGGTGATACTAAAGAAATATTGGAACATAGTGTAAAACCTTTGGTAGCTGATTTCCTCGCAGAAAGAGGACTGACACTATCAGAAGAGAAAACTAAGATTACACACATAACGGATGGTTTCGATTTTCTTGGTTTCAATGTACGGAAATTTGGAGATACCCTGCTGACACAACCCTCTAAAGATAGGACAAAACGAATGTTGAGCAAAGTCAAAGATGAAATCAAACGATTTCGTGGCGATGCTCAACATGAGCTGATTATGCGATTGAACCCGATACTTAACGGATGGGCAAACTATTACAAACATAGTGCAGCCTCAAATGTCTTTCGTAAGACAGATTATCAAATCTATAAGAAGTTATGGCGGTGGGCACTCCGCAGGCATGGTAACAAATGCAAAGGGTGGATTAAGAACCGCTATTTCCATAGAATTGATGGTCGTGACTGGGTATTTGCAGTCAAAAGGAAGAACGAAAAGCATGAGGAATATTTTATTCCAATCACTATTCTGTTCAATACGAAGATTGAAAGATACCCTCAACTGAAATGTGATGTCAATCCTTTTGACCCTGAATGGAAGCAATACCTTGAAAAAAGGAGAACTGCCAAAATGAAAATGAGTTTGAAAGGTAAGAGGTCGCTTATCTCAATGTGGGAAAGACAAAATCGAAACTGCGTGTTATGCGGACAGCCGATAACAGCAGAAACCTCATGGCACACCATGAGCCAGCAGAAGAATGGCAGAAACCACCTCTGTTTAGTTCATGATGGTTGTTATCAAAGTGTTACACATAAAAAGAAGAAGTAAGTATGAGCGTATTTCTATTTGAAAAGGAATATTGTTTGCTTGAGCCGTGTGAGGGGAAACTTTCACGCACGGTTCTTAGGGGGGAAAGCACCCGTAAGGGTGCTGACCTACCCGACCCGGACCTCTCGGAGATAGCCTACAACCATCTGCTCAAGCACAGACAACATTACAAGGTCAAGCCGGAATTCTACGTCATCAATTTCGACGACCCCAGACGCAGCCACCGCTGCAATCCCATCAATCCAAGATTCATGGCGGACATATCGGATGCCTATGAGTCAGCTTACACGATAATGCTCAACCTGAACAAGACCTGGATACAGAAACAGGGTGATTTTTTCGTGGAGTCACCGATTATCCTGCTTGCCGCAATCATCTGGTATTTGCGGATTTACAAGGACGGCAAGTATTGCACGTTCCCTCATGCAATCGAATTTCTTAACAAGCCGTATGCCGATATCTTCACGATTCTTACCTCTTATCCGTCCCTCGAAAACTATCTTTCCCCCTTTATGGACGCATGGCAAGGCGGAGCTCAAGACCAGCTCCAGGGCCAGATAGCAAGTGCGAAAATCCCTCTTTCGCGAATGATCTCGCCACAGCTTTACTGGGTGATGACGGGAGACGATTTCACCCTTGACCTGAACAATCCCGAACACCCCAAAATCCTCTGCGTGGGTAATAATCCGGACCGACAGAATATCTATTCGGCGGCTCTCGGCCTGTATAATTCGCGCATCGTTAAACTGGTGAACAAGAAAGGACAACTGAAAAGTTCCATCATCATTGACGAGCTTCCGACCATCTATTTCCGTGGTATCGACAACCTGATTGCGACTGCCCGAAGCAACAAGGTGGCCGTCTGTCTCGGCTTCCAGGACTTTTCGCAGCTTGCACGCGACTACGGCGAGAAAGAGGCGAAGGTGATCCAAAATACTGTCGGCAATATCTTCAGCGGCCAGGTCGTGGGAGAAACGGCGAAGAACCTTTCGGAACGCTTCGGCAAGATACTCCAGCAGCGGCAATCCATCTCCATCAACCGTCAGGACACTTCCACCTCCATCAATACACAGATGGACTCCCTTATTCCGGCGTCGAAGATCGCCAACCTCTCACAAGGCACATTTGTCGGTAGTGTGGCGGACAACTTCGGGGAAGAGATTGACCAGAAGATTTTCCATGCCCGCATTATTGTCGATAATGAGAAGATAGCAGCGGAAACCAAAGCCTACAAGAAAATACCCGTCATCAACGAGTTCAAGGATGCGGACGGCAACGACATCATGCAACAGCAGATAGACCGAAACTATTCCCAGATAAAAGCGGACGTGGTGCGGATAATCGAAGATGAGATGACCCGTATAAAGAACGACCCCGATTTGAAACACCTGATACCACAGGAAGAAAATGACAAGGATAATGAATAGCCATTGAAAGGCCGCTTTTTTATTTTAGCCTGCAAAGGTCGTCCCGTGCCTTTTGGATTGAGCAAGGTCGAGCCCTACGGGTTTTCGGGAAAATCTTCCGCGCTCCGCTTGCGGTATTTTCCCGAAAAGCCTTGCACAATCCGGCACGGAACGGTAAGGCAGGCAAGAAATAAAATACCGGCTCGCCGGTCGGAAATGTTTAATTCAAAAAAAACAGGTTATGAGCAAGATAAAAGAGGTCAATATCCGCAAGGAATATCTGGATCGCATGGAAAGAAATACAGAAGCAATCACCATTGACAAGACCTATTGGAAAGGGGTAGCTTATCCAATCAGGGAAATTCAGGTCGGCAATGACATTTTCAGGGTGTCGGTGGAAAGGCTGCGTGACGAGTTGGTGAACGATATGCGTAACGGCATTTATGAGGCGATGGAAACGAATGAGGAGATTGACGGATATTGCACGGACAAGGAACTGTGTACACTGACCGACGATGACCTGTACAAAATGTGCTGCTGAAACAAAATTCAAACAATATAAATGACATGAAAAAGAGAAGCAACTTCACACCGATGAAAAGATTCCATGAGATTCTTGACAATTACGGTCTGAAACTGATGGAGGTGGGAACCAACCACCTGAGAATATTCTTTGGCAACCGGAAATTATTCGACTACTATCCGCTGAGAATGAAACTGTTTGATTACAGACAGTGGCAGCAACTGACCTATCCGTCGGTCATGGACGGTACGGACAAATGGGAAACGGAGCTGGAGGACATCATCAACAACCTTATGGTATCATCGCAATAAACATTGATATTATGAACCAGAAAAACAGACAAACGCTCGTTTGGGACAACATTCCCGAATGGGCGATTTTCGCATTGGAGTACGGCATCGAGGAAGAATTGTTCCTGCCGAATGAGGATTTGGAGATGATAAGCCGGTTCATCAGCGAGAATTTCCCGAACGGCTATACGATGAGCGTGGACTGGGAATCATGCACGGAGTTCAACCCACGTCCGGCATTCGGGAAACCGTGCAAAACTTACAAGGTGACTTTTGTAACAAACTAAAACTGCCTGCTATGAGAAAGATAACATTAAGCGAATACAATTCCATCCCGATGGATTATCGCGGGACTTGGACCGTGGAGCGTTGGGACTTACCCAATTGGGCGGAAATACGCGAAAAACACATGGGAAAGCGCACCATGATGGTGTATGACAAGGGAACGTGCCTGTTGGTGGAAGGACTCGGATTTGAAATCGTAGACGATAGCACTTGGAAAAAGCCGGAGGAAGTCCAAAAGGAAATAGGTAGTCATTACCTGAAATTCTACAATGAGCAGGGATGTGAACCTCATTACGCGGAGTGCACTATCCGATGGTGTGACACATTGGAAACGGAGGAAGTGAGGATTGCGCTGGCGATGGATTCCGACAACGAGAAGGATGATGAGATATTCTTCTACTGCGACAGCTTGGAAGATTTGAAATCACTGGCGGACAAGGGCAAAGAGGATTTCACCATAGCCGGATGTTCCGGTTTTGGGATATACGAAGAATTGTTACAAACAACTTAAAAACATCAGACATGAAAATCAAATGTCAGGAACACTACGAGAATACCGTCAAGTATGCGAAAAGCATCGGTGATGAAACGTTGAGCAAATGTATTGAACGGCTCAAGCAATGGGAAGCCAATTCCAATGGCAGGTGCGAAATAGAATTGTACTATGATTCCTCGCCATATTCATTCGGTTTCGCAGAAGTGGCGAAAGATGGGACAAAAGGTGTTGTCGGAGGGCTGCTCTATCATGGCAAGCCGGACCGATCCTTTGCCGTAATGATTGGAGGACCGTTTCACGGGTGGAGCATACACACCTAAATTGTATAGTACCATACACAGTATTGAGTCAAAAAAGTGCAGAGGTAATCAGTTTATGATTACCTCTGCACTTTTTTGACTCGCTTTATTTTTAATGGCTGTTTCATGATTTCAAAAATCAGAAAACCAAAAATTCTTATTAACGAAATTAAAATTAAATTTTTGCAGAAAAACCACAAAATTCAACTATTAAATTCCTATATGGCAAATTTAGGTAACAGCAATATCTCTTTCTCGGGTGTGACTTTGATGGAAATGACTTGGGTAGGTTCCAGTTGGCAAGGTAGCAGTTTCATTTCACCAGATTGAATCAAAAGCGCATTGTCATTTAATTCACGTCCAAGTTTTTCTTCCCAATCATATATGACGAACATTCCCTTTCTAAAAAGTTCAACCCCGTCTTTGCTGTTTGTCACAATCAAACCATCTTTGCCGAACCTGACAGACCAGTCACAGCCATGTTCTTTATATTCAAATGTGCTGTCATAACTGACGGTTTCCTTGCCAATCAGCCTGCCGATAAGGATATCCACATTTGTATATGGATTTCTGTTGTAAACAGGTTCTTCCGTGTTCGCGTCACTTTCAGCCCTTAACCTGCAAGCATTGACCATCCCTTTCAACAGATTATCCTTGACAAGAGGGAATGTTGATTCTGAAGATTTGGTTTCCTGCCAATATCCTTGTTTTCTTGCGTAACCGTTTATGCAGTTCTTGCCGCCACAGTCTTTTTCGGGCTCTTTTCCAGTGCCGCATTCAAATATGTGTTTCTTGCCCCGGATCTTTTCCCCGCATTCCGTCTCATTGAAACAATAGTAAATGTACTCAAAATGGAGAAGCAGATAATATTCAAAGCTGCGGCTGGAAAATGCGATATTGACTTTCTTCCCGTCAATTACCTTATCGGCTTCAGCCAAGGCTTCTTCATGCTTCGGATGCTTGTCTTTGTCATAGACAGCCCAAGATTCGTCAACCCCTTCCGACAAGATTTGCCGTGCGTACAAGACCCACTTTAACGGTGGGGCTCCGGTTATTACCACATCTTCAGCGGCGTCTTTCCCTTCTGTCTTGATTTTGCGCTTTTTCCCTTTGTAACTGCCTCTGGGGGAATTATCCGTTTCTTCATCCTGTGGAATGTGAGGCTGTGGAATGGTGCGGACATCCATGCCGTCATTGTCTTTACAATACAGGTCGCACAGGCTCGTAAAGAATAGCGGCTCGGTCTTGTCCCCTTCGCACACTATCCTGATTACATAGTTGCTGTGACGTGTATTTTCGTTATTTCTTGCCATCCTCCACAAAGAGTTTTTCCAATGATTGCAATGAAGGCACTCCTCCAAATTTGTTGTTCAAATACCATTTGGCAAACAGGGTATCTTCCCTCACATCATCAAAGTCCGAAAGTGTGAACATTTCCGATACGCCGAACTTGTCTTTCTCCGTAAACCAGACCTGGTCCTTACGGATGGTATTTTGGTCAAGAAGGTTTACATCATGCGTAGTGAAAACCAACTGCGCATCCTTCTTGTTTATCCGTCCATTCCTGAATATATCAACAATCAACTGTGTAATGTAAGAGTGAAGACCGGAGTCCATCTCGTCCACAAAGAACGGACTGCCACTCTGCAACGCCTGCAATATATGGCAACCGATGATGAACAACGCCCTTGTTCCAAAGGATTCCTCCTTCAATGGCAAATCAGTCTTTCCGATGTTTTCGCCATCCTTGTATAACCCATGCTGGCTTGTTACTTCCACATCGCCGCTTCGCTTTTCCAATTGAAAATCTGCCAGTCCGGTATCCGCGAAAGCCAGAAATTCAGCAAGCATCTTCTTGTTGTCAGGACGGGAATAGAGCCACCTGAGTATTTCCTTGTCTTCCCCAAGTACGGTATCTTCATGGAAACCGTTGGAAATAACCATATCCGCCAAATACTTTGCGGCATTGGTTATAGGCTCGCAGGGCGTATCCTTCAAGAACTTTGAAATCAACAGCTGGTTCTTGAATACGTTGAACGGTTTGGACGTGGAAAGACTTGAACCGAACTTGATGGTGTCCGATTCCTTATCCTTCGGACGCAATGTGCGTTCATAAAGTAACGTCTGCTTGCCGTTAGGATAGGATATCAATGACTCAGATTCGATTTGCAGTCTGGAAAAACAGACTTCATACTTATACCTTACTCTTTGTGCAATAAACTCCATAGAAAATTCTATCGGTGCGTCTGCCGTTGCACTGTCGAATTTGAAAGGCTGGTACAAAGCGATATCTTCACCGACACGGTTATCCAGATTCAATACCCAACGCCTGAAACCGTACAGGAATTTTATAATGTTGGTCTTTCCTGAAGCGTTGGCACCAAAAATCAAGGAAATTTTCAATGCCTTTTTGTTACCCTCTGCTTTAGTTTCAACCTCACACAGATTTTCGACCTTTGCTTTTGAAGAGGTCGGTTCGGTTGTAAACGAGCATGTGCCCTTGAACGAACGATAATTCTTAAATTCTAAGTTTAATATCATAATTCTGCTACTTTTCTGCAAAAATAGCGTTTTAATTTCTTACAGACAACTTTTTTATCCGATTTTTGCGGATAATCCGTAAAAATAAGACTTAAATTTTGGATGTTCATTTCTAAGCCATGTTCATTAAAAATGAACAATACCATAAAAATGAATATGAAAAGTACCGCTTCCATGCAATGATTATGCGAAAGTAATGATTTTCTGACTATTTATATGCACCCGTTACACTTTTCCATATCATGCAAGAGCTTGTTTCCATATTCTTCTATAAATAACCATCCTAAGTCACGCTTCACTCCCTAAGTCCCTTTGAGAAGATAACTCGGAGGACGATACCTTTCACGTTCAGGCCTCCGGTTTTCGTGCAAAAAATTCCCTACGGTAATTTTTCTTCGAAAAAACGTTCCGGTATCGCCGTCCGAGTTGGGTAAAAAGGTCGGGACTTAGCAAGCGAAGCGACCTACGACGCATAGAACAAGGTCAAGACAAAACCTGACGGGAGTACTTTATAAAATTCAGACCGTCCCAATTGGGACATCTATCCTATCATAAATCCTTTTCCTTTCGGCCGCCTGTCTTATGAGAAATACAAGGAAGTAGGGACAAAAGCAGCTCGCTCTCAACTCTGCATAATACAGGTTTTCTTTTTCCCTCTTCGTCCCTTTCTCTGCTTCGGTTTCTCTCTGCCTTCCCGTACCTTGTGGCCCGCCCTTTTCCCTCTGTTTTTTCCCTTTTTCGTTTTCGTGCTGTCACCCTGCGGTGAAACGTGATGACAAGTGATGTAATGTGTAGTTCAACTAATTATAAATCAATTATTTATCAAATTTTGCTATATATATTTGCGGTGACAATAGTAGTTATCAACTCTAAAAACTCAAAGTTATGGCAAAGAAAAATGTTAGGGACGAACCCCTGAAGCCGCAAGTGACCGAGAACGAACAGATGAGTGACATCGTGTTCATCCTCGACAAGATGGAACTGATTTTACAGGCGGTGTCAAAAATCGGGAAGGACGGGAAATACAGCACCGTTCCGGCGGACAAGGAACACAGCAACTCCTTCCTGAAAATCGACCGGTACGCCAACATGTTCGAGAACTTCATCAAGAATTTCTGGAGCCAGCTCAAAGACCCGACCCGTTTCGGTATCCTCTCCGTCAAGGCGGACACGCTGGACAGCCCGGAAGTAAAGCAGGCCATCGAAGACCTCGCCGCCGGAAAGCAGACAAAAGCCGTGGAAGACTTCCTCAAAAAATACGAAATCGTTCCACGCGACAAGGAAAACCAAAGTATCAACAATCAAAATCAAGAAGAAATGGCAAAGAAAAATGAGACACAGCAGCAGGCCGCACAGGGTGACGGCACGCAGCAACCCAAGTACCGCTACAACGAGTCCATGATCAACTGGGAGGAACTGAAGAATTTCGGACTTTCCCGTGAATACCTCATGGAGCGCGGTCTCCTTGACCAGATGCTCAGGGGCTACAAGACCAACCAGGTGGTACCCATCAGCATGAATTTCGGCTCCGCCGTATTACGTACCGATGCACGACTGTCATTCCAGCAGTCCGTGGGAGGCCCTATCGTATTAGGTATCCACGGTATCCGCCAGAAACCCGAACTCGAACGCCCGTACTTCGGTCACATCTTCTCCGAAGAGGACAAGAAGAACCTGTTGGAGACAGGCAACATGGGACGTGTCGTGGAACTGAAAGGACGTAACGGCGAATACATCCCGTCTTTCATAAGCATCGACAAGCTCACCAACGAGGTGGTCGCCATGCGCGCGGAAAACGCCTTCATCCCGCAAGAAATCAAAGGTGTGAAACTAACCGAACAGGAAATCAACGACCTGCGCGAAGGCAAGAAGGTGTTCATCGAGGGCATGATTTCCAATAACGGCAAGGAGTTCGACGCCCACATCCAGGTCAACGCCGAACGCAGGGGCATCGAATACATCTTCGAGAACGACAAACTCTTCAACCGACAGTCGCTGGGCGGAGTGGAACTTACCAAGCAGCAGATTGAAGACCTCAATGCGGGCAAGGCCATCTTCGTGGAGGGGATGGAGCGCAAGGATGGTGAGTTGTTCTCCTCGTACGTCAAGTTGGACGAAGCCACGGGAAGACCCTCCTACACACGCTACAATCCCGATTCCCCGGAGGGAGCGCGTGAAATCTACATCCCGAATGAAATAGGCGGCGTGAAAATCACCGCCGAGGAACAGCAACAACTGCGCGAGGGCAAAGTCATCTTCCTCAACGACATGGTGAACCGCAAGGGCGAGGAGTTCTCCTCCTTCATCAAGGCGGACCTGGAGACGGGACGCCTGAGCTACTCACGCACACCGGACGGCTTCGAGCAGCGTGCCGAGTTCAAGATACCGGAAAAGGTATGGGACGTGAAGCTGACCCGGAACCAGCGTGCCGACCTCCAGAGCGGCAAGGCGGTACTGGTCGAGGGCATCAAAGGCTACGATGGAAAGACCATCTCGCAGTATGTCAAGGCGAACTTCAACCAGGGCAGGCTGGACTTCTACAACGAGAACCCGGACCGCAAGCGTGATGCATCGCAGCGCAACGTGGTGGCGAACGCTCAGAAGCAGGGACAGGAACAGGCTGGCCGCAAGTCCAAGGGGGCAAGCATAGCCTGAGCATGAATCAAAATGAATGTCAAATCAAAAAAAGCTGGAATATGAACGTGAACAATAAAAACAACACGCCATTCAAGGCGGAAGACGTAAACTGGGAAGAACTCGCGGGAATTGGTATCCTGAAGGACGAGTTGGAAATGTCGGGGGAACTTGACACGTTGCTCCGGGGAGAGAAGACGAGGGTGATGTCACTCAGCCTTGTGCTGCTGGGCGTGGACGTGGTGATGGACGCCACCCTGCAACTGGTGCGCAAGGACGGTGATGCACTGATCGAAATCCTCGGTGTCAAGCCGGTGGCATGACAAACGCACATCCTTTATAGCAAATTAAAAATGTCAAACCGCCGTTTCCCGTTTTCCGGTTCCGGTAGCGGGGAACGGCTTAAATTTTATCCGAACATGAAAGCAATCATAGCAGAAAAACCGAGTGTCGGCATAGATATAGCCCGTGTGGTCGGGGCTACCGACAAGAAGGACGGCTACTGTACAGGCAACGGCTATATGGTCACGTGGGCGTTGGGACACCTGGTGTCGCTCGCCATGCCCGGCGCGTATGGCTACACGAAAACCTCCGCCGAAGACCTCCCGATGCTACCGGACCCGTTCCGTCTGGTGTCCCGCCAGGTCAGGACGGACAAGGGAATGGTGACGGACATCGCCGCCGCCAAACAACTGAAAATCATCGACAGCGTGTTCGACCGGTGCGACAGCATCATCGTGGCTACCGACTGCGCCCGTGAAGGGGAACTTATCTTCCGCTGGATATATTCCTACTTAGGCTATACCAAACCGTTTCAACGCCTGTGGATATCCTCTCTCACCGACGAGGCCATCCGCGAGGGCTTGGCGAACCTCCGGGACGGCAGCGACTACGACAGCCTGTATGCCGCCGCTGACTGCCGGGCAAAGGCGGACTGGCTGGTGGGCATGAACGCGAGCCGCGCATTGGCGGTAGCCTCCGGCTCGGCGAACAACTCCATCGGGCGTGTGCAGACCCCGACGCTCGCCATGGTCTGTGCCCGCTTCAAGGAGAACCGGAATTTCGTCTCCACCCCTTACTGGCAGCTGCACCTCACGCTGAAACGGCAGGACGCGCACCGCATGTTCATCCACACGGAAGAGTTCAAGGAGAAGGATGCGGCAGAGGCGGCATACCGGAAAGTCACTTCCGGTTCTGTGGCGACAATCACCAAGGCGGAACGCAAGAGGACTTTCCAACAGGCTCCGCTTTTATATGACCTGACCGCGCTCCAGAAAGACTGCAATGTCCATTATGACCTGACAGCGGACAAGACCCTCTCCATCGCCCAATCGCTATACGAGAAGAAACTGATTTCCTATCCGAGGACAGGGAGTCGTTATATCCCCAAGGATGTCATGCGGCACATTCCTTCCTTGCTGGAGAAAATTTTTGCCATGCCGGAATTCAAGGAATACGGGCAGTCTTTCGACCTGTCCAATCTGAACACCCGCAGCGTGGACGACACGAAAGTGACCGACCACCATGCCCTTATTATCACGGGCATCGCACCCGAAGGGCTGTCTGAGGCGGAATCAACTGTTTACACCATGATTGCCGGAAGGATGCTGGAATCCTTTTCACCACCATGCGAGAAGGAACTGCTGGTCATGGAATGTGCCTGCGAGGGAATGGCGTTCCGTTCCCGCTCTTCCTCCATCGTCAGACCGGGCTGGCGCGGCGTGTTCGCCAGAAAGGAGGACAGCGAGAAGGACGAGCCGGAACGTGACGGGGGAACGGCGGAGTTTGCCGAAGGCGAGGCCGTTCCGGTCATGGGACATGGATTGGCGCAGAAGAAGACCCTGCCCAAGCCGCTGTACACGGAAGCCACCCTGCTGGCTGCTATGGAGACCTGCGGGAAAAACATCACGGACGAACAGGCGAAGGAGGCCATCAAGGATTTGGGCATAGGCACACCCGCCACCCGTGCCGCCATCATTACCACCCTTGTCAAACGTGACTATATCGCCCGCTCTGGCAAAAGCATTATCCCGACCGAAAAAGGGATGTATATCTATGAGGCGGTGAAGGACATGCGTGTGGCGGACGTGGAACTGACGGGAAGCTGGGAGAAGACCCTGGCGCAGGTGGAGAGGCATACCCTCGATACGGAAACCTTCATGCAGTCCATCCGGGATTACACCCGCAGGGCAACCGCTGAGATCCTGCGCTTGGAGTTCCCGACCATGCAGGAAAAGTCATTCACCTGCCCCAAGTGCAAGACGGGGAAAATCATCCTCCGTTCCAAAATGGCCAGGTGCGACCATGACGGGTGCGGGCTGCTGGTGTTCCGCCGCATCCTGAACAAGGAACTGACCGACACCCACATGGAACAGCTTTTCTCCTCCGGCACCACCAGACTCATCAAGGGGTTCAAGGGGAAGAAAGGCGTACCGTTCGATGCCGCCGTCACCTTCGATGCGGAATACAACACGGTATTCTCGTTCCCGAAAACCGGGAACGGAAAGAAAAAATAACACCGTCATTCCAATTCGCGGGCAAAGGTAGCGCACCGCCTTTTTCCACCGGCAAGGTCAGGCCCTCCGGGTTTCGGGGAAAATCATCCTCGCGCCGCTCCGGTATTTTCCTCCGAAAACCTTGCCTGTGGAGGCGGTACGCATCCCGGCCCGTGAAATTGGAAAAGACTGTTTCACCCGTTAATACCGGAATGTCATGAAAACAAGGGAATATATCGACAAGATTCAAGCGTACAGATGGGTACGGACCATCGCATTGGGCTTTGCAGCCTTCATCGTGTTCAGTTATATGTACACACGGGGCATATCCCCCGTGTGGGCTGCGGTAGCCATCGTGTGTTTCAGGGGATTCTTCAGGTTCCTGTACCGGATAGCCTGCCTTCTGGTGGTTGCGGCCATACTTTTCTGCATACTCAGTTTTCTGGTATCCTGACAATATTTGACCATGAAACATAACTGCCATACAAAATCAAGTGGAACCTTACAGAACAGGGCTGTCTTCCGGGACGGCTCTTTTTGTTTTCCGCCCTCTGTGGAACCGGAAACCATAACAACAGGAATAAAAGGAAAAGGGATGAAAACACAGACTTGGCATACCGGAAACTACCGGGCAAAATTGGCAAATGCCTTTGTTCGGACGGCAAGGTCAAGCCTTGCGGTTTCGGAAAAAATCATCCTCGCCAAAGGCTTGCGGTATTTTTCCCGAAAACCTTGCCTTACCGAAGGCATCTGCCGTCGGGCCCTTGTAGTTCACGGGCTGCCAAAGCCCGAATATTCACAATTAAAAAAATAAAGAGACATGAACCAAGCATTTGCAACAAGCGCACCGCCGGCTCCCATGAGGATGCCCATGCCGGTAACGAGAAGAAAAAGGACGGTGGAACCCAAACCTACCGTCAAGTTCCCGTCACGGGGGACGACAGGACCGGTACACATTTCCACCCTGTTGAACCCGATACTGGAAATCAGCCGCCATCCCGACAGGAACAGGCTGCTGGCCAAACTGTTCAGTGAAGAATAAAACCCAGTAATAACTTTTAATACATTAAATTATGTTTTTTACAGCAATCCACCAGATGATGACCGAAGGCGTGGATCTCACGCTTGTCATCCGCAAAGCGAACGGACAACTGACAGTATCTTTACTGCCGAAGTCGAACGGGCTGAAGGACGAAGCCCAGAACCACCTCGTACCACTGACCGTCAGCGGGCTGCCGCAGGAACTGGACGCGGGTTTCCTGCAAGCCGTCGCACGTCCTATACAGAAGACTACCGGATTGATTTCCAACATGGCGCAATTCGAGGCGCAGGCTGAGAAGGCCGCGTCCGAGAGCAAGGCGGCAAAGGAAACCAAAGCGAAGGAGACGAAAGAGGAAAAGGAGAAGCGGGAGAAGTACGAGAAACATTTCAAGAAAGCGGAGGAACTGATCGCTGCCAAGAACCACAAGGAGGCGGTTACCGCGCTCGGGCAGGCACGTCTTTACGCCAAATCGCAAGACCAGAAGAAAATCGACGAGATGGTGGCGGAACAGACAAAGGCGATGAACAAGGGCAGCCTGTTTGAACTGATGGATGAACCGGCTCCACAGCCACAACAGCCGCAGCCACAACCGGCAGCCGCACCGGTCCAACAACCACGGCAGGCTCCACAATATCCTCCGCAACCGCAGGCGCAGAGACCGATGGCAACGCAGGCTCCCGGCGGACAGCAGAGACCGGCAACCAGCCCTCAGCAACAGCAGGCAATGTGGCCGCCGCAACAACCGCCACAGGGACCGGCACAATATTACCAGCCACAGCCGCAACCCTACATGGGACAGCAGCCAGTACCGCAACAGGCTCCACAACCCGCACACGGGGGATACCATGGGACACATTGGCAGGAGCCGGTACAGCACCCTGAAGAACTGTCCCCGCATTATCACGCCGGAGAGGATGAACCCAATTACCGTCCGGAGGACTACGAGGGATATCCCGATTTCCCGCAGTCCATGTTAGAAAATCATGTCTCAAAATATCAAGCAGTATAAGATTATGGCACTCGAAGTAACAGGAATGACGCGCTCATTCACATTCAAGAAAGGCAGCGGAATGGTAACGCTCGATGATCCCAACTCGTCGGACAGCCCCGAAATGGTCATGAGCTATTACTCCAACTTCTACCCGGAGCTGACAACGGCAACGGTACACGGACCGGTCATCAAGGACGACAAAGCCGTGTACGAGTTCAAGACCACCATCGGGACCAAAGGATAGGAAGCATGAAGAAGGAACGAAAGAAAAAGGACAACAAGAAAAGGAAACCATGTGTACCATTGGACGAACAACAGTCAAGGCAGCTGGCGAGGCTCATCATCGGCCAGACGCGGAGGAATGTACGGTACGGCGTGAACAGGGAAGAACGGATTGCGGCTCCAAGCGGGGCCGTAATTCTTTTCTAAGCACAGCCTTCATACCGCTGGCACAGAATAATCTTACCGTGGATTGTTACGACAGTGGCGAATGCAACAGTATAAACGTAATCACGCGGGATAACTACGAATTCCTGCGTGATTCGTATTTCAGGTATTCCCTGCTGTTGCAGAAGGAAGGAGTACACACGCCCGGAAACAGTGTCGGGGAAGGCATCGCCAATCTGTACGATGAAATGAACACGCTTGTCGGTGACGAACTGCATGTCAATATCGAGCAGGAAGGCGGCAGGCTTTTCTTCCGGCTGTGGAAATACCACAAGTGGGGAAGTTTCACGCTGTACTACTTCCCGGTGAAGTTTCTGGAATCGCTCAATCCCATTTTAAGGAGGATTGCTATTACCTTTATCCATAAACTGATGAAAGCAAACGGCATTGATACATTCGTGGATTACGAAGAATCGGACTTTATGTTTGAAATGCTCTCGGAGGATGACTGCAGTGATCCGGCGGACAGAAAAGAACGCATGAAACTGCTGGACTCCTATCAGGAGGGGAAAATCGGTAGGCTGCTCAAACGGGTGGAATCGAAATCCTACTACAAGAACCTGCCGAAAGCACTTGAGTCGTACACGCCACAAAACGGGTTTGAACAGCCTTTGGTCAATGCGATGAAACGGGGTCTCCCGTTTCTGACGCCTGCACGGGGCATCATGCAATACGCTTATGACGCCTATTACTCGGAGAATCCGGACTTCCACCCGATGTACCTGCAACAGCAGATAAGGGTCGTGTATGACATCAACGACATTATATCCGACTATCTCGTTGACTATTACAATTCCTATAGCAGGGAGACCTACGACATCACTCCGGTGACTGCCCTTGACCTGTCGCCCGATACCGAAGAACTGTTCAGCATGGACGATTACCCGGAACGGTTCTTTCGGTGGGCGGACGAATTCATATCTTTAATCAGTTGAATTATGTTGGAAACGAATGAACTTACCCAGAAATTGAGGACGCTGCTCCATCCGAGGGCGGCGTTGATTGCCTATTCAGGCGAGAAAGACAACTCTTATGCCTCTGACAACAACTATTTTGTTGAGATAAGGGATATAGACGATAACGGAATGATGGGAGAAGGTCGGCCCGTCACGGTGGATTTCATGAATGAACTGGTGCGCGGTTATTCCGAAAGCCACAGCACCACGCCATACGGCAGGATTCCGCCCAATATGCTGTGGTGCGACCCGCGCAAGGGCAGTGAGAGGTATATCTGGTACAATCCCCCACAGAAACGGATGATGTTTTTCAAGGAATCCCTTCAAATTGAGAATGCGAAATACAACCTGCCGGGAGTCATTTACGTGGCAGGTGGCAGTTCGTTGAGTATATATGCTTACAAGGACAAGAAGCTGACGGAAAAGACGGAACTTTATGCCGCACCGTTCTTCAACGTGACAGGGGCAAATGTCTGTCTGGGTTCCGCTAAAATAGACAAGCCGAGAGATTTGACCTACAAAAAACTGTTGGAGTATTGGGAAAAGAAGTTCTGGCTGACGGAGTTCTCGCATTTGGGCGGAGGAGGCAACCCGACCAGATCAAATCTGGTATTGGTGACAAAGGCCGCAAAGGACAAGCCTTTCAACCTCGATGAACTGAAACCTTTGAATAACTTGAAACTGAAAGATATATTGAAATGAAAAGAGTACACTACATAGATAACTATCTGCTGAACCCGCAACACCTGGTCACGGTGAATCTGATCGGCGCGGGAGGAACCGGCTCGCAGGTACTGACCTGTCTGGCACGGCTTGACGTGACATTGCGGGCACTCGGACATCCGGGACTGTTCGTGACACTTTATGACCCGGACATCGTGACGGATGCCAACATCGGCCGCCAGCTTTTCGGATGTTCCGACCTGGGGCTGAACAAGGCGCAATGCCTGATTACCCGTGTGAACAATTTCTTCGGCAATGACTGGAAAGCGGTACCGGATATTTTCCCGACCGTGCTGAAAGATGCCAGACGGGATGACATGGCGAATATCACTATTACTTGTACCGACAACATCAAGTCACGGCTCGACTTGTGGAATGTGCTGAAAGCCGTGCCCGCCTCTAATTACCGTGATTACGAGACACCGCTATACTGGTTGGATTTCGGGAACACGCAAAGTACAGGGCAGGTTGTGCTGGGAACCATACCCAAGAAAATAAAGCAGCCCGCTTCCGAGTTGTACAAGACTGTCGATTCGTTGAAGGTCATTACCCGATTCGTGAAATACGCGAGGGTGAAGGAGGCGGATTCAGGACCGAGCTGCTCCTTGGCGGAGGCGTTGGAAAAGCAGGACTTGTTCATCAACTCCACGCTGGCGCAACTCGGCTGCAATATCCTTTGGAAGATGTTCCGTAACGGGATGATTGAGCATCACGGGCTGTTTCTGAATTTGGAAACAATGAAGGTGAATCCGATATTGGTATAATTTACTTTAAATTCTTATCAATTTGATGGATTAATTTGAAAGACAAACGCTTAT
>OJPW01001120.1_pt1 | contig 16766 bp, 18 predicted proteins | sample 1598571 | NCBI WGS metagenome assembly OJPW01 (sample SAMN03922493, study PRJEB24848) | human gut metagenome | isolation source: stool sample | host: Homo sapiens | place: Germany | collected 2011-05
AGGTTATTCACATGATCGAGATCACGAAAGACACCATTATCGGTGATATTCTGGATGTTGCCCCCCAGACGGCGCCCATCTTCCTGTCCATCGGCATGCACTGTCTGGGCTGCCCCTCCTCCCGCGGCGAGACGGTGGAGGAGGCCTGCGCCGTTCACGGCATCGACGTGGACAAGCTGCTGGCCGTCGTCAACGAGGAAGCCAACAAGCCTGTCGCGGAATAAACAGAGGAGCCGCCACGCATACGGCTGTATGCGTGGCGCTTTCTGTGTTGAGGGAGAGAAATGGAACATAAGCAACTGGCCCTGCAGCCCCGCCTGGCTCTGCTGGCCCGGCTGGTGCCGGAGGGCAGCCGCCTGACGGACGTGGGCACCGACCATGGCTATCTGCCGGTGTCGCTGCTGCAGCAGGGGCGGATCACCTCCGCCATTGCCTCCGACATCGGAGCGGAGCCGCTGGAGCACGCCCGCCGCACGGCGGCGCAGTACGGTGTGGAGCGTATCGACTTCCGTCTGTGTCCCGGCTTGTCCGCCATCGCCCCGGAAGAGACGGATGTCGTCGTCATCGCCGGCATGGGCGGCGAGACGATCATTGCCATCCTGCAGGAGGCCTTGTGGACGAGGGATGGCCGCCATACGCTGCTGCTCCAGCCCATGACAAAGGCTGCGGACCTGCGTCGTTGGCTGACTGACAACGGATATACCTTTACAGATGAGCATCTGGTGGAGGACAAGGGCCGCATTTATCCTGTCCTGACGGTGACAGGCGGCGCATACCGCACTCTGACGGATGCGGAGGCCCTGTGCGGCATTCTGCTGGCGGGCGACCCGCTGTACGGCGCCTATCTGTCGGAGCATGCGGCCAAGCTGCGCCGCTCCGCGGAAGGGCTGCGCCGCAGCAACGCTCCGGACGCCGCCGCGCAGGCGGCGCGGATAGACGCGCTGACGGAGGAACTGGAGAGAAAGAGGTGTAAAGGATGATAACTGTACAGCAAGTGGAGCACGCGCTTTTTGACTGGGCGCCCCGCCACCTGGCGGAGAGCTGGGACAATGTGGGGCATCTGGTGGGCGGTCCCGACAGAGAGGTGCGCCGCATCCTGGTGTCACTGGACATCACGGAGCAGGTGGTGCAGGAGGCTGTGGACGGCGGCTTCGATCTCATCGTGTCCCACCATCCGGTGATGAACTGCACATGGCACCCGGTCCAGACCCTGCGCACCGACGACCGGCAGGGCCGCATCCTGACGAAGCTGGCGGAAAACCGCGTCTCCGCCATCTGCATGCACACCAATCTGGACGCGGCGGACGGCGGCGTCAACGATGTGCTGGCCGAAAAACTGGGACTTGAAGGCCTTTCGCCGCTGACAGAAGAAAAAATCGGGCGGATCGGCACGTTAAAATGTGAAATACCCCTTGTGGAGTTCACCCATTTTGTGATAGAATCTTTAGGATGCAATGGTCTCCGGTATACGGACTGCGGCAGGCCTGTTCACCGCGTGGCGGTGGGCGGCGGCGCCTGCGGCGACTATATTCCCCAGGCTATTGCCGCCGGCTGCGACACCTTTGTGACCTCCGACCTGCGGTATCACGATTTTCTGGATACCACGGCGCTGAACCTCATCGATGCGGGGCATTTCCCCACGGAGGATGTGATCTGCGCCCCCCTGGTGGAGTACCTGCAAAAGGCGTTTCCCGCAGCCACCGTTATAAAAACGACCGCGCACAGCAGCGAGGTCATCCAATACTGCATAAAGGAGAAGTAAACTATGTCCGGACATTCCAAGTGGCACAATATCCAAAAGACCAAGGGCGCGGCTGACGCCAAGCGCTCCGCTACCTTTACGAAGATCGCCAAGGAGATCATCGTGGCCGTCAAGCAGGGCGGCAGCGGCGACCCCGCCAACAACTCCCGGCTGGCTACCGTGGTGGCCAAGGCCAAGGCAGCCAATATGCCCAACGACAATATCAAGCGCACCATCGACAAGGCGCTGGGCTCCGGCAACACCGATAACTACGAGTCCGTCACCTACGAGGGCTACGGCCCCTGCGGCATTGCCGTTATCGTGGAGGCGCTGACCGATAACCGCCAGCGCACCGCTCCGGAGATCCGTCACTACTTTGATAAGTTCGGCAAGGGCATGGGCGCGCAGGGCTGCGTCAGCTGGTCCTTTGACCGCAAGGGCGTCATCGTCATCAACAACGAGGACGATGAGCTGGACGAGGATACCGTCATGATGGATGCGCTGGACGCCGGCGCCGAGGACATGGAGGCCGACGGCCCCGTGTTCGAGGTCACCACCGACCCGGACAGCTTCAACGATGTGGTCAAGGCGCTGGAGGAGAAGGGCTACACCTTCGAGAGCGCCGAGATCGAGATGGTGCCCCAGAACTATATCACCATGACCAATGAGGACGATGTCCGCAGCATGACCAAGCTGCTGGACATGCTGGACGACAACGAGGACGTGCAGAACGTCTGGCATAACTGGCAGCAGGATTGATGGAACTTTTCCTGCGGAAAAGAATCTGATTTTCAGCAATACAGCGCGTTTTCGGAACTGATTTTTTCCCGGTTGCGAAATACATCAATTGCGCTGTGATATACATTCCCCTTTGATTGCGACATACCAAAGGAGGAAATGACATGAAAATCAGCGCCGCTATCAGAGAATACTTAATTGAGATTGAGGTTAGAAAATATACCCCAAAGACCATTCGCGGGTATCGGAACAGCCTCAATCTCTTTTTGCTTTTTTGTGAGCAGGAGGCGCACATTCAAACATACTTGATGATTGTCCGGCTGCTGTGTGATCCCCCCTAAACGCAAGAAAAGAGACAACAGCAATTGCGCTGCTGCCTCTTTCGGCTATCCGGTAGGTCATCACACGGTTACTATATCAACCTGCGCAGCAGGGCAGCCGCCGCGCCCCGTGCCCGGCGGCAGAGCCGCCAGAGAGGGGAGAGGACACACCAGACCCGGCAGTACAGCCGGTAGCCGGGGCCGGACAGATCCACCGGGCGGTCATCCCGGTAGAAGCCGGTAAGCACGCCGATGACCTGCGCGTCGCGGATACGCTCCTTTTGCAGGCAGTTGTCTCCCCGGATCACATAGCCCTCCGGCAGTACCCGGATGACGCGGTGCAGGACATACTTCGGCCCCACGCGGTACAGGGGCACATCGTACTTCCGCAGGCGGCCCTCCGGCGGGCGGATGATGACGGTGTCGCGGCCGTCGCGCAGCATGGGGTACATGCTGACGCCTCGGGTGGTGGAGGTGTAAAAGCCCTCCTGCTGCAGGATGTCCTCAATACGGGTATTATCCGTCATGGCTCCAGAAAGCCGTGCTCGTCCATCTGGCGGAGGAGAGCGGCCACATCGGCGGCGGCCTTCTCCGGCGACACGTCGTAGGTCTCTGTCATTTTCTCCACGATCTGCGGCTCCGTCAGGCCGTCCTGCAGGCAGCGCCAGATAAAGCCCGCCGTCTCGTTGAGCTTGATCATGCCGCGGAAATTCCGGGCGGCATCGCCGGTGGCCACCACCATGGGGCTGCCCAGCACCTCCCGGAGGATAAAACCGGATCTGATCTTCATGCAAATACACTTCCTTCTTCGTTGGCCGCGTCAGGGCGGCGCTCAGTTTCATAGGATAGGCCGGTCATGGCCTCGAAGCTGCAGCGGACGGCGTTCTCCGTCATACCGCAGGAAAGACGGCAGACAGGAACGGTGCGCAGCAGCGTGTCCAGAAAGCCCAGCGTCCTGTATTCCAGCGCGGGGTCGTCCCGGTGGTAGATCTGGCAGAACAGCGTCTCCAACGCCGCAGCGGGAGACAGGCGGCAGATGCGGTCTGCGCCGCGCTCCAGCAGGCAGACGCCCCGCAGCGGGGCGCTGGTGGGCTGCTGCCAGCCCTCCTTCCCGGCCCAGGGGGAGCCCCAGACGCGGATGGTGCCGTCCTCCTCCAGCGAGAGGAAGGGCTTGTCGCCGTTGATGACGGAGACGCCGCTGCCCAGGTACTGCCGCCACAGGCGGATATGGGTGCTTTTACCCGTACCGCTGGGAGCGGTGAACAGGTAGGCGGCGCCGTTGTAGGCGATGGCCGCGCCGTGCATGAGGAAACGCCCGAAGGCGGGGAGCTGTGATGCCAGCTGATCCTGTACGCAGAGAAACTCCAGATAAGCGGGGGAGGGCTGGTGCAGGTCGCCGGAGGCAGCCATGCGCGTCATCTCCTCCGGAGAGACGGAAACGGTGATGGGTACCGGCGCGTCAGGCGCGGGCAGCTCGTAATCCCGGCAGAGCCGGCGCGTCAGTGGATAGCGGGCGGTGACCTCCGCCGGGATGCCGGCGGCGCTGAGGAAAAAATTCTCCAAAATACCTCTCCTTTCAGGCATCGGCCAGCTCCACGATGCGATCCACGATGGCCAGGGCGGCAGGGCGGTGGGTCACGATGAGTACCGTTTTGTCCGTCATCTGCCGCAGGTTGGCCAGCAACTGCACCTCCGTGGTCTCGTCCAGTGCGCTGGTGGCCTCGTCCAGCAGCAGGATGGGACGGTCAGAGAATACGGCACGGGCGATGGCCAGACGCTGGAGCTGTCCCTCGGACAGACCGGCGCCGCGCTCGCCCAGCGGCGTGTCCAGCCCCTGCTCCAGCGCGTCCACGAAGTTCTCCGCACAGGCGATGCGCAGTGCCTGCCGGATCCGGGACTCGTCTCGGGCGGCGGCTGCGTCGGAGAAGGAGACGATCTGGCGGACAGTGCCGCTGAGCAGCTGGCTACCCTGGGGCACATAGGAGAACAGGCCGCGCCACGCGGCGGTCAGAGGCTGCTCTCCGTCGCGGCTTTGCAGGAAGCACTGGCCGCTGTCCAGCGGGTAAAGCGCCATCAGCAGCTTCAGCAACGTGCTCTTGCCGCAGCCGGAGTGGCCGGTCAGCGCCAGATAGCAGCCCTTTTCCACGGTGAGATCCAGATGGGAGGCCGCAGGCAGGGGCGGCGCGCCGTCCGTACCCCGGCTGGGGTAGGTGAAGCAGGCGTCCCGCAGGCCGAAGGCCAGCAGGTCCTGCCGGTAAAAGCGCTGTATCTCCGGAGCGGGAACGGGGGCGGCGGCGAGATCGTCCGGGAAGTCCTCCGCCTCCCGAAGGCGGTCGGCACTGGCCAGCATGGCATAGAAGCGGGGAAGGTAGCCGGTGAGATTGGCGAAGGGACCCTGTATCTGGGTGATGAGCTGCTGCACGGCGGCGAAGGCACCGTAGCTCATGGTGCCGTGGAGGATACCGCTGCCGCAGTAGATGACGCCGAACAGCATAAAGCCGTACATGGCGCCGCTAAAGCCCACGTTGCAGAGATTGGAGAACCGGGTGCGGCGCATGCGGTCAGCGCGATGTGCGTCCATCCGGGCGGCAGCCTCCTCCGACACGGCTTTGCGGCGGTCGAAGATGCGCACCACCAGCAGGCTGGACAGGCCATCCTGCAGATAGACGCGCAGGCGGCCGTCGGACTCCTGGATCTGCTTGTGCAGGCGCTTGAGGGTGCGGCGAAAGACCGTTGCCAGAAGGGCCAGCACCGCGCCGGCGGGCAGGATGACGGCGGCAAGGCGCGGTTCCATGTACAGCAGCACCGCGGCGGCGGCAAGGAGCCGCACCAGCATCCCAGCGGCGCCGGGCAGCACCTGCGTCATGGCATCGGCCACCACGGCGGTGTCCGATGTCAGGCGGTTGAGCCACTCGCCGGAGTGGACAGCGGACACGGAGGCGTAGTCCTTTTGCAGCAGTGTGGCAAAGAGCCGGGACTTGAAGCGGTTTTCAAGGGTGGCCCGGGTATATTCGCTGAGATGGCGCTCCACGGCGCGCAGGGCGATCTGGAACAGGATCAGGCCGATGAGCCACGCGGCGCTGCGCAGGAACTGGGGACGCAGGCCGGCCACAGCGGCGTCGATCAGCGCTCGCAGCACCAGTGCGTAGGCTACACCGCACAGCGCCAGAACGGACTGCACCAGCAGCAGCCAGAGGGCCAGGCCTCCGGTGCGGCCCGTTACGGATTGGAGCCAGCGGAGCGTGGAGATATGTGCAGAACGGGACATGGTATTCCTCCCGAAAGCGAACTGGAGACGCGCAAAACCGCCAATGTGACGTTAAAGTGCGCATACACCTGCTATTATATGAGCTGCGGTGCGCCGCGTCAAGTCATTTGGCCGGGAGAAGGGCAGGGGAGACGCCATACGGCGCTTGCCGGGAGAAAAAATGAAAATTTGAGAAAATTTCTCTTGCATTTTGTGGAGCAGTGTGGTATTATAACCAAGCTGTCGATAAGACATGCGCCGTTAGCTCAGCTGGATAGAGCGTCTGGCTACGGACCAGAAGGCCGGGGGTTCGAATCCCTCACGGCGTGCCAAAAATCCTCGAAATCGTAAGATTTCGAGGATTTTTGCTATTTCTGCGCGACACCGGTGCGTGTCGATGCCGCACCCGCCTGTCAACGCCGGGCATCTGTGCGGTGCGCCTTCTCCAGCTCCAGGAGCGCCTGCTTCATCTCCAGTCCGCCGCCGTACCCGACAAGACTTCCCCCCGCGCCAATAACGCGGTGGCAGGGTATGGCAATAAAGATGGGGTTCGCGTGATTGGCCATCCCCACTGCCCGAAACGCTTTCGGGTGTCCGATGGCCTCCGCGATGTCCTTATAGCTGCGCGTCTCTCCGTAGGGAATGTTCCGCAGGGCCGCCCACACCTTTTCCTGAAACGGTGTTCCGCACAGCCGGTACGGGAAATCAAATTCCCTGCGCGTCCCGGCAAAATACTCGTCCAACTGCCGAAACACCCGCTCCGTCAGCTCATTCGGTTCACCGGCTAGCGCGTCCGCGTCAGCTCTTTTCAGCGCTGTGACCGCACCGTCCTCCCAGTCAAGCCGGATGTCGCCCACCGGCGCATGATAGATGGCAGTTCCTCTCATGATGTCTGATGCTCCTTTCGGTATTCTGCCTGTGCCCTAGTATACCTTACAGCCGGTGTCTTTGCAAATATGGAAATTCAATTTTCATTGCCCGCCAAAGAGTGTGTGCCTTCGGCGCATAAAAGAAGCCCCCGGTCTGCCGCAGAAGACCGGGGGCTGTTCCCTATCTTGTCACTGGATGGAGATGCTGCTGCTCTTAGGCAGCTGCTTCTTCACCGCCTTGGGCACGGTGATGGTCAGGATGCCGTCCTCAAACTTGGCGCTGACATCCGCCGGCTCAACGTCGTCACCCACATAGAAGCTACGGCTGCACGCGCCGGCGTAGCGCTCCTGACGGATGTACTTGCCCTTCTTGTCGGAGGCGTCCTTGTCCAGACCCTTCACTGCCTGAATGGTCAGGCAGCCGTCCTTCAGCTCCAGCGTCACCTCGTCCTTCTTGAAGCCCGGCAGATCCACATCCAGCTCATAGGCATCCTCCGTCTCGCGGACATCGGTACGCATCAGGTTCTTGGCGTGCTTGCCGTACAGCGGGTCACGGCCACGGGGCATCATGCCAAAGGGATCACCAAAGAAATCATCGAACAAATTCTCACCAAAAATGCTGGGCAACATATGTCATACCTCCATTCGTATCGCGGCAGCTTCTCCGAAGCGCCGCCCACTATATTACCCTCATTGTATTACTTCATATCCCTCTCGGAGGGGCTCTCGCTTCCCTCTCTCAAGGTTCGGCCTTATTATAGCGCCGATTTTAGCACTGTCAAGCCAAGAGTGCTAATGTTCACAAAAGAAGCAACGTTTGTTCACAAAATATGCGAAAAGTCCCCGCTGCGCGGCGCAGCGGGGACTTTTATGCTATTGCTTCGGCGCTTCCCGGTATACTTCCTCTGCCAGTACGTCCTGCACCTCCGTCAGGCACTCCAGCAGCAGCGGATCGAACGCGCCGCACGCGCCGCAGCGGATCATCTCCATGGCGCGCTGGGCGGGATAGGCGGACTTGTAGGCCCGGTCACTGAGCAGCGCGTCATAGGCATCCGCCAGCGACGCCACCTGTACGCCGATGGGTATCTCGCTGCCCGTCAGGCCGTCCGGGTAGCCGCCGCCGTCGATGCGCTCATGATGCCAGCGGCATATCTCCGCCGCCATCTTCAGGAGCGGCTCTTTCTCATACAGCTCCATCCCCTTCAGAAGTGATTCGCCGATGACGGTATGGGTACGCATGATGGCCATTTCCTCCGCATCCAGCGGGCCGGGCTTGTTCAAAATGGCATCGCTGATGCCCAGCTTTCCGATGTCGTGCAGCGTGGCAGCCATGCCGATCATCTCAATATCCTGCGGCGTCAGGCCGTAGCGGCTGGTCCTCATGGTCAGGTGCTCCAGCAGCAGCGTGGTCATGCGGCGCATGTGGAGCATGTGGGCCGCGCTCTCCTTGTTGTGATAGCCCACCACGCCGCTGAGGATGCCGACCATCACCCGGTTGTCCTTTTCCTTCTCCTGGGACTGGCGGGAGATGACGGAGATCAGCCTGCGCTGCTTGGCGTAGAGCTTGATGGTGTTCACCACCCGGTGATGCACCATCTTCGTATCAAAGGGGCGGCTGATGTAATCGGACACGCCCAACTCGTAGGCTAACCGCGTGTCGCTGCCAGACCCCTCCGAGGCGATCATCACCACGGGGATGTCCTCGATATAGTGCGCCTTGTTCATCTCCTCCAGCACGGAGAAGCCGTCCTGCTCCGGCACGATAATGTCCAGCAGCACCAAAGAGATGCCCGTTCCGTACTGGCGCAGCTTTTCCATGCACTCCTTGCCGTTGGAAGCCTCCAAAACACTAAAGTCGTCGCCCAGCATCTCCGCCAAAATGGCGCGGTTCATGGCGGAATCGCCCACCACCAGTACCTGCCCCATGTGCGGTGCAGCGGCCTCCGTGGCCTGCCGCTCCTCTGGCATCATGCGGTCGGTGACTACGGCGTTTTTCCGCGTCTTGGCCCGGTACATCAGCCGATCCGCCCGCTGCACCGCCTCGGCCATAGTCTCCTGCCGCGCCGTCACGCCGCCGATACTCACCGTCACCTGAAGTCCCTCGCAGCCGGGAATATGTATCGCCTTGGCGCGGCTGCGGATCAGCTCCAGCGTGGCCGCAAAGTAGTCCGCCGGTACAGACGGCATCAGCAGCAAAAACTCATCGCCGCCGTAGCGGATCACCATGCCCGCACGGCCCATCGCGTTGGTGATCACCTCCGTCAGCCGGGAGAGCGCCATGTCGCCCACGCCGTGACCGTATATGTCGTTGCACAGCTTGAAATCGTCCAGGTCGATGACGGCGATGCCGCCGCTGGCCTGCGTGTTCTTCATGTGCAGCTCATAGTAGTTGCGGTTGTACGCGCCGGTGAGCGCGTCGTGATACCGTTCGTCATACATATCCTTGCCGGTGATCAGCAGCAGCGGCCCGCCGCCGCGCTCCATGTGGATGGCATACCACCGCTGCTCCCATTCGCTGCCGCGGAAACGGAGCTGGAAATCGTAGCTGTCCTGCCCCTGCTCAAACTGCTCCCGTATATACGATCCCGTCACCCGTGCGCCGTGCATATCCGTGGCATAAGCGCCGCGGAAGCGCAGGCGCACCTCCTCCACCGGCAGCCATCTCCCCTCGTCTTCCGGCGCACTGGCGTCGTGGTGGATGAAGAACCGCTGCTCCTCCCTGTTATATTCCGCAATCAGGTCACAGTAATTTGCCAGTGCCCTGAACGCCCAGTTTCCCCTTTGCATGGATCGAGCCTCCAACTACCGCCTCCGCGGTATGCAGTTTTGCCGCCATACGGCGGCGTTTCTATGTTCTATCCTATATTATAGGCGCGGCAGCTATACATTTCAACGTCCATTTCCCGCATTTTCCATGCAAAAAATGCCCGCACAGCGCAGCTGTGCGGGCATTTTTCTAATATTTTGCAGGTTATGAGCACACGCTTACTTCATGAAGGTGCCGTCGGTCATCTGCTTGATGTAGTCCAGATACTTGGCCTGCACCTCGGAGGGAACCAGATCGCTGAGCGCACCGGCGGACAGCGTGCCGTTCTCCAGCGTGCCGTACACGGTGTTGCCGCCGAAAGTACCGGCCTCAACAGCCTCCATGGAGGCCACGATCATGGCGGAGTTGTCGGTGACCTGAGAGCAGATGATGCACTCGTTCTGACCCAGGATGTCGGCGGGCTGGCCGATGTCGTAGATCTTCACAGCGCCGGCCTTGGCGTTGGCCTCGTCGATGGCCTCACGAGCGCCGGAGTCAACGGCGGAAGCGTCGCCGAAGAACACGTCAGCACCCTGGTTGATCAGCTCGGTGGCGAACTCCTTGCCCTTGGGGGCATCGCTGAAGGAGTTGGCATAGGGGACGTTCAGCAACTCAACGGTCTTGCCCTCCTGCGCGCCAACGTACTCGGCAGCTTCCTTGAAGCCGGCGATCTTGCCCTTGGTGGTATCCAGCTCCATGCCGCCGATGAAGCCCAGCTTGCCGGTCTCCGTCATCAGGCCGGCCAGCGCACCGGCGATCCAGCCGATCTGCTGGGCGTTAGGCAGCAGAGAGGACACGTTGCCGTTGACGGCCTTGTCGGGGGTGGTCTCAGCGCCGTTCAGCAGCGCGAAGGCGATGTCAGGATACTCCTCGGCAGCCTGCAGCACGGCATCGGTATACTGGTTGCCGGGGGCATAGATCATGTCATAGCCCAGGGCGCAGTAAGCGGCGATGGAGTCATAGTACTGATCCTGAGAGATGGAGTCGGTCACGTCGGTGGTCCAGCCCTTGGTCTCGGCAGCCTTGACCATGGCGTTGTAGCAGGCAGCGCCCCAGCCGCCGTCGTTGATGCTGGAGTCGCAGATCATGGCGACCTTGTAGGTCTTGGCATCATCGCCGGTGTTGGCGTCGTCGCCGGTGTTGGCGTTGTTGTCCTTGCCGCAGGCAACCAGGGACAGAGCCATGGTCAGCGCCAGCAGCAGCGCAAGAAACTTCTTCATTTGTTTTCCTCCTTAATTTTGTGTCTCGCTTTTTGCTTCTATAATACCGCCCGGAGGCGTTATTACCTTTATGTCACCGCTGTTCGCGGCGATAGGGCGCACCGTTGGCCTTCGGCCCGGCCTGCTTCGTACCGATCAGGCTCAGCACCACCACGGTGGCCACATAGGGGATCATCTGGAAGAACTGGTACGGGATGCCGATGCCGGACACCTGCAAACGGATCTGCAAAGCGTCGCAGAAGCCGAAGAACAGGCAGGCCAGCAGGATACCGCCGGCGCTCCAGCGTCCGAAGATCACGGCGGCCAGAGCGATGAAGCCGCGTCCGGCCACAATGCCGTCGGTGTAGGTGCTGGAGTAGCAGGTGGTCAGGTACGCGCCGCCCATACCGGCCAGCGCACCGCAGATCATGCAGGCCACGTACTTCACGCCGATGACGTTGATGCCCAGCGTAGCCGCCGCCTGGGGATGCTCGCCCACAGACTTATAGCTCAGGCCCGCCCGCGTCCGATTGAAGAACACGGAGGTGAACACCACGAACAGCAGCGTCAGATAGACCATGGGGCTTTGGTCGAACAGCAGCGGCCCGATCACAGGGATGTCCTTCAGGCCGGGGATGGCGATGCTGGACATGGTGGAGATCTGCTTCAGATCAGAGCCCGTACCGAACACGATGCGGTAGATAAACGACGCCAATGCCGGCGCGAAGATATTGATGGCCATGCCGTACACGGTGTGGTCCGCGCAGAGCGTCACCGTGGAGAAGGCGTAGATCATATTCACCGCCAAGCCGGCCAGTGCGCCGCACAGCAGGCCCAGCCAGTTCGAGCCGGTGAAGAAGCACACCAAAAAGCCCACCAACGCGCCGATGGAGGCAAGACCCTCCAGGCCGATATTCACCATACCGGCCCGCTGTCCGTACAGCTCCGCCAGGGAGATGAGCAGCAGAGGGATAGCCAAGCGGACTGTCGCCAAAAGCAAGCTGGAGATCCAATCCATTACTTGTCACCCGCCTTTCTCTTGGAAAACACACGATCCTTCCACGCTTGGAACTCAGGCAGCTTCGTCAACGCCATACCGGCCACGGAGAACACGATGACCAACGCCTGGATGATGTCCGAAACGCTGGTGGGTACGCCGGTGGCCGCCTGCATGGTGGTCGAACCCACACGCAGCACAGCGAAGAACAGGGCCACCACCATCGTTGCGATGGGGTGCAGCTGACCGATAAGGGCCATGGCCACGCCGTCGAAGCCGTAGCCCGCGCCGAAGCCGTTGATGAGCCGGAACTGTGTGCCCAGCAGCTCCGCGCCGCCGCCCAATCCGGCGATAGCGCCGGAGACGATAAAGCTGGCCAGCATGCACCGCTTCACCTGGATGCCGTTGAAGCGGCTGGCCGTCATGTTGTAGCCCACGGCCCGCAGCTTGAAGCCGCTGCTGGTCCAAAACAGCACGTAGTACAGCAGCAGGCCCACCACCACGGCGATGACAAAGCCCCACGTAAAGCGCATACCCGATATGACGCGGGGCAGCTTCACCAGGTCGTCCACCGCCGGAGTCTGGGGCACGCTGGCGTCCCGTATCCAGTTGGTATACAGCACGCCCATGAACAGTGTGGCCACATAGTTCAGCATGATGGAGATGATCATCTCATTCTGCCCGCGGGTGATCTTCAGCACGCCGGGGATCATGCCCCAAATGCCGCCGGCCAGCGTACCGGCCAGCAGCGCCAGCACGATACCCACGAAGCCGGTAGTCCCGGTGAAATACGCCGTCAGGAACGCGGCGATAGAACCCATGAGGAACTGGCCCTCGCCGCCCAGGTTGAACACGCCGCACTTATACGCAAAGCACGCGCACAGCGAGGTGAACATCAGCGGCGTGGCCTTGGTCAGCGTTGTGCCGATGTTGCCCTTCGAGCCGAACGCGCCCTGGAACAGATACTTCACCGCCGCGAAGGGGTCAGCGCCCAGCGCCACCATGATGATACCGCCGATGATGAACGCCAGCAGGATGGACAGCAGCGGGACAACGAAGCTGCCCAGGGATCTTTTCAGTTTTTCCATATCACAGCTCCTCCCCTTTTACTTGCCCGTCATCGCCAGGCTGATCTCTTCAATGGGTGGGTTCTTGCCGGAATACTCGCCCATGATCTGTCCCTCGAAGCATACCAAAATGCGGTCGGACATCTCCAGTATCTCGTCGAAGTCCGCGCTGATAAGCAGGATGCCCACGCCCCGTTCCCGGGCCGCCACCATCTGATCGTGGACGAAGCTGGCCGCGCCGATGTCCAATCCACGGGTGGGATGAGCCGCCACCAGCAGCGCCGGGTCGGACTCCAGCTCACGGGCCAGGATGACCTTCTGCTGGTTGCCGCCGGACAGGCTGCGTACCGTCTGCGCCACGGAGGTGCAGCGGATGTCGTATTTGTCCACCATCTCCTCGGCGTATTTGTTGATGGTCTTCTTGTCCAGCAGCAATCCCTTGCCCTTGCTGAACCTAGGGCTGTCCGTGACCTTCAGCACCAGGTTCTCCGCGATGGACATATCGCCCACCAGTCCCTGGGCATTCCTGTCCTCTGGGACATGGGACACGCCGCATTCAATGAAACCGTTGGGGTCGAACACGGCCACCGTCTGCTCCTTCAGCCGCACGTGGCCCGCCTGGGGCGCGATCACGCCGGTCATCAGCTGGGCCAGCTGGGTCTGTCCGTTGCCGTCCACCCCGGCGATGCCTACGATCTCACCGCTGTGCACCTGTAAGGACATCCCACAGACGCCGCTGTGCTTGTGCTCCTTGTTATAGTCCACGCTCTCCAGCTCGGCCACGATCTCCGCGCCGGAGGCGTCCTTCTTCTCGTACTGGGACTCACTCAGCTCCTTGCCGATCATCATGTTGGCCAGCTTCTGCCCATCGGTATCGGCACAGTTCACCGTGCCCACCACCTCGCCCAGCCGCAGGATGGTGATGCGGTCGGAGATGTGCAGCACCTCGCGCATCTTGTGGCTGATGAAGATGATGCTCTTGCCCTCGCCGACCAGCTTACGCATGATGGCGAACAGGCCCTCCACCTCGATGTCGGTCAGGGCGGCGGACGGCTCGTCCAGGATCAGCAGCTCCGCGCCGTGATACAGCGCCTTCAATATCTCGGTACGCTGCTGCTCACCCACGGAGATCTCCGTGATGAGCTTGTCCAGCTGCACATCCAGACCGTATTTTGCGGACAGCTCCTCGATCTCCCTGCGCCGCGCCGCCCGGTCGATGAACACGCCCTTGGCGTGCTTGTCGCCCAGGATGATGTTGTCGAATACGGTCATGGCCTCCACCAGCATAAAGTGCTGGTGGACCATGCCGATACCCAGCTTCACCGCCTGGCTGGGCGACTCGATACGTACCTCCCGGCCCTCCAGGAAGATCTTCCCCTCCGTGGGCTGGTACAGTCCAATGAGGATGTTCATCAGCGTGGATTTGCCCGCGCCGTTTTCGCCCAGCAGCGTCAGCACCTCACCGCGGTTCACCGTCAGACTGATGTCCTTGTTGGCGTAAAAACTGCCAAAGCGCTTACTGATGTGTTCCATTCGCAGCAGTTCGCTCAAGCTCCTTCACTTCCCTTCTCCCAGTTTCCGCAAAAGCATCGTTTCAACGGAGTTGAAACGCAGACAGGGCGCGCCCTGTCTTTGAAAACAAATCACGGTAAGTGTACCATACTTATCGGATTTTGAAAAGCGATTTTTCAGAAAGTGCAAACGTTTCCGCAAAATTTGACAGATCAGCGTCAATGTGTTATGATTTCTCAACGCACGGGAAGGAGTGATACCATGCAGAAATTCATCCCTTATGAAAAGCTCTCCAAAAAGGAGAAGCGCAAACGGGACGCGCTGCGCCGGAACACCTGGGGTGCGCTGAACCCCGTCACTCGCAAAAGTCCCGATCCCCGGGTCTATGACCGCCGAAAGGCACGGAAATGGATGGACGATCCATATTCCGTGCCTTTTGCCGCATAACGCCCTCATCATACCGCACTACATTATCGCTAACACAGCATTCACAATATCTGTAAAGCATTTTCTGTTTACAGACTTCCACTTTATATTTTGAGAATAGGAGGTCTAAAATGCGCTTTCCTGACAGCATGTCATTCCAATATTTCTTCTTTGACACATATTTGGGCTACTTCTTGCAGCTTCTTCCCCTCGCGCTCCTCGCCGGCATCCTTTACATCCTGATCAAACGGAGGCGGCATCCCCATCTCCCTCTTGGCCGCACGCTGCTGTCCGCCCTCTTTGTCTGTTACCTCACCGGCCTGCTGTGCCTGACGCTGTTTCATGACATACTGGGAAATGTTTACTACTGGCTTTTCTACCACATGTCCAGCGGCAGCAGCGTACACTGGTTCACATTTGAATACTACCTGAAGCTGGAATTTTGGAGCAGCCTCAGCTCCGAGCGCCTGGGCAACCTCCTGCTCTTTCTCCTATTCGGTGTTCTCTATCCTCTGTTCGATCAGAAAGCCACATGGAAGCGCACCCTCCTAACCGGCGCGGGCATTTCCGTCGCTATCGAACTGCTGCAGCCCATATTCGGTCGCATCTTCGGCATCAATGATATTGCCTTGAACATGATCGGTGTCCTCGTTTCCACCACCATATTCTTCATCCTCCGCCGCATTACGGGCTCCAGGGCGTGAGGACGGAAAAGCACCGTTGCAGGACAAGCCTCACACGGTGTCATTCCGAGCCAGTCCGCAGCCTGGCGTGGGATGTTCTTCGTGCGCTCTGCGCGTGGTTTTTTATTTGACTCTGCCATAAAACGCTCCTGTGTAAAACGTCATATTTGTACCGTGAGTATTTTACAGGAATCAAGCACGAATTGCGAGTCGAAGCTGCCGGCTTGCAAAAATACAGCCAACGCCTTATAATAGGAAATAAGCTGGCAAAGGAGGTACTCCATGTCACAAGTCACCAAGCGGGCGCTGGAGGCGTCATTGAAAAAGCTGCTGCTGGAAAAACCGCTGCACAAGATCACCGTCAGCGACATCACCGACGACTGCGGCATCAACCGTATGACGTTTTATTATCATTTCAAGGATATTTACGATCTGGTGGAGTGGAGCTGTCAGGAGGACGCCAGCCGTGCGCTGGCGGGGAAGAAGACCTACGAGACGTGGCAGCAGGGCCTTTTGCAGATTTTCGAGGCCGTGCAGGAGAATAAGCCCTTCATTTTGAACGTCTACCGTTCCATCAGCCGGGAGCAGGTGGAGAATTATCTCTATCAGGTCACCTATCAGCTGCTGGAGGATGTGGTGGAGGAGCAGGCTGCGGATATGTCTGTGCGGCCGGAGGACAAGGCATTTATCGCCACGCTGTATAAGTACATGTTTGTGGGATTGATGCTGGACTGGGTGAAGAACGACATGAAGGGCGATCCGCAATTGATGGTGGATCGGTTGGCGCAGGTGATCCACGGCAGCGTCCGCGTCGCGCTGGAACGACTGCGTACGGATAAGCCTTTATCAAATGAGACCAAATGATAAAAAACTGAACACTTTCTACCCCGGTGATAAAAAATTTATCACCGGGATTTTTCTGTTTATTGAAGATTTTCCGCGCCGGATGTATGCTTCCCCCATCAAGAAGAAAACTAACGCAAAGGTTTTTAGGAGGTAACAGTATGTATTATTCCAGTGGTAATTATGAAGCGTTTGCCCGTCCCAAGAAGCCAGAGGGCGTGGATCAGAAATCCGCCTATATCGTGGGCAGCGGTCTGGCAGCCCTGACCGCCGCCTGCTATCTGGTCCGCGACGGCCAGATGAAGGGCGAGCGCGTCC
>OJPW01001126.1_pt1 | contig 16696 bp, 13 predicted proteins | sample 1598571 | NCBI WGS metagenome assembly OJPW01 (sample SAMN03922493, study PRJEB24848) | human gut metagenome | isolation source: stool sample | host: Homo sapiens | place: Germany | collected 2011-05
CCTGGTCGACGTTCATCGGCACATACTATGGCATACCCCATGTCATCAGTTATTTCATAAAAGGTTATGCTGTCATTTATTGCGGAAGCTCGGGTCTTAGACACAGAAATCAAAGGAAGACGGTATTCTTTTGTTACCGTAAAAGTATTCTCGGCACGGGACATTACTCCTTTATTGATTCCATTTACAAATTCACGGACAGCCTCTACTGCTTCTGATTGAGAAATGTTTTGTGCCCCATCAAATGCAATACTCACGACTTCATCATATGATAAAGATATCATTTTCTCAGATGTCGTATTTTTAATAGATGCTGGTGGCTCTTCAAGGGAAGTACATCCGCATAAAATACCGATGGCGCAAATGGCCAGAAACGTTTTAATTTTAGAATGCATAAGAAAGTTTTTTATTGATTAGTTTAGAAGTTCAAGTAGCCGGTGAATATGTGTCCGCCGTCAGTGATACAGGTGATGGTGTATTCGCCATAGAGGACAGGGATGTCGGCCGATGGCTCGTCCTGCGTGATGGTGCCATACCATATTGGTATTTCATCCTTGCTGATGGTGACATCAAGGTACTCAATATAGGCAGGGAATAGCAACTCTATATACCCTTTGCCATACTGACATTCGATGGTATATCGAAATGGTTTTTCAGGACGGTTTGTAGTCGGTCTCTGATATCGGAGCGTGGAGGTATTAGTGGATGTGTTGCCAGAAGAATCCTCTGCTATTGAGGATGGCGCTGCTGCCAATATCATCATTAGCAACATGATGAATGAAAAGATGTGGAGTTGTTTCATGTCACATAAATTTTTCAGCAAAGTTACGTGACATGTAGAGCCAAAGTCAAGTTTTTTGTGAATTATGATTTGGTTTTTGTCTTGACTAATGCTCTGGTAATCAATGCGCTACGATTAAAACTGCATTTAAATTTGGTTTTCTTGTAAGTGGTTGGCTATAAGTGTGTTAAGTGTAATGAACTGTTAATTAGTAGATTACGAGAGAAAGAGCATATAGCGTTGGCTTTTGTCGGATGGGAGTTGCTTAATTTTGTCTTTTAAGCGTCGTTTCCGATTGTACACTGCTGAGACCTCACTTTCTTTTAAAAAGAGAGCGATGGCGGTTGAAGAGAATCCGAGTATTGTGTAAAGATACAACTTATAGTCTGCATCCTTGAGGTCTGGGATGTCATGTTTTAAATCCGTGAGAAGGTTAGAACAGTGTTTGTTCACATACTCTTCCATTTGTGATATGCGTGTTGTATCGGATGACATTTCATTGATGATTGAAGCCACTTTGTTGGATACGCAACGCTTGGCTGTGGTCACATCTGTGGTCTTGTATAATGTCTGGCACAAGGAATCCAGCTCCTCAAATCGGGTGCTGAGAAGACTTTTGATCAGTTCTTGAGTTTTGCTTGATTCATCGTTTTTCAAAGCGAGGATTTTTCGTAGATTCTCAGCTATGGCGACGTTTCGGGCGATTTCGGTATGCTTTTTCTTATAATAGTAATATAGGAAAGATATGAGGGCTATGATTACTAATGATGATAATAAGACATAAAACCATAATGTTCGATGGGCTGATTGGAGTTTCTGGGTGTGGGAATCCTTTTCAAGATTATAATGGTCTATCAGGAGACCCATTAGGCCTTGATTGATACGCTCGTTAAATCTCTTATTTTGATCTCTGTCAAGATTTTCAAGGGCTGCAAGAGCCTTTTCCGGAGAATTGAGAGATGCATAAAATTCGTATCTGACCCAATCGCTGATTATTGTATCGTTAAGTCTGATGTCGTCAAGTATTTGTCGGGCTTTGTCCCGGTTGCCGTTTCTGATATAGCTTAGACCTAAGTAGACAGAGTCCTGTAGTATGGAGGCTCCTCTTTGGCATAAAGTCTCAAAGTATTCCACGGCTTGCGGATATTGTTTGTCACCTAACGATGACATAGCTTTCATGCGGATGCCCTCGCTGAGAAGATAGTCATTATTGTGGTTTGTAGCTGAGTCCATAAGTTCTTCGGCGCATTGTATTGAAGCCTTATATTCCCCATTGTCGCAATATCCTATGCTCAAGTCTAATATAGCATGGGCTTCAAATTGATTCAGTTCGCATAAGCGAAAATTCTCCAAAGCTGTTTTGTAAAATTGAACTTCTTCGCTGCCATTAAAGGTTTCCTTGCATACATCGCCGAGACCTCGCGCTCCCATGGCTATCCAAAATTTGTCATCAAGCATTCGTGCATTTTCATACACACGAAACATGTTCAACATGCACTTGGGATATTCCTTCTTGTAATACTGCACACGACCCATATAATACTGAGAGAGAATCATCGGATACAGGTCATATTGTCTCGTATAGTAGTCCAAGGCAATGGAGATCAGAGAATCCTCTGCCAAGGGTTCATGGCATTTTATACGTGCTTGGGTCAGTAGGAGGGCGTAGCGGGCTTGGAGTTCGGAGCCTTGGGGGAGTTCGGGGCCATTGATGGCCTGAAGGATGGTCAGGGCGGAGTCGGGATGCTCGGTCATCAGGGAGTCGGCGCGGTCAAGGGCGGCGCGAGTCTGGCCATGGCGTGTGCATGCTGCCGAGAGAAGGAGGGTGGAAATGAGGATGATGGCGATTGGTCTCATGTCGGTTTTCAGATGTAGATTGCCGTCACGTGCATATCTGCAATCGGCGGCTCTGCAAAGTTAACAAAAATAGCCCGGCAAAGGCGGCAAAATGTCGGAATAATGCCCTGTCAGATTAGAATATGCAACTTTTATGGCGTGATGGCTGATGCAACAATCTAACTCACAATGTACGCACTCATCGGAGTAGCATACATGCCATGGCACAATGTCGCTAACTTAAGAAGTCGTTAGCGCTATAATGTAATCTTTTTTGTAGAGGAAAATTTCAATACAAATCCCGGAGGGATGATTTCATGCTTAACCCAGGATGAGGAATGGCGGAGCCATGACGAGTCCGGGGCGCAGAGACACCCCTGTACAGCAGTCAACCAAAATCAGGAAAACACATCTATCGCGTAGTAGGGACATGCCATGGCATGTCGCCTAAAGCCATGCTAATGAGAGTGTTGCATCAGCAGCCATGCTACTGAGGGGCGTTGCGTCAGCAGACATGCCATGGCATGTCCCTACTGCGATGAGAGCGTTCCTTAAGTTGGTGACACTGCGCCAAAAATAGAGGTCAGAGGGAGTCGAGGAGGTGGCGGAGGATGGATTCGCCGGCGGAGTAGGGATAGGGGAGGAGACAGAGGGAGAGGAGGAGGGCGGCGGTGATTATGGCTATGATGGCTATGCCCCAGCGGACGAGTGCCGGGGGGATTTCGGAGATGAGACGGCGGACTTTCTCGCTGCGCAGCTCTATTTTTTCATTGTCTGATGCCATGGTGTCAGTTGCCTAATTCAAGTTGGTTTTTGACGAGATTGTAATATACTCCTTTTTGGTCGGTGAGGGAGGTGTGCGTGCCTTGCTCCACGATGCGTCCGCCGTCGACGACTATTATCTGGTCGGCATCTCTGACGGTGGAGAGACGGTGAGCCACGACCACGACTGTTCTGCCCCGGTAAAATTCGGCAAGGTTCTCGACTATGACGCGCTCGTTACGCGCATCGAGCGAGTTGGTGGCTTCGTCGAGAAATATGTAGTCGGGGTTTTTATATACGGCGCGTGCTATGAGTATGCGCTGTTTCTGTCCCTGGCTCAGCCCTACGCCGTCACGCCCTATGAGGGTGTTGTATTTGAGGGGCAAGCCCATGATATAGTCGTGGACATTGGCTATGCGGGCTGCGCGTTCGAGCCGCTCTACGTCTATCTCGCCATCGTCTACGGCGATGTTGCGGGCTATGGATTCGGAGAAGATTACGCCGTCCTGCATCACCACTCCGCACTGCCGGCGCCACCAGCGCGGATTGTACTCGTTGATGTCATGCCCGGATATGGCGATGCGTCCTGCCGAGACCTTGTAGTAGCCGAGCATCAGCTTGATAAGGGTGGTCTTGCCGCTGCCCGATGCGCCCACTATGGCGGTCACCTTGCCCTCGGGTATGGTGAATGTCACGCCGTCGAGGGTCTTGCGGAGCGCATGCGGGTCATATTTGAAGTCGATGCCGTCGATGGTGATTGACTTGTCGGGCTGGGTGATTGCCGTGAGCTGGCGGTCGTCGCTCTCCTCGTTTTTGCCCTCGTGGATTTCGTTGATGCGCTCAAGTGATATTTTCACATCCTGAAGTGAGTAGACGAATGTCATCAGCTGCTCTACGGGCGAGTTGAGCTGCCCGATGATATACTGCACGGCGAGCATGGCTCCGAGTGTCATCTCGCCGTTGATGACGGCGGTGGCTGCTATGACGGTTATGACGATGTTCTTGACCTCGTTGATGAAGATGGAGCCGGCTTCCTGGGTCTGCTGGAGGCGCAGCGACTTCATCTGCACGTCGAAGAGGTCAGCTTGGGTATCCTCCCACTCCCAGCGTCGCCGCTGCTCGCAGTCCTGGAGCTTGATCTCCTGCATGGAGGTGATGAACTGGTATACTTTGTTTTGGTTACGTGCCTGCTGCTCAAACAGCTCGTAGTCTATCACCTTTCTCCGCTTCAGGAATGTCGCTATCCACGCTCCATAGATGCCGCTGCCGATGATAAACACCCCAAAAATCAGAACATCGTAAATGAGAAGAACGAATCCGAAGATGATGAAACTGAGAAATGTGAAGACCACGCTAAGAGTCTGGTTGGTCAGGAACGACTGTATGCGCGAGTGGTCGCTGATGCGCTGGAGTAGGTCGCCCATCAGTTTGGTGTCGAAAAACGACATGGGCAGCTTCAACAGCTTGATGAAGAAGTCGCTGATGAGCGAGATGTTGATGCGCATGGATATGTGGAGCAGCAGCCAGCGGCGTATGAAGTCGGTGGCGGTGCGTCCGGTCACTATCATCAGTTCGCCGAGGAGCACAAGCCATATAAAGCCAATGTCCTGGTGCTTGATGCCTATATCTACAATCCACTGGGTCATAAACGGCATGATGAGCTGCAATACGCAGCCCACGAGCAGCCCGAGGATGATCTGGGTGAAATAGCGGCGGTATTGCCGCAGATAACCCATCAGGAAGCGGAATGAACGGCGTTCGCCGCTGCCCTCCGACATGGTTTTGCCGAAGTCGGCGTTGGGCTGGAGTATCAAGGCTATGCCTTTATCCGTTCCGTCGGCACACGTACTGCACCAGTGTTTGCAAAATTCCTCCTCAGTGTACTTGACGAGTCCCTTGCCCGGATCAGCCACATAGTAGCGGTGGTTGTGTACATTGTAGAGCACCACGAAATGCTCCTGATTCCAATGTAGGATGCACGGCAGCGGATGGTCGGCAACGCTCTGCGCCGACAGCCGCAGAGCGGCAGTGTCAAAGCCCAGCTTCCCCGCCGCTTCCTTGAGTCCGAGCAGCGACACTCCCTGCACCGTGGCGAAACATATCTCCGACAGCGCAGCCAGCGAATAAGCCTTGCCGTAGTGCCGGCACACCATAGCCAGGCAAGCGATGCCGCACTGCATCGCATCTTTCTGCATCACCCAAGGAAACCTGCGCAACATGTTCATTCGATGTCGGTGGTGAGATAAAAGCATCGGATTATTGAATATGATGAAAATTAGCGGATATTAAACTGCAAAATTAGAGTCTATTTTTTGTTTCTCGCTTATTTTGGCAGAAAAATCATTTGGCTTTTGTGTTGTGTAACTAATTTATAGTCAGGATATTATGAGAGTGTGAAATTTTATTTTTAGTCTTTCTGCAAATATAGATTGTAATTAACTGATAATCAAACTGTTAAGACTGATTTCTTGTTGTCTTTGGACTTATGTTGGTGATTTACAGTAGTTTATAATCTATATTCGGGTTTTAGATGGTGGTGTGTCGGTGTATTTTTGTTGTGGGGTGTTGGGTTATTCGATGCCGGTAGTGATGTCGGTGGTGTTGAGGCTGCGGTCACGCTTCACTTTGGAAACTTTGCCGCCGAGTAGGTAGGAGAGGGTCAGACGCAGGGAGCGGGCTGTAGCCCAGTTGGTCTGGGTCATCTCTGCGGTCGGGAGGGTGACTGTGCGGGATATTTTGCGGTGGCGGGAGAACGGCATGCTGAGAGCCAGCTCTATGTTGAGACGGCGGTCAAGGAATCCTTTTCTGACCTTGAAATCGTTGATGTACATGGAGTTGACCGATGTGAACGGCTCGGGATGGTTTTTGAAGTAGCCGTAACTGGCACCAACAGCCCAGTCGTGCTTGAAAGCGGCATCGTAGGAGGCGTAGACGTTGACTCCATAGCTGCTTTGCGACAGCGAAGTCGCTGCATCATGGAGCCATTGGCGCGAGCCGGAGGCGTTGAGTGACAGGTACATGCCGTTGCGGATGGTCAAGCGACCGAATATTGACAGCCCTGCCATGTCGGAACGGTCAATGTTGGCGTAAGGTGATAGCATCACGTAGATGTCTGACAGGGACTCTGTCGGCATCAGCATGATGGGATGCGTGGCGTGGCTGTAGGAGGCACTTGCCGATACCATGAATTTCTGCCACATCTTAAACCACGATAACTGCACATTATGTATGCCCGACTGGCGCAGCGATGGGTTGCCCTGAGTGCAGGCGTGACGGTTAATATACTCGGCAAATGGGTTGAGCTGCATTATGTCGGGACGCTTGACGCTGTAATCGTAATTGAGGCTGATGTTACTGCTGCGGCTGATGGCATAGCCCACTGAGAGCGATGGCACGAACGACCAATAATCGTAACGCAGCTTGTCACTGTCGTAGTAGCGGAGATTGGTATGGGCATACTCCATGCCGGCAGAGGCGTAGAGATTGACTTTGCCGTAGTTGCCGCTGTATGCCATGGCTGCCTCCGTGATGGCGTAATCGTAGCGGAGGTTGGTGTCCCATTCGCCTGTCTCAGGTATGAGATATTTGGCTCTGCCATATCGCAGGGTCTGCCATATGGCGGCTTGGATGCGGTTGTTGTGATTGATGGGATGGGTGTAGATTCCCGACAGCAGATGGTTGTGTTGTTTGCCACGGGTTTTTCCTTCGGCGATCTGTGGGGCTGACAAGTCATTGCCGGTCGTGCTTTCTACGTCATATGAGCGCGTATCGGGGTCAAATGTGTAGCGGTAGCCTACTTTCCATCGCTCGGAGCGGTCAGAGGAGCGAAGATTCTGCCAGATTATATTGGTCTCTAATTTTGTGAAATTGTTGTAGTCCCTGTTGTGGTCAAAATATTCATTAGTCACGATGCCGTCGGGCATGTACAGGTCAGCTGTTTCGTGCCATGTGGTGTTGAAATGCTGGATCTTTGCCAACACATGTACGTCGGCATAGAGCGTGTTGAGAGTGTCTAACTGCCATGTCGCCATGAGGCTTCCCAGATGGCTCTGCCATGTGCCGGTGCCGTCGTCCATCTCTCGCCGTGCCGAGAGCGGGGCGGAGAGGGGAGAGCGGAATGCGCTCGTCCATGTGGCGCGTTGGTTGTTCTGGCGGTCAATGTCGTAGAGATATGAAGCTGAGAGTGTGAAGTTTCCTTTGGCAAAGTCGGCGGCGATGTTCCCCTCGCCGCGAGGCATCGTCTCTCCGACGAGCCGTGCAGATAGATTGTAGTGGTCGAGAAGCCGCTGCTTGGTATATACGTCAATCACAGCATATCCACGCGCTTCGGGATAGCGGATGTCGCCCGAGAGGATTACCTCTACTTTTGCCACCGAATTGGCTGGGAGACTCGCCAAAGCCCCGGCAGGGTCGCTTGCTGCAATGTTCCACGGATTGCCGTTGAGATACAGTTTCACCGGCTTGCTCCCTGTCACGCTCACGCCACCCCCAGGCGTAGGAGCCACAAGCGGCACGAATTTGATAGCGTCAGCCATTGACATCCCGTCAGCCAGTTTGTTCCCTGCCATGTCGTAGGATATGCCGCCACGGATTACCTTCGTGCTCTTGCGTTGAGCCGTCACCGTGACCTCGTCAAGTGCCAGCTCCCTCTCATAGACCGCAACGATGGAATCAACATTGACCTGCGCATGGCAGACTGTCACTATGGTGATTAATCCTGTAAATAATAAGAGTCGAAACAGCATTGTTTTATTGATTATAGTCTAGGAATATTTTGGAGTTGAACTGACGCTTTAGCTTTATAATAGGAGCATAAGGTAGAATTGATGCCACATATGTTTCCCGTTAGCTTGAGACCTGCAGCCCTACATCCTCCTCCACAAATATACTTAATTTTGCAATTAGAACAACCTTGCATATGATCGACATTGATATTATGCCGAAATGCTTTTACTCTTTCGTCTTCTATGATTTCTTTTATATCCTGAGTTTTTAGATTCCCAAAACTGAATTCTTTGAAGTGAAGACTTTGACAAGGGAATACATTCCCCATTGGGTCGATGCTCATTACGCCAATCAGGGCACCACAAAATTTACGTTTAGATGGAAGGTTGCCTGTGGAGAATTTGAGAGAGTGTGTGTACTCTGTGAGCGATGGCATCAAATACATCTCCTCCTCACTATTGGGAACTACCAGCACGGAACGGAAATTAGTTCCTTCAGAGAGCGTTAACTGATGGATTTCCTGTATCTCGAGTTGATTATTGCATGTGCTTACGCTACTGATTGTGATTCGCAGATGAGGGAATGTCTTTCTTAGGAAATGAATGTTGGTTTTAAATAGCTCAGGATTGAAATTCTTCCTGTCTTGATGTGTAGATGAGAGACTATCACAGCTAAAAGTAATAGAGTCTATGAGTTTGAATACATCTGGATATTCATATGACATGAAGTCAGTCATACAGTTTGATATTATTTCAATGGATGCATCGCTGTTCTTTTTGATGTATTCTATGATGGAAAATATATTCTTGCATAAGAACGGTTCACCTCCTGTCAATACGAAGCGTTTAGCATAGGGAAAAGTTTTGTCCAGTATAGCTTTCCAATCATCCAGACTCATTTCTTTAAAATTGGTTCGCTGTGATTTATTATAACAATAAAGACAGTCCAAATTGCATCGATATGTCAGATGAAGATAATAATCCGTTGGACATACTGTTATGGCATCATCTTCATCCGTCTCTGTAACTAAAGCATTACTTTTGTTAACCGCTTCAAATACATTGCTAACATATTGATGGTATCTTGGATCTATACTTTGTAACATCGCATCTATATTCTTATGATTATAGATTGCATTGAAGATTGCAAGATCAACTTTGGATACTTTGCATGCAAAATGGATAAAAGGATTATAAAATATATACCACTCGTCATCCAATTTTGTAATGTAGAATTGCTCGGAGTCTAATATACTATTCATTAAATCAATAGATTTAGAAATGTGATGTTCTTATAGATTGAACAAATAGGAGAATCTATTTGAACATCACATTTCAAGTTTAGGAATCAGAGACCAGAACCAGCCCCGTTACCAGCGCCGTTGGTGCAAGAGCATCCACATGCGCAATTTTGAGCTAAAGTGAGCTGATCAGCAGCGTTCTTTCCTGAAAAACCGCCGCCCTTTACATTTTCCAACATTTCATTGGAAAGTTCTAAAATGTCATTCATGACGTGAAAATGTTAAGTGAAAAAATAAAGAATAGATGAGATTGAATCTCATTTTATCGTTGTTGTGTATCCTTTAGAAATCCAGATAGCCGAGATAGACATGGCCGTTTTCGGTGATACATGCGATAGTGTATTCACCGTAGAGGATGGGGATTTCAGCGGATGGCTCGTCTTGTGTGACCGTGCCTGACCATATGGGTATGTCATCTTTGCTGATGGTTACATCCAGGTATTCAGAATTATTAAAGTCAAATTCAATATGCCCCTGTGCGTATGTACATATGATACGCTCTCGAGAGGGCATTTCAGGTCTATTGGTTTTACGGTGCTGAGTTAGCACTGTGGATTTGCTGCCAACCTCCTCACCCCGTATATTAATAGAGTGTGGGAGGGTAACGAAGATGGAGAGGATTAAGAGGATGAATCTGAGTCGCTGCATAAGGCTTTTGGCGTTAAATTTTATGCCGCTAATTTACGCGATGAGCTTGCTGATGCCAAATAATTCATTAGGCAAAAGCCATGTTGAAAGTATCCTGTATTACCTTGAAAATCAATAAACTATATTTGTGCAGGACTCATAAAAATTTAGGCGCTTAATTTCTTGAATGTAAATGCTTGATAGATAGTAGGTTACGGGGTGTGTACTCGTTCTGTAATTGATAATAGACTGAATGATAGTGATTTATGGTTTTTGCCTATTAAGCAAATTGATGTATTTTTCAGCTTTAGAGGCCTCAAGTTTGCGTAGTTTATCCGAAAAATGACGGCGTGCGCTATATATTGCGTTCATAGTGTGTTTATCCAAAAGCACCCCTTGCGTTTTAATTGAAAAGCCAAGGAGAGAATACAAAAAAAGGCGTAATTCTCCTTTTGTCAGGGTGGGGAAATCACGTTTGATATCGGACATGGCATGGTTATAATGTTTGTCTGCCATATCTTCAAGTTCTTTTATTTTCTTTTCATCAGATGAAAATGTTTTGATTAAGGACTTGACTTTGTTGGAAATCCTTTTTTGCTCTTGAGGATTGCCGTCCATTTCAAATGATTCTGCAAACATTGTATCAAATTCTTTGAAATGATCCGAGATTAGCTCAGAAGCAACCTCATGTGCTTTTAATGCTTTGTTTTCGTTTGATTTAATAACCTTTTGTAATTCGTGCAATGATGTGATGTAGGTGTTTATTGTACGGGTCTGTTGTCTTCTATACCACAAGAAAATCCATCCGATTATCAACAAAACTATTATGGATATGGCTATGACTATCCATAGGCGGTACTGAGTTCTCTCATGATTGGCTTTGACAAGACGGTTGGCCTGATCGAAATATGAAGTGATAGCACTCGTAATTCCTTGGTTGACTCTGCGCCGAAAAACAGAGTCTGTCATGCTGTCTAATCGTTCCCCAGCCTCAATTGCCTCCTCATATCTACCGGAATGTTTGAGAATTGTATATGTCAGGTATTGTGATGCTATGCTTATATTGTTGCCATTAGTGTATGAGTTTTTTATTTGGTTTGCAGAGGAAATCAGTCTCAGTCCGGCATAGGTGGTACCTAAGAATATAGAGTCTTCATCATTAGCAACAGGGAGAGAGCATATTTTTTCCCATACCGTTTTGGCTTGGTCATAATCATTACGTTTTAAATGCAACTTTCCCAATTGCCTGTAAAGTTCGGCTAACAGATCCTGGTTGTTGTTGAGTTTGGCAGAATCAATAAGACTGGTGAGGATTTTCAATCCAGATACACTGTCGTTCATGTTGAAATATGCTGCGGATAGATCCGCCGCGGCATATGATAAATGTGGCTCTTGGTTTATTGATTTGAAATTTTCATATGCTATCTGTGCATATTTCAGTTCATCAGCGTGGTTGTAGGTTATGTTATATATTGCGGATATTTCTCGTGCAGACATCGCCGTCCAGAAAGTATCATTGATGTCTTGTGCGATGGCGTATGAATTGAGCATTGAAATCAAGCTAAGGGCATAGTCTTCAGAATTGTATTTTACACGACCATGGTAGTAATATGATAGTAGGCGGGATGTCATCTCGCTATTATCTGAATAATAGTTGACTGCGATTGTAATCAAAGAATCATCGATGATTGGTTCATGGCATTTTATTTGAGCTTGGGTTAGAAGGAGTGCATAGCGGGCGTTAAGTTTGGAACTGTGAGAGAATGCTGTACCGTCTATACTGCGAAGCAGAATCAAAGCCGAGTCTGGTTGTTCGGTCATCAGCGAGTCGGCGCGATCAAGTACGGCCTCCATACTATTATGTTTACCGCAAGAAAATGCAATGATTGCGATTATGACAATAACAAGATATCTCATTTATGTTATGTAAAAAATGAAAATAATTTACAAATTTAAGGGAAAATTCTCACGCTCCAAGTAAATGTATAGAAAAATCATTTGGCTTTTCGATTCTGTAACTACCCGATATTCAGCGTGTTATTAAAGAATGAAATTTTATCTTTAGTCTTTTTCTGAATATAGATTGTAATTGGCTGATAATTAGATATTTAGATGTTTGTTTGGTGGTGTAATTAATTTATATATCTGATTAGTAATTGATTACAATCTATATTGTTGGTTTGATGTGTCAAGCTATTTCTTTATGGATGAATTGAGCTGAGTGAGTTTATCTGTCTCGTTGCAGTGTGTGAATTTCTTGCCATATCTCATAAGGGATTGTGAGCAACCTGATAGGCTGGACTAAGATGATTGATGTGATGAATGCTTTCATAAGGGGTTGGATGATTTTGCGGCAAAGTTACGGTGCTTGGGATGTGGCAGCCAAATTTTCGGGACGAAAAAAGTTGGCAACTTTGATTTTTAAATTGCTGGTAATCAGCGTGTTGTAAAGAAAATTTTCTTGCCAAGTTGGCGTAATTTTAACCGCTTGATATATAGTGGGTTAATGAAGCCGTTTGCCAAGTCGTTTTATAGGTATCAGCTGCTGGTCTCCGTAGGAGGCCGACATGTTAGGCAGTGGTCAGCCAAGCTGTAGGCTGGGATGACCACTGTGCCGACATCCGCCCCCTTCCAAAAACGCCTCCGTAGGAGGAGCACAGCCCCGTGCCGTCAAGGTGCGCCGCCTACAGCGACGGATTGTTTGGGGGTGTCTTGTACAGTGGTAAAGCTGACCTACAGCCAGCCCTACCACTGCCTAACATGTGTGCCTCCCACGGAGGCGATAGTCACGTCGGAGACGTATTCACCGCGTCTGGGGTTACACATGGCTGATAGGGTGTTGCATAATTCCAAATTGTAGGGAGGATGTTGCAGAACTTCAAAGCGTACGATGCTGTAGGGACAAAGTTAATGATTTGTCGGATAACCGCCATGCTTATACTTAAATTATAAGAATTATATGAGTTATATTACGGAAATTCGTATCTCGCAGAAATTTTTTCAAAAAATTTGCGGGAAAATTTGGTAATTGGGAAAATTGCCGTACATTTGCAGTGTGATAGTGGTGCACACTGCTACATCACCACATGAGAACAACGATAAAATCAATCAACAATATTCCAAATAAAACTCAAAAAAAGACAGAAATGAAAAAGACAGCTCTTATCATCGCAACACTCCTCGTAGGTCTCGGTAGTGCCAATGCCCAACTCCTGTGGCGCGTCAGCGGCAAGGATGCAAAGGGTGAAAGCTACCTCTTCGGTACACACCATCTGGCTCCCGCCTCGGTGATGGACAGCATCAGCGGTTTCGCTCCGGCTCTCGCTTCGGTGGAGGAGATGTACGGTGAAGTGGAGATGCCCGAAAATCCCCAGTCGCCCGAGATGGTGCAGTTGACCATGAAATATGCTTCCGCTCCTGCCGACTCCACCCTCACCAAGGTTATGACCGCAGCGCAGCTCGACTCGCTCAACTCTCTGCTCGCATCCTATACCGGCGGCATGCTCAACGCCTCGCAGCTCGACGCTTTCAAGCCTGCAATGGTGTCGACTCAGCTCGCCATGCTCCAGAGCGCGAAAAATTTTCCCAACTTCAATCCCATGGAGCAGCTTGACACTCAGATCCAGCAGCGTGTCAAGGCAGCCAACAAGCCTGTCAAGGGACTTGAGACGATGGAAGAGCAGTTTGACGTGCTGATGAACGCCCCCATCATGGACCAGGTAGACGACCTCATGGAAGCTGTGCGTAACGACAGTGAGAGCGGCGAGAAAGCCAAGAAACTGGCTGATGCCTACATGACCGAGAATCTGGATGTCATATCCGATGTCCTTTTCAAGGATGAGGATTTCGACCCCGAGGATCCGATGTTCAAGCGTCTGTTTGACAATCGTAATGCTGCATGGGTGCAGAAACTGACCACCAATATCCTCCCCAACAGCAAGGTATTCGTAGCCGTGGGTGTAGGACATCTCGTGGGCGACAACGGACTGATCAAGGCATTGCAGAACGCCGGCTATACCGTGACACCTGTCAAGTGAACATAGATACTGAAATATACTGGTTAAGAACAACTGATGTACACTGAGCAATGATTAAGCTTGAAACCCTTAGCTTTGCCTACCGTAAAGGAGTCGTGACACTTAAGGATGTCACGACCTCCTTTCCTCCGGGCATACATCTGCTTCTCGGAGAGAACGGTGCGGGCAAGACCACTCTGCTTGAAGTGATGGCAGGTCTGCTGCGTCCGCAGTACGGCGAATGCCTGATTGACGGCATAGATGTCGCCACTCACCGCCCCGAGGTGATGCGTGATGTGTTTTTCTTAGGCGACAACATGACTTTCCCGGCAAAAAACATACGCCAGATGGTGCGGTGCCATGCCTGTTTCTATCCACGGTTTAATGCCGAATTGCTCAAAGCCAATCTCGCTGCATTCGGCATAGACGAGGGGAGCTCATTTGTCAAGATGTCGCTTGGTACACGCCGCAAGGCTCAGCTGGCTTATGCATTGTCATTGGGAGTGGGCGTACTGCTGCTTGACGAGCCAGCCAACGGTCTTGACATCAAGTCAAAACAGATACTCGGCAATATCATGGCATCATCGGTGGACATGGATCAGACGGTCATCGTTTCGACCCATACGGTGCAGGATCTGGAAAATCTCTTTGACAGCGTGGCTATGCTGTCAGGCGGTCAGCTGCTGTTCAACACCTCTATGGACCGCGTGGCATCGCGCCTCGCCTTTGTTGCTTCGATGCAGCCGTTGCCTGGTGCTATCTATAGTGAGATGCGCATGGGTCTGTACCGTGCCGTGATGGAGATGTCGGGTGATTATGCCGATGCCAGCGGCAAACCCGATCTGACGATGCTCTACAATGCCGCTTTCAGCCCGACACGTGACCGTATTATCCACCTGTTAAATGATTCCGAAGATGAATGACTGTAATTCTGTTTCTGCTATGACACCTCCTGTGCCGTCGCTATGGCGCCAGATTGTACTTTTATGCCGCTACTATGGACCACGCTTGAAGTGGCAGGTGATATGGTATGCGGTGGCATCGCTGGTTATTGCCGCATTGATGGCTTGGGCTTCATGCTACGGATTCAAGGTGCCGTACGTTATGCTTGCAGCCGTCGTATGTTTCATGATCATGTTTGCACCTCTCGCATTTGCCCGCTATAACTCCCGGGTGATGGATGTCACTCTGCCGGCATCATGGCAGGCAAAGAGCATATTCATGATAGGGTACACTGCGATAGTGATACCTTTCGTCGCTATGCTGTTGCCTGTAATTGTTGACAGTTTTTTCCCTGGAGAGATAAACATGAAGATGCTGGTATTGGGCATGAATGGATTTGATAAGGGAAATCTTCCTTCCTATTTTGAGACTCTCATGTCCACTCGCGGCAATATCTATATGAACGGGGGATTGCCAGCACTGCTTACCTTGTATTTCGTATTGCTCTTCAAGCACAATGTGGTGTTTAAGACGCTTGTCTGGGACATTGTCGTCGGCGTGGGCGTTTATGTTGCTATCATGGTCTATACGATTGTGCATATGATGAGCCTGATGAAGGAGTATTTTGTAGATAATGTTGACGTTACTCCTGAACAAGCAACTGCTTTTGCTGACGGGGTGGTCGAAGACATGATGATACCGGTGATAGAATGGTCAATCATCGGATACATTGTGGCAAGTATAGTGTTGCTGGTTCTGGTAACTTTGAAAATCAAAAACCGTCAGATATAGTGGATTTCAACACATCAAAACCGATCTATCGGCAGATTACCGATTACTGCTACAGCCGCATCCTTTCGGGCGACTGGCAGACTGACGGACGTGTGCCGTCGGTCAAGGAGTTGTCGGTTGCCATGGCGGTCAACACTCGCACGGTATTGAAGAGCTATGACGACATGCAGGCTCTCGGCATCCTATATCAGAAGCGTGGTCTGGGCTGCTTTGTCGCTCAGGAGGCAAAGGATATAATCCGTGAGCAGCTGCGTGAGGAGTTTTTCGCCGACACGCTGCCACGGCTCCGCCACGAGATGTCGATGCTCGGCATCTCGGTAGAGGAGCTGGTCATACATCTCAATGACTGATTGAATATATGTAGCCTTTCGCTGCCTCGCAGCAGGTAGAGGTAGACACACCGGGCATCTCCGACAGCCAGTTGACAGGGTTGTCGGGGATGCTCCCGGTGCGTTTCATATTGGCTTCTTTGCGAGTCCAAAGGCGTGTCATCTCCACAGCCGGATTGGCTGACTGGAGTATCTGGGCTTGTTCTGCGAGTGAAAACGCCACCTGCAATAGTTCGCTTGTTATATCCGCTGCGTCTTGTATATCTTCAATGTCGCATCCGATCTCCGTGTCTGAGACCGCCGCCATGACAGCCGTGGAGCAGTGCGACAGGCTGAAATGAATATGCGGATGCGTCGGGAAATATGGTTTGCCTGACGTATATGTGGCGATAACGGGCAGCCGGCTGATGCCATACCTGTCGGCAAGCAGACGCTCCAGCACCCCACGCGCCCTGACGCTGAGTTGCGCAGGGCTTAGTGGCTCAGATATCTCCTCAATCAGGTAGTCCGTCATAATCGATATGGCGAATGATTGTAGGGACATGCCGTGGCACTAACCTTTACCCACAAATGGGATTATTTTGAG
>OJPW01001132.1_pt1 | contig 16618 bp, 9 predicted proteins | sample 1598571 | NCBI WGS metagenome assembly OJPW01 (sample SAMN03922493, study PRJEB24848) | human gut metagenome | isolation source: stool sample | host: Homo sapiens | place: Germany | collected 2011-05
GAGATTGCCTCTTGTCTCGTGGGCTCGGAGATGTGTATAAGAGACAGATATCATACTGTATGATTGACTTGCGGCGAGGAACGTCAGCATTAAGTTTTTTGCAGGGTTTCCTCCTATTAGACATATTGATCGATCCCAGTGCTTTTTTTATTTTCACGATCCTTTGTCTCTGGAAGCTGAGGTTGAATAATCCACGGAGCACCGCCCTGCTTATTGCAATCGGAAGTTCAATCGAAATAATTGGCATTTTGTATGCGACGACTGTGTATGGCGAGCGACTAGAGGATATCCACCCCTTGTCACTGGTAGAGTTGATAATGAGATATCTGGCTATTTTTGCCGCCTATATAACATTTACCCGCCGACGGTGGTCGTCCCGGATAATCATCAGCCTGCTGACTGCCATGACGATTGTCTGGATGAGCTGGAGCGGTGCGGATTTCATTTACGATTGTCTGACTTTCAAGAGCTGGAAGGGCCGCGTAACTCAAATAATAAAGTGCCCGCTCGATATCCAGAACGTTCAGGGAGAGACAATCAATCTTGCAGATTTCAAAGGTTCGTATCTGCTTCTCGACTGCTGGACTACCAACTGCGGCGTATGCTACCGGGAGTTTCCAATTCTGCAGGAACTTTATAACAAATACAAAGACAACCGGTCTATAAAAATCGGAGCCTTGCATTTCAGACGGGAAGAAAAAGCAGAGACAATTACGACCGGACAGGAACGACTGCAAGAGTACGACTATACGTTTCCGGTCTTTTCAATAAAAAGGAATGATCCGGCTGTTACGGAAATAAAAGTCAAATTATTCCCGACGATAATTATCTTCGATCCCGATGGTACATTAATCTTCCGGGGCAGTATAAACGATGCAAAAGATTATCTGCGCAAATTGGCAAAAGGTGGTCAGTTATAAATCATTGGCAGCACTCGACATAAGGGCATTGGTGATAAACGCGGCCATTGCCCTTATGCTGTTTTCGACCATGTTCCTCAACTGCCGTGGATTCGTCGAATCCGAAATCGTATCGAAATGGTATGCCTTTACAGGCGGAAGCGTACTGCTCGGTTTTGGCCTGCTGGTCCTGATCAAGCGTCCGAAGATCGCCATAGATAAAATCTCAATCTTGGCAGCCGCATTTATCTTCTATCTCTTTGCCCGTATATTTTTCAGCGGATCGCCCCAACCGGACATTTTCATACTTTCGATCGCCTCATTCGCTTCAACTTATCTGTCGTTCAAGCTAATAGATGATTGGGATTTGCACAATACCGATCTTCTCATTGTCATAGCATGCCTGCTGCAGGCCGTATATGGATTACTACAGTACATAGGAATCTTTTATGTCAGCCGAGGATTTGACATTACAGGGAGTTTTGACAATCCGGCAGGCTTTGCCGCATGCCTCTCAGCAGGTTTTCCCTTTTGTCTGGCAGTCATGCGGAAAAGTAAACGGATGCGCCTTTTCGGATTGGCCGCATCCGCAATTATTACCCTGTCCATAATTCTTTCGGGATCGCGGGCAGGCATCCTTGCCGTTGTAATTGTTGCCGCAGTATATTTGGGCCATAGATATTGCGGCCTGCTCAAGAAACACCGCAATTTCATTTTTCCGCTATCAGGCATCATATTCGTCATATTGGTCGCCGGATTGTTTCTTCTCAAAAAGGACTCCGCTCTCGGCCGAATTCTTATCTGGAAAAATACCTGCGAGATGATCTCCCACCAACCGGTGTCGGGCTTCGGACCTTCGGGATTTATGCGGGAATATATGCTCTGTCAGGCTGATTATTTTGCTAAAAATACCGACAGCCCATATGCACTATTGGCCGGCAATGTAACTCATCCATTCAATGAATATTTGCTGGTTGCAATAGAATATGGCGCAGTCGGACTTCTGCCTGTACTCGCCGCATTCGTATTTCTGATAAAATCATCCCGGCAAATAACCATCCCTCATCTTTGTATTTTGTCCGCAGCTGTCTTCGCGTGCTTCTCGTATCCGCTGCGTTATTCTTTCGTGACGGTCTTGCTGGCTTATTCCTTGGCCGCGATTAAGATAAAACCAGCGACCGCCTTTAGGATAAACGGCAGGGGAAAATTCATATGGGCGGCTTTGCTGGGTGTTATTGGTATATTCCTGATACGGGATGTGGAATTTGAAAAACACTGGGGCCGGTTAGCCCGGCAAGACGGTCTTCCGGACAAGAGCGAAATTCTTGACCGTTATGCGGCTCTGCATGCCCAGTGGAACGGCGACCCCATGTTTCTCTATAATTACGGAGCCGTTTTAAATCATGCCGGAGATTATTCCGGCAGCAACGCTGTCATGTTTCAATGCACGGACTATTTCAACGATTATGACGTTCAGCGGATAATTGCGGACAATTACGATAACATGAATAACCAAGAAAAAGCCGAGGAGCACTATATTATCGCCAGCCGAATGATTCCGAACAGATTTGTTCCCCTTTATCAATTATTCAGGCTCTATGAAAAAAACGGGCGGACAAACGAAGCGATGCGTACGGCAAAAGCCATTATCGAAATGCCCGTCAAAGTACAATCCAACGTCGTAGAGAGGATAAGATCCGCCGCAAAAGCGTTTTTATCCGAAACAGATGCCGAAAAACCTACCGAATAAACCCTATAAAAAAATGAGGTGCTTAATTTTACTAAGCACCTCATTTCGAAAAAGTAGCGGGTCCGAGACTTGAACTCGGGACCTCATGATTATGAATCATGCGCTCTAACCAGCTGAGCTAACCCGCCATTGCTATCAAAGCGAGTGCAAAGGTAATAGAAATTTTCGATCGTGCAAAATCTTCGGGCAAAAAATCGACGGAAAATTCGCATTCCGACGCTTTGGCACTGATTTTGAGCCGAGTGCACGTAAACCGAAAATATGTCCCTGTCAGAATCTACACGCACGGAGCTCCGTAACTGCCTGAGCATCCTCAAAGTAATCGCTGGAGTGGTTCTGCTCGCCGCCATTTCGTGGGAAATAATCGCCGGCGACCACATGCACTTTTCACGCAACTACCTGATCATCCAGCTCGTGGTCTGCATCCTGTTCCTGTGCGATTTCTTCGTACGGTGGGCAGCCTCGGAGCGCAAAGGCCGCTTCTTCGCCCGCAATTTCCTCGTACTGCTGATTTCGATACCCTATCTGAACATCATCGACTGGAGCGGCGCCGAACTCCCCCGCTACTGGGCCATGCTGATCGGCATCATGCCGCTGATGCGGGCGTTCCTCGCATTTTACGTCGTGGTGCAGTGGCTCGTGGACAACAAGGTCCGGAAACTATTCTTCGCCTACATCTTCACCGTGGTCGTCTTCACCTACATTTCGGCGCTGGTCTTCTACGATTACGAAATACTCGTGAACAGCAGGCTCCACGGCTTCGGCAACGCGCTGTGGTGGGCGTGGATGAACGTCACGACCGTCGGAGCCGAGATATTCCCCGTGACGGCCATCGGCAAGATATTCTGCGTGCTGCTCCCCTCGCTGGGCATGATGTTCTTCCCGATCTTCACCACCTACGTACTGCAGGAGTACTCGCACAAAAAAGAGTCCGACCAATAGGCCGGACTCCTCTTTTCGGGATGATATCCCCTATTTCTTCTGCTCTTTGAGCAGATCGCGGATTTCGGTGAGCAGCTGCTCCTCTTTGGACAGCACCGGTTCGGCGGCGGGCGCAGGGGCCTCCTCCTTCTTCTTCATCAGGCGGTTCATCAATTTCACCATCATGAAGACGCAGAACGCCAGAATCGTAAAGTCGATGCACTGCTGGATGAAAGCGCCGTAATTCCAGTAGACGGGTTCTGCGGCGGCCTGCGCCACCGTCTCGCCTCCGCCCGTCACGGCGTCGCCGACGGCATGCACGGCGCTCGAAGTCATGTCGCGGAACTTCGAAATATCGAGCCGCAGCTGCGAGAAGTCGGTATTGCCGATCAGCGCCCCGATCGGCGGCATCAGGATGTCATTCACCAGCGACGACACGATTTTGCCGAAAGCGCCGCCGATGATTACGCCGACGGCCATGTCCATCACGTTTCCCTTGAGGGCAAACTCCTTGAATTCTTTGAAAAATGCCATAAATCTGAGGTTAAATTAATCGATGGAACAAATATAGCGATATTTACCGAATCCGCAATCAAAAAAAGCCGCCCGCAGAACGCGGGCAGCTTTTCTTCGGATAAACAGGCCGGAGGGAACTATACGATCTCGACCAGCACGGCGTCGGTGGCCACGTTGTCGCCGGGATGCGCCAGAATCTGCTTGACGGTGCCGGCGTAATCGGTCGTCACGGAGTTCTCCATCTTCATGGCTTCGAGAACAACGATTTCCTGACCCGCTTTTACCGTATCGCCGACCTTCACCTTGAATTCGATGATGCGGCCGGGCAGCGGCGCCGTAACGGTATTGCCCGTAATGGCGGCTGCAGCGCACTCTTCGGCCTTCTTCTCCTCGGCCTTGGGTTCCGCGGGCTTCGAAGCGGCGTAGGCCTTGACCTTCATGTCCGTCAGGAAGTTCTTGGCGACCAGCGGGAAGAGTTCGAGCAGCAGAACCTCCTTCTCGTTGGCGGCGAGTTTCACGCCGCCGGCTTCGGGAAGCTCCGGATTGGGCTGCATCTGGTATTTCGACGTATCGTAGGGAGTCTCCTCGCGGACGCCGCAGATCTTGAAGCGGAATTCGGGATCGATCTTCACGGGCGTATGTCCGTACTCGCCCTTCACCAGCCCCACGAACTGCGAGCTTTTGTTGGTGTACATCGGACGTCCGGCCTTCTCGTCGAGGGCGCAGTTCACGGCCTGCGCGCCCACGATCTGCGAAGTCGGGGTCACCAGCGGCGGCAGACCCGCGGCCAGACGCACCGACGGAATCAGCTCCATGGCGCGCGGCAGGATATCCTCGGCCTTGAGCTGCTTGAGCTGGGCGACCATGTTCGAATACATGCCGCCGGGAATCTCGGCCTTCTGCACCAGTTCGTTGGGAGCCGGGAAGCCGAAGTAAGCCTCGATCTTGCGGCAGGCGTCGATCGTCGCGGCCTCGTCGTCGGCCTGAGCGGCCTTGATCGCCTTGTCGAACAGCGCGTCGATCTCGGCGGGCAGCGTGTCGGTGAGCGGATTGAACGCTTTGGGTTCGGGTTTCTCCGTGCCGAATACCGACTGGTTGAGTTCCTTGCGGATCTCGCGCAGCTGGGTGTTGATCTTGGCGACGGCCTCCATGTTCACACCGGTATCGACGCCGAGCTTCTTGCAGAAGACGTGCACCAGCTCGATGGCCGGGGCGCCCGTGCCTTCGGCGAAATACCAGCAGTTGGTATCGACGACATCGACGCCGGCGATGATCGCCGCAAGCACCGATGCAAGGCCGTAGCCGGGCGTACAGTGGGTATGGAAATCGACCGGAATGTCGATGTTCTTCTTGAACAGCTTGACCAGCGTGGCGACGCGGCGCGGCGGAATCAGACCCGACATGTCCTTGATCGTAATCATGTCGGCGCCCAGCGCGGCCATCTGCTCGGCCTTGTCGAGGAAATAGGCGTCGGTGAAGACCTGCTCGTGGCTCTTCCTGCCCATGAGCTTGGCGAAGAAACCGGGTTCGGGGTATTTCGGATCGACCGTATAGCAAACCGCGCAGTCGGCGATGCCGCCGTACTGCTTGACGTACTTGACCGTCGATTTGACGTTGTCCACGTCGTTCAGGGCGTCGAAAATACGCATGATGCCCAGCCCGCTCTCGATCGAGTTGCGGCAGAAGCCGTCGATCACGTCGTCGGGATAGGGAGCGTAGCCGAACAGGTTGCGGCCGCGCGACAGGGCCGTGAGTTTCGACACGTTGCCGACGGCCTTGTGAATGGTCTCCAGACGCGTCCACGGATTCTCATTGAGATAGCGCATCACCGAGTCGGGCACGGCACCGCCCCAGACCTCCATCGCATAGAAATTTGCATCTTTGTAGTACGGCAGGCAGCGGTCTACTTGCGCCTGCGACATGCGCGTCGCGAACGAGGACTGCTGTCCGTCGCGCAACGTAAGGTCTCTGATTTTGAGATTTCTCGCCATTGTGATATTTGAATTAAGGGTTCTTGTTTCCCGTCTTTACTGTTATTCCAATAACAAAGATAATAAACAATTTCAAATTCCAACTATTTTGCACGGAATTTTCACAAAAAACGACCGAAAAGATTACTTTTCGTAAACACCCCGCCCCGCAGGGGCTTCCGGGCCATGCGCCCTGACAGCGCCGCCGGGCACAAAGAGCTGTTTATCAGGCGTGCCGTCGAGGTAGCGCTTCTTGAAGATATTGACGCAGAAGACGAACATCTCAAGCAGCAGCGGACCGAAGATGACGCCCATGAACCCGAAGAGCGAGAGGCCGATGAATACGCCGAAGATCGTCACGAGCGGGTGCGTGTCGGCCAGCTTCTTCTGCATCACGAAACGCACGACGTTGTCCACGTGCGTCACCACCAGTCCGCCGTACAGCGTCAGCCCCACGGCCGGCCCCCACTCGCCCGCAAGGGCCATGTATCCGGCCAGCGGCAGCCAGACCAGCGCCGTGCCGAAGATCGGGATGATCGTCGCGAAGCAGGTCAGCACGCCCCAGAACAGCGGACTGGGAGCGCCGAAGATCAGGTAGCCGATGTAGGCCACGACACCCTGCACCACGGCCAGCAGGGGGATTCCGATGGCGTTCGAGCGGACGATCATATGCACTTCGCGCATGACGCTGCCGCTCACCGAGCTGTCGAAGGGAAGTATCTCGCGGCAGTACTCCTCCATGCGGCGGCCGCCGATCAGCATGAAGTAAAGCACGAACAGCAGCACGACGATATTGACCCCGAAATCGAAAATGCTCGACACGACCCACTGCCCCAGCTTGGGAATCATGCCGATCATCGACGAGATATTCTCCTCCTGCCAGAGGTTGTAGCCGGTTTTCTCGTGAATGAGCGCCGCGATGTGCTTGAGCGGCGTAATGATCGAATCGGGCCGGAGCGTGATGTCCTGCACCTGATTGACCACCATCCAGACGATCAGGCTGATGGGGACCAGAAAACAGAGCACCGCCTCGGCCAGCAGCAGCGAGGCGGCAAGACTGCGCCGCCAGCGGCGGCAGGCCGTCAGGACCTGCATCTGCCGCCGGAGCAGCACGTAGATCGTCACCGCGCCGAGCAGACCGCCCAGAAACGGAGTCAGCTCGATGCAGATCGTGATCCCCAGTCCGAGGATCAGCACGAAAAGCGAATAGCGCCAGTATCTTTCCCTGAAGTTCCGCATACGCCGCAGCGGGCGCAAGGAACGTGCCGGAAGCCCCTCCGGCGGCCCCGGCAACGCACTGAAAATTTGTTTGATAAAAATTTCGCATGTTCTATTGCGGCGTCGGAATATTTGATTTATATTTGTGCTATGAAACTTATGGCTGACTTAGTCAATATATCGGTCTGTTCGCACCTTTTCCGCATATACGCGGGGGGGGCTTTTATAACGTGCGAAAACGAACGAAACTCGATCATCGTGGCTATATAATATAAGTAACGAGGGATACTCCGGACGAGGTGTATCCCTCTCTGCTTTTACGGACCCTTCGGAAAACGGCCTTGCAGGGGTCTGCGGCAGGGAAGCGAATCGCAAATGCAACGAAAACGATAACAAAACCCTTTTTTATTAACTAAATTATTTGGTATGAAGAAACTTTTCATTCTGATGCTCTCGATTTTCACCGTCGCCGCGGCTTCCGCGCAGGTGACGACTTCGGGCATGAACGGTACGGTTACCGACGAACAGGGCCAGCCCCTCGCCGGCGCCACCGTTATCGCCGTGCACACCCCTTCGGGTACGCAGTACGGCGCCGTGACCAACAAGGACGGCCGCTACAACCTGCAGGGCCTGCGTACGGGCGGTCCCTACACCGTGACTTTCTCGTTCGTGGGTTATCAGGGCGTCGAGTTCCCCGGACTCGAACTGCAGCTGGGCGAAACCCTCACGCGCAACGCTTTCCTGAAGGACAGCCAGACGCTCGAAGCCGTAGTCGTTACGGCCGACGGCCGCAACAGCTCGATGAACGTAAACCGCGCAGGCGCCGTTACGAGCATCTCCAGCGAGCAGATCGAGCTGATGCCTTCGGTAAGCCGCAGCATGAACGACATCATGAAACTCACGCCGCAGGCTTCGACCACCACGTCGGGTCTGGCGATCGGCGGCGGTAACTACCGTCAGTCGTACGTAACGGTCGACGGCGCCGCGTTCAACAACGCCTTCGGCATCGGCGGCAACCTGCCCGCAGGCGGCTCGCCCATCTCGCTCGACGCACTGGAGCAGATGTCGGTATCGGTCACCCCCTACGACGTTCGCCAGAGCGGCTTTACGGGCGGTGCGATCAACGCCGTAACCAAGTCGGGAACCAACGAATTCAAGGCTTCGGCATATGTTTTCGCCAAGAGCGACCAGCTTCAGGGCGACAAGTACGACGGCGGCAAACTGTCGCTGAGCGAAATGCGCAACACCACCCTCGGCTTCAGCATCGGCGCCCCGATCGTCAAGGACAAGCTCTTCGTGTTCGCCAACTTCGAGCGCGAGTGGAACACCACGCCGGGAACGTCGCGTCTGGCACGCACCAGCGACGGCCAGAGCTTCGGCGGCGGCTCGCAGTACAACCGTCCGACGGTCGAAAAACTCGACGAAATCAGCAATTTCCTGATCGACAAATACGGCTACAACCCCGGTCCCTACCAAGGCTATTCGGTAAAAACGCCCGGCTACAAACTCATGGCCCGCGTAGACTGGAACATCAACCGCAACAACTCGCTCAACGTACGCTTCAGCCGTACCCAGAACAAGTATTCGTCGTCGCCGTCCAGTTCGATCAGCCCGCTAGACAGCAAGCTGGCCTATGACCGCAACAACTACGGCCGTACTTCGAATTACGCCATGTATTTCCAGAATTCGCGCTACTATCAGGAGCAGAACTTCACGTCGGTAGCCGCCGAGCTGAATTCGCGCTTCCTCGAAGGCCGTCTGACCAACACGCTGCGCTACACCTACTCGCATCAGTACGAGCCGCGCAGCTACGACGGCAAGCTCTTCCCGACCGTAGACATTCTGGAAGAATACCAAGGCAACCGCGCCGTATACGCGTCGTTCGGTCTCGACCCCTTCACGTACGGCAACCTGCGCGAGGTCAGCACGCACGTCGTGACGGACGAAATCGGCTATACGGTCGGCAAGAACCGTTTCGTCGCCGGTCTGCAGTTCGAGCACAACGTGGCCAAGAACGGCTACCTGCAGGGCGGCGCCGGCTACTACGTCTATGAGACATGGGACGATTTCAAGAACGACCGCGAACCGCTGGCGTTCCGTATCGCCCACGGCAACAACGACGCGCTGGCTCAGGAGTATCCCCAGTTCACCTACATGCAGTACTCGATCTATCTGCAGGACGAGATCAATTTCAGCGAGCGCTTCAAGGCGACGGTCGGTATCCGTTTCGAGGTGCCCTCCTACCCCTCCATCGACAACAACGAGAACAAGGACTTCACGCAGGCTTTCGCCAACTACGGCGGCTATAAGACCTCGGACATGCCCAAAGCACGTCTGGCAGTAGCTCCCCGCGTAGGTTTCAACTGGGATATGACCGGCGAACGCAAATACATTCTCCGCGGCGGTACGGGCGTCTTCAACGGCCGTCTGCCGTTCGTATGGCTGGTGTCGGTGGCCGGAAACAGCAACTGCATCCAGAACGGACTCTCGCTCTACAAGGGCGATTCGCGCATGCCCAGCTTCCACACCAATGTCAACGACATGCTGAAAGACATTTACGGCGGCACCTACAAACAGCAGGATCTGGCGGCCAACACGCAGCCTACCATTCTGGACAAGAAGCTCAAGATGCCCTCCACGTGGAAAACCTCGCTGGCGCTGGATCTGAAACTGCCGGGTGACGTTGACCTGAATATCGAGGGAATCTACAACAAGGATTTCAACTCGGTAACCGTAACCAAACTCGGTATCGAAGAGGACCCCGCCGGCATTCAGCTTCCGGGCGAACCTGCTCTGCGCAAGGCATGGAAGAGCCAGAATATCAGAAACAAGAATCCCGAAGAGAAATACTCCATCAATCCTTACCTGATCACCAACGCCGATATCGACGGATATTACGCATCGGTTTCCGCTCAGGTGTCGAAACGCTGGGGCTTCGGTCTCTCGCTGATGGCTGCCTATACCTATTCGAGCGCCAAGAACGTGATCGACGGCATCGGCGACCAAGTGACTTCGGCATATAACACCAATACGTTCAACCGCAACGGTTCGAACACGCCCGAACTGGGATACGCATCGTACGTATCGCCCCACCGCATTCTCTTCAACGTAGGCTACCGTCTGGCGCAGAAGAACGGCGCATCGAACTTCGGACTCTACTACGAAGCGTTCCAACACGGCTATATCGGCGGTTACTCCTACTCGCGCTACTCCTATACGATGGGTAACGTCACCGGCGACGGCGGCGCAGACCTGCTTCTCTACATCCCGACCCGCGAACAGCTCGACAAGATGACGTTCGCCGATCTGACGGACAAGGGCGAGGTCATCTACTCGGCCGCCGACCAGAAAGCCGACTTCTGGGCATTCATCAACAAGGATTCCTACCTGTCGAAGCACATCGGCGAATACTCGAAGCGCGGCGGCGCCGTAATGCCGTGGCAGCACATGGTGAATTTCAAATTCGCGCAGGATTTCTACATCAATATCAACGGCAAGCGCAACACGATCACGCTGGGCGTCGATATCAACAACCTCGCCAACCTGATCAACCGCAACTGGTGCGGCATCGACCGTCTCGAATCGTCGCAGATTCTGAAATACAACACCAAGACCAACGCCTACAACTTCACCAAGCCCGTTTGGTCGAAGTATGCGAGCACGGTTGCGACTTGGTCGGCCATGTTCAGCATCCGCTACACGTTCAACTAAGTCTCCGAGAGACTGCAATGCAAAGAGAGGCCGGTTTTCACCGGCCTCTCTTATTTTTATCGCCTTCCGGCGTTACAGCAGCCTGCGCCGCAACTCGCCGCATGCGGCGGCGGGATTCCGGTGGTCGAAAAGGTATCCGGCGATGCCCAGCCCTTCGGCGGCGACGATATTCGCCGCGCGGTCGTCGATGAAAAGGGTTTCGGCGGGATCGAGTCCGTAGCGTTCCAGCAGGATTTCGTAAATCCGCGGTTCGGGCTTCACCGTCCCCTCCTCGCAGGAGACCACCTCGCCGTCGAAAAGGCGGTAGACGGGAAAACGGCGCAGGAAGGCGATGAACTCGCGCGACATGTTCGAAAGCACATAAAGCCTGTACCCCGCGGCCTTCAGGTCGCCGACGAGCCGTTCGGTCGGCGCGACGGGTTCCTGCATGTCGATCGACAGCAGCAGAAAACGTTCGCACTTTTCGCGCGGGCAGCCGGTCGTCCGGGCGAGCATGTCGGTCACCTCGCCGAGCGTCGATGCGCCCCGGTCGTACTCCTCCCAGAAAAGGGGCATCCGCTCCGAGCGGATGAAGCTGAAAAATTCATGGAATTCCTGTGTGGACTTATTTTTGTCGCGGGCGAAAAGCACCCCGCCGAGGTCGAAAACGATATTTTTCATGGCGTAAAGATAGCCATTTTTTCTTTGGTTCGGGATTTGCAGGTCTGCGTTCGAACAAAAACTCAGTTTATGAACCACGGCATAAGCATTCTTTTCCGCGCCATACCCCTCGCGATGGCGGCATTCTGTTTCGGTTACGGCGCCTACGTCTTCGCCGCCGGAAGCGATCCTTCACGGCTGACCGCAGGTCCCGTCGTCTTTTTCCTCGGCTCGATCTGCGTCGCGCTCTACTGCACGGCCGCGACCATCATCCGCCAGATCATCGGCACCTACAGCGCCGCCGCGAAGTACCTTTTCCCGGCCGTCGGTTACGCTTTCGCCGCCATGACGGTCATCTGCGGAATCTTCATCATCACGTCGAACATGACGGGCGCATACGTCACGGGGCATGTGGTCTGCGGACTCGGACTCATCACGGCCTGCGTCTCGACGGCCGCCACCTCCTCGACCAGATTCAGCCTGATCCCCAAAAACTCAGGCGACAGCAGTTTCTCGATCAATCCCGCGGGATTCTCGCGCGGACAAAGCTCGCTGCTGATCTTCATCGTATCGGCCGTGGCCGCCGGAGCATGGCTCTGGTGCATCCTGCTGTTTTCGATCGGGACGCTCCCGGCGCATATCGTCGCGGGCAGCGTCATGTTCGGCATCGCCTGCGTCTGCACCTCGCTGATCGCGCTGGTCGCCAGCATCGCCCGTCAAGCACGGGGCAGCTACACGATGGGCGAACGCCGCCGCTGGATGAGTCTGGTACTCTGCATGGGCGGACTGGCTTTCGTGCTGGGGCTGATCCTGATCTTCACATTCCGGGGCGAGTCGATCAATTTCGTGGGCTTCGTGCTGATCGGACTGGCGCTGATCTGCTGGAGCATTTCGAGCAAGGTGATCCTGCTGGCGAAGATCTGGCACGCCGATTTCCCGCTGGCCAACCGCATTCCGATCATTCCGGTACTCACGGCGCTGGCGTGCCTTTTCCTCGCCGCGTTCCTCTACGAAGCGGCGCTGTTCGAAACCAAATACTTCGTCCCGGCGCGCGTGCTGACGGGATTCGGCGCCATCTGCTTCACGCTCTACTCCATCGTCTCGATTCTCGAAAGCGGCGCGAGCAAGAAATAACGGCACCTCCGCAAACGCGATCTTCCGACACACGAAAGCCTTTCGTCCATTAGGGCCGAAAGGCTTTTTCACATATGGCGGCGGACGGCGGTGCGGCAGATACAAAGCGACGCGCAAAGAACCGCCGCCGGAGAGCGGCAGGCTGCGGACAACCGACGGCGGACGACAGCCAGCCAGCAGCAGACGGCGGAGAACGTCTCAAGAGCGTCGGACTGGATGCTCCGTCTCGAATCCGCACTCCCGCCGAATCAGCGACGGCCGCCCGCAGATGCGGGCAGCCGTCGCAGCAAGGAATTCCGGCAGACTAAAAAAGGTGGAAAGCCACCGTCAGGCCGGCCATGACGATCGAGACCATCGACATCAGTTTGATGAGGATATTGAGCGACGGACCCGACGTATCCTTGAAGGGGTCGCCCACGGTATCGCCCACGACGGTCGCCTTGTGGCAGTCGGAGCCTTTACCGCCGAAATGTCCCTCTTCGACCATCTTCTTGGCGTTGTCCCACGCACCGCCCGCATTGGCCATGAACACGGCCAGCACGAAGCCCGAACTCAGGCCGCCGACAAGCAGTCCCATGACGCCCGCCACGCCGAACACCAAGCCGACGACCACCGGCACGACGATAGCAAGCAGACTCGGCAGCAGCATCTCGCGCTGGGCGCCGCGCGTCGAAATCTCGACGCACCGGGCATAATCGGGAGTGCCCTCGCCCGTAAGGATGCCCTTGATCTCGCGGAACTGGCGGCGCACCTCGTTCACCATGCTCTGGGCCGCACGCCCCACGGCGTTCATCGTCAGGCCGCAGAACAAGAACGACATCATCGCGCCGACAAACACGCCGATCAGCACCGTCGGATTCATCAGCGACACGTGGTAATACTCCATAAAATCGAGGAGCGAAGCCTTCTCGACCAGCTGCGTCGTGCCGTTGGGCAGGTCGAGGGCCGTCACGCCGTTGTGCAGCAGTCCGATGCGTATCTCCTCGATATAGGAGGCCAGCAGCGCAAGGGCCGTCAGCGCGGCCGAACCGATGGCGAAGCCCTTGCCCGTGGCGGCCGTCGTGTTGCCCAGCGCATCGAGCGCATCGGTGCGTTTGCGCACTTCGGGTCCCAGCCCGCTCATCTCGGCATTGCCGCCGGCATTGTCGGCGATCGGGCCGTAAGCGTCCGTGGCAAGGGTGATGCCCAGCGTCGAGAGCATGCCGACCGCCGCGATGCCGATGCCGTAAAGGCCCAGCGACATGCTCTGCGCGGACATGATATGCTCCATGTCGAAGCCAATGGCGCAAAGGTAGGCGAGGATAATCGCCACACCGATCGTCAGGACCGGAACGGCCGTCGAGATCATGCCCGACCCGATACCCGCGATAATCACGGTGGCAGGCCCCGTCTGGGCGCTTCCGGCGATCTTCTGCGTCGGCTTGTAGGAGTGCGAGGTGTAATACTCGGTGGCCTGCCCGATGATGATGCCGGCCAAGAGTCCCGTGATGACCGAGAAAGACAGTCCGATCCAGTTCTCGATTCCCAGCAGATAGAGGATGCCAAACGTCGCGCAGGCGATCAGCAGCGAACTGAAATTGACGCCCACACCCAGCGAACGGAGCAGTTCGCGCATCGTGGCGCCCTCCTTGGTGCGCACGAGGAAGATGCCGATGATCGAAAGCACGATGCCCACGGCGGCGATCAGCATCGGCGCCAGCACGGCGCGCAGCTGCATGGCCATCCCGTCCGCCGAAGCGAAGGCGGCAGCTCCGAGGGCCGCGGTGGCGAGTATCGAGCCGCAGTAGCTTTCGTAAAGGTCGGCGCCCATGCCGGCCACGTCGCCCACGTTGTCGCCCACATTGTCGGCGATGGTCGCGGGATTGCGCGGGTCGTCTTCGGGTATTCCCGCTTCGACCTTGCCCACGAGGTCGGCGCCCACGTCGGCCGCCTTGGTATAGATGCCGCCGCCGACGCGCGCGAAGAGCGCCTGCGTCGAAGCGCCCATGCCGAAGGTCAGCATGGTGGTCGTGATGACGACGAGTTTCTGCGGTCCGGTGACATCGACGAAATATTCGAGGATGACGTACCAGAACGAAATGTCGAGCAGGCCCAGCCCCACTACGACCAGCCCCATCACCGCGCCGCTGCGGAATGCGACCTTCAGGCCGCGGTCGAGCGACTGGCGCGCGGCGTTGGCCGTACGCGCCGAAGCGTAGGTCGCGGTCTTCATGCCGAAATAGCCGGCCAGCCCCGAAAAGAATCCGCCCGTCAGGAAGGCGAAGGGCACCCACGGGTTCTGCACCCCGGCGCCGTAGGCCAGATAGGCGAAAAACAGCGCCAGCACCACGAATACGATGGCGACGACCTTGTACTGCTGGCGCAGGTAGGCCATGGCGCCCCGACGCACGTGCCCGGCGATCTCGCGCATGCGCGGCGTGCCTTCATCCTCGCGCTTCATCGCACGGTAAAACACCCAAGCCAGCAGCAGGGCGATAACCGCGGCAGCGGGAATGAACCAGAAAATGGAAGGAATGTTCATTTCGATAGAATTTGGTTTTAAGGTTATTACTACAAATATAATAAAATTCCCGAAACGCCGCCCCCGCAAAGAGACCGTTCCGTAACACAAAAAAATCCCCGGACAGCTGTCCGGGGATTCGAATACCGACAAATCGGATTACGAACCGAAGTTGTCGTAGAGGATATTTTCGGGCGGCACGCCGAGACTGTCGAGCATCTTCACCACCGAAGCGATCATCATCGGAGGTCCGCACATGAGATAGATGCAGTCCTCAGGCGCCTGATGGTTCTTCAGGTAATTCTCGTACAGCACGTTGTGGACGAAGCCCGGCGTGTACTTCACGCCTGCGGCGTCCGCTTCGGGATCGGGACGGTCGAGTGCCAGATTGAACGAGAAGTTGGGGAAATCCTTCTCGATGGCGTGGAACTCGTCGAGATAGGGAACCTCCTTCAGCGCACGCGCGCCGTACCAGAACGAAACGGGACGCTTGGTCTTCTCGGTCTTGAACAGGTGCATCAGGTGGCTGCGCATGGGCGCCATGCCGGCGCCGCCGCCGATGAAGATCAGCTCCTGCGTGTCGGGCAGGTCGTCCGGCAGGAAGAACTCGCCGTAAGGACCCGAAATCGTGATCTTGTCGCCCGGCTTGCGCGAGAAGACATACGACGAGCAGATACCCGGATTGACCTTCATGAAGCCGCCCGTCGCCTTGTCGAACGGCGGAGTGGCGATACGGATGTTGAGCATGATGATATTGCCCTCGGCCGGGTGGTTGGCCATCGAGTAGGCGCGGAACGTGTCTTCGGGGTTGGTCGTAACCAGATCCCACATCTTGAACTTGTCCCAGTCGGCGCGGTACTTCTCATCGACGTCCATGTCCGAGAACTTGATGGCGTCGTACTTCGGGATGTCGATCTGAATGTAACCGCCGCTGCGGAACTTGAGGTTCTCGCCTTCGGGCAGCTTCACGACGAACTCCTTGAGGAAGGTCGAAATGTTGCGGTTGGAGACGACCGTACACTCCCACTTCTTGACGCCGAGCACGGCTTCGGGAACCTTGATCCTGAGGTTTTCCTTCACCTTGACCTGACAGCCCAGACGCCAGTGGTCCTTGGCCAGCTTGCGCGAAATGAATCCGGTTTCGGTCGGCAGGATATCGCCGCCGCCTTCGAGCACCTGACATTTGCACATGCCGCACGAACCGCCGCCGCCGCAGGCCGAAGGCAGGAACACCTTGTTGTTGGCCAGCGTCGAAAGCAGCGTCGAGCCGCTCTCGGCGGTGATGACCTTCTCGCCGTCGTTGATGTCGATGGTCACTTCGCCCGACGAGGTCAGTTTAGCCTTTGCGAAGAGAAGCAGC
>OJPW01001139.1_pt1 | contig 16501 bp, 10 predicted proteins | sample 1598571 | NCBI WGS metagenome assembly OJPW01 (sample SAMN03922493, study PRJEB24848) | human gut metagenome | isolation source: stool sample | host: Homo sapiens | place: Germany | collected 2011-05
GTGTTGCACGCTATAATTTTATGGAACATTTGCTGCTAAAGTTTTTGTGAAACGCTATGGGAAAAAAATCAAATATATTCTCCGCTTTTTGGCTTTCTCTCACTGTAGAAGGAGTCCGAGTAACACTTTTAAAAACTGTAAGATTTTTTTATAAAATATGCCTAAGATATTGTGTTAAACTCCCTAAAAAAATTACCCCCTCTTCCTTATCGCTGATCAAACAGCTTTCGCGAAATCCTGCCGCAGCCCGAAAAAAAGCCCTTGCCTTGATCGGCGATATATTTACCGAGTTGCATAGCTCGAGGGGACAGTATGAGGTTGTTGCAGGCCGTGGGCTAGAATTTTCCCGAAGGCAAGTGGTGTTAGTCGCGCATTGGGATCCAGATGGCATTGTCGATCCTTATGTCAAACATCTATGCCGCCATTTTAAAAAATTGGGTAAAATGGTTGTGCTTTGCTCGGCCAATACTCTTCATGAAAGCGTTTTTTCTCCCGAATGGGCTGATGCCATTGTGTGTAGAAAATGCCCAGGCTATGACTTTACCAGCTGGAAGGTTGCAGTAGAAGCATTTCCCTCACTCTACTCCGCTGAAGAATTAACTTTTTGTAATGACAGTGTGTTTGCCCCAATCGGTTCTTATGCTCCTGTTTATGATGCCATGGCGTCAGTGGAGTGTGATTTTTGGGGAATGACGGCCTCTCGGCAGGAGATGCCGCATTTACAGAGTTTTCATCTTGTTTTCAGAAAAAAAGCTTTATCCCATAGCGCCGTAAGGCAATTTTTTTCAGCTGTGGTCTGCCGCTCTGATCGAAGTGCTGCGATAGACTTTGAGCTTCGTCTCGGCCTGTGGCTCGAACTGCATGGCTTACAGCCGGCAGCCTTTATTCCGTTTTTTGGCGCGAAGCGTAACTTAAACCCCAGTCTTCTCCTGTGGAAACAGCTTCTTGACTGGGGCTGCCCCATTTTCAAAAGAGAGCAATTGTCCAAGGGAGGAAAGCTAGCCAGACTGTACGATTGGTGGGCAACCCTGCAGGAAAATGGGTACCCTGTAGAATATATTGCAGCATACTATTATCGGCTTGGAATAGACATTTCGCCAGCCAGCTATGTTGGCAGACGCGCCAACGCCTGTCCTCCCAATATCATGCTCCAGCAGCAGGCGGTTGTGTTGCCCGAAGGAGAGCCGTCTGCCACCTCATTGGCTGTCATTATACATTGCTACTATATTGAAATTCTCCCGGAACTGGCCAGTTACCTCAAGAACTTACCCACTTGGGCAAACTTGTTTGTTTCTACAGACAGCGAAGAAAAGGCTGCTGCTATTAGAGAAAACCTCAATTCTTTAGAAGTTGCGCACATTGAAGTGCGGGTCCTTCCTAATGTGGGTTGGGATATTGCCCCCTTTCTGGTTGGCTTTGAAGATGTCATTCTACAACATGAACTGATTTTAAAAGTACACGCAAAGGCATCTTCACATATGGAGCAAGATTTCTCGGCTGCATGGCGGGAGCTTTTGTACAGCGCGCTTATGGGTGATGCAAAGCATATAGCAGGAATTTTAAAACTTTTTGGAACAGATCCCGGTTTGGGCATGCTCGCACCCCCAACATTTTTATCGATCCGAGAAATCGCACAAAGTGGTAGAAAGAACCTTAAAAAAATCTTGCGGCATTTAAATTTTGATCTCCGGCACGATGATGCCATTGATTTTCCTGTGGGCAGTATGTTCTGGGCTCGCAGCTCTGCACTACGTCCTCTTGTGGATATGAAATTAACTTTTGATGATTTTGAATATACAGATGCAAAAGTCAGAGACTATACGTTGGCCCATGCTGTGGAGCGCGCCTTCTTTTTCAGTTGCCACAGGGCGGGATTTGCTTGGGGCAGGGTACCTCCCGCACCTTACCGTGTTTTGAGGCCCGTAGAAAATAATCATCAATGATGATCACCCGGGTGCAACATTTTGGTAAAAGCATCTTTGTGCATGATCACAGCTTGCTGCATATTGTGAAGAACACGCAGGGACAATTTATGTCTTCCATAAGCCCCCTAAAAAGCTGGCTGAAAAGAACATGGTTTTGGATTCTTATTCGACGCAGTGCCAAAGGCTTGGTGCATGCTCTCCCCCTGTCTGTTTGCCGGGCAATCAAAGATATGCCGTGGGTGGGACTTATAGCTTCGGCCCGATTGATGGCTCACGAACCATGTGCGGCCTGGTTTTCAGGGGTGCCTGGCAAACAGGTTGATCTTGTTCCCGGTCTGAACGCGCAGCAACCAGAAGCTGTTGCCCGTGCCAGAGCCCTGCTGCCTTATGCGCCTGAAGGCATCTGCTCCATACTTGGGCAGTGTCGTGTCGTGAAAGGACAGAACGCAGATTTTTCCGGAGCCAGGGTGGCCGTGGTGGCTCACTGGGATCCTGACAAAAAGATTGATCCTTTTGTCGACTACTATCTGTCCCATCTCCAACAGGCAGGCTTTCGCACCATTTTGACGTCATCTGCCCCACTGGAGGCCGCTGCCGAAGATATGGCCCATGCGGATGCTGTCATGTTTCGTATGTGTGACGGCTATGATTTCACCAGTTGGAAAGGGGCGCTTGAGTGTTTTCCTTCCTTGCGTTGCGCATCTGAACTTGTGTTCACCAATGACAGCATTTTTGCTCCACTGGCGGATATTGGGAATGTTCATGCCGTGATGGACAATGTTTCCTGCGACTTTTGGGGTTTGTTGGAAAGCCGTGACCAACTTCCCGCCATGCCAAGTTTTTATATGTGCTTCAGACAGAAAGCCCTGAAACACCCCTGCTTTACCGCGTTTTGGGACAGTGTGGATGTCACTTCCGACAAAGACATGGTTGTTCAGAAATTTGAGCAAAGCCAGGCTCTCTGGTTCGCCCTGCACGGCCTTGTGCCGGGCGCTTACATTCATTGGGATATGATGCCCTGGCTTACAGGCGGGCCTGCCTACGCCTGCTGGAAACAGCTTGTGCAGCTTTTTGGCGTTCCCTGTATCAAGCGCGCGATTGTCAATGGTGATGTGTGGTGGAGCGATATCAGCGGCTGGAGAGAGATGGTCGCACAGTCGGGATACCCCGTTGGACTGATTGACCGTTTTTTGGCACGATACAGAAAAGCCTATGCCCGCAAGCTTCAGGCCGATTAACTCCGGAGAGCAGCACCAGGATGTCAAAGGCAACTCATAGCCGCGCTACGTCTGAACCTCTGCGTATTCTTTTTCTTACAGTTCGCGCAGACTTTGGAGGCGGGCCCGAACATCTGTGGCAACTCTTACGCCACTGCCCGCCCTATATGCAGGCCCATGTCGCCTGCCCGCGAGACTATCCGTATTATGAAAAATATGCCAGCCTGATTGGTGAACAAAACATATTTGTATTGCCACACCGTGCATTCAACGTGCACAGTTTTTTGCAATTAAGAAAATTTTGTCAAAAAAAGCGCATTGCTGTCTTGCATTCTCACGGTAAAGGCGCGGGCTTGTATTCCCGGCTCATGGCTGCGATCACCGGCTTGCCTTGTGTGCATACCTTCCACGGCGTTCATATGGGCGCCTACAGTCGAACCAAAAAGCTTTTGTACCGCTTGCTTGAGCGGATGTTAAGTCTGGTTACCCGTTTGGGCATAGCGGTATCGCACGGAGAAGCAGAACAAATTGTGGCTGCCAAACTCATGCCCGCAAGCAAACTCCGAGTCATTGAAAATGGTGTGACTATTCCAAAATTTTCAGGTGAAGTGCCTGAGCCACCGTATCGCGTCATTTCCATCAGCCGGTTTGATATACAAAAAAACAGCGAATTTATTATTGATATTTTGTCAGCGCTCAGAGAGCAAAAACGGCTCAAAGACTTCTGTTTTGTCATTGTCGGCATTGGGCCTGGAAAGACACATATAGAAAATCTGGCGCAACAGTACGGTTTTGAACGTAATCTGCACTGTGTTGGCGCCACACTTGAACCGGGCAGATACTTCCGTGGCGCTTTGGCCTATCTTTCCACCTCGCGATGGGAAGGCATGCCCCTGGCTGTCCTTGAGGCAATGGCTCATGGATTGCCAGCCGTGGTGACTGATGTGGTGGGCAATTGCGATGTTGTAGAGGATGAAAAAACCGGATTTCTGTATGAAGAAGGAGATGCTGTGGCCGCAGCCCAATCTCTGTGCCGGCTTGTCGATTTTCCAGATATTCAAAAAGAAATCGCAAAAAACGCACACAATTATGTAAGAGAGAAGCATGACATTTCTGTTATGTCTGCAAATACATACGCCATATTAGAAAGCCTTTGTTAGTATTATGGTGAATATACGCCGAGTTGTACATTTTTGAAATTCACATTTTTCCATCGAGATGTTGCTTTGGGGGAAGGAGGAGTGTTTATGGCTTGCCAACTTGTTACAGGGGGCGCGGGCTTTATCGGCTCGGCCTATGTGCTTCAGGCCCGCCGTGCCGGTGTACGCGTCATCAATCTCGACAAGCTGACCTATGCGGGCAATCCAGCCAACCTGGTTTCCCTGGCCAACGACCCGGAGCATGTCTTTGTGCGCGGCGATATAGGCAATGAAGAACTGGTGGCCTTTCTGCTTGATACTTACCAGCCCCATGCCGTGGTCAACTTTGCCGCAGAAAGTCATGTGGACCGCTCCATTGTGGACCCGGATGCCTTTGTGCGCACCAACGTGCTTGGCACGGCAAACCTGCTGCGTGTGGTCAAGGACTGGTGGCGCGGGCTTTCTGTGACGCAGGCCGAGGGTTTTCGCTTTTTGCACGTGTCCACAGATGAGGTTTACGGCACGCTGCAACCCGGCGATCCGGCTTTTACAGAAAGCACGCCCTACAGCCCCAACAGCCCCTATTCGGCGTCCAAGGCGGCCAGCGACCATATGGTGCGCGCCTTTCACGAAACCTACGGTCTGCCCATCCTTTTGACCAACTGCTCCAACAATTACGGGCCGCGCCAGTTTCCGGAAAAGCTCATCCCGCTCATGATTCTCACAGCCCTTGAGCGCAAGCCCTTGCCCGTGTACGGCCAGGGAACCAATATCCGCGACTGGCTGCATGTGGAAGACCACTGCACAGCCATCGCCCGCGTGCTTGAGGCCGGGCAGGTGGGCCGCACCTATAATATCGGCGGCCATGCCGAGCGGACCAACCTTGAGGTAGTGCGTGCCGTGTGCGCCATTCTTGACGATGTGCGGCCTTCTGCCCAGGGACCGTACGCCGATCTCATCACCTTTGTTACCGACAGGCCCGGCCACGACTTTCGCTACGCCATTGACTGCTCACGCATAGAGAGCGAACTGGGCTGGCGGCCTGCGCACCGTTTTGACACGGGTTTGCGCGATACTGTTCAGTGGTATCTGGAAAACAGCGCCTGGGTAGGCCATGTGCGTAGCGGCGCCTACCGTGAATGGATGGACATCAATTACGGGCGGCGTAGCGCTGTAAACGGCGGGGAGAAAAACTTATGAGCCAATGGAAAGGCATTGTTCTTGCCGGGGGTTCCGGTTCGCGTCTCTATCCCCTGACCCTGAGCGTGAGCAAGCAGCTCATGCCCATCTACGACAAGCCCATGATCTATTATCCGTTGGCGACCCTGCTAATGGCTGGCATACGCGATATCTGCCTTATTTCAACGTCCGAGCATCTTCCCTTGTATCAAGCCCTGCTGCACGACGGTTCGCAGTGGGGATGCTCCATCTCTTATGTTGAGCAGCCGCGCCCCGAGGGACTGGCGCAGGCCTTTTTGCTGGCCGAAGAGCATATTGCCGGGCATAACACCTGCCTTGTGTTGGGCGACAACGTGTTTTTCGGCCACGGCATGTCCGACCTCACGCGTGAGGCAATGACGCGCGACCGGGGAGCAACGGTTTTTGGCTATCATGTGCGCGACCCACAGCGCTATGGCGTGGTGGAGTTTGATAAAAACCGCCGTGTGGTGAGCATTGAAGAAAAACCCACAGAGCCCAGATCAAGCTTCGCGGTTACGGGACTTTATTTTTACGACAGGGGCGTTCTGGACATCGCGCGCTCTGTGCGGCCTTCGGCACGCGGCGAGTTGGAAATAACCGATGTCAACAACGCTTACCTGAAGCGCGGAGATCTGCACGTGGAGCTTATGGGGCGGGGCATCGCCTGGCTGGACACGGGTACCCACGATTCCCTCATGGATGCCGGGTCTTTTGTGCAGGCTGTGGAAAAACGTCAGGGCCTCAAAGTAGCCTGCCTTGAGGAAATCGCTTGGCGCAACGGTTATATTTCTTCCGATGAGGTGCGCGCCTTGGCGCGGCCCATGAGCAAGACCGGCTATGGTCAGTATTTGTTTGATCTTGTGGACACGGGGATAGGACAATGGAAATAGTACCAACGCCTTTGGCCGGGGTCATGCTCATAAAGCCCAAAGTATGGGGCGACAGTCGCGGCTATTTTGTAGAAACCTGGCAGCAGGAAAGGTACATCGCAGCGGGAATTGGCGCGCCTTTTGTGCAGGACAACCACTCCAAGTCCACCTACGGCATATTGCGCGGCCTGCATTTTCAAAAGACCCGGCCCCAGGGCAAGCTTGTAAGCGTTTCTTTGGGCAAGGTATTTGATGCGGCTGTGGATATCCGCCCCGGTTCGCCCACCCTGGGGCAATGGTATGGCGTGGAACTGACGCAAGACAATCAGTGGCAACTCTGGGTGCCGCCGGGTATGGCCCACGGCTTTGTTGTAACCAGCCAGGTGGCGCATTTTCATTATAAATGTACAGACTATTATTGCCCCCAAGACGAAGGGAGCATCCACTGGAACGACCCGGACCTTGCTGTGGCCTGGCCCGTAACGCAGCCCCTCTTGTCGGAAAAAGACAATATCGCGCCTTCATGGCGGGAGATTCAAAAAACCCTTATTTAAGTGGTGCCCCAACCTATACTTATACACATCCTCGCCGTCCAGAAGCAAGAGGTAAAAGCCAGTGATTATCCTCCACGCCGCGCAGACGGAGATGGGATTTCTGCTTTGGGGCGAGAGTCCGCCAGCCCCTTCTCCGCCTTCCGCTGCCTCGGAGAACGGAGAACCGGCACTCCCCTTGAAGCGCGCAGCAAAAACAAAAGCCGCAAGCCCCGCCCCTTCTCCCTTTGACGCTGGGCAGGCCGCTCTGGATGCAGCTCTTGATGCAACTCTGGCTGAACACCTCGGCCTTTCGTCAGGCGTTGCAAAGCCGCTTGAGGCCATCGCCTGGCTGCCGTCCTCAAAATCCGGCCCTGTGCCGTCGAGTCGGCTCCTCCACGATGTGGAGTACGCCAGCAAAACAATACATCTGCTGCCCTGGCGCGTCTCAGCCGCCCTGCTTGATGCCCAGGAAGCCGTAACTGCTTTGGCAAATTGCACAGGCAAGCAAACTCTCGCCCGTGGCGTTTTTTTGGGTCATGACCTTGCCTATTGGGCGGAAATGCTCAGGTTTGCCGGGGCGCTGGTTGCCAGGCAGCACTATCTGCCCGGCGTGCGGGTAATCGGCGGCCATTGCCACGCCGTATGGGAACCGGTGATTACCGCGGAGGAACAGTCACGCTTCGCTGCTTTTGCCGCGGCCATGCCCCCGTCGGCCAGAGCCTTGACCAAGGCTGACGGCAAAGCGCCGCCTTCCACCGCCGCCGCTTCTGTTCTGCGCGCTTTTCTGACGGATATGGTTGACGCCCTTGTCCGCTCCGCCATGCCGCAAGCAACGGCGGGGGAAAAGGGCCAAGTCGGCACTTCCAGCACATTACGAGTACCACGGACGCAACCCGTAGTGGAGAGCGCGCATGACGCATGGCTGGCCGCCCTGCGCTCGCCAGATGGGCGCATAGACTGGCCGAAGAAAGATGTAACAGATCTAAAAAATACCCTTACTCGCTGGAAGCGCCCCATAACGGTGTTGTCCAAATCCCCGGTGCGGCTCTGCTTCAGGCTTGAAGAGCCCACAGCCGGTGATGCATCCTTCGACAATGCTTTTCCTGCCCCTCTGGCGGAGGACGATTCTGCCTGGCGGGTTTCCTATCTTCTGCATCCGCACGATGACCACAGCCTCCTGCTCCCCATACAGGATCTCTGGTCAGGCCCAAAAAAGCGTGCTTCGGTATTGAAGCATCTGGGTGCGGATGCCAGGGAATATGTGCTTTCGGCGCTCGGCCAGGCTTCCGGTATTGCGCCGGAGATTGCAGCCAGCCTCAAGGATGCCGCGCCCCAAGGCTACAGTCTGGACGTTCAGGGCGCACACCGTTTTCTGACCCATACGTCTCTTGCTCTGGGGCAGGCCGGGTTCGGGGTCATGCTGCCTTCGTGGTGGACCAACAAAGGCGCGAAGCTCCGGCCAGTCATTCAGGCCAGGGTGGCGGCCCCCAAACTCCGCTCTTCAAGCGGTCTTTCCCTTGACGCCATTGTGGAGTTCGACTGGCAGGCTTCTCTTGGCGGAGAGCCCATAACGTATAAAGACCTTCTGGCTCTGGCCCGGCTCAAGGTTCCTCTGGTGCAGGTGCGGGGGCAGTGGGTGGAGGTCAATGCGCAGGAAATTCTGGCCGCCGCTGATTTCTGGAAGAAAAACAACAAAAATACCGCTCCGGCCCGGGATATTCTCCGCATGGCCCTTGGCGGTGAGGACGCCCCCCACGGTTTTGCCTTTGGCGGTGTGCAGAGTGCGGGCTGGCTCAGCGAGTTGCTCGACCAGTTAGAGGGCCGCACGGCCTGCGCGGAGTTGCCGCCCCCGGCGGAATTTGGCGGAACACTGCGGCCCTATCAGGCGCGGGGATTTTCCTGGCTCGCCTTTTTACAGCAATGGGGCCTTGGGGCCTGCCTTGCCGATGACATGGGCCTGGGGAAAACCATCCAGACCCTGGCCCTGCTGCAAAGATTATGGTCTTCCGGCAAAAAGATGCCCAGCCTGCTCATCTGCCCCACATCGGTGGTCAACAACTGGGCCAGAGAAGCGGAAAAATTCACCCCCGAACTGCCGGTCATGGTCCATCACGGGCTTGACCGCAAAAAAGGGGCGGCCTTTCGGCGGCTCGCGTCCGCGCAGGCGCTGGTCATTTCAAGCTATGGGCTTCTTCAGCGGGATATGGCGGTACTGAAAGATATTTCCTGGGGCGGCGTCATCTTGGATGAAGCGCAAAACATCAAAAACCCCGAAACAAAACAGGCCAAGGCCGCCAGGGGCATCCCGGCGGCGTACCGCATAGCCCTGACAGGAACGCCGGTGGAAAACAATGTCGGCGACCTGTGGTCTCTTATGGATTTTCTCAATCCGGGTTTTCTGGGCAGCCAGCAAGAATTTCGCAAGCGTTTCTTCATGCCCATCCAGACCGGGCGCGATCCCGAGGCTGCCACACGACTGAAGCGCCTTACCGCGCCCTTCCTCCTGCGCCGCCTCAAGACAGACACGTCCATTATTTCCGACCTCCCCGACAAGGTGGAAATGAAGGAATTTTGCCCGCTGACCAAGGAGCAGGCCTCGCTGTACGCCGCTGTGCTTGAAGACCTGAACCGTACATTATACGAGGCGGACGGCATTCAGCGCAAGGGCATTATTCTTGCGACCCTGTCCCGGCTCAAGCAGGTATGCAATCATCCCGCTCACTTCCTTGGCGACAACTCGGCCATAGACGGACGCTCGGGCAAGCTTGCCCGCCTCACTGAAATGCTGGAAGAGATTCTGTCCGTGGGCGACAAGGCCTTGGTGTTCACCCAGTTCAAAGAGATGGGCCATATACTCAAGGCGCATTTGCAGGACACCCTCGGCAGGGAGGTGCTCTTTCTGCACGGCGGCGTGGCACGAAAGGCGCGCGACCGGATGATTGAGCGCTTTCAGGGCGATGCCCAGGCCCCGCCGATTTTTATTCTTTCGCTCAAGGCCGGCTCTACGGGGCTTAACCTCACTGCGGCCAATCATGTTTTTCACTATGACAGATGGTGGAACCCGGCGGTGGAAAATCAGGCCACGGACCGCGCCTTCAGAATCGGTCAGCACCGCAATGTTCTTGTGCATAAATTTGTCTGTAGCGGTACGCTGGAAGAAAAGATTGACGCCATGATTGAACGCAAGAAAGAAATTTCCGATGCAGTGGTGGGTGTTGGCGAGGCGTGGTTGACAGAACTGTCCAACCAGGAGCTTCGGGATTTGTTCGCGTTGCGGGAAAAAGCTCTGGAGGAATAAACATGGCCTGGTATCGTGAATATAGCGGCTTTCCCCCATCGCAAGCCCGCGAGGTCAAGGGGGGCATCAAGTCTCAGAGTCGCCGCGGCGGCTTTGGGCAAAGCTGGTGGGCCAAACGCTGGATTGAGCTTATTGAAAGTTTCGGGCTGGGCGCACGGCTGACCCGTGGGCGCGCCTATGCCCGCAAAGGACAGGTCGTGTCCATCCAAATGGAAAAAGGCTGCATTTCCGCCGAAGTGCAGGGTTCACGGGCCAAGCCGTATGCTGTCACCATGCGGGTCAAACCTCTGGAGGCTGACGCGTGGGCCGCCATCGGCCATGCACTTCGCAAGGAGGCCCTCTTTTCCGCCGCTCTCTTGTCCGGACAGATGCCGCAACAGATTGAAGAAATCTTTAAAAATGCCAAACTGTCGCTTTTTCCTGCAAAGAAGGATGACTTTACAACCGACTGCTCGTGCCCTGACTGGTCAAATCCGTGCAAGCATATCGCAGCCGTGTACTACCTTGTGGCAGAGGAGTTTGACCGGGACCCCTTTTTGCTGTTCAGGCTTCGGGGCATTGAGCGGGAGGCCCTTCTGGAACTGCTGGGTACTGGCGCGAGCGATGCCGAAGCCGACCCGGATGCCAGGCAGGAAGAGGCAGAACCGCTCCCCTGTGATCCGATACAGTTTTGGGGCCACTGTGCAACGCCGGCTGAACTTGGAGCGGTTATGCTTCCCGCTGTTGCCGCCGCCCTGCCCCGGCGGCTTGGCGGAATCCCTTTTTGGCGGGGAAATGAAGAATTTATGAGCACAATGGTGGATGCATATGGAGCGGCAAGTAATGTGGGCCTCAACTGCGCCATAGGCTGCAACATCGTGGGGAAAACGACACAAGCGGAGTAGGTTCTTCTCACCCGGCAACGACGATTTTGATAACGGCAGGGTTTTCAGGATGTTTTTTTAGGCGTGACCCCGTTGCACAACGGAAATGAATTTCGCACAAACGTTGCTGTGCGGAATTTTGTCTCAAGGCTCCACAATTGCCAGACTTTTTGGGTATCGCACAGGCGCACAGGCGCACAGGCGCACAAACAACATACTGTTCTTGCTCTTTTTTGGCAAAACTGGAGCATCAACCGCCCTGGTAATCTCCCCCCCCCCCTTTTTGCTTTACCCTTCTTTGTTCCGTATAAAAAACTGCTGTGCAGCTGTGCGTTTGTGCGAAGGTTCAAAACACCAAGAAAATACAGGTGTTTTATACAAAAAATCGCACAAACGCTTTTGTGCGCCGCACAACTTAAAAGTCACAATCGCTGGCTTTGGAGTCTTTTGCCACATTCATGTGCCGCTCTTCCAGGTCTCCACGGCCTTCCCATGCGGAAGGGATGAATCCATAGCCGCGTACGTTCCGCCCCTTGATGCATTTTGTTTCCGTAGGATTTCCTTTGGTGTTCATCAACAACCACCCCTGACGCTTCATATGCTCCAGCAACTCATGGCGATTTACTCCTTTGGAGAGGTCGTTGAACGTCGGGATTGTCATGAATAATCGCAGGTCACCCTTGTCCTCCCATCTATAGCCAGCCAGATCGCGCATACTCTCACCCAGGCCGTCCACATCAGCAAAACGGCTTCTGCTGTAGCGCGCAAAGAAATCCTTAAAGCGATCAAGAGCTTTCATGATTTCCAGATTGCCAACGCCGCCGCGCTCGTCAAGCCAGACGTTGAACCATTCCACAACGGCATCACTTGATTCTTCCGGTGTCCAGGGCAGGATGCCGGTCTTTGCAGCGAAGATACCGGCCGCAGCAATCAGCCCGAACTTCAGAACCACACGCTGAACCTGTCCACAGGCTCCCTCTGGGCAATGATTTTTTGTGAACATAGCGATATTATTGTTTATTTCATATAGATTCATGTCCAGATCATGCCCGCCAGTGCCACACAAAACCTTCAGAAAAGCACGCAGCGGTGTACCATAATAGGTTCGGGAAGCATTTTTGAGGTGCTCACTCAGTGCCGCTGGATTTTTGAAGCCATGCAAAGTGCTATAGACATTTTTGCCTGTGCCGCCATCAATGGGAAGGTTGATCACACGTACATTCTGTCCGGCCATTGCACGGTATTTACCAGTTTCTTCTATTTTGTCTTCTATGCTCAACTCGCCAGTGGAAAAGAAATTGATAAGCCATTGATGGGCCTTACGTTGTGTTGCATCACTCCGCATGCGCTCCTTGCCCTGGCCGTTGGGCAACATGTACGTGACCTGAGTCACCGTTTCTGCTGTGGCTTGGCCTATTTCATCGAGAACCAGCAGGCAATCATTATGCTGGGCCGCGATATGCTCAAGAGCATTGTGCGTGCTGCGCCATTGGCGGATAAACCCTTTGCTGTCATTGCCGCCGCAAAGGCTGCCGGCCAACAGGGCCAACGTTGTTTTGCCGGTGGACGATGGCCCGAACAGGTGCAATCCACCGCCTTCCATTTCACAAGGGCGCAAAAGCGGCCCTGTCAGGGCAAAGGCCACAACCAGCATGAGCAGCGTGTTGCCCTGGCAATAACGGCCCACATGTTCATGCCACTGTTCCAGTTCGCCTGCATAGTTGAACAGGCCGTGTTCCTGCGTGTAATGGATTTCTTCATTTTCTCCTCCGCCAAAAATATTATCCGGCAAGACATAGCACTTGCCGTGCCAGCCCAGACGCTCAACATTGGTAAAAATCTTGTCGGAACCCGCCAGGCGCAGGTACTCCATAATGAATTTTTCCATTCGCCCGCCTGACAGTTCAAGGCCATGCTCACAAAGCCGTCCAAGGACGACATCGCCGCGCCCCACACATTCCCTCATGGTGATGGTCAGCTTTTGTTCTTTGCCATCGGGCGTCAGCAATTTCACCAGTCTTGCCCAGCCCGTGCCGTCCGTATTGCGCATCTTGCCAATGACTTTTAAGGGGCTGCACACTTTGAAACTGTCGCCCTCCATCATGCCACGGGATGGTGAATAGTACAGGCCATCCTTTTGGGAACTGAATGATTCTACGGCGACCACAGCATCACTCAGGCGTTTGCGTTCAAGGTCAAGCGGGCTGCGTACCTTGCAGCTAGTGCTGCACTGAAAAAACTCCTGAATATCCGAGCAGTTGGCTGGATATCCCTTATTCAGGGCATGCAGAAATTTGGTTCGGGTTTTTTGTGCCGAGTATTCCGGATGGGGGCGGCTGTATTCCTGCGCTAACTCAAGCCCTTTTTCTCCCAGCGGAGCCAGAACACGCAGCATCAGGAACCATTCCGGCTCACTCAGCGTTGCGGCATTTTCACGGCAATGGCGCATGAACTGGCAGTCGGAAAGCCCTTGCAGATTGAGCTTGCGCTGACTACAAGATTGCAGCTCCAGAAGGGCGTGGTCATAAAGGGCTGTCATCCCCGTTACCGTGGGTGGCGGAGTTTGTATGACGCGTGTTCTTGCCGACCGGGTCAGTTCCAGTAACGAGTCAATTTCCCATTCAAAAAACTCCTTAACGCTCACCTGCACTTTGTAGCATCCGTCAGGGCGCCTGATATTGGGAGCCCTCAGCAACTTCCCCTTCCCCATGCAATACAGGCTTGTGTCCACAAGGTCGCCGACCGTCTTGCGTCTGAAATCATCGGGTACGGGCTTGCCCAGCGCCAGCAGGCCCAGATTACGGCCAATTGGGGAGTGCTGAAAAATCCGCTCCAGCATTTTCAAATGCAGCTTGGGCAGGCAGGGATGCCCGTTTTCTCCACCAAATACCTCAGCTGGAATACGGATATGGACGCCTTTGCTGCCGCTCATGTAGTATTCGAGTAGGGCAGGGTCAAAACCATCATACTGATTGAGCAGGCCCTTAACAAAGTCCCTTGCGCCCACAATGGCAAGAAACGGCGCTTCCTTGCAGTCTATGTCCAGCCAAAGATCGCCGTAGCGCATGGGTTCGGGTTTATCTTTTTTCGGCTCATAGGCGAAGCTCACGGTCGTGAATGCCTTGCAGCCCTGTTCAAGTGCCTGGGCACGCGATTCAGGCGAATCTTCTATAAATGTCCAGGGGCCATAGCCAGGTTCTGGTGTTCCGGCGTAGACAAATTTTTTCGTATCCATGATAACATCCTTATTATTCAGGCCACTACAGGGTAAATCATTCCGAAACGGGCAAATACTTGCCGCATAGAATAAGAAAGGGGCATGAAAAAATTCATGCCCCTGCGGTTGTTTGTTGCTGGTGTTTTTTTGCGGTCAGTTACTGCCGCACATGCTGCCTGAGCCATTGGAGGAAGCTTCGACGCTCATAGCAGACCTTTTTTCTGATGCGGATTTTTACCCTTGGCCCTTCCCCTGTGGCGTCAAGGTTTGAAAGAGTCTTGGCCCGAATCAAGCCGCCCATCTGCCGGGCCGCCTCCTCACGGGAAAAGACAGGGGGGAGATTTTTTTCCAATTGCTCAAAAAAGACAGTTTCAGATGTGGTATTGCCCATGCTCAGTGCCCTCCGTCAAAGTTTTGCATACCATATAGGCATGCAGCTGCCTGATGGGGCATCTTGACGAAATCAGAGTCCGTATAATGGCTCCGTCCACCTGACTTGCTGGCTCATAGCAGACGTCATCATCAACCATCAGGCCAATGCCTGAACGTCAATATTTTTATCCTCCTATGAAAATATCAACTAGCTTAACTAGCTGATATTGCTATTTATAGTAAAATGGCGTCTTCATTGTTCGTGGCTTTACTGGCGTAATCCCTACGAAACAAAGGCGAACAAGTCCTTCATTTTCGGGGCAATTACTAGTCAATCCCAGCGCATTTCCAGTGAATAACGGCTCTAAAAATAGATCCCCCGGGATACAAGAACGTATTCCGGGGGATCCTGCCAGAACGGGGCAATCGCCTACGATGTGGATCTTTGAGTGTAATAAGTGGCCTTTCCTTGACCTTCCCTATTGACTAGCCCCAATTCAATAAGCGATTTCAGCAGCTCACGAATCTTGTCTTCGTAAAAACCGGCTTCTTTTTGTATTTTTTTACGCTTGGCAGGGCCTTTTTTCAAAATTTCAAACACGCGCCGTTGATCAGGGGAAAGGTTGTGCTCGGCAGCCACTGCGGGAGGGGTGCCCGCTACGGGCTGAAGGGGTTCCTTGTTGTTTGCAGCCCCAATTTCAGCTGTGGCACCGTCCATAGGCAATTCAATTTTCTGCCCATCTGCCCCAGTGGCGGCCAGAAACTCCCATTCCGAGGCCCCCAACGGCAGGTGCAACCAGAAGGTCTTTTTTTCCAAAATGGGTGCTGGCTTACTCACATCAAAGCGTAAGCCCACAGTCAAACCATCCCGGGCCGCTGCTTTTTGAATGTCTTCGGTACCGAGAGCGCCATTCAATATTTCTGCGCTACTCACCAATCCAATGAATGTTCTGGCAAGAGTGGTAAAGAGATGGCTACCACGAGCATTAACGCCATGCTGATTTGCCTCTGCATCCTCTGATTTGTGGTGAACAAAAACCACGCACTGGTTATGACTCTGAAGTGCTTTTACCCATTCAAGCACCTCATCAGAAAAATTACCGTAGTTCAGCTTATCGCCCATCAAGGCACTGAGGTTATCAAAAAAAACAAAACGACATTCGTTTTTCTGGAGGTAGTTGGTAAGCCCTTCTCGAAATCCAGAATTCTCGAGAGAAAAAGTATCGCAAAACTCCGGGAGGTCAGGGGCAAAAATAGACAGGCCAAAAAACCGTTTACCTTGTTCTCCGGCAAGGCAATGCTGATCTAAGTTTGCACAAAACTCGTCATATGGGGTTTCCGCATCAATATAGGCGACATTGCCAGCAGGTGTACCTGCACCAGAAAAAAACGGCCACATGATATTGCCATTGAGTATGGAATGGCAAGCCGAAAGAGCAACTTGCGTTTTACCAGCTCCTTTTTTTCCGGCAATCATGACATAACTACCTGGACGCATTGTGTGATAGAGCGTTACGTCAGCTAATTCGAAAGCCTTTGCAGGGGTCAGGGCGGGGCTGGCTGGAGGCAGTGCTGGATTATTTTTTTGCGAGGAACCTTTCTTTGCAGGACTTAATCCGATTTTGACGAGTTTTTCTTTAAAATCAGAGATGGACAGTGCCTTATTAGTAATCCTGTTGAGAAGAGAAGAAGGAGCCAGTTCTTCCCTCAGGTCAATCATTTGTTCAAGGAAGGTTTGCTTCCAAGGAGACCCTGCCCCAGCAGTCATCGCCTCGTCAGGCATGCCATCAGCCATGATAGGCCAAGGATATATTTTGGCTCTTCCGGGTTTTCCGTGGGTAGCTGATCTGCTAATGTCCTTCCCGGAG
>OJPW01001144.1_pt1 | contig 16461 bp, 20 predicted proteins | sample 1598571 | NCBI WGS metagenome assembly OJPW01 (sample SAMN03922493, study PRJEB24848) | human gut metagenome | isolation source: stool sample | host: Homo sapiens | place: Germany | collected 2011-05
CCCTCCGGGAAGGACATTAGCAGATCAGCTACCCACGGAAAACCCGGAAGAGCCAGGATGTTTTTTCCGGCAAAATAGCCAACTGGAAGGAAGTGGGCGGTGCTGACGCTCCCATATCTCTCTATGTGCGCGAAGACGGCAGCGGCACGCGCGAAACGTTTGAAGAACGCGCCCTGGACAAGGGCGTCGCAGCGTCCAAAGCCAACGTGGTCAGTTCCAACGGGGCCATGAAAACAGCTGTCAGCCAGGATCCCAACGCCATCGGCTATGTGGGCATCGGCCATCTGGACAACAGCATCAAGGGCATAAGCATTGACGGTGCCACTCCCAGTCAGGAAAACGCCGCTTCAGGCGAGTACAAGGTTACGCGCCTTCTGTACATGAACACCAAGGGCGAACCGCAAGGCCTGACCAAGGCCTTTGTGGAATATATCTTCACTCCCGCCGGGCAGGATATCGTATCCGGTGCCGGCTACATCCCCTATGTCAAGAAATAGGAATCGCTCCGCCCGCCAGGCCGGGGGCGCTGCGGCGCTTCCGGCTGCGGGCCGCCATATGCGGGATAATACCGACAGCCCCGGCCGTCTTCTGCTGCTGGCCGTCTGGCTGGCAGTGCTGGCGGTTGTTCTGCTTTTCATGATGGTGCTGGCGGCGGCCCTGCCCACCATAAGCTCCCCGGGACCCGGCGGACCGCTGGACTGGCTGTGGCTGCCCTCGCAGGGGCGGTTCGGCATTCTGCCCATGTGTGTGGGGTCCCTGGCGCTGCCTTACTGGCTCTGGGGCTGGGCTGGCCTCTGGCCCTGGGGCTGGCCTGCTGGCTGCTCACTGAAGAAAGCGCCACGGCGCGCCCCCTGACGCGCTTTGTGAACGGTCTGATCCGCTTCATGACGACGGTTCCCACAGTTGTTTATGGCTTTGCCGCCGTATTTCTGCTTACGCCCCTGGCGCGCACCGTGCTGGGCGGCACGGGCATGTGCCTGGCCTCCGCGGCTGTCATGCTGGTTCTGCTTGTTCTGCCGACCATGGTGCTCATCCTTATGGCCGGGCTGCGTCCCCGGCTGGACCGCCTCTGCCCCTGGGGGCTGGCCCTGGGTTTCAGCCGGCTTGACCTGTTGCGTCTTTTTGTGCTCCCCGGCTCGGGGCGTACCCTTGCCAGCGCTGCGGTGCTGGGCTTTGGCAGGGCAGTGGGCGATACGCTCATTCCCCTCATGCTGGCGGGCAACGCCACCCAGGTTCCCGGCGGTCTTGCCGAGAGCATGCGCAGCCTCACGGCGCACATGGCCCTTGTAACGGCCAATGAGGTGGGCGGGGCTGCCTATAATTCCCTTTTTGCCGCAGGACTTGTGCTTCTGGCCGTAAACACGGGGGCAAGCCTTGTGTTGCGCCGTCTTGTGCGGTCCTCAAGTGGCCCGGTCCCGGCAGGTAGCGGGGGGGCGGCATGAGATGCAGCCTGTTTTCGCAAGCATGGCTACGCTGGCTGTTGCGCTGCTGTGCCCTTGTTCCCTGTATTGCCGTGTTTTTTCTGCTGGCTTTTCTGCTGTATAAAGGTTTGCCCCAGCTGGGAGTGCCGTTGTTTTTCGACGATGTGCCGCCCCTGGATGCCCTGCTGGGCCGCCGTCCGGTGTGGGACGGCCTGTGGCCGGCCTGTGCCGGGACCCTGTATCTTGTGGGCCTGACCTTGGCTCTTGCGCTTTTTCCCGGGGTGGGCTGCGGCCTGTATCTGGCGGAATTTGCTTCCCCGCGTCAGGCTGCGCACATCCGTCTGGTCATGGATGTGCTGGCGGGTACGCCCTCCATCGTTATGGGGCTGTTCGGCTTTACGCTCATACTTTTTTTACGCCACTCCTTTGCGCCGGGGGCCAATACCTCACTGCTGCTGGCGGCCTGCTGTCTTGCGCTGCTGATTCTGCCCGTACTGGTAACGGCCACATGCGAAGCGCTGGAGGCTGTTCCCGGAAGTTTGCGACTTACCGGAACGGCACTGGGCTTCACCCGGCGGCAGCTTGCCCGGCGGCTTTTGCTGCCCGCCGCAGCGCCCGGCATCTGGGGCGGAATTATCCTGGCCATGGGCAGGGCGGCAGAAGACACGGCGGTGATCATGCTTACGGGCGTTGTTGCCAATGCTGGCCTGCCCGCCGGGCTGGGCGACAAGTTTGAGGCCCTTCCGTTTTCCATTTTCTACACGGCAGCGCAGTATCAGGATACTAACGAACTGCTGCGTGGTTTTGGCGCGGCTCTGGTCTTGCTTTTGCTGTCATCGTTTCTGCTTCTTTGCGCCCGCCGCATGGAGGTGCGCTTCCGCCGCCGCTGGCAGGGGGTATCATGAGTATAGCCGCCCGCATTGATGATCTCTGCGTGAGCTTCGGCCGCCGGGAAATTTTGCACCAAGTGTCTTTTGACATCCAGGCGGGGGGCATCACAGTGCTTGCCGGGCGCTCCGGCTCGGGCAAAACAACCTTGCTCAGGGCTTTGAACCGCCTGAACGAAACATTCCCCCACTGTCGCACTTCGGGACGGGTCGAGCTTGATCTGGGGCAGGGGCTTGAGCCTGTATATCCCGCCCCAGGGGCGGCCGTGCGCTCTCTGGCTCTGTTGCGCAGCCGCGTGGGCATGGTTTTTCAGACTCCCAACGTGCTGCCCGTCAGCGTGGAGCGCAACCTTGTGTTGCCGCTTGCCGTGGTGGCAGGGCTGCCGGAAGCCGAATGCCGCCACCGGGCCGAAAATGCCCTTAAAAGCGTTGCCCTGTGGAGTGAAGTTAAAGACCGCCTGAGCATGAATGCCGACAGGCTTTCCGGCGGGCAGCAGCAGCGGCTTTGCCTTGCCCGCGCCCTTGCGCTGGAACCCGCCATGCTGCTTCTTGATGAACCCACTGCCTCGCTGGATGTTCATGCCACGGCGGAAATAGAAGATCTTCTGCTGCATCTTGCAGGGCAGTATCCGCTGGTAGTGGTCACGCATCATCCGCAGCAGGCCGTGCGCCTTGGAGATCGCCTGATTGTCATGGCTGACGGCCATGTCCGGCAACAATTCGAACGGGGCAGCATTGATGCCGACACACTGGCCCGGGTGCTGGCCGGAGCAGGTGCAGATTCGCCGGAAGCCGCGCCGGCATGCCTGCCGGGCTGACAGGCGCCTTGCCGTACACCCGGCAGTGCGGACAGGGGCAACCGCAGGCCTGCACCGCATGTCGCGAGCAAGACGCAGCGGCCAGGCGCACGGCCCGGAAATTTTGCCGATAATTTTGAAATTGCCCGCTGTTCCCTTGACCTTGTCACCTGAAGCGCGGCATTGTCCTGATGGAGGCCGCATGGAACACCTTACTTTTTCTACCCTTGATCCCGCCTTTAACCTCGCGCTTGAAGAGGCGCTGTTTGAGACGCTTCCAGCCGGTCATCCAGGGTATTTTCTGCTTTGGCAGAACGGCCCTTCGGTTATTGTGGGGCGCCACCAGTGTACGGTGGACGAAGTCAATGCCGATTTCATCCGGCGTGAAAACCTGCCAGTGGTGCGTCGTATCACCGGCGGCGGGGCTGTGTATCATGATACGGGCAATCTGAATTTTTCCTTTATTGAGCATGCCGGCGGCCGAGAAAAGGTGGATTTCCGGCGCTATCTTGAGCCGGTGTGCGCGGCTCTGGCCGATCTCGGCGTGCGTGCCGGAATTTCCGGTCGCAATGACGTGGAGACCGAGGGACGCAAGATTTCCGGCAGCGGGCAGATGCTGCGCCGGGGCAAGGTGCTGCACCACGGCACGCTGCTTATTGATGTGAACTTTGACCGCCTTGTGGAAGCCCTGAATGTGGACCCGGAAAAGATGCGCTCCAAAGGGGTGGCGTCGGTGCGGTCACGGGTAGGCAATATCTCGGAATACTGGCAGCCGGGCAGCGATATGGACGCGCTTGTGGCTGCGCTGGTCAGGCGGTGCGCATCGCGACCCGGCAGTGTGGGTGAAAGTATCATGGGCGAGGCGCACAGGCTTGCTGACGAAAAATACCGGCAGTGGAACTGGAACTACGGGGCCATGCCCAACTTTACCGAGCGCAAGCGGCAGCGCTTCGACTGGGGCACGGTGGAACTGCGCCTTGATGTGAAGCAGGGGCGTATCGCCTCCTGCGCCATTCTGGGAGATTTTTTCTGCAATGCCGGAGAAGGCATACAGGAACTGGAGCAAAGCCTCGCAGGGGCTTCCCGGGAGCCTGAAGAGCTGGAAGCCATTTTGCGGCAACTGGACATGGGCCGCTACTTCAGCGGTTGCGAGGCCGAAACCATGACGGCATTTTTCACGAGCTGAGGCGTAGTTGAGGGCGCGTCCGCCGCAGCCCTGCGACTGGTCCGGCCCATGCCGCCGAACCCCGTTTTTCCGTGCGGGCAGGCCCGCGCGGCACGGCAGTAATTTTTTTCACGCTCCTTGTGTCCGTTTTTTGCCGATGGTATCTTGCGGGCATATGTGCGTGCTGTTTGGTGTCCTCCGGGCGCCGCAGCCGATTACGGCACGGCGCAACAAGTTCAACCACCCCATATCAAGGAGAAACCATGTCAGACTTGCGTACCCCGCTGACCTCCTGGCATGAAGCCCAGGGAGCGAAAATGGCCCCCTTTGCGGGCTGGCTCATGCCCATTCAGTACGAGGGCATTCTTGCGGAACATCTCCACACCCGGAAACATGCCGGTATTTTTGACATCTGCCATATGGGAGAATTTCGCATTGAAGGCCCTGGCGCTACAGAGGCCCTGTCGCGCGCCGTAAGCCACAATCTTGAAACCCTGGCCCCCGGCAAGTGCCGTTATGGTTTTCTGCTCACGGAAAAAGGCGGCGTTCTTGACGACGGCATCATCTACCGTTTCGGGCCTGATTCCTTCATGGCCGTGGTCAATGCCGCCTGCGCCCCCGGCGATCTGGCAACCCTGCGCGCCCGCCTGCCTGAAAGTATCAGGATTACCGACATCTCGGCCGAAACCGGCAAGGTTGACCTGCAAGGCCCGGATTCACTGGACGTGCTTGAAAAGATCATGGGCGAAAATTTTCATGACCTCGGCTACTTTTCTTTTCGCGAAAGCAAGTGGCAGGGTGTGCCTGTGCTTGTGAGCCGTACCGGTTACACTGGTGAACTTGGGTATGAGCTTTATCTGCCCACGGACAAAACCGAGGCTTTCTGGAAAGCCCTGCTGGCCGATGAGCGTGTTAAACCTGTCGGCCTTGGCGCTCGCGACACGCTGCGCCTTGAGGCCGGTTTGCCGCTTTACGGGCATGACCTTGATGAAGAACATACGCCCGCCGAGGCGGGTATGGCCCGCATGATGACAAGCCAGGCCGACTATGTGGGCAGGGAAGGGGCACAGACCGTGCGCGAAGTGCTTGTACCCCTGCAGATCGAAGGCCGCCGCGCCGCCCGCCACGGCGATGTGCTGGCGCTGCCCGGCGGCGAGGCCGTAGGGCGCATCACCAGCGGCTCGTTTGCGCCCTCTTTGGGCTATGTTATTGCTTTTGCCTGGGTGGCTGCCGCCCATGCGGACAAGGAAGATTTTGTGGTGCGCGCCTCCAGAACGGAACTGCCCGCCAAAAAGGTGGAAATTCCCTTCTACAAAGAAGGCACGGCCCGCAAAAAGCTGGTCTGATCGCGCGGCGTTCTGCGAACCGCTTGTGGAGCAGACCTGCCGCCCGTCAAATACGTGAAGGCTTGTGCGCCGAGAGGGCGCGTATTGTTCCCCCCAACTACATATTTCAGGAGAATGCACATGGCTACCAATCCCTCGGACCTGTTGTACAGCAAGAGCCACGAATGGGTGCGCCTTGAAGGCGACGAAGCCGTGGTCGGCATCACCCACTTTGCCCAGGAGTCCCTTGGCGACATTACCTATGTGGAACTGCCGCTTGTGGGCGATGAAGTCAGCGAAGAAAGCGAATTCGGCTCCATTGAATCCGTCAAGGCCGCCAGCGACCTGGTATCGCCGGTGAGCGGTGATGTGATCGGTATCAATACCGCCCTGGAGCAGGCGCCTGAAAAGTGCAACGCCGACCCCTACGGCGAAGGCTGGCTCATGCGCGTCAAATTTTCCCGTAAGCCCGAAGGCCTGCTGGACGCAGCGGCTTACGAGTCCTTCTGCGCCACCGAAGGTCATTAGGTCACAGTTTTTCCGGCGTCTGGTTTTGCCGCACGGCAGTATTGCCGTGCGGCGGCCAGGTCCGGAGGAATGAACCGGACAGAGCGGGCAGCGGCACGCCCCGGCCGGAAAACAGGGCCTTTTTCGGCCTACAGGCGGCCGGAGGCCTCCCGGCCCTGTTCCAGCTTGTCTGCAAGGCATGCCGCCGCCGGATCTTTCATGAAACGGCGGGCAGAATGCCGCCGATTTGCCGCGCAAGCGAAAGCCACCCGCCGTTCCGTATCTGCGTCATCATGCTTTTTTCAGGCACACGTTCACGCGTAACATGCTCAAGGAGCGGATATGCCATACATCCCCCACACGCCGGAAGAGTTGCAGGAAATGCTCTCTGTGGTTGGCGTGCGCGATCTGGACGGCCTTTTTGCCGATATCCCCCCAGAAATGCGCCCCAAACAGTTCAATCTGCCCAAAGGCCAGTCCGAAGCCGCGGTTTGCGCCTATTTTGAAGGCCTGGCCGCCAAAAACTGCCCGGATCTCGTGTCGTTTCTGGGCGCGGGCTATTATGCTCACGACATCCCCAAAGCTGTGGATGCTCTTGCTGGCCGCAGTGAATTCTATACCTCCTACACGCCTTATCAGCCCGAATGCTCGCAGGGAACCCTTCAGGCCATCTTCGAGTTTCAGACGGCCATAAGCCGCCTCCTGGGCATGGATTGCGCCAACGCCTCCGTGTATGACGGCGGCACGGCCATTTTCGAGGCCGCCATGATGGCAGTGCGCTCCACCCGCCGCCGTGTGCTGGTGGTGGACGAGGCCGTCAATCCCATCTGGCGGGTCATGCTGGCTTCATACATCTCCAGCCTTGATCTTGAACTCAAGACCGTGCAGCAGGAAAAGGGCGTGAGCCGCCTTGACGCGCTCATGGCCGCCATTGACGACACCACCGCTGCCGTGATTGTGCAGAACCCCAACTTCTTCGGGGCCGTGGCGGACTACACCCAGGTATTCGCCAAAGCCCGCGCGCACAAGGCGTTCGGCGTCATTTCCGTGTATCCTGTCATGCAGTCCGTGCTGAAAACCCCCGGTGAAATGGGGGCGGACGTGGCGGTGGCCGAAGGCCAGAGCATAGGCATGCCCCTTTCTTTCGGCGGTCCCTATCTGGGGCTGATGACCTGCCGCAAGGAGCATATCCGCCAGTTCCCCGGCCGTATTGTGGGCCGTACCACAGATGTGGACGGCAAAACAGGCTACGTGCTTACCCTGCAGGCGCGGGAGCAGCACATTCGCCGGGCCAAGGCCACATCCAATATCTGCTCCAACCAGGCCCTGTGCGCCCTGCGGGCGCTCATCCACCTGTCCCTGCTGGGTCCCTGCGGGCTTACACGACTGGCGGAAAACAACATGGCCCTTACCCGTTACGCCGTGGAGCGCCTCACCTCCATCAAGGGCATTGAGCTTCTCAACGATGCGCCTTACGGCAATGAGGTGGCCCTGCGCCTGCCCATGCCCGCCCAGATGCTGGTGGATGCCCTGTCCGCGCACGGCTGCGTGCCCGGCTATCCTCTTGGCCGCTACTATCCCGGTATGGAAGACGTGCTGCTGCTGGCCTGCACCGAACGCAACAGCCGTCAGCAGATCGGCATGCTGGCCGAAACCGTGGGAGGTCTGCTGTGAAAACCATCTTCGCCAAATCCGTTCCCGGGCGCGGCGCGTTCTGCATAGAGTCCGACGCCCCCAAGGCTGCGGACATGCTGCCCGCCGGCCTGCTGCGCAAGGAAGAACCGGGGCTGCCCCAATGCTCCGAGCTGGATGTGGTACGCCACTTTACCGGCCTTTCAAAACTCAACTACAGTGTGGATGCCAATTTTTATCCGCTTGGCTCCTGCACAATGAAGTACAACCCCAAGTTTACTGAATACGTGGCCGCGCTGCCGGGGTTCGCGCGCCTGCACCCCATGCTTGCCCAACTGGGCGGCGCGGCGGGCTGCACCCAGGGCGCGTTACAGTGCATGTATGAAGCAGAAAACATGCTTTGCGAACTGACAGGCATGAAAGCCTTCACCCTGCAGCCCATGGCCGGGGCCAATGGCGAGTTTGTGGGCGTCAAGCTTATTGCCGCCTACCACAAGGCCAAGGGGCGTGACCGCAAGAAGATGCTCATCCCCGATGCTGCCCACGGCACTAACCCTGCCTCTGCCGCGCTGGCCGGATTCGAGACAATCAACCTTGAATCCCGCCACGGCATGGTAGACCCGGAAGCCATTATAGAAGCTATCCGCAAGCACGGAGAGGACGTGGCAGGGCTTATGATGACCTGCCCCAATACCCTGGGCCTTATGGAAGTGCATCTGCCCCGCATTGTGGCCGAGCTGCGCAAGATAGATGCGCTGCTCTACTACGACGGAGCCAATATGAATGCCATCATGGGCAAGATGCGCGTGGGCGATGTGGGCTTTGACGTGGTGCACCTCAATGTGCATAAAACCCTGTCCACCCCGCACGGTGGCGGTGGCCCCGGAGCGGGGCCCGTCGGCGTGAGCGAGTGCCTGCTGCCTTTCCTGCCCGCGCCCCGTGTGCGCAAGCGTGAGGACGGCTCCTACTTCCTCGACTACGATGTGCCGCAGTCCATAGGCTATATGGGGCCGTTTTATGGCAGCTTCGGCGTGATGGTCAAAGCGCTCGCCTACATGTTGCGCCTGGGAGGGGAGGGCCTTACCCGGGCTTCGGAATACGCGGTGCTCAACGCCAACTATCTGAAAAAGAAGCTTGAAAACACGCTGGATATTCCCTATGCCGACAGGCTGTGCGCCCACGAGTTCGTGGCCTCGGCCCCGCAGGAAACCCGTGCTCTGGATATTGCCAAGGCTCTGCTGGACCGCGGCTTCCATGCGCCGACCATCTACTTCCCGCTTATTGTGCATGAATGCATCATGGCCGAGCCGACGGAAACAGAAAGCAAGGAAACCCTGGATTCCTTTGTGCAGGCTCTTGAAGAGATCATGCTCCAGGCCAAGAGCGACCCGCAGGCCCTGCTGGATGCTCCCGTAACCCTGCCCGCGCGCCGTATGGACGAGACCGGGGCCGCTCGCAACATGATCCTTACGGAAGATATGGCCTAACGTCTTCGCGACAGCGGCAGTAATGCCCTAATCAGATATCAATAAACAGCAGCTCCCCCGGCTTTCGGGGGAGCTGCTGTTTATTGCGAATGATGGACACAACAGGCCGCCTGCCAGGCAGTCGGACGCGGCGTCGTACCCTTGGGGAAGCGGAAGCAGGAGCAGCAGCAAGAAGTGCTGAAAGCAGGCTTGCCGTCCTGTCGTGGGCTGTTCGCGTGTTGTTTGCTGTCCTGGAGACAGGCGGCAGCATTGCTGGTGCTGATATAGGGGGACAAGATAGATGAGAATGGCGTGGGGCCTGAACCGAGTAGGACGAATGTAGGCTATATGTAGGCTGGGCGCGGGCTGCTGGTGGTCGAAACGTGTTTTGGCCTCATCGGCAAAGAGTTGAGAACGGAGGGCGTAAAAGCGGCGCTCTTGTCATGATAATTGAGAACGGCGGAAGCCTCCCCTTGTGTCAACTTTGACACAAACAGGGAGGCTTTTTTTGTTTATTTTGAACTAGTCATTGGCAGGGCTTGTCGAATGGGCAGATGGCGCATAGCCGGGAGCATCGGTAGCAGGCCGTCCCGCTTTCTCCGGGAGTGTTCGGTTTGCTCTCTCAACCCGCAGCAGCTCTTTATAGGCTTCCAGCGCCTCCTGTTTTGCGGCCAGGGCTTCATCTTTTGCGGCAATCTGCTGTTCCAGCATGGATATGCGTTCTTTTAAAACCGTCAATTCTGCGTGGCATGCTACTTGGTCCCCTTCGAGGGCAAACCCTGAGTACATTGGCCCCGTTCCGAGTACAAGCCATTCCAAGTTTACGCCAAAATGGGAACAAAGTTTTTGCAGAGTTTCAAAGTTGGGTTCATTGCGACCGCGTTCATAGTTGCTCAAGGTCGTTTGCTTGAGTTCTAAGTCTGCTGCAAGATCAGCTTGCGATGTTTCCCCGCGAAGTTCTTTCAGTCTATTGCCAAATGAGTTCATAGGTAAAAGTTCCCATGCCCTAACCTTTACCCTAACTTTTACATTGGCTCTTGTGTATCTATCTAAAATATATACATAATAGAAACACGCCAAAAAGAAGTTTTTACTCCATTTTGTATTGACTTTAAGTCAAAACGGGAAGTAAAAAGAGGGTACGGGCGGTTGAAAAGGTAAACAGCAAATTTACCCTACCAGCCACCCCGCACAGAATCAACGTCCATCGCTAAAGCGAGTTTGGACAAGCGGAGGCAACCAATGAATTACCCGTGTCCTTTCAAGTTAGCTTACCTGCCTGATGGGGCCAGCAGTCTCCCCGAAGAAAGTCCAGCTTTCAGCAATGCGGCTGGCGCTTACATCCTTGAATGTGTGGTGCCGCACTGGGAATTGGTTGTGTCTCGCTCCGCACGTTTTGGGGGAAACTATGAATTTCGGACCGGGTGGGGAAACCAAGCCCGACTCGAAGCTGTACGCATGTCCCATGCATCTATCCGCACCGCCTTGGCTGCAATGGGCAAGTAGGAGCCAGTCGTGCGCCAACTCTCCCTCTTGGACGATACCCAGCTTGCCGGGGCATTGCCCGCCATTAAGGCGGCAATGCGCTGTATTGCGGGTTCGCCGGAGGGAGAAGGCCGCAAAGCCTTGCCAGATCGCCTGAACGTGATTGCGCGGGCATCCGGCGTCAAGCTCACTGGTGGCAACACACATTCCATCAGTGAAGAAACACTGCACAAAATTCTGTCTCCCTCGGATGAATCCCGTCCGCCTTCCATCCTCATGCTGCTTGCCTATTACAAGGCCACTGGCCGCTCGGACCATTTGCGGGCGATGCTGCGTACCGTCGGGCTGGACATCATGACAGAGGATGAAAGGGTTTATGCGGAGATAGGCCGACAATATGTCGAAACCAAACAGAAAAATGCGGAAGCCAGACGGGCGCGCCGTAAGATGCAAGAATGGGAGGAAAAGCTGTGAGTGGCATGCACGTTACGCTTACTCGCGCAGAACTGGTCGCGCTTGGTGCCGAACGCTGCAAGTGGCGTCGCCGTTTGCAAGAGGTGATGGACGCAAAGGGAATAAATTGCAACCAATTGGCGCGGATTTTGGGTGTATCGCACAACACGGTTTATCGCGTCATGTCTGGCACACTGCACACTCCTTGCGTTCTTGATTGGCTTCGGGAAGCCGGAGCCAAAGAAAAATATCTTTGTGACCCCCGCACCCACGGGAAGGAGGCAGCATGATGTTCAAACGTCCAATTCTCGGCAAACGTCGCGGGCGGTAATAAGGTCATATTGTAGGCTCACAATTTCCGGCTCCGGCGGTTCCTGAATGGTTCAGGGGTTGGGGTTGGTAGAGGGCACTAAGACCCTACCAATGGAGCCGGAAACAGACAACGGCGAAGGCGCAATTATGACGACGAAAGACGCTTACACCACAAAAGAACTTGCAGCGGCGCTGGGCATAACAGTGAAAAGCGTCCTCGCGCGGGCAGATGCGAACCGTGAAGGATGGGCTTCACGGCCTTTGAACCGGCGCGGCGGCGGTTTCGAATGGCTGGTGGCGTCAATGCCCGCAGAAACGGTGCAGGCCATCCGTCAGGCGGAAGAAAGGAAAATCCTTGAAACGTCTTTGCCTGTTGACGTTCCCGCGCAACTGCCCGTCCTGACCAAACAAGCCATCATGGACGACAAGCGTCGGTATCGCGCCCTGGCCAAAGCCGACCTGCTGGGCCTGTACCTTGAATGGCAGCGGAAGCATGGCAGTACGGTAGCCCAAAAGCAGGAGTTCATTCTTGCGTACCAGGGTGGGGCTTGGGGCAAGCTGCTTTCCGAGATTGGGCCGCGCATAAGCTGGAAAAGCCTGGAACGGTGGAAGCTGGAACAATCGCGCGCCAAGAGCGTAATGGCTCTTGTTGAAAAGCGCGGCCTTGCCCACAAGGGCAAAACCATTCTTACCGAGCGGCACAAGACAATAATCCTGGGGCAAATCCTCAATCCCAACGCCCCGCTGGTCAGCCAATGTTCCCGCAAGATTCAGGCGCGGTGCCGCGCCGAAGATATTTATGTGCCTTCCGAAGCCACGGTGCGGCGCTGGGTCAGTTCCTATACGCGCGAATGTTTTGATGAGTGGACGCTGTGGCGGGAGGGCCGCAAAGCGTGGAACGACAAGTGCGCGTTGTCCATCCTCCGGGACTGGTCGCTGGTGGAAGTGGGCGACATCGTGATTGCGGACGGGCACACCCTCAATTTCGAAACAATAAATCCCGAAACCGGCAAACCTACGCGCATGACGTTGCTGCTGTTTTTTGATGGCGCCAGCCGTCACCCGTTGGGCTGGGAGGTCATGCCGACAGAAAATGTGTCCTGCATCAGTTCCGCATTCCGCCGGACATGTTTGTTCCTTGGGAAAATCCCGCGCGTCATCTACCTGGACAACGGTAAAGCTTTTCGGGCGCGCTTTTTTAAAGGCTGCAACGATTTTCAGCAGGCGGGTTTTGCCGGGCTGTACCGTGATTTAGGGTGCGATGTTATCTACGCATGGCCTTATCACGGGCAAAGCAAGCCGGTGGAACGGTTTTTCGGAACCATGCACGACATGGAAATTTTCACGCCATCCTATACGGGATGGGACATTGCCCACAAACCCGCGCGGTTGCATCGTAATGAAAAACTGCACCAGCAGTTGCATGAAAAGCTGGGTGGACGCCCGTTGACGCTGGAAGAAACGCATATGGCGCTGGAACGCTGGTTCAGCGAATACGCCCAGCGCCCGCAACCGACCACGCATTTGAAGGGGCGGACTCCGGCGGAAGTTCTCCAAGCCGGGGCCGGGCCGGGAGTGAATCCGGAAAGGCTCACTCTGCTGATGCTGCAAAAAGAGGTCAAGGCCATCAGCAAGGACGGCATCCGGCATATGGGGCGCATGTACTGGCATGAGGCTCTTTCAAGCCGCCGCCATTCCGTGATTATCCGGTACGACTGGCAATATTCGCCGTACACCGTACTGGTGTACACGCCGGACGGGCAATTCATCTGCGAGGCCCGTGACCGTGACCACTTCCGCATTGCCGCCGGGATGCACCCCGCCGCGCGGGTTTTTGGAACCGAGCAGCAACAGCGCGACCTTTCCGACGCCATTGCAATGAAGCGCGATCAGGAACGGGCCGTAAGCGCCAACATGCGCGCCATGTTGACAACCGTTGTTTTGCCGGAAACCCAGCAGCGACAGACCGCCCTTGCTGGCCGCGTCATGCTGCCTGCCGCGTCCGCACACAAATCCCCCAGCCTGTCTTCTGATCAGATAGCAGCGATTGAGGCGGCAAAGGTCAAAGGCGCGCAGGCCCGCGCCGAACTTGCCGCTCCCACCTATACGCCTTCCGCGCTGATGCGGTTCAGCGATGAGGCGGCACGGTACGATTACCTGTTTAAGGCAAAGCATGAGATGGGCGCGCAGATTGTGCCCCAGGACGCCGCATGGATGGAAAGTTTTGAAAATACCCCGGCGTTCCAGCGCAATTTCAAACCGCGTTATGACGCCATGCTGGGACTTTTTGAGTTCAGACAACAACGCCAAGCCATTTAGGAAGGGAACCATGAGAGAAGTCATTATTCCAACCGACGCCACAGCCCGTTTCAATACGGCGGTGGACGCCGTTGTGGATGCAGACAAAGGGGCCAGCGGGTTTGTTCTGGCCTACGGCCAAGCCGGAAGGGGCAAGAGCGTCGCCGCCGACCAGTACCACTTCCAGCGTGGCGGCGCGTATGTCCGCGTGTGGGAAGGTTGGAGCCAGTCCGCGTTCTTACAGCGAGTGCTTTTTGAAGTACGCGGAAAAAATGGTGAATTGCCCCGGTCTACAGCCAACCGCAGCAAACAGCAGATTGTGGAATTGCTTGAACGTGACCGCAAGCCGCTGTTCGTGGATGAAGCCGACAGGCTTGCCATTTCCCGCATAGAAGACCTGCGTGACATCCACGAAATGACCGGCGTTCCCATCATCCTCATTGGCGAAGAAGGCATTTTCGGTCTGCTTTCCGAGCGCCGCCGCATTTGGAGCCGCGTTGCCCATGAAGTTGAGTTCGGCCCTATCAGCCCGGCAGAAGTGGCCCTGTACGCCATGCAGGCGGCTGGACTGAATATTCCCCCGGACCAGTGCGCCCGAATTGCCGAACGAGCCGAAGGTGATTTTCGCCTTGTCCGCAATATGATTCTGCTGCTTGAAAAAACGGCGAAGGCCGCAGAATCGTTTGATGTGGACGCCTCCATGCTGGACACCATATTCAGCGCCCGGACGTGGCGGCGCAAGTAGGAGGCCGTATGGAAGTCACCAAAGATATGGTGCGAAAGGCCATGCAGGCGCTTGGCACCGGCGGACACGAAATAAGCTATCAGCAGGTCTATGACGCGCTTGGGCTTACCAGCGAAAGCCAGAAGGCCACAGTCCGCACCCGCATTTCCGACATGCGGCGACACGGAGAGGCAAATCATGTCCGCCCCGGCGTCTTTACCTACAATATGCAGCACCGGCGGGCCGAAGGCCGCAATTATGTGATCATGTGGCGTTATGTACGGGCATCGAAACCCGGCTGGACCATCAAAGATTGCTGCATGATGACCCGCGTCAGTTACACACACGCCATGCGGTATATCGGCTGGCTTGAAGGCGAAGGCTATGTCGAGCGCACGGGCCGCACCGCCCAGCGCGCAATTCTTTACCGCCGGACGCAAAAATCAGTTCAGACGCCGGAAACGCCCTATCCCCCCACGCGGGAAGCAGATCCTTTTCAGCAGGAACGCACGGCAGCGGCGACCATTACCCGCCTGATGCTCTGCGCTGACCCATATGCCCCCAAAACGGCATCAACCATTGTTGCAGCTTGCCATGTTCTGCTGGCGCGGTTCAGCAAGCCTTGCACAGAAAATGAGAACAGCACGGAGGAATAAGACCATGATGCACGAAAAAGCCATGTCCATTCATGCCGCCCTGGGCGAGATGCTGCCCCGCGTAAGCGCCGAAGACGCGGAAAAACTGCGCATCTGCCGCCGTAACCTCGCGGCTCTGGCCGATCTGGCTCAACAGCTGGAAACATCGCTGCCCTCGCCGTTGAGCGTGGAAGCGTACAGCCGTGACGCAACGGACTGCGTCCAGATGGGGAGGAGCCTGTAATGGCCCGCATCAAGCCCGACCCGCATATTGTTGCCGACCGCGCCCAGGCCGAAGGAGCTTTGGCGGAAATGGCCGCTCTAGACCGCAAACTCTCCGGTATTGAAGCGGAAATGCAGGAAAAAATAGATTCCGCCAAGGCCCAGGCCAGTCAGCTTTCCACTCCGCTGCTGGCCCGGCGTAAAGAACTTGCCGATGCGGTAGCCGTTTACGCCAAACTCAACAAACAGGAGTTGTTCTCCAAGGGCAAGAGCCTTGACCTGGGCTTCGGCGTGATGGGCTTCCGGGCCAGCACCAAGGTTGTGCAGGTGAGCGGCGTGTCTGCGGAAATGACGCTTGCGCGGATGCGCCAATACAATTTTGCCGAGGGTATACGCATCAAGGAGGAAATCAACAAGGACGCGGCGCTGGGTTGGCCTGATGAACGCCTGGAACTTGTGGGGCTGCGGCGGCAACAGTCGAACAGCTTTTTCATAGAAATCAAAAAAGACGCTGTTCCGGCGGATGCGTAGGTAGTCCATGGCACGCCCGATGTTCAGAAAGCCGGAAATGGAGCGTTTCGCCATGATGTTTGCGGAAATGAAGCTGAAACGTCCTAGCGCAACGGTGGAGGACATAAGCGCCATGACGGCCACGCAGGAGTGGCAGGAAGCCGCACCTTTCAAACGCGGCGAGGTGGCCAAGGAACTAGAGAGCATGACGCGGGCCATGCTGATTGAAGCCGGTTACAACCGCGAAACCGTATACAAAAAAATTCCATAACCCTTGGAGGAACCATGACAAAGGCAGAATTGTTGAACGAAATTTATAAGGAACACGGGGGCGAGCTTCCCGCAAAGTACGTTGTGGAAAACACTTTTTACGCCATGTGCAAGGTCTTTCAGGCCGAGTTGCTGGGCGGCGGGGAAGTATCGCTGCCGGGCGTCGGCAAGCTCAAGGTGAAGGCAACCGCCGCCCGTAAAGGACGAAACCCCCAAACCGGGGAAAGCATCGACATCCCCGCCGGACAGCGCGTCACGTTCAGTCCGAGCAAGGAACTGAAAGAGGCATTGAAAAAATAGGCTCTTCCGGGTTTTCCGTGGGTAGCTGATCTGCTAATGTCCTTCCCGGAGG
>OJPW01001157.1_pt1 | contig 16269 bp, 16 predicted proteins | sample 1598571 | NCBI WGS metagenome assembly OJPW01 (sample SAMN03922493, study PRJEB24848) | human gut metagenome | isolation source: stool sample | host: Homo sapiens | place: Germany | collected 2011-05
TCTTCTGGTCGAGGGTCTCGACGGTGGCGCTCATCCAGTTGGTCTGCTCGGGGTCGTGGCAGAACTTGTCGGGATGACCGAAGGACGGATCCTGCGCGGCAATCTTGCGCCACATATCCCAGCCGCCGCCCTCTTTGAGCTCGGTGTTGTACGCGGCGGGCTCGTTCTGGCTGCCCATGGAGGAGTTTTCGACGCAGCCGCCGTTCGTGATGAAGACGAGGTCGTTTTCCGTGAGGTCGATGGCCTCCTTCTTGCCGTCGCGGATGACGTCGATGCGCTTAGCCAGCTTGTGCTTGGGGTCAGAGCAGTCGAACTCGACGTTTGCGACCTGCACGCCGTAGTGGAACTGGACGTTGTGGCTCTCGAGGTACTTGACCATCGGGAGGATCATGGACTCGTACTGGTTGTACTTCGTGAAGCGCAGCGCCGTGAAGTCGGGAAGTCCCCCGATGTGATGGATATAGCGCTGGATATAGAGCTTCATCTCGAGTGCGCTGTGCCAGTTTTCAAAGGCGAACATTGTGCGCCAGTAGAGCCAGAAGTTGGAAGAAAGGACCTCGTCATCGAAGAAGTCGGTGATCTTCTTGTCCTGCAGCTGCTCGTTGGGGGTGAAGAAGAGCTTCATGATCTCCATCGCGCCCTTGTCGGAGATGTCGAACTTGCCGTCGGTGTGCGCGTCCTGACCGCGGTTGACGGTCGCGCGGCAGAGGGAGTAGTTGGGGTCTTCCTTGTTGAGCCAGTAGTACTCATCGAGCACGCTCACACCCTCGGTCTCGATGGAGGGGATGGAGCGGAACAGGTCCCACATGACCTCGAAATGGTTGTCCATCTCGCGGCCGCCGCGCATCACGTAGCCGAGGTTTTCGAACTTGTAGCCGTCGCACGCGCCGCCGGGCAGATCACCCTTTTCGAGCACGTGCACGTGCTCACCCTTCATCTGGCCGTCACGCACGAGGTAGCAGGCGGCAGTCAGCGCGGCGAGGCCGCTGCCGACGATATAGGCGGACTTGTTGTCCACGCCTTCGGGCTTCTTGGGACGGGCGAACGCTTCATAGTTACCGCTGGAATAATACATAAATCATTTCTCCTTTCAAACTGTCTGTGAAACCGCTGATCCACGAAACACATTCAACCTTGGGAATCAACGGTATTTTTTCCTTCCGATGGTGAAAGCATACCGCGGTTTTGCGAAAAGAACAATCAGCAGAAATCGGGCGGTGATAAGTTTCTTATCACCGCCCGAAAAGCTGTAAAAATTTTTATCATTCTGCCGCTTTTGATGAAAGCAGGGAAACCGTCACGCCTTATCGATGCGCAGCCGCTCGAGCGCGGCACGGACATTGCCGTGGATGACGAGTTCGAGCCGGTCGACAAGCAGCTGGGAGTCGCCCTTCATATCGTTTTTGATCCAGTCGAGCATCAGACCGACAAAGGCGTACTTGTAGACCGTTGCGATGAAGGCCTTGTCCTCGTCACGCACGCTCATGCCCTGTGCCTGCTCCTCGACTACGCCCTCAAGCAGGTCGTAGGTGACCTTGTAGAGGTAGTTTTCCACCTGCTCGCGGCTGACGGAGTGGTAGACATTCATAATGAATGGCTTGTTGTCCTGCACGGCCTTAAAGAGCTGCAAAAAACCCTGCTGCCACGTCTCGTAGGTCTTGTTGCCTGCGAGCGCCTTGCTGGCGTCCTCCTGACACGACCATTCGACAAGGTCGTAAATGTCCTTGAAGTGGTAGTAAAACGTCATGCGGTTGATGCCGCAGTCCTCCGTGATATCGCTGATGGTGATCTTGCTCAGGGGCTTTTGCAGCAGCAGATTTTTGAGCGACGCCTCGAGCGCGCGTTTGGTCACCTGTGACATGGCGGTCTCCTCTTTCTATCAGGAATGATCGGTTATTTTCATCATACCATGGAAAGCGGCGGAAATGGGAGAAGTTTTTGTAAATTCTCCGCGAAATGAAAAAGGAGCGCTGTCATCAGCGCTCCTTTTTATGGCTTTACAGTATCGCTTGTATGGAAGATACTACACTTAGAACCATTTTGCAGAAGCTCTCGGGACGTGATTGCAAGCCCAAATCGGCGATGAAGCGGAATGGTTCTCTTTATGTGTAGAAGCTAATAGGTATCGTCTTCAACAGCGTCCTCAAACCGCACGGTGAGATTCGGATTTTCCTCCGCGCTGTCATCAAGCACGCGGCGGAAGGCGTTGGCGCGGCGACCGAGCAGCTCGTCAAGCGCCGAAGTGCCGCGGACGATCAGCTCCGTCGGCTCATGCAAGTCCGTCAGGCAGTCGTGCAGGGCATCGAGATTGCCGCTGTACCACGCGGGAAAACGCAGCCCCTCCGCGAGCGCGCGGTGTAGGTCTTCGACACTTTTGCAGGCGGAGACGTCTAATACAAAGCGCATGGTGCTCACTCCTCCCCGTACAGCAGTTCAAAGGACTTGTAGTGGTCTTCGGTGTAGTAAATGAGGCCGTCGTTTGAGAAGACGATGCGTTTGGCCCCGCGCGAATCCGCGCCCAGCGTGTCGATGTCGCATTCGGTGTAGGTGCGTCCGTCCGCCTCGGGCAAGAGACCTTCGTAGTTGCCGAACCGGCTGCCGCCAATGCATTTGTCCGGCGCGTAGGGCTCGAGCGACCCGCCCGGCCAGCCGAGGGCCTGGGCATCTTTCTTGGTGATGAAGTTGTCCGGTAAATGTCCGTAGGTGTGGATATAGAGCGCGACGTCGTCCTTGGTCGTGTAGGAGCCGTCCTCGTCGATCTGCGCTGTTTCGTCCGGCATGCCGGCGTCTTCAGACGGTGCGTTCTGCGCATCCTGCTGCTCCTGCTGCGGCAGGCTGGAATCGTCCTGCACCGGCGCATCCGCGCCACAGCCGACGAGCGAGAAGAGCATCACGAGCGCGAGCAGCCATGCGGTCAGTTGCTTCTTCATTGGGAATCCTCTTGTGGTGATTTTCTCCATCATAGCACGGCTGCGGGCAAAAATCCAGCGCGCGCGGCGGTTGACTTTGCGCGCCGTTGTGCGTACGATAGGGGAAACGACCGGCAAGTCGGAATGGATCAAAAAGCAAAGGAGATAGAAACAATGACGATTGAAGAGCGCGCCGAGCTGGCGGTGGAAACATTTGCCGCGGGAAAGGGCAACTGCACCCAGTCGGTGCTGTGCGCGTGGGAGGATAAAATTCCCGTCGACCACGATACGTTGATGAAGCTCGGCGCGGGTTACGGCGCGGGCATGGGCTGCATGCAGGCCACCTGCGGCGCGCTGATCGGCGCGGTGATGGCCGCGGGCAGCGTGACGGACGGCAAGGGCACGCCGCGCACGGCCCGCAGCATCCTTACGAGCTTTCAGGAAAAGAGCGGCGCGACGATCTGCAAGGACTTAAAGGGCGTGGAGACCGGCAAGGTCCTCTGTCCCTGCGCGCAGTGCGTTCGCAACGCCGTCCTCGCCGCAGGAGAGATGCTGGGGGAGTAAAGGGAGAAAAGCCCAGTTCGCTGAGAGCGCTGAGTAAAAAATAAAACCACCATCGAAAGATAGTGGTTTTATTTGGCGCAGCAGGAGAGATTCGCTCGCGGTGTTACCACACCGCGACACAGAAAGCGGCGAAACGCTGCCAGTGGCAGAGAAAGTGAGCCGCTTTCGAGGAAGTGGCACGATCGACGGGACTGGACAAGTCGCGTCGATCGTGATGCCACGACGGTGTAGGCGGGCACTAAACGCCCCACTGGGGCGTTTTTTCGCTTCGCTCATGCCCTGTTCGAATCTCTGGATACAAAAAGAACACCACCCTGTTGGGTGGTGTTCTTTTTGGCGCAGCAGGAGAGATTCGAACTCTCGGTACGCTTTTGGCGTACACACGATTTCCAGTCGTGCTCGTTATGACCGCTTCGATACTGCTGCGTATCGGTGCGCTCGACAGCAAAAATGATTATACCAAAAATCACAGCAAAGTCAAGCACAAATTCGAAAAATGCGCGATTTTCTGAACGGCGCCTTCACTTGCAATTTTTGCCGCCATCTTTTATACTGACAAAAAGACCCTTTGGGGAGGGAGTATCATGAGCAGTAGCATCTATCGCGCCGTGAACACGACGCTCATTTATATCGAATGCGGCGGCGAATACCTGATGCTGCACCGCACGAAAAAGGAGAACGACTGCAATCGCGACAAGTGGATCGGCATCGGCGGCAAGTTTGAAGAGGGCGAGAGCCCGGAGGAGTGCGCTCTGCGCGAAACGAAGGAGGAGACCGGCCTCGCCCTGACCTCTTACCGCTATCGCGGCATCGTGACATTCGTGTCGGACAAGTGGGAGAGCGAGTACATGCACCTTTTCACTGCCGACGGCTTTGAGGGAACGCTCAAGGACTGCGATGAGGGCGAGCTTGCGTGGATCAAAAAGAAAGATCTGCTGGTGCTGCCCGCGTGGGAGGGCGACAAGATCTTTTTGCGCCTGCTCGACGAAAACGTACCGTTTTTCTCGCTCAAGCTGCGTTACGAGGGCGAAACGCTCGCGGAGGCAAAGCTCAACGGGAAAGCGTTGGAGGTGCGGCATGGATAAGCTGCTCGTGTCGGCCTGCCTTCTCGGCACGCCCTGCCGCTACGACGGAAAAAGTAAAGCGGACGCGCGCGTGCAGGCGTTGGTGGGAAAATATGAAATTGTTCCTGTCTGCCCCGAACAGCTCGGCGGTCTCCCGACGCCGCGTGTGCCCAGCGAACGGCGGGGCGAGCGTGTCGTCACAGCGGGTGGCCGCGATGTGACAGAGGCGTACCGCCGCGGTGCGGAGGCAGCTCTCGCGCTGTGCCAGCAAAACGGCTGCGAGGCTGCCGTGCTCAAGGAAAAGAGCCCGAGCTGCGGCTGCGGGCAGATTTACGACGGAACTTTTTCCCGCCGCCTGATCGCGGGCGACGGCGTGACGGTGGAGTTGTTCAAGGCGCACGGCATAGTCGTCTGCGGCGAGAGCGATGTGGAGAAGCTGTAAACGCTGACGATATGCCCGTGATATTTTATGCAGTTTACCGACAAAATTTTAGTTGTCTTTGAAAAATGCAGCCGTTATACTATATAACCAGCATTGGACAGATATCATACGTGTATTGAATATGACCGGCGGTCATCATAATAAAAAAGGAGGAGCACAACATGAAATTTTCCAGCAAAGTTGAAAAATGCGGCCTGTCTCCGATGCGCAAGTTCCACCCGTACGCGGTGGCGGCAAAGGCACGCGGCGTCAACATCTATCACCTCAACATCGGCCAGCCCGACGTACAGACTCCTCCCGCGTTTTTCGAGGCAGTCCGTCACTTCGAGCAGCCGGTGCTGGCCTACGCGCCCTCGCCCGGCATCCCCGAGCTGATCGACGCGATCCAGAACTACTATGACAAGCTCGACATGCACTTCGGCAAGAGCGAGATCTACGTCACCGTCGGCGGCAGTGAGGCGCTTCAGATCGCGCTGCAGTGCATTCTTGACGACGGCGACGAAATTTTGATTCCCGAGCCGTTCTACCCGAACTACAACACGATGACCCGCACCTGCGGCGCATCGATTCGCCCGATCCCGACCTGCCCGGAGGAGGGGTATCGCTACGCTGAGCGCGAGAAGATCGAATCTCTCATCAACGAGCACACGCGCGCCATCATGGTCACGAACCCCGGCAACCCGACCGGCGTTGTGCTGAGCCACGAGGAGATGGAGATGCTCGTCGATGTCGCACAGAAGCATGATCTGTTCCTCATCGGCGACGAGGCGTACCGCGAATTCGTCTACGGCGGGGAGAAGCTCCAGTCGTTTGGCGAGTTTGCCGACAGGGCGGGTGACAACATCATCGTCATCGACACGGTCTCCAAGCGCTTTTCCGCCTGCGGCGCGCGTATCGGCTGCCTGATCTCCAAGAATAAGGAGTTCATGAACCACGCGATGAAATACTGCCAAGCAAGACTTTCGGTCGCGACGCTCGACCAGATCGCGTCTGCCGCGCTCTACACCGTCGGCCCAGAGTATTTTGCCGCCGTGCGCGACGAGTATAAGAAGCGCCGCGACACGCTCTGCCGCAAGCTCGGCGAGATCCCCGGCGTGGTGTTCGACGTGCCGGGTGGCGCGTTCTACGTGATGGCCGCGCTGCCGGTCGATGACGCCGACAAGTTCCAGCAGTGGCTGCTCGAGGAGTACAGCGACAACGGCGAGACCGTGATGATGGCCCCCGGCGGCTCGATGTACGCGACCCCCGGCAAGGGCAAAAACGAGGTCCGCATGGCCTACGTCCTTGAGTGTGATAAGCTTGAGCGCGCCATGGAAATTCTCAAGAAGGCCATCGAGGCCTATAACGCCAGATAAAAAGGAGAAAATACCTATGATCCGTCATATCGTAATGTGGAAGTTCCGCGAGGGCACTGAGGAAAAAGCCAACGAGTTTCTGACGAAGCTCGCCGCGCTCGACGGCGTGATCCCGCAGCTCAAAAAGAGCGAGGTCGCGCGCAACATCGGCAAGGACAACTACGACGCCGTGCTCGTCTCCGAGTTTGAGACGATGGATGACCTGAACGCCTACAAGGTCGATCCCCGCCATGTCGCCGTGAGCGATATCTGCAAGTCCATCCGCGCCGACCGCGTGGCCGTAGACTACGAATTTTAATCAAAAACAAAGAGCGCCGAAAGGCGCTCTTTGTTTTTGAAAAGGAACGCGCTCCGCGGCAGCGCACGCACCGTAGGCGCGCACGTTTGCGGAGCGTGTGTCACAGCCTCCCTACGGGTGGCAAGGCACAAAGCGCAGCGAAACTTTTTCAAAAAAGAGGCCATTTATGGCCTCTTTTTTGAGCTGCAACCGCTGGTTGCTAACTTTTCAACCCCGCTTGGTGGACTTTTTGCGCGCCTTTTGGTAAGCTGAACGCAGAAAATCTGCAAAGGAGAACCCCATCACATGACACTTGGAGAGAACATCGTGCGCCTGCGCACACAGAAAAACTGGTCGCAGGGCGACCTTGCCGACGCGCTGGACATCTCGCGCCAGAGCGTATCCAAATGGGAGACCGACGCCTCCATCCCCGAACTTGACAAGCTATTAAAGCTCTCCGAGCTCTTCGGTGTGACGCTTGACGAGCTGGTGCGCGGCGAGGACGCGCCGAAGGCGGAAACAGCCGCGCCCGCGGCACAGGCAGTACCCGCCTCTTTCACGCCGCAGACTTCGTCCGAGCAGGAAAAGCGTCACACCATTGCGGGTACGATTTTAATGTGTATCGGCGCGGTTCTTCTGCTCACCTGCCTGATACTCGCCGGCGATCTGCTGGCGGGGCTGATTTACGGACTGCCGTTTTTCCTCTGCGGCATCATCTGCTTTACGGTGAAGCATCGCACGGGCCTGTGGTGCGGCTGGGCGGCCTATCTCTGTATTGATCTCTACCTCCGCTTTGCGACCGGCCTCTCGTGGACGACCGTCTTTATGACGCACCTCTGGACGGCGCAGATGAACTATATGCGCCTTGCGATCGCATGGGTGCAGTTCGCCGCCATGGTCCTGATGACCGTCTGGACGGTGCTCGCTTACCGAAAAATGAAGCTGTCCGCGACAAAAAAGGAACTCAAATGGCTCGCTGCCGGCTGGCTTGCCGCGCTTGTCGCGCTGCCGCTTCTGATGAGCTACGGCGTTATGCCGCTGCTGCTCGACGATCTCGGCAATTACAGCAACATTTCGCCGTACTTCCTTCTGAATGTCGTCTACAGCTACGCGCGCCTTGCGCTCGTCAATGTTCTTCTGGTGCGTTCACTCGCCGTATGGCGCTTGAGACGGGAAGAGAAGAAAGCAAAGAACTGAATCGAAATGAGAAAAAGCGGACCGCACTGCGGCCCGCTTTTTTGATGCAAATATGACTTACTTCTTGCTCTTCTCCAGCGCGGCGAGCTTGAGGCAGCAGCAGAAGACGGCCATCGCCTGCTCAAGCTCCTCGACCGGCGGCAGCGACGGGGCGACGCGGATGTTGCTGTCAAGAGGGTCGTGTCCATACGGATAGGTCGCGCCCGCGCTCGTCATCACGACGCCCGCATCCTTGGCGAGCGCCAGCGTGCGCTTGGCAAAGCCGGGAGCCGTGTTCACGGAGACAAAGTAGCCGCCCTTGGGCGTGTGCCAGCTCGCAATGCCGAGCGGTGCGATCTCGCGCTCGAGCGTTTCGACGACCATGTCGAACTTCGGCTTTAAGATCTTGGCGTGCTCCTTCATTAGCGCGAGCGTGTGCTCCTTGTTTTGCAGGAACTTCACGTGGCGCAGCTGGTTCATCTTGTCGAAGCTGATGGCCTGAATGCCGATGAGCTTGGTCATGTACTCCATGTTGGCCTCGCTGCACGCAAAGCAGGCGACGCCCGCGCCCGGGAGCGTGATCTTGCTCGTGGAGGCGAACTCAAAGACCATGTCGGCGTTGCCGTACTTCTCGCACTCGCTCAGAATATCCTTGAACGGGACGAACTCGCCGTCGAACTCGTGGATGCAGTAGGCGTTGTCCCACATCAGCAGGAAGTCCGGCGCGGCAGGCTTCATCTTTGCGATGCGCTCGATGGTCTCGTCGGAGTAGATGATGCCGTCGGGGTTCGAGTACTTCGGCACGTTCCACATGCCCTTGACGCTCGGGTCCTTGATGAGGTTTTCGACAATGTCCATGTCGGGGCCGTTTTCGGTCATCGGGATGGTGATGAGCTCAAAGCCGAAGCTCTCGGTCACCTTGAAGTGGCGGTCATAGCCCGGCGCGGGGCAGAGCCATTTGACGCTCTCTTCCTTGCACCACGGCTTTTCGCTGTGCAGCAGGCCGTGGGTGTAGGCCTTGGAGACCGTGTCGTACATGAGCTGGAGGCTCGAATTGCCGCCGGCGAAGACCTGAGAGGTCCTGCAGCCGAGGATATCGGCGAACAGCTTACGCGCGCTCTCAAGACCCTTGAGCTCGCCGTAGTTGCGGGCGTCCACGCCGCTGTCCACGCACTCCTCGGCGCTGGTCAGCGCGGTCAGGATGCCGCTGACAAGGTCAAGCTGCTGCTTGCTCGGCTTGCCGCGCGCCATGTTGAGCTTGAGGCCCTTGGCCTTCCAGCCCTCATATTCAGCGGACACCTTGTCGTATTCCTGCTGCCACTCGGCAGCGGAAAGAGCCATATAATCCATGATGATTCTCCTTTACAGGTAATTTATCCGATTAAAGTAACTGCATTATAGCACAGGGAAAAATCAGGCGCAAGTGTCCACATATAACAATCATTTGTTTTGCCTGCGGCAACAAGTTGACTCATTGAACAGATTGTACCGCCCCTCGCCGTAATAGAGAGGGGCGCTGCTTTTTGGTGAAAGCGGGAAAGAAAACGCGTCAGCACTAAACATAGTGCTGACAGTGCGTCCAAATCAGGCAAAAAGTAAGGCCGCGGAAAGCACATCGCTTCCCACGGCCTTGATCGTTTTTATAGAATTGGTCTTGTCACAGCTCGGTAAAGGTGCGAATTTCGTCGAGCTGGGCGTAACGCCGCGCGTGTGTTGTGCTCACCGTTCCGGCGCAGACGGGGCAGCCGCACTGCTGCGCGCCGGTGCGCGGATAGATGACGGATTTCCACACGTGTCCCATGGAGCACTGCCACCAGACCTTTTTGTTGCTGCCGGGCGTGACCATCTCCGGTGTCAGCGCGCCGTTGAGCGACGGGTCCCACTGCGCGGCAACGCCGGGACAGAGCGTTTCCAAATCGTTGAAGCCGGGCAGGACCTTTCGCCCTGCGCAGTACGGACAGCCGCTCCCCTCGGAGCGCACATGCACCGTCATCTGCCACGAATGGCCGTTTTCACACGTCCACCAGACTTTTTTCTTGCTGCCGTAGGAAACGGTGTCCGGCGTGAGTGGAAAATTGCGCGATTCGTCCCATTCTTTCAGTAAGTTTGTCCTTTCATGCAGCATGTAGAACTCATAAAATGTTTGTCGCATGTTCATCCCCCTCTTTTCGGCAAAAAAGGTTTCCCGCCTGTACCTTGCTTTCGGAGAGGGCCGGGCGGTGCAGGAAGGGCACTGCCCTTTCGAATGATTTGCAACCGGCTGTCATAACCGCACACGGCGGCCTTAGACCCCTCTGGCTTTGCGTCCCTGCTTTTCAGCAGGTTTGCCAAACATTGCTTGATTTGCTTGTCAGATCAGTACAGGCGCTTTCGCGCCGGAAACGGGGAAGAAAAAACTTCCGTTTTGACAGAATCAATGAAAAAAGATTCGCCGATACTGCTAAATCTGTATTCTATCACGAACTTTCCGTAAAAACAAGGCAGGTGACAAGACAGAATTCGGAAAAGTGATATAAAATTTGGAAAAATCTGAAAGAAATTAACGAAATATTAGCGTTTTCATGCTGATTCTCTATGTTTTTGACGCGATCAGGAGGATAGAAACCGCGCGCGGCGACGCGACCGAAACCGCGTTTTCTTGACATCTTCCGCCGTTTCGGTATGATAGAGCCATCCCGTTTTTTGGAGGCGACTATGCATTCAGTGACAACTAAGAAGGCCGCGCTCGCGGCGCTTCTCGTTCTGGCGGCGCTCCTTTCCATCTTCGCGGTAGGGAAGAGAGCGTCCGACCCCGCGTGCCATCAAGCGTCCATCGACGCGCTCGCGGAAAAGCAGGAGACGGTGCTTGAGCTGACGGCGGCGTCGACCGCCGCGAGCGCAGCCATCACGCTCCTGCCGGGCGACGCCGCGACGCCCATCGCCGAAAAGCTCGCCGACCTGAGCGGCTATTTCCTCATCGTGCTCTGCGCCATCTTTTTGGAAAAGTATCTGCTGACGATCACATCCTACGTGTCGTTCACGATCCTGATCCCCGCAGCCTGCGCGCTTGGCATCGCTGCACTCTTTTCCGAAAAGCTGCGCGCCGCGCTGGGGAAGCTCGCGTGGCATTTGCTGCTCTTCGCGCTCGCCATCGCGTTTGCCATTCCGGCGGGCGTCAAGGTTTCGAGCATGATCGAGGACACATACCGCGCCTCGATCGAAGAGACCATTGCAAACGCCGAGCAGACGACCGAGGATATCCAGTCCGCCACCTCGGGCGAGACGGACGAGGGGGAAAAAAGCGGCCTTTCCGGCCTCTTTTCCAAGGTGACTGAGGGCATCACCGGAGCGGCGACCGCCGCGGTCGGGCAGCTCAAAACGGTCCTGAACCGCTTTATCGAGGCCCTCGCCGTCATGCTCGTCACGTCGTGCCTGATCCCGATTTTAGTGCTGCTGTTTTTTGCCTGGCTCGTCAAGCTGATGCTCGGCATCGAACTGCCGCCGCTGCGTGTAAAGCTTGGTGACGGCAAGGTGCACAGCACGAGCGGCGCGCCGCGGATATGACCACATGGCCATCGTAAAAAATATACGAGAACTTAAAAGTGCGGCGAGCGCAGCGATGCCGCTTTGGGGGGGCAGCAAGGTTGGCAAAATCTAGCGACGGCAGGGGATTCTACCAAGACTGCATTCAGATCAGGGAGCGACAGCGAAGATAGAAAAAGTCAAATCGTTTAGAACCATCACCCGGCAGGTACCCGATTCCGCAGGCTGAGCAGCTCTTCAAGCCTCAAAACCGCAATGCCGGGGGGCGAGGGGGTTCCCCCTCATCCTTCCCTTGGGATTCAAAAGGGGACATTCTCTTCGAGAAGAGAATGTCCCCTTTATTTGCTCTCCCCTGCGGGTTAGCAGGAGAAAACTCAGCAGCGCTGCGCGCGCTGCTGATTCACCTTACCTCCGCAAATCGCGTCGTCAGAACGACACGACTTCCTGCGCGGGCTTCGACGTGGTGGTGATGCGCTCGACATACAGCACGGGGCCCTCGCCCTCGTAGGCGTCGAGGTGCTCCTTTTTGACCGTGGCAGTGATATCGACCCAGTCGCGATTCTTGTAGGCCTTCAGGCTGTCGCCCTTGGCGACGATGCCGACGAACTGGATGTCGTTTTCGCAGCAGGTCATCACGAAGCGGCCGGGGCAGTGGATGCCCGGGAACTTCTTCGAGTGGCACATGATGAGCTTCATGTGGACCTTTTTGCCATCCCAGCGGTCGGGATGGTCCATCGCGTCGACGTACCACACGCCGTAGTCGTCGTCGGGAATGTCGATGAGGTCGGGCGTCATGTCGAACGGGCACTCGTCGCCGGTCAGGTAGTCCTCGCTGTTGCCGTCGTTGTCCTCAAGGTAGATGTCCGCGCGGCGGTTGACCATGCGCAGATTGCGCGCGCGCAGGCTCTCTTTGAGCTTGTCGTCGCAGCGGTTGAAGACGATCATGTCCGCGTTCGTGATCTTTTCCATCATGAGCTGACCCATGTTCTTGACGAACAGCTCGAACGTCGGCGCCTGCACGAAGGTCATGATCTGGTAGAGCACCCAGTTGGCGGGCAGCACCTCGCGGTAGAGCTTTTCCATCTGCCACATGCCGTTGTACTCAATGAGCACCTGCTTGGGGCGGTGCTTCTTTTCAAGCTCCTTGCAGAAAGCGAGCGTCAGCTCCTCTTCGTCGTCTACCGTGACAACGGTGACGTTGTCGAGCGCCTTCTTCTCGTATTCTTCGTCGCCCTCTTCGCAGCAGATCAGAAGCGTCCTGTCCTCGCGGGCGAAGCCGTCTTCTAAAATGCCGTTGATAAAGCTCGTTTTGCCGGAATCGAGGAATCCGGCGACCAGATAAACAGGAATATCCATGAATTACACTCCAAACAGTTCTGCAAGGTCGTCTTCCTTGAGCTCCGCGCCGATAACGCACAGACGGCCCGTATAGTCGGGATGGCCCGCGCGGACCTCATGCTCTTCGGGCACGTAGTCGAATTCGAGCCAGCCGTCCTCACCGTTCACGATGCCCTTGGCACGCAGAATGTGGCCGTAGTCGCCGCTGTCCAGCTTGTGGAGCATGTCCTCAAGAGCTTCCTTGCTGAACTTCTTCGGCGTCTCCTTGCCCCAGGAGGAGAAGACATCGTCGGCGTGGTGATGATGGTGATGGTGGCACTCGCACTCGGGATCGTCGCACTCTTCACCGTCGTGGTGATGGTGGTGATGCTCGTGCTCGTCGTGCTCGTCATGGTCATGGTCGTGATGATGCCCATGCTCGTGGTCATGCTCATCCTCATCGTGGTCATGATGGTGCTCGTGTTCATAGTCGTGCTCGTCATGTTCATCGTGATCGTGATGATGGTGATGCTCATGCTCGTGCTCGGCCTCTTCGATCTCGTGCTCGCGGCGCATCTTTTCAAGAAGCTCGTCGCTCAGCGACACCTTTTCGATGGCGGAGAGGATGGTCTTGCCGTCCAGCTCGTCCCACGGAGTCGTCAGAATAGCGGCGTCGGGGTTCTTCTCGCGCAGCATCGCGGCGGCAGCCTCAAGCTTTTCCTGCGAGAGCTTCTGCGTGCGGGAAAGAATGATCGTGCCGGCGGCCTCGATCTGGTTGTTGTAGAACTCACCGAAGTTCTTCATATAGACCTTGACCTTGCTGGCGTCGGCCACGGTGACATAGCTGTTGAGCTTGAGCTCGCCCGGGCACTCGTCGACCGTGCGCTCGACGGCGACAATGACGTCAGAGAGCTTGCCGACGCCGCTCGGCTCAATGAGGATGCGGTCGGGGTGGAACTGCGCCACGACCTCTTTGAGCGCCTTGTTGAAGTCACCGACGAGGGAGCAGCAGATGCAGCCCGCGGACATCTCGGAGATCTCGATGCCGGACTCCTTCAGAAAGCCGCCGTCGATGTTGATCTCGCCGAATTCGTTCTCGATCAGCACGAGTTTTTCGCCGCTGTAGGCTTCCGCGATCAGCTTTTTGATGAGCGTGGTCTTGCCGGCGCCCAGAAAGCCGGAGAAAATGTCAATTTTCGTCATAAGAAATACGCTTCCTTCTTCTTTATTGATTTCCAAACCTATATTATAAGCAGAATTTGTGAACGATTCAAGTCTTTTTCCACGCAAAATGCGCCTTTTTCCCGCTCACAGGCCCATACCGGGCAGCGGCACACGATGATCTAAGATCACGTGTCCGAAGCAGATAAAGCGCTTTCCGCTCTCAGGGCCGCAGACGACGTCCGCGCCGCGGTCCCGCCCCAGAGAAAAGAGGTACGAAACGCCGAGCGGGTCGCGGTAATACTGCTTGCAGAGCATGTCGCCCCCGACGCAGAAGATGCCCACGTCGCCCGCATGCAGCGGGTCGTGATTGAGGTAGGCGACGCTGCCGCCGTGCAGCACGGGTTCTAAACTGTCGTCGCGGATGCGCACGGCGAATTCCGCTCCCGGCGGCACATCGCCGTGGTCGACGATGTAGTCAAAATCCTCGCCTGGCACGGGGGCGGCGTAGCCCGCTGCCTCGATCGAGCGGTAGAGCGGGATGCGGCGCGGCGCGCTCGCTTCCTCCCGCCCTGTATGCATCGTGCACAGGGCGCTGACGAGGCTGCCTACCGTCTCGCGCTCGAGCGGCGAGAGTGAGCGGTACTTTTCGATCAAATCCTGCTCTGCGCGCGAGCAGACGAAGCTGCCTGAGCGGAACGAATCGCGGTAAAGGTAGTTCGGGTCGATCTCAAGCGCATCGAACAGCCGGAGCAGCACCTCCTCCTTCGGCGAGCTGACGCCGTTTTCATAGTTGCTGATGGCAGAGGGCGAAACGCCAAGCTCCTCCGCCAGCGCCGCGCGCGAGAGATGAAGCTCCTCACGCCGCAGACGCATTTGTTTGCCAAAACTCATCAAGATTCCCCCAGAAAACGCAGGCTGCGACAAGATTTGACTGTATTCTATCGCAGAAGCTTGTAACTGTCAATCAATTATAACAAGAATCTTGTAAATTTATTCTTGACATAGCAAGATTCTTGTGATATCTTGATTTTGCTGACAAGTTCTTTGTACTTGCCAGCATGCCGCGGCAATCGTTCTCCTCAGTTTGCCCGCGGCGCACGCCGCCGATACCGGTACGGCGGCTGATCCCCGCAGCAGAAAAAGAAAACGCGCCGCCCCGAAAGAGGACGGACGCGAAAAAAATAGAGAGAAAGAAAATATCGAGTCAGCCCGCGGGGTGCTCGATATTTTTTGTTTCATGCAACAAAAAAACGAGCTGACTTTCATCAACTCGTTCTTGGTGGGGGAAGGTGGATTCGAACCACCGAAGTCAGTGACAACAGATTTACAGTCTGCCCCCTTTGGCCACTCGGGAATTCTCCCATATGTAAAGCCTACTGCCTAAACAGTAGGCTTCTTTTGGAGCTGGTGGACGGACTTGAACCCCCGACCTGCTGATTACAAATCAGCTGCTCTACCAACTGAGCTACACCAGCGTTTCTCGCTGTTTCACAAGAGATTTTGTTTTGTTTTTGTATCTCTCGTTGACTGCTCATATATAATACCATACGAGGTTCCAAATGTCAACACTTTTTTCAAACTTTTTTTAAAAATTTCAAAAAAGTTCTTCAGCCCCACAAAAGTGGCTTAAATCCCTTCGTTTTATTTTTTGGCCCACCCGAAGTACTCTTTCTTATTCTTTTACTCTCTGCCTCGTATATAACGGCTTGTTCTCAATTATAATATCATCAACGCTCCTCCCTAAAAACAGTCCACCGGACTGTTTTCTTAACGGTCGGCTTCAAATCCCTTTGTTTTCTTTGTATATAAAAATAAAAAACACCGCAAAGGATGTTTTTTATTTTTTGGCCCACCCGAAGGGATTTGAACCCCCATTCTCCAGAATCGGAATCTGTTGCGTTATCCAATTGCGCCACGGATGGATATTCAGCCGTATTTTCATACGGCTTTTTATATTTAATTAATCTGAAAGTTCTTCCCAAATTGCATACTGTTCTTCCTGTTCATTCTGCAATTCTTCGAGTTTATTTGTAAGTTCAATAAGTTTTTCGTAATCAGCCGCTACTTCCTCGCCTGACAGCAATTCCTGTGTCTGCGCTATTTCTTCATCAAGTCTTTCAATTGCCTCTTCCGCTTTTTTAAGTCTTGTCTGTTTTTTGCGTTCTTCACTCTGTCTTTGCTTTTGCAGAAAGTAATCATTCTGCGGTTTTTCTTTTTTGACCGCCGTTGTCTTAACTTCGGTCTGCTCGGTTCTTATATGCTCAACATAATAATCGTAATTGCCGAGATATTCGGTTATACCGTTCTTATCAAGCACAAGCACTCTATCTGCCAACTTATTGATAAAATAACGGTCATGGCTGATTATGAGCAAAGTACCGCTATAGTCGGCAAGTGTTTTTTCGAGTTCTTCTCTTGACGCCGAATCAAGGTGGTTTGTAGGCCTGTCTCTTATACACATCTCCGAGCCCACGAGACA
>OJPW01001189.1_pt1 | contig 15704 bp, 13 predicted proteins | sample 1598571 | NCBI WGS metagenome assembly OJPW01 (sample SAMN03922493, study PRJEB24848) | human gut metagenome | isolation source: stool sample | host: Homo sapiens | place: Germany | collected 2011-05
TGATTGCATAGAGGGAAATGATATTCCACAGAAAATGTATATGTCGTTTGGATTTGCCTATGTAGATACTGTCGAAATCACATATGTGGACATCGGAATACCGAGGAAATTCCTTTTATATGAGTTTGCACTCTGACAACATCTTACTCATTAAGGTAACAACGAAGAAAAGCACCGGTTTCCGGTGCTTTTCTTTTGCCCAAAAGGAGAAAACACATGGAAATCAAAATCAACAAAGAAATACGCAGCTACAAGGAGACTGTCTACTTCGGCCTGACAGCGCGGCAGCTTATTTGTTCGCTGCTGGCGGTGGGTACGGCGGTGGGGCTGTACTTCGCCCTGCGGGGCGTATTAGACCGCGAGACGCTGGGCTGGCTGTGCATCGTGGGTGCTGCACCTATGGCGGCGGCTGGCTTCTTCCACTACAACGGCCTGACGCTGGAGCAATTCCTGTGGGCATGGTGCAAGACCAATTTCCTGCTGGCCGGCCGGCGGCTGTGGCACAGCGAGAATTACCTATATGACCTTTGGGAGGAGGACAAGAAGTGAGAAAACTATTCAAGGACCGCAGCACAGAACGGGACGCTTTCCGCATCCCACGCAGCGTGCAGCAGTCCATTCCCATCAAGCGCATTTATAAAGACGGCGTTTTTCAAGTAAGCGGCAGGTTTTCCAAGACCTGGCGCTTTTTTGACATCAATTACGCCGTGGCCTCGCCGGAAAAGCAAATGGAGCTGTTTTTGAGCTACTGCGGCGTTCTCAACAGCCTGCCCATCGACGCGGGCATCAAGCTGACACTGGTGAACCGCCAGCTCAACCGGCAGGAGTTCAGTAGGAATCTCCTGATGGCCTATCGGCAGGATGGCCGCGACTATATGCGCCGCGAATATAACGGCATTCTGCTGGACAAGGCCACCGGCAGCAACAATCTGGCGCAGGAGAAGTACATCACCGTTTCCGTGGCCAAGCGCAGCATCGAGGAGGCCCGCACCTTCTTCGCCCGCGTCGGCACCGATTTGACCGCTGGCTTGAGCCGCATGGATTCCGGCATACGGGAGATCACCCTGAACGAGCGTCTGCGGCTGTTCCATGACTTCTTCCGTGTGGGGCAGGAATCGGCTTTTGCTTTCGGCCTGCAAACCGCCCAGCGGCGCGGTCACGACTTCCGCGACGCCATCGCACCGGAGACGCTGCAATTCTTCCACGACCACTACGCCGTGGACGAGCGCGTAGGCCGCACCCTGTTCCTGCGTGAGTATGCCAGCTTCATCAAGGACACTATGATCACTGAGCTGATGGACTACCCCCGAAATATGATGCTGTCCATCGACATCGTGCCGGTGGCCACCGACGAGGCCGTATCGGAGATGCACCGGCGCATTATGGCGGTGGAGAGCGACATTACCCGCTGGCAGCAGCGGCAGAACCACCACAACAATTTCTCTGCCAACATCCCCTACGATCTGGAGCAGATGCGGAAGGAGACGCGGGAGTTCTTAGACGACCTCACCGCCCGCGACCAGCGGATGATGTACGCGCTGGTGACGCTGACTCACCTTGCCGACAACGAGGAGCAGTTGGAGCAGGACACGGAGGCGCTGTCCGCCATTGGCCGTTCCCACGGCTGCCAGTTTGCCACTATGAAGCACCAGCAGGAGGACGCGCTGAACACGGTGCTGCCCTACGGCCTGCGGCGTATCGACGCCATGCGAACGCTGACCACGGAGAGCACCGCCGTGCTGCTGCCCTTTAAGACGCAGGAGATTATGGACACCGGTGGCCTGTACTACGGTGTCAACGCCGTGTCCCGCAACCTCATCATCTGCAACCGCGACGCGATGCTCAACGGACACGGCCTTTATATGGGTGTGTCCGGCAGCGGCAAGTCCATGATGGCCAAGCAGGAGATCGGCTTCGTGGGCCTGAATACCGACCACGACATTATTGTGGTAGACCCAGAGCGCGAGTATGGTCCGCTGATCCGCGCTTTGGGCGGCGAGGTCATTACCATCTCCGCCTCCAACGGCAGCTATGTCAACGCACTGGATATCTCCAAGGAGTACGGCGACGGGCGCAATCCCCTTGTCCTCAAGAGTGAGTTCATCATGTCCCTGTGTGAACAGCTCATGGGCGCGGGCGAGATAGGCGCAAAAGAGAAATCCATCATCGACCGCTGCACTGCCAATATCTACCGCAAATATATTCGGAAGTACGAGGGCGACCCGCCCACGCTGAAAGACCTCTATGACGACCTCATGCGGCAGAAGGAGCCTGTCGCCCACGAGATCGCGCTGGCGCTGGAGCTGTTCACCACCGGCAGTCTCAACGTGTTCGCCCACCAGACCAACATCGACACCCGCAACCGCATCACCTGCTACGACATTCAGGACTTGGGAGAAAATCTGAAGCCCATCGGCCTGCTGGTGATGCTGGACAGCATCCTGAACCGCGTCATCCGCAACCGGCAGCAGGGCCGGTATACCCACGTCTATATTGACGAGATCTATCTGTTCTTCGCCAGTCCCAGCGTGGGCGGCAAGAGTGCCATCAACAACTATTCCAGTGAATTTCTTTACAAATGCTGGAAGCGCTTCCGCAAATACTATGCAACTCTCACCGGCATCACGCAGAATGTGGAGGAGTGCCTGCTGTCCGATACGGCGCGGCTGATGTTCGCCAACAGCGAGTTTCTGGTGCTGCTGAACCAGGCCCCTACCGACCGTGCGGAGCTGGCCAAGCTGTTGGGAGCCAGCGACGCGCAGATGGATTACGTCAGTGACGCACCGGCAGGACACGGACTTATCAAGGTGGGCTCCTGCCTTGTGCCGTTCATCAATGAGCTGCCACGCGACACGGAGCTGTACCGCCTGATGACCACCAAGCCGGGGGAGCAAAATGCGTGACGTCAAGACCCGCGCTGCCATGGAGCAGCCAAAAACACGTCAGAAGAACGCCATGCCCCGCACGGCGGTGCGTATCTTGCAGCGGCACTATGTCCAGCAGAAACAGGAACGGCAGACGCAGTACCAGCGGCAGCCGGTGGAGTACGCCACGGAGCAGGTGCAGCAGAGCGCGACGGACGCCGCCCGTCTGACCTTCCGCGCCACGAGGCAGCTTCAGCGGAAGTATGTCCTGCACAAATACCGCGCCCAGAAGGTGCGGCAGCGGCAGGAGACAACGGCAGCGCAGGTGCGGCAGCGGGATATGTGGCGGTCAACGGAGCAGACCGCCGCAGCGCAGAGTACCGTGACAGCGGAGACACCACGCACTGCTGTGGTGTCGCGGCAGTCGGCTCAAAAACTGCCTGCGCCCACCATGACCACCGCCCAACAGCGGGCGAAACAGCACACCCAGCGCGCCGCCCAACGGCAGATGCTCCAGCAGACGAAAGCCGCCGCCCGCAAAGCGGGACAGCGGCTGGAGCAGGTAGCGCAGGCGGTGGGCAAAACCGTCCGCGCGGGGTTCAAGGCGATAGCCACAGCGGGCGGCGGTGTGGTGCTGTTCCTGCTGCTGGCCTTGCCGGTGGTGGCGGTGGCAGCGGCGCTGTCACCGGCAGGTATCCTTGCGGACAGCCACACCATGGAGCCCACCGGCGAGGTTATGGAGGTGTGGGAGCGCCTGCCGGACGAGCTCTCCATGGAGCGGCGCATGGTGGTGACTTACGCGCTGGCGCTGGTGGACAAGGTGGATTACTTTTGGGGCGGCAAATCGCTGGTGCTGGGTTGGGATGACCGTTGGGGCGAGCTGACGGAGGTCACAGCCGAGGGCAGCGACACCACCGGCACGGAGCAGCCCTACGGCCTTGATTGTTCCGGCTTCGTGGATTGGGCGTTCTACAACGCCAGCGGCGGCGAGTATGTGATCGGACAGGGCGGCGGAGCCATGGAGCAGCACGCAAACTGCGTGGACATTGAGTGGGACGAGGTACAGCCGGGGGACTTGCTGTTTTATCCGGAGGATGAACACGTCGGCATCGCCGCAGGCCGCGACTTGTTGGGCCGCCTGCTGGTGGTGCACTGTGCCTCCGGCACGAACGGCGTGGCGATCTCCCACCGAACCGGCTTTGAGACAGCCGCAAGGCCGGTGTGGTATAGGGATGAATAGAGGGCAGAGATAATTTTCCCTCTGCCCTCTATTTTGCGTTTATAGAAGTCCACCGACACACACAGCATATAAGACGGTCTCAAAAAGTTTACCGTCTTTCATGATTTTACTACATCTCTTATTCTGCGGAATACTTTGGTATTCAATTACAAGTTGTCAGGTACACATTCTGGGAATGTACGATAAAACCATATGAAAGCTCTGAACAAGTCATTTTTAAGCCTTTTTTTGATTCTCCAAATATACATCAGTTACAGTAGTATTCACAATTGCAGATCCGCTATTCCTCAACAGCGATTTGCCTGATCGCGTCATAGGATTCCATCAACTCCATGGTCTCCTCCAGACTAAGAGGCTCTGTCAGCTGTACATACAGTTTTAGAAAAACAGACTCTTCTTTTCGTAGCAGCTTTTGCGTGTTAATTATTCCATGATGACTTGTGACCATTGTCTGCACCGCTTCCTGTGCAGCGCGGTCACGACACAGTTCGATCGTCACATCCTGAGCCACCTGATTATCTCCCGCTACGGGATGGGCATGGAACACCGCTTGAATCATGATCACGACAACCGCCGAAAAACAACCGATCCAGTAGAGTCCGGCTCCGATCGCCATTCCGATTGCAGAGGTACACCAAATGCCTGCAGCTGTTGTCAGACCTTTTACGGTCAATCCGCCATGATGGACGATAATACCCGCACCCAAAAAAGAAATACCACTGACCACCTGCGAGGCAATTCGTGATGCATCAGCACCCCGCAAGCCATCTATTGTACCGCAGTCCATAAAAGCATATTTCGACAGGATCATAAACAACGCCGAGGCCAGCGCAACAATGCAATGGGTGCGTATACCAGCCTCTTTGCGCCGATAGCTGCGTTCCATGCCGATGCAAAAGCCAAGGCCTCCGGCAACAACAACGCGGAGCATCCATTCCAGTTCGCTACTCAGCATCGGCCAGTCTGTTGCAGCATTATTCAAATCCGACAACATAACAAGCTCCTTATCTCGAGGTAATACCGTCGATCAGGCTCCCGCCATTCAGACCAGCAGTTCACGCAGACACTTTCCTTCCGCATCCGGCATCGTCTCTCCCCATATGGCCGCCAATGTCGGTGCTTCATCCACGACCGAGCCGGCAGGCAGCAACACATCCTTTTGGAAATCAGGGCCGTTACAGAGAAACACCGGCTGCGGACCCTTCTCCGGCATATAGCCATGCGTCGCCACGCCAAGGCGGTAATCCGTCAGTGTGATTGGAAGTTCAAGCGGTTCCGTATAGGCATCACCAAAAGCAGTACGGCCATCCGACTCAACAATAAACGAAAAGTTCCCGTAAAGGCCATAACGTTCCTTAACCTCATCCACTGTAAAAATCTTGCCGAATCCGCCTTCCCCGCTATCACGAAGTTCGCACAGATAGTCAAATACCCGCTGATAGAGCGCTGCATTTTCGGGCTCTTTCAAAAAGATCGTCGCTGACATACCGTTTGCCTGAGAGAACGCCTGCCAATCCTGCAGTTTTTCATTCTCGTCTACTGACATAAAGCCGCCGCGCCGCAAAAGCGTATTAATCTTCAAGCGGCGCTGAAAATCCATCTGCCCATGGTCGGAAAGAATCACAAAGTTTGTATCCTCCGCAACACCGGCGTCATCCATAGCCTGCATGATCTCCCCCAGCCATTCGTCAATCATGTCCAGTCCCTGCCGGACATAATCGTTGAACACACCATAACGATGCCTCAAAGAGTCAATCATGCAGTTATGGGCCAGCAGTAAATCAGGGCGATGGCTTCGGATCAGCCGGCAAACGCAGCCATTGATAAAGTCATCAAATGTATGCGACTTGCGCAGCATCCCCTTCCGGTCATGATACTCCGAAGGCCAACGGTTCATATTATCCCGCACAACGGCCAGTGTTTCCGCATTTGCTCCCAATTTTCCAAAGCCTTCTTCCGGCGTCTCCCCCGGAATAGGGAAAAAGTACTCGTCAATCAGCCAATCAATGTTTTCGTTGTTGCCGGTAACCGGCCAGAAAACAGAAGCAGTCGAACAACCGGCACGCTTTGCCGCAGCAAAGATGTCCTCCGTCTGCACAAGGCCCTTCCCCACATACTGCCATGTTCCGGACCAATCGTCGTTGACGGTATAGTTTGTAAAGACACCATGCTTTCCCGGCCGGCAGCCTGTCATAATAGACACATGAGCCGGATAAGTGATGCTGGGGTAGACTGTACAAACCCGCTCGATTCCGGAACAATGCATCATCAATTTGGAAAAATTCGGTTTTGTACGCAGATATGCAATATCCTCATAGACCAGAGCGTCCACAGAAAAAACGATCGTTTTGCGTTTCATCAGTCTGTTTCCTTCCCTCAGCGGATGATATCTGTTTCTTCCATCAAGGTCAGCATCGTTCCCACACCCTGTGCGCGTGCCTTATCCAGTATCATCTGTCCTACCGCAACATCGCTCAACGCGATGCCATGACTGGAAGTAATGACAAATTCCTCCTCATTGGCGCGGCCAATAGCCTTTCCGTTGATAATGTCGCCAAGAATCAGGCGATCCTCCTCCGCAGGCAGACCGTCTGTGTATTTACCGTCAGCCAGATAGGTTGCCACCAGATTCCTGTCATCGCACACAAAGCGATCTGCAAAGCGGGTATAGGTCTTCCCCTCCCACGCTGTGCTCTCCAGTGGGATACCCAGCATACCCTTATGCAGCATCTCAGAATAGATAATGGGCTTATCGCTGCGCTGCGTTGCCGTCAGAAGGATCTGAGAATCGTCAATCGCTGCCTGCCGTTCTTCATCTGTGTAGATGGGTATAAACTCCACATCCGGCATCAGGGGCTGCATTTTCTGCAAATAGGCATCGATGGCCGCCGGGTAGAGATCCCCTATGTAGATCTTTTTCAGTTCTGGAATCACCATTTTCAAAAGGCGGGCATTCCATCTCCCCTGCTCACCCGCACCGATGATGGTCATAGCGTGCGTATCTTTCACCTTGCAGTATTTTGCCGTTACAGCGGCGACAGCCGCTGTGCGGATTGCTGTGATCCAGCGCGCGTCCATGATGGCCGTCACGGCACCGGTCTCACAATCATTCATGGTCATAATTCCCCACGTCACAGGCAGACCCTTACCGCGGTTTTCCGGATAACCCGCCACCCATTTCAGGCCGGAGGCCTCGTTCTCACCGCCGATATAAGCCGGCATGGCATTGATATAGGTCTGCGGACGAGTATTAACATGGATCTTCACCGGCAGCTGGCAGGTTCCGCGGCTAAATTCGCTCATAACCTTTTCAACTGCCTCGATCACGTCCTCATAAGGAATATTCAGGGAGAGAATATCCTCCTGAGAAAGGTATCTGAATGTATGCTTGCTCATCGTTCTCGATCTCCTTTGCTTGCATCAATTTTTCTTTATTTCTTTCCACACGGATCCCACTGCTTGCATCGCTCCACAGCGTACCGCCATGCATGGATACGTTCCAGCCGTTCCGCTTCTCCCATTCTTGGCTCATATTGCCGCACCGGTGGATTGAGCTGAGCTATGCTCTCCATGCCCGGCCCCCTACCTATTGCCGCAGCCGCCAGAACAGCAGTACCGTAAGCTGGCTCCGTTTGAGCAGGCAGACGGACAGGAATGCCCAGTAGATCCGCCTGTAACTGCATTAGAAAACTGTTGGCGGTCATACCACCCACCGCATCCAGCGCCATCAACCGTGTGCCGCTGGTGTCACTCATAATCCGGCAGCAGCAGGCAACCTGCAATGCGGTGCTTTCCAACACAGCACGTGCCAGATGTGCACGCGTGGTTCCGCCTGTCATACCGAGAAAGGCTCCGCGAGCGCTCTGATCCCAGTCGGGCGTTGCCAGACCGTTGATTGCCGGAACAAAATATACACCGCCAGTGTCTTTGACCGAACGCGCCAGTGTCTCCGACTCTTCCGCGCTTTGGATCAGCTTCAAACCGTCCCGCAGCCATTTGACCGCTGCTCCGGCCGTATAGCAGATGCCGTTCAATTGATAAAGCTTCATCCGTGCCGTGGTCAGACAACACGATGCCGTCAACCCGCTGCGCGGCGGCACATAGCTGCTGCCGGTAATCAGGTGCATAAAGCTCCCCGTACCATAAGTACAGATAAAGCCACCCGGTCTCGCAGCGCCAGCGCTGACGATACCGGCGCTGCCATCGGTCAGCGTAGCGCTGATAGGAACACGCGCGCCAAAGAACATATCCGGCGCTGTCTCGCCCAGCGGGCCGTCGCTGCATACAAGATCCGGCAGCATGCATCGCGGCAGTCTCAGCTCCGATAGGATCCAATCATCCCATTCACCGCTGCGCACATCGCACAGCATCGTACACCCCGCGCTGCTGTGATCCATAACGAAAGCAGTTCCACCCGTCAGTTTCCAAATAAGCCATGTATTCAGCGTACCACCGAGCAAACGGCCCTGCTCTGCCCGCTGCTGTCCGTTCTCCGTATGATCCAATATCCACCGCAGCTTCCAGCCGCTGTAATAAGAATCCGGACGCAGACCCGTTATTGCTTTCATTCGTGCAGCCGTTCCTGGGGCAACGCCTTCCGTCGTTTCCGCCATGCGTCTGTCCTGCCAGACAATTGCCGGATACACCGGGTGCCCGGTCTCCTTATCCCAGATAAGGCAGGTCTCACCCTGATGGTCAATACCGATAGCACCCAGCTCAGCCGCCCGCAGCTTCAGCCGTTTCAGCAGCGTATCCGCGACAGACAGGCATAATGTCAGCAGTTCCTGCGGGTCCTGTTCCACCCAGCCGGGCCGTGGGAAGTATTGCCGGTTTTCCCGGCTTTCCATTCCACACACCCGGCCTGTCTCGTCAACTACGATCCCTTTGATCGCCGTCGTACCTACATCTATCCCCAAGTAATACATTTTCCCGTTATCCTCTAGTGCTTGATATGTCAGCTGAGTTTTGTACCAAACGCCTCGTCGTATTTGTCGTAGGTATTCACCTCACGGATACGGCTACATTCAGCTGCCACGTCTGTACCATCCATTGTAACTTTTACATAGCCGTCATACACATCCATGAAGACAGCCGTTCCTTCTTTGGCGTAGCTTGCATAGACTGCCGGTTCCATAATGATCGCACCGGTAGCTACACCGATTTCAGCACGAACGGCCTTGATCAGATCACTGCTGCTGGATGTCTGGCGGCCATGATGCGGGATCTTCAGCACATCCACATCCAGCTTACCAACATCATCGCCCAGCGTTTGAATCAACTGCAATTCGGCGCTTCTATACAAATCTCCGGTAAAAAGCGCCGAAGTCTCACCATAGTCAAAACACAGCACCAGAGAGCCGTTATTGCAATCCTCCGTGGAGCTTGACGCGGTCTTTTCCTTTCCCGCCTGAGGCCAAAGCACTTCCATCCGCACGTCGCCGATTTGAAGCGTATCGCCCTTTGCCAATGTTCCGCAGGGGATATCCCTTTCATGGGCGATTCCCTCAATGGCCGCAGGATCGGAGGAGTTTCCATTATAGATACCGCTGCTATATATCTGGCCGATCTCAAAGCTGTTCAGCACACCGTCTTTACAGGTCAGTCCGCCAATATGGTCATTGTGGCGATGAGATACTACCACATAGTCCAGTCTTGCGATCCCCAGAGACCGCAGATTCTCCACCAGCAACGGGGCATAATCCTGCATTGCACCGTCGATCAGCATTGTCTGGCCATTCGGGAACGCAATCAGCGCACTGTCGCCCCACTTGCTCTCTGCGAAGGCAGTGTCCGAGTCGCTCTTGATCTTCGTGCCCTCCCCGGACATAAAGCAAATGATCACAGACTTGCTGTCCATCGCCTGCTGTGTAATAGCGCCGTCCTTTCCCCACGGAATGACCTGCGAGAGCTGTCCGGCATCCTCCGTATTTTCTTTGGAATCATCTGTGCTGCCGCTATCCGACACGGCACCACAGCCGCCCAGAGACATCATCAGCAACAACAACGAAAGCAATATTGCCACTGATCGGTGCAGCATTGTATTGTTTTTCATCATCATTTCCTCGGTCATTCAACCGCCAGAGCATACACCGGCCGCTTTCTTATATATCAGGCCCAAAAGGGCAGAATATCCAAATTCAAGTCAGATTCTCAACTTACTCAAAATACTTCTATGTACAATAGCGAATGGGCGGCAGCAGTTTTTGCTGCCGCCCATCGATCATTATGGCATTTCCGCTGTGCGAGCTATCCGCTTATGGGATCAGTCCAGACCCTCAGTCAGACGGTACAGCTCAACGGCTTCATTGGTCTTTTCCGTCATCTCAGTTACAGCCATTTCAGCCGTATAGCTGGGATCATTCAGGATCTTCTGGCAGATATCTTTATAGGCGGTGTTGACAGAGTCAGCGAAGGGTACAGGTGCGTAAGCAACGCCTTCCTCAGTGGCATTCTGTGCCGCAATAACATCGGCGGCAGAGGGGAACTTATTGGTAATGTAATCCTGATATTCGGCAGTCGCAGCGCCGGTGGTCGTGATGGGAATGTATCCGGTAGCCATGGCATAATCGCAGACAACGTCATCGTTCATCAGGAACTTCATGAACTCCCATGCGCCCTGCTGCTTCCAATAATCGCCGGTCTTGGCAATGAACAGTGCACCACCGCCGGGAGACTGACCCTTGCTGGGCTTGCCCGCTTCCACAACAGGGCTGACCTCATAAGTCCAGTTAAAGGGCTTGCCACTGTCGCTTACCAGAGAAACGATGGAGTTGGCACCGGAAACATAGCCGTCCATCAGCAGGATATCCTGTCCGGCAAAGGAGACCCACGCATCGGTGGACTCAATGGTCGGATCCAGAATCCAATCGCCCTTATCGACAACATTACGCAGGAACTGGAAGAATGCCAGAGTGGCGGCATTGCACTCGCCCTCGTCGTACAGGCACTTGGTCGGAACGCCGTCGCGGCCATTGTTATTATCGAAGTACTGGACGCCCTGTGCGGTCAGTGCATAGTTCAACCAGTCGATATGCGTCAATGCGCGCAGGTAGTAGAAGTTTTTATAGCCAGCGGCAGAGATCTTCTCGCAGGCTGCATAGATGTCGGCATAGCTGGTCAGACTCTTCACATCAATTCCCAGCGACTCCAGAACATCAGCGTTGTAGTACTGACCCACGTTGGTGTTGCCCAAAGGCCAGCACTGCCACTCGCCGTTGCGCTGGTAGTTGGCGCGCAGAGAAGCAACGATATTGCTGTCATCATAGCCTTCCGCGTTGATGAAGTCCTGAACCGGAATATACATCTTGTCCGCCATGGCAATATAGAGAGCGGTGTCATTACCGGAGGAGGCGAAGATATCGGGCCGGTCAGCCTCTGCGGAGGTCTGCATAATGGTCATGATCTCGGTGTAAGAACCGCCGTAATACAGATCCACCACATAATCGGACTGGGAAGCGTTGAATGCGGCAGCAGCGTCGGTGAGGACGGTGAAGCCGTCACCCTTCTGGGCTACAGAAACCTTAATGGTGATGGGGCCTTCGGGCTTTTCGGGGATGTCATTGGTGTCATTGGGGGTGTCAGTTCCACCGCCGCAGGCAACCAGAGACAGTGCCATGAGCAAAGCCAGAATCAGTGCAAGCGCTTTTTTCATGTGTTTTCTCCTATCTTTTTTATTTTGTATCTCTCAGGCCGCAACCTGTAAATACCAGTCGGCAAAATCCTCTCAACCCTTCACAGCGCCCTTTGTCAGGCCCTTTACCATATAGCTCTGGAAGATCACGAAGAAGATGATGGGAATGATCATGCACAATACGGCACCGGCCAGCTGACGTCCATAGGTGGGTACCTCATGATCCACCAGCAATGCCATGCCGATCTGCACAGTATAGTGCTCAGGGGAACGGGAGACCAGCAACGGCCACAGGTAGGCGTTGAACACGCTGATAAAGGTCGTGATGGCCAGCGACGCAATCGTCGGAATTGATAGCGGGATCGCAAACTGGAACATATATCGAACCTCACCACAACCGTCCATCAGGGTCGCCTCACGCAGCTCGCCGGGCAGGCTCAGGTAGCTCTGACGCATCATGAATATGGAATTGCAGCTCACCAGTGAAACGATGGTCAAGCCCATCATGGTATTCACTAACCCCATATCCCGCACTGTCAGGAAGTTACAGATAATGCAGACCTCACCGGGAACCATCATCGCGATCAGGATGATCTGAAAGATAACATCCTTTCCTTTGAATTTGAAAAAGGCAAACGCATACGCCGCCAAACAAGCGGTAATGCTCTGGAATACGATCACGATCAGGCACATTTCCAGTGAGTTGGTAACGTACTTGAAAATAGGGATGTTTTTAAAGACCCAACGATAGTTCTCAAAGGTAAAGTAGTCGAAGAAGGTTTGCAGTGTAGGCAAGCCCAGCAGCTTATTATTGGGTAAGAAACTGAATAAGAATGCAATCAGAACCGGGAACATGAAGCAGATACCCAGCATTGTTTTCAGCACCACACCCCGTCGCTGCTTTCTCATGCGAGCAGAGCTCACAGGTGCAACAGCATGTGTCTTTTTCACTGGTAATGCACCACCTTTTTTTCAAGGATAAACTGCACGCGAGTCACAAGGAAGATCAGCACGCACAGCACCAACGAATAGACGCAGGCAGTTTCAAAGCGCTGCTCCAAAATTGCCTTTTGGTATATCGTTCCGCTCAAAACCCGCAGTCCGTCTTCATTCGTGCCAAACAGGATCTTGATCATCGTAAAGGACTTGAAAGCTGTCAGAATATTCAGGAACACAACATAGAACACCTGCGGCGACGCAATGGGCAAATAAATCTTGAAGAATTTTGTCAGGGCACTGGCACCGTCCAGATTCGCGCTCTCGATCAATTCATCCGGCACATTGCGGAAACCAACTAATAGATAGATAAAGCTGGTACCGCAGTTACACCAGCACACCAGCACTACCACGCAGATGATTTTATACACATCGTGGCCCAGCCAGTTGATCTGAGTTCCCAGCAGGCCGTTGAGCATACCGTGGTAGCCAAAAAGATATGCGCCCACAGCCGCGATTGGCGCTGTTGCCAGTGCCAACGGCAGTGAAAACATCGTCTGATAGCCACGGCTGCCTTTCACCGGATCAACACATAGATAAGCCAGCAGCAGCGCCAGACAGAAGGTTCCCACACAAATCAAAGACGCATACACAAGTGTATCGCCGACGCTGGCCATCAGTTCGCCGTTCTTCCAAAGACGAATGTAATTGCTGAAGCCCACAAACTTCTTGGCATTTCCGAGGCGGTCTGCCATAAAGAATGTCAGGTAAATACTCCGGAAAAACGGATAGAAGGTAAAGACAGCCAACGCGCACAGCACGGGCGTCAGAAACACATAGGCCAAAGGCTGACTGTGTTTTTTCTTTTTAGCCAGAATCGGTTCCGCCTGCGCTTTTTCCCTTTTTTTCATATCTATAATCCGCCTTTCTGCGAAAAGGCACCGACGGGGTTATGAAACCCGAGTGCTTTCGCTGCTAAAAAATGTTTGTTATACTGTTCACGGAAGTGTTCGGTACACTACACAGGCCGTGGAGGTGAGTGGTGGGGTCGTATAGCGGTGACCCCGCATTTCTATATGGTCTGGTCGCCCGTTAAGGTATCAACGAATGGCGCATTCCAGTAGCCCGTAAACTTATCTCTTTCAAATCGACTCGATTTTGCCGGGCAACCAGTCCCTGCCGAGCCTTCTCAAATCTTGATGTGCAGGAGGTCCCAAGTGGCTTTTAAGATTCTCCGCAAAAACTGCTGTGGGCTGGATGTCCACAAAACATGGATTTACGCCTGTATTGGAATCACAGATGCAGACGGACGGACAGAGTATAAGCAGGCTCGCTTCTCCTCGTTTTCCAACGGACTGCGGGAGTTGGCTGACTGGCTTGCAAAGTACTCTTGTGCAGATGTCTGCATGGAGTCCACAGGAAAGTACTGGATACCCGTGTTCAACATCCTCGAAAAAACCTGCTGGGTCACATTGGCGCACCCCAAATATACGAAGCCGCAGAAAGGCAATAAGACTGACCGCAAGGATGCCAAGTGGATCTGCGACCTGTATATGTGCGGTATGGTCAAGCCCAGCTTTATCCCGCCGGCTGACATTCGCCAGCTTCGTGACCTGATGCGGTACCGCACAAAGCTTACCAATATGCTCACCAGTGAAAAGAACCGCGCCCAAAACTGTCTTACCGTTTCCAATCTCAAGCTGGATGATGTGTTTTCTGACGTGTTCGGAAAGTCTTCGCGTTCCATCATCCAATACATTTTGGAGCATCCCGGCGAACAGTTCGATGTGGCTCCGTTTCTTAACCGGCGCTGTAAGCACTCCGTTGAATAAGTACAGGCTGCCGTTGACGGGGCGGTATCCCGTGAACAGGCTGCAAAGCTCCGGGAATGCTTACAGCACATCGATCAACTCAACGAACACAGAAAAAATATTGAGACTGAAATCCTGTGTCTTGCCGAACCGTATCCGTACCAGTTGGAACTGCTTCGCACCGTTCCCGGCTTCTCCTCTGCGCCGCTGACGGCTGTTGCTTTGGTTTCTGAGATCGGCGTGGATATGTCGGTTTTCCCCTCTTCGAAGCATCTGGTTTCATGGGCAGGCTGCTGTCCTCGTAACGACCAGAGCAGCAAAACGGTAAAGTCTTCTCGCATCTCCCGTGCCGGATGTTATCTGAAGCCGTTGCTGGTTCAGATCGCAAACGCTGTCATCAAGTCCGACAAATACCCGGAATGCAGAGAGCGTTACCGCAGAATTAAGGCTCGTCGCGGCCACAAGAAGGCGATCATTGCTGTTTGCAGGATGCTCCTGACCGCTATCTGGAACGTCCTGTCCAAGCTGGTACCTTATTCTGCAGAAGGCTATCTCACGGACAAACTAACTGAGCACTCCGTTGTAATCTCCAAGGCGCAGGGATTGGAGCTGCTTCGTAAGCGCGGTTACATCTTCAAAGACGACTTGCCTGCTGATTCAGCCTGATGTCGTATTCCATACTGTTTTTTTGCCACAGAAACTGTGGCTGTGTTGCTGTGCCCTTTTTCGGGCTCTCCGCGTTTCTTACTTTGTTTCAAACTTCTCCTTTGCCGTTGTCCGGGATCTCAGCGTTTTTATCATTCACGCTATCTTTTGTGGACATTTCTACTCTGTGCCAGTCCCGGTGCTTTATCATTTCTTTTCTGTCTATAGCCTCCGTGATATTTTCAATATTGCCACGTTATGATTCCGATTTTATCATTTTTTGACAATCTTTTTATTTAAGTATACCGTTTTGACAACTTTTCTTTAGGTTAGCATTTTCACCCAGCAAAGTCAAGTATTCCATCCTATTTCACGTTCTTTTCTCCATTAGCGCCAAATCTTCTCCATCTTTTCTTGTCGCTTTCTACAATCTTATTTTGACTATGTTGTCATTTTTTGCTAACTTCATATTGACTTCCTCAAAATTTGACGATATAATATGGAAAAATAATAAATCAAGTTTCGCTATATGCGCTATGGAGTTGATCAGTTTGAAAAATACCCGGATTCAAGAAATG
>OJPW01001195.1_pt1 | contig 15615 bp, 15 predicted proteins | sample 1598571 | NCBI WGS metagenome assembly OJPW01 (sample SAMN03922493, study PRJEB24848) | human gut metagenome | isolation source: stool sample | host: Homo sapiens | place: Germany | collected 2011-05
CATTTAACCAGCATTAAACACCACATTTGACCAATCATAATTTTTGACAAAAATAATAAATTAAAACCGGAAAAACAGAAAACTTTCTTAGAAATTCAACAAATCTATCGGGGTACGACCTATTTAACATGTATCGGTATCCTACTTTCCAAAAAAATATGACAAAAAAGCAGTCGCCACTAAAGACTTGTTGAAAATTATATTACTTTTGCGAAAAAACGAATGCGATTGTTAATCTATATCGATATATTCTTCTTTACTCTTACGGCTCTTCTCACCGGCTATGACCTATTCTTCACGCTCGCCTCCTTTCTAAAGAGGAAGCGCAGGAAAACCCAATATATCCAATTCCAGACTTTTGCCGTGATATTCGCCGCCTATAAGGAAGACGCCGTCATACTCGAATCTGCCAAGAGTTTTATCAAGCAAGATTACCCAAAGGATAAATACCGGGTGATCGTAGTATCCGATCATATGCTCCCGGAGACGAACAAGGCATTGGCCGAATTACCGATCGAGCTGCTTACGCCCGACTTCGACCATAGCATGAAGCATAAATCCGTCACGTACGCATTGGAATATATAGGCGATAGCGCAGACAAGGTCGTAATCATGGATGCTGATAATATGACGGATACCGATTTCCTGACCCGCATAAACACGATCACCCAAGATAGCATCGTCCTTCAAGCACATCGGACCCTCAAGAACGAGAATACGTCTATAGCGATCTGGGATGGACTTTCGGAGGAAATCAACAACACGATTTTCAGGAAAGGACGTGTCAATGTGGGGATATCTTCCTCCTTGATCGGTTCCGGTATGGTATTCGATCTCGGATGGCTCAAGACACACATGAGGAAATGCGAGACATTCGCCGAGGATAAGGAACTGGAGATATTCTTGGCCGCACAAAATATCTTCGTCGACTATGCGGACAACATATATGTATACGACGAGAAAACCTCCCGGCAGGAGGTGATGGCCCGCCAACGCTCCCGCTGGTTCCACGCCCAATTGGTAGCGTTCGGCCTTATCTTGAAGCATTTCAACAAGCATTCGCTAAACAGGAATTACATGGATAAGCTCTTTCAATGGATTCCTTTTCCACGGATACTGAAAATCCTTATCCCTGTCATCTTCATGCTGATCTGGAGCATACAAGATATCCACCTCGCCTATAAATGGCTCGCACTGATTACAGGAGGGGCCCTCACCTATTGGCTGGCCATTCCCCGCAAGATGCATACACGGAAGCTCTACAGGAACTTATCGAAGCTTCCCTTCCTTTTTTTCATATTGACAAAAGGATATATAGCCTCATTCATCCGGATAAAAAACAAGGACACGAGCTTCCAGAACACTCCTCATGACATAACGACAAAAAAAGAAGAAAGCCATGCTTAAAAAAGTCTCCATTATCACTATCAATTATAACGGATTGAAAGATACCGTCGAGATGATCGAATCCTTGGCTATCCATGAGACTTATCTTCATGAGATTATTATCATAGACAACGCTTCCACCGATCCTCTGGAACATAAGCTTCTCCAATCCAAGTTTCCAGACATACAGGTTATACGGAGTGAGAAAAACATTGGATTCGCCGGTGGCAATAACCTCGGGATATCACAGGCTAAAGGTGAGTACTTATTGTTTCTTAATAATGATACGATCATTACTTGTCCCATATTGGAAAACTTGGTGAACGCACTGGATAGCGATCCGCAAATCGGGGCCGTATCCCCGAAAATAACTTGTTGGCCAGAGAAACAGAGGTTACAATACGCAGGCTCCACGCCAATGAGTCCAGTCACCCTCCGTAATAGCAATATAGGGCATGGACAAATCGACCAAGGACAATTCAACAAGTCTGGCGAGACGGCCTTTACCCATGGTGCCGCCATGATGATCCGCACCACCGATCTCACGAAATTCGGCCGGATGCCGGAATTTTATTTCCTTTATTACGAGGAGCTGGACTGGTGCGTGCAAATAAGGCGGGCCGGGCTGAAAATCTGGTACGAGGCTACCTCCACCGTCTATCATAAGGAGAGCATGAGCGTAGGGAAACAAAGTCCGCTTCAGGTCTATTATCATACCCGCAACCGCCTTTTATTCGCCAAACGATCGATCGATAAAAGGGATGAAAGGATTTACGCATACATCTACCAAACCCTAGTGGCTTTCCCGAAACGCCTCTCGATCTATCTCGTAAAAGGGAAATTCCGGCTGATCGGGGCGCTAGGCAAGGGATTAATAAACGGATTAATCGCAATCAACAAGGATATGAATTATGGAAAAGAGCTGTCAAGTCATTGAGATCCTCTTCTGGATCGGGATCGGGATCGTTTTCTATACCTATCTGGGGTATGGGATCGTATTATACCTTATGGTAAAGATCAAGGAGCTGTTCGTTAAACCCCGGCTCCCCCGCCTTCCCGAGACACTACCGGAGGCCACGTTGCTGATAGCCGCCTACAACGAGGAGGCGATCGTGGCGAGCAAGATGGTGAATTGCAGACAACTGGATTATCCGGCGGATAAGCTGAGACTGGTCTGGATCACCGATGGAAGCAATGACAACACGAATGAAAGACTGAAAGAGTACCCGGAGGTCACCGTACTGTACCAACCGCGGCGACAAGGAAAGACCGCCGCCTTGAACCGAGCCCTCCCCTACGTCAATACCCCCTACGTCATCTTCACCGACGCCAACACGATGCTGAACAAGGGCGCCATCAAGGAGATCATACGCCAGTTCAGCGACCCACGGGTAGGCTGCGTGGCCGGAGAGAAACGGGTAGAGATACAAGCCGAGCAAGGAGCCACCGCCGGAGAAGGCATATACTGGAAATACGAGTCCGCCCTCAAGCGACTGGACTACCGCCTATACTCCGCCGTCGGGGCGGCAGGCGAGCTCTTCGCCATCCGTACCTCCCTCTTCGAGCAGATGCCCCCGGATACCCTGCTGGACGATTTCATCCTCTCCCTGCGCATAGCGATGAGAGGCTACAAGATCGCCTACAGCAAAGAGGCGTACGCCCTCGAGAGCGCCTCCCTGAACATGCGGGAGGAGGAGAAACGTAAAGTACGCATATCGGCCGGAGGATTGCAATCGGTATGGCGGCTACGGGGATTATTGAATATGTTCCGGTATGGGATACTGAGCTTCCAATACGTCAGCCACCGGGTACTGCGCTGGACGCTGACGCCGGTCGTGCTCTTCGCCCTCCTGCCCCTCAACCTGCTCCTAGCCTGTACCGGGCATACCCTTTACACCGTCATCCTTGCCCTGCAACTAGCGTTTTACCTGATGGGATACTTGGGGTATAAAATGGAACAACGAAACCTCCGGAACAAGCTATTATTCATTCCTTATTACTTTTTATTCATGAATATCAATGTCATACGAGGGTATAGCTATCTCGCTAAGCATAAAGGCACAGGCGCTTGGGAAAAAGCCAAACGAGGCGCGGGATAAAAAAATAAAAAAATAGATGGATAAATAGTCGTTATATGTCGACTTTAATTAATACTTTTGCGCTATTGATACTATTTGAATATCAAGAAAACTAGAACACAATTTAGATACAATGGATAAATTGGCCTCAGAGTATAAAGTTCTTATCGTAGATGATGTCCCTACAAACGTCATGCTAGTACAAGCCATACTGAAGAAAGAGGGATATACGCTTTTGACTTGCGACAGCGGGACAAAAGCGCTACGCATAGCTAACGAGAAACACCCAAATCTGATATTACTCGATATCATGATGCCTGAGATGGACGGATATGAGGTCCTCCAGCATCTGAAAAGCAATCCCGAGACTACGGATATACCCGTGATTATCATGTCCGCCCTAAGCGATATGCAAAGCATCGTGAAAGGTTACCAATTGGGCGCCACCGAATACGTCACAAAGCCTTTCCAACGTGAGGAGCTGGTGAAGAGGGTGGCCCACCGCTACGAGCTTTACAGCATCAAGCGCATCAAGGCCGAGCTGGAGAACACGATCGAGTCTAGGGATACGCTATACTCCGTTATCGCCCATGACCTGCGTTCCCCGCTAGGCTCGTTGAAAATGATGAATAATGCCATCTTGATGATGGTGGACAAGGAGCGGGTAGGCGACGAGGTGTACGAGATGATCCAGATGATGAACAAGACCTCCGAGGAGATCTTCCTCTTGCTGGACAACCTGCTGAAATGGGCCAAGAACCGCTTGAACAAGCAGCACGTATATAAGCAACAGACCGACATAAACAGTATCATCGACAGTACCGCCGAGATGTATGTCCCGATGGCGGCGCAAAAAGGCGTGAAGATTATCCTAGAAAATCTGGATAAAGAGCTGGTAGGCTTGGTCGATATCGATATGCTCAAGACGATTATCCGTAACCTGATCTCTAACGCCATGAAGTTTAGTTTCGAGGGGGGCACGATCACCTTATCCTCACGCTCCGAGGGGGATTTCGTAACCGTTAGCGTGAAAGATACCGGCAAGGGCATCAAGAAAGAGGATCAAGACAAGCTCTTGAAACAAGACTCGCATTTCACGACTTACGGGACGAAGAACGAGAAAGGCTCCGGTCTGGGATTGATGCTTTGCAAGGACTTCGTGGAGCTTCATGGAGGAAAGCTTTGGTTCGAGTCCGAGGGCGAGGGCAAAGGAACGACCTTCCTGTTCTCGATGAAGGCGCTGAACCAAGAGGCATAGCCGATCGACGTACCGCCTGTCCCTACCGATCGTAGACAAGTGTCGTACAAACAAACTAAATATTTCGTATATTTGCATCCCGGATTAATATCCGGGATTTTTTTGTGTGCCGAGGTGACATTAGGTACATTATTATTTATCGTATAAACATTATTATCGTATGTATACCGTAATTAAACGTATGGAGATCTCCGCTTCCCATAGCTTGAGATTGTCCTACCCCAGCAAATGTGAGAATCTACATGGTCACAATTGGATGATCACGGTTTATTGCCGCTCCAAGGAATTAAACGCCGATGGCATGGTAGTCGATTTCAGTCATATCAAGAGATCGGTGAAATCCCTGTTGGACCACCAGAACTTAAACGATATCTTGCCTTTCAACCCGACGGCGGAGAACATAGCCTTTTGGGTATACGAGCAGATCTCGTCTTGTTTCAAGGTAGAGGTAAAAGAGTCTGAGGGTAACACGGCGATCTATGAGGAAGATTAACGAGATATTCTACAGCTTGCAAGGCGAAGGGTTCCATACGGGGACTCCCGCCGTATTCGTCCGCTTCTCCGGTTGCAACCTGAGATGTAGCTTCTGCGACACCCGCCACGAGGAGGGCGTAATGATGACGGACGAGGAGATCGTGGAGAAGGTATCTTCCTTTCCCGCACGGATGGTAATCCTGACGGGAGGAGAACCTAGCCTGTGGATCGACAAGGCGCTTATATCCCGCTTACGTGAGGCGGGGAAACAGATCTGTATCGAGACCAACGGCACACGCCCCTTGCCCGACGGCATCGACTGGGTGACTTGCTCGCCCAAGGAGAACGCCCCGGTGGTATTGGAAAGAGTCGACGAGATAAAGGTGGTTTATACCGGGCAAGACCTGTCCGCATACGCCGAAATCCCCGCACGGTACCATTTCCTGCAACCCTGCTCCTGCCAAAATACGAAAGAGGTAGTGGATTACATCCTCCGGCATCCCCGGTGGAGACTAAGTCTGCAAACCCATAAACTGATCGATATCCAATAGATAGGATGAGACGGGGGCATGCCCCGTCTCTACTGCTATAGATAACGGACTTCTTTACCTCTCACGGCGTCATTCACCACTCCATCGCCATAGGCCAACTCGCCATTCACGAAAGTCTTCCATACGCCATGGTGGAACGTATAGCCCTCGAAAGGAGACCAGCCGCATTTGTACAAGATATTCTCCTTCGATACCGTCCAAGTCTGCTCCGGATCGATCAATACGATATCGGCGTAGTATCCGGGGCGGATGTATCCCCTCCTATCGATACGAAACAGCTCCGCCGGCATATGCGCCATCTTCTCGACCACCTTCTCGTACGTGAAACGGCCTTCCATCGCCAGCTCCAACATCGTGATCAAGGAGTGCTGGATAAGCGGTCCTCCGGAAGCCGCCTTCAAGCAAGAGCCTTGCTTCTCCTCCGGTAGATGCGGGGCATGGTCGGTAGCCACGATATCGATCGTATTGTTATTGACCGCCTCACGCAGCGCCGCGCGATCCTCGATCGTCTTGATAGAAGGATTCCACTTGATACGATTACCGAATTGGGCGTAGTCGCCGTCATGAAACCACAGATGGTGCACGCAGACCTCGCCGGTTATCTTTTTCTCGCTCAAGGGAAGATGGTTACTGAGCAACGATAATTCCTTCTCCGTGGAGAGATGCAGGATATGCAAACGGGAATCCAAGCGGGTAGCCAGTTCAACCGCCTCGGCCGAGCATTGGTAGCAGGCCTCCTCGCTACGGATCTTGCTATGGAAAGAGATATCCAGATCCTCGCCATGCAGGTTCGTGTAATACTGGATATTACGCCGGATCACCTCCTCTTTCTCCGCATGGATGGCGATCAGCATACCGGCCTCGCCGAAGATACGCTCCAACGAGTCTTTCTTGTCCACCAGCATATTTCCCGTAGACGAGCCGAGGAAGAGTTTCAGTCCCGGCACACGGCTACGATCCAGCCTGCGGATCTCGTCCATATTATCGTTTGTCCCACCGAAGAAGAAGGAGTAATTCGCACGGGAGACCTCGGCGGCACGGTTGAATTTCCATTCCAGATCGGCGATCGTCGTGGTCTGTGGCTTCGTGTTCGGCATGTCCATGAAGGTCGTCACGCCACCGGCCACGGCCGCACGGCTCTCGGTCCCGATATCCCCCTTATGGGTAAGCCCGGGGTCCCGGAAATGCACCTGATCATCGATGACGCCCGGTATCAACCATTTCCCCGTAGCGTCGATCACTTGGTTCGCCTCGGCACGCACGTTCCCGGGAACCTCCCCCTCGAACACCGCCGCGATCTTATCCCCCTCCACCAACACCGAGCCGATAAAAGAACGGCCCTCGTTGATGATTCTCGGATTTTGGATTAATATTTTATTCATCTTTCTTATTCTATTATAAATTGTCAAACTCTGTTTTCATTAGGCATGGCTCGCATGTTTCCTCGGATACTTCCTGAAGAAACTCCACCATTTCAACTGAAGGACGCCGAATAAAGCCTCCCCGAATATCGAAGAGTTCATCTTGGAGACACCCAAGGCACGGTTGATAAAGATGATCGGCACCTCCACGAGCTTGAAGCCGCACTTATAAGCCGTAAACTTCATCTCCACCTGAAAGGCGTATCCCTTGAAATGGACACGGTCCAGATCGATCGTCTCCAGCACCTCACGGCGGTAACATTTAAAGCCCGCCGTCGTATCCTGTATCTTCATACCCGTGACGATACGGACATACACCGAGGCGAAATAAGACATCAACACACGGCCCAACGGCCAGTTCACCACATTCACCCCGTTGCAATACCTCGACCCGATGGCTACGTCGGCACCCTGTGCGGTACAAGCGGCGTATAGCTTCGGCAGGTCATTGGGATTATGACTGAAATCGGCGTCCATCTCGAAAATAAAATCATATTTATGCTCGATAGCCCATTTAAAACCCCGGATATAAGCGGTACCCAATCCCAGCTTCCCCTTACGCTCCACGATAAAAAGACGCTCCGGGAACTCCTTCTGCAAGCCCTTCACGATAGCCGCCGTCCCATCCGGAGAGCCATCATCGATCACCAAGATATGAAACACTTTCTCCAGCCCGAACACGGCACGAATGATATTCTCAATATTCTCCTTCTCGTTGTATGTAGGAATAATGACGATACTGTCTGACATATACTTTAATCAATTAATTTTTAGCTCATTATATATACGACTGTAAACCATTTGTAAATTACTCTCCAAAGTTACATATTTTTTCTGTGTAAATCTATCATCCAGTTAGCCCATTCGTCTGTTCCATGATAAGCAAATGTATTTTGGCTTTTCACCCAACTTCTCCGATTTCCCCCTAAATGCCTAATACTCAAATTAAGCTGATTTATTCTTCCACTTTTATTCGATTATTCCAGCGTTTTTCCGTAAGTTTGTCTTCATTAATTTCTAACGCTTGTAAAATTAAGTACTATGAATATACAGCAACTCGAATATATCCTAGCGGTGGATACTTATCGTCATTTCGCAAAGGCAGCAGAGCATTGTAGGGTGACACAACCGACATTGAGTATGATGATCCAAAAGCTGGAAGACGAACTAGGTATTAAATTGTTCGATCGAAACCTGCAACCCGTTCGCCCCACACCTGCCGGACGTAAGGTTATTGAGCAAGCGAGAAATGTCCTCTATCAAGCTTCTCTTATCAAAGATATCGTGAACGAGGAGGAACAGTCATTGAAAGGTACGTTCCGCTTAGCGGTGCTACCGACTATCGCCCCTTATTTGCTACCTCGCTTTTTCCAGCAATTATCGGAAAAGCATACGGATCTTGACATCCGTATGCTGGAAATGAAAACCGCTCCCACTATGGCCGCCCTGCAAAACGGGGAAATCGATGCCGCTATCATAGCGAACCAACCCACAGAATCCTATTTACAAGGAGATATATTATATTATGAGCAATTCTTCGGATACGTGGCTCATAATGAATCTATCTTCAAAAAGGATTTGATCCGTACCGCCGATATCAACGACGAGCGGTTGTGGCTGCTGGACGAGGGACATTGCTTCCGTGACCAGCTGATGCGTTTCTGCCAGATGGAAACGGTCAAAGTCAATCAGATGGCCTACCATTTGGGAAGCATGGAAACGTTTATGCGTATGGTGGAAAGTGGAAAAGGGATTACTTTTATTCCCGAGTTGGCTGTTTCACAACTGACAGAAGAACAAAAGAAATTAGTACGCCCATTTGCTATTCCCCGTCCTACACGGCAGATTGTACTGGCAACCAGCAGGGATTTTATCAGGCATAGCTTGCTGAATGTTCTGAAAGAAGAGATTCTGGCAGCTATACCCAAAGAAATGCAGTCTTTGCAATCCATTCAATATTTATTGTAAGATTCCTTATCCCTGTATGTCGCTTTTGGCTCTATTGTGCTTCAGCCATTGAGCTATTTCGGCTCCCTTAAAATAAATAATGAGGGAGCTGACTATAATAATCATTCCGGCAACGGTACTGAATGTCGGATATTCTCCCGGAAGCATTATCCAGCTCAGTACGGCACCCAATATCGGGTTGATTAACCTGCACATATTGATATCACTAACTTTAGCTCCTTTACTTTGCAAAGCGATAAACCAGAAACTGAACGCAAAAACCGAGATAAATACCAGAATGGAAAGGCTGATATAGAATCCGGCAGGTTTCCCGATAAAGGAGTGATATCCTTCCGTACCTAGTCCTACCATGTAGATAAGCACTCCCCCGAAGAACATCTGTACAGCATTCAGGAAAATAGGGTTTACCTTACCTTTATCTTCTGATACGGAAATCGCGGAATACCCCTGAAAAATGATACTAAGCAGTAAAAGTACAATACCCGTGATCCCTTTCCAGTCCAGTGGTGCGCCATTGCTGCCCATACCTACGATAAGTAACAGGCCGATGAGGCTGATAATAAGACTAATGATTTTGTGAATATTCAGCCGGTCATTGCTTGCCAGCAGATGAGCTAACAGTACATTGATCAGTGGCGTCATTCCCATAATAATGGAAGAAATAGCTCCGCTTACGAAATCGACACCAAAATAGAAAGCTGTGTACCCCATAAACATATTAATCAGAATCAAATTCAGAAACAATTTACTGTGTTGCCGAATCTCCTTCCACATACCCTTGTGCCAGGTATAAGCGAAAAGAATGATACCTACGGTAGTAAATCGGATACCTGCAAAGTTCATAGGAGAAAAGTCATAGCTCAACCCTTGTTTGATGAACGGATTGACGATAGCCCATAGTACAGAGGCCAATATAGCATAAAATAGTCCTTTTTTCATTGGATCGTTTGGATGGTTTTATTCAAAAATGTCGCAAAGATAGTAATAATTAGGCATATACGTTTTGAATTCTGGTCTTAATTCTTTATATTTGAGGAATCAACCATTTTTATTTAGTAATATGAAAAAATACATTGCAGAAATGATTGGGACGATGGTGCTCGTTCTGATGGGATGTGGAAGTGCTGTTTTTGCCGGTAGTATGGCCGGTACTGTAGGAGCCGGAGTAGGAACAGTCGGTGTTGCTTTGGCATTTGGACTTTCAGTAGTGGCGATGGCGTATGCTATCGGAGGTATCTCGGGATGTCACATCAATCCTGCTATTACGTTAGGGGTATTCCTTTCGGGACGTATGAATGGAAAAGATGCAGGCATGTATATGCTTTTCCAGGTGATAGGAGCGATTATCGGTTCGGCTATTCTTTACGCATTAGTGACTACCGGTGGGCACGACGGACCGACAGCTACCGGTTCCAATGGTTTCGGTGATGGCGAAATGTTACAGGCATTCATTGCAGAAGTCGTGTTTACTTTCATTTTCGTATTAGTGGTGCTGGGATCTACCGATCCGAAGAAAGGGGCGGGCGCTTTCGCAGGGCTTGCTATCGGGCTTTCGCTGGTATTGGTACATATCGTATGTATCCCTATTACGGGTACTTCCGTCAATCCGGCACGTAGTATCGGTCCGGCATTGTTCCAGGGTGGAGAAGCGTTGTCGCAGTTGTGGCTGTTTATTGTAGCACCGTTTGTAGGAGCGGCTGTCAGTGCACTCGTCTGGAATTATTTCGGTGACAAAAATGAAAAGAAATAATAAGAAGAAATAAACGGATCACTTCATGATAAAATTAAGGGCGAGAGTTTCACAACTGTCGCCCTCTTTTGCGTAATTATATATTATAATAAAAAGAGTGTTTCTATAATTACTAGATTTAATTGGATGAGGGGAATTTCACTTCATAGAATTTTTCCCCGTTATATAAGGTTTTGACACGTATTCTGAGTCCTTTCTTACCTTTCATCTGATCTTGAATCTTGTCCAGTTTGAAAGATATATACCCTTCGCCCAGACGGTCGGCGGTATCGCCTTCGTCGTTATGCCGGAATTCAAGATTGATATACTCATCGTTGGCATCATCGGCAGCAGGTTCAGCTTCCTTGTTGTTGATGACCAGATTCAGGAAATGTTTCTTATCCTCGCTATGCGTACCGTAATATTGGAATTCGATTGTCAGATATTTCTTGTCTTGGGTAATCCACATATAAGTGGAATTGATTTTATCGTCTCCGATCTTCTCTTCCGTATTTTCTCCTTCTCCCATAGTTACGATTTCTTTGGTCAGGATCTCTTTTATTTCTCTTACCTGAATATTATAGTCATATCCCTTCACCGGTTCTTCCAGTTCTTTGAATATGACAAAGGCGCGTTGCCCGTCTTTACTCTTGTCACTGATCCATCCATTTCCATTACTCGGGAACATTGTTTTTCCATCGTCCAGGGTGAAATAGAAATCCTTGCTATCCGGGCTGATCAGATTAATGGTGCTGATGACCAGCGAATCGGATGGAGAGTCATCATCCAGACAAGACTGAAATATCGGCATGGTGGTCATAACAGCAATTATAAATGCAATGAATTTAAATTTCTTCATATACTATAAAAATGATTTTTAATTGATACTATTTAGTTGCTTTGTATTTTGAAAATGCAGAAGGGGAGAAAATATTGCATTTGGATCTGTTAAAGAAACAAAAGTTGCAAAAGAGTTGTTCTCTCTGTGCAGTATTTCTATCTTTGCTGCATTTATAAGGTAAACACGTGTATAAGCAAATGGAAGAATTTGAGTTGTCGGAACAATGCAGGCTGGGAAATAATCGAGCCCGCAAAGAATTGTATGAGCACTATGGAGGGCGTTTGCTTGGCGTCTGTCTGCGCTATACAGGCGACCGTGATACAGCTCAGGACCTGCTTCACGATGGTTTTATAAAAATATTCAGTTCTTTCGACAAGTTCACCTGGCGGGGTGAAGGCTCATTACGGGCTTGGATGGAACGGGTGATGGTCAATACTGCTTTACAGTATCTTCGCAAAAGTGATGTAATCAGTCAGTCGACACCTTTGGAGGAAGTTCCCGAAGACTACGAGGAACCCGACGCTTCGGCTGTTGAGATGATTCCGCAAGCAGTATTGATGCGATTTATCGAAGAGTTGCCGGCTGGATACCGTACCGTGTTCAACCTTTATACCTTCGAGGAAAAGTCGCATAAGGAAATAGCACAGTTATTAGGTATTAATGAAAAGTCCTCGGCTTCGCAATTATTTCGGGCGAAGAGCGTGTTGGCTAAGAGAGTAAAAGAATGGATAATGAATAACGGATAGGTAGAGATATGGAAGAGAAAGAATTATGGATGAATAAGTTGAAGGAGAAGCTCGGAGATTACTCGGAGCCACTGCCTGCTTCCGGTTGGGAACAACTGGAAAAAGAACTTATGCCTCCTGTGGAGAGGAAGATATATCCTTATCGTAAATGGACAGTAGCTGCTGCGGCTGTCATTTTATTGGCTTTAGTGTCATCACTCAGTTTGTATTTCTTGGGAACTCCTGCTGCCGATGATATTCGTCATGCCAAGACTCCGGCGTTAGCCTCTGTTCCGGATATTTTGCCGGATGCACAGCAACCGGATGCGACCGGAACAACGGTAGAGCCGGTAGTACGTCCGGTAGTGAAGGATCGCATAGCGAAGGCGGAACGGAATATTCCACAACCGACAGCAAATGCAGATGCACCTGTTCAGAAAGAAAAACAGGCTCCTTTGGAAGTGGGAGCTAAGTCGGGTGACCGGAAAGCAGAAGTGGAACAGGTGGAAGAAACGAAGGTTGCTCAGCAGAAGCAGACGGATACAGAACAACCGGGAAATAAACCACGCCGTCCTTCCAGCAGAGATAAGCTGCATATTCCGACTGAGAAGGCATCCTCACAGAAAGGTACGTGGTCGATGGGACTTTCGGTAGGTAATTCCGGAGGTGCTTCTACAGAGTTAGGATCGGGGATTCCTTCCTATATGTCTCGCGTGAGCATGGTATCGGTTTCGAATGGTTTGCTGAGCATACCAAGTGACCAGACGTTGGTCTTTGAAGATGGAGTGCCTTATTTGCGTCAGGCCAATCAGGTGGTTGATATGAAACACCATCAGCCTATCTCTTTTGGATTATCCGTCCGTAAGAGTCTGGCGAAAGGTTTTTCTGTTGAGACAGGGTTGACTTACACTTTGCTTTCTTCGGATGCAAAGTTTGCGGACAGCGACCAGAAGACAGAACAGAAACTGCATTATCTGGGTATTCCGTTAAAAGCAAACTGGAACTTCCTTGATAAGAAACTGTTTACTTTTTATGTATCCGGTGGAGGTATGATTGAGAAATGTGTTTATGGTAAGCTGGGCACAGAGAAGGAAACTGTGAAACCTTTGCAATTCTCCGTCTCCGGTGCAGTCGGCGCACAGTTTAATGCCACCAAACGGGTAGGTATATACGTAGAACCCGGTGTTGCTTATTTCTTTGATGACGGTTCTGATGTACAGACCATCCGTAAGGAAAATCCGTTCAACTTCAATATTCAGGCGGGTATCCGACTTACTTATTAGTCAATATAGTTGAGCTATATATTTTAAAAGCGATATTTTACCAATAACGGTTAAAATATCGCTTTTAAAGTTTTATATGCAGAAACTCTGCTGAAAAATCGGAAATCTGAGAAAATATTAATATCATTGTCATCTGTAACTTTATACCTTTGTTTCAAAATACGACACTATGGTTGATTTTTCAGATGAAAAGTTCTTATTAGACGAGATCAGAAAAGGTAATAATCAGGCATTTGAATATCTTTTTAAGGCTTATTATCCCCGTTTGTGCGGCTATGCTATTCGTTTCGTGGAAGATGAAGAGACGGCTCGTGATATTATTCAGGAGTGTTTTCTGCGTTTTTGGGAGAAGCGGGAGTTGTTGTCGGCTGTATCGGTCACCTCCTTACTTTTTGCAATGGTACGCAATGGATGCCTGAATTATTTGAAGCATCTTTCCATTGTCGAGAAACATCAGATAGAATATCTTGCATCCATTGATGGTGAAGAAAGGCTCTATTATGCCGACTTCACACTAGATGCAGAGCACAAACTACTATATGACGAATTACAGGAACAAATCAACCTTGTCATCGGGCAGCTGCCCGAGCGTTCGCGGGAAATCTTCCTGATGAGCCGTTTCAAAGGACTGAAGAATCGTGAAATTGCAGACAAACTTCAGATATCGACTACGGCAGTCGAGAAGCACATTGCGAAAGCATTGAAAAGCTTCTCCAAACACTTCAAAGACAAGTATCCGGTAGACATTTATATTATGATTGTTGCTTGGGTGATTATGAATAATAAATAAAAGAGGAAAATATAAACCATTGATAATTAGATTGGAAGAGCAGGAACTGAAAAATTCCTGCTTTTTTCTTTGTATGGGTGGTTGGGTAAAAGAAATAATAGTTGTTACATCTTATAGAAAGTGAAATTATGGAAGAAAAGAAAAACATTCGTGAGTTGGCCGTTCAGTATTTCGAAGGAAGAATCCGGCGAAAAGACGAAAAACTATTGTTTGAGTATGTCGGACAAAGTGAAGCAAATCGCACGGCATTCAGACAGTGGGAAAAGGAGTGGATTGCCTCGGGCATTACCGATTCCAATACCACGAAGGAGTGGGAGACATTACAACGCAAAATCCGCACGCAGGAAGCCATTATCCCGATGCTGGGTATTTCGAAAACGAGATTTTCCGTCTGGCGGAAAGTGGCTGCTGTTGTAGCCATCGTACTTCTGACTGTAGGAGGAACCCTTGGTGTCCGGCAACTCTCTTCCTCATTGCAACCGGAAACGTACTTTGTATGCGAAACTCCTTATGGTGAGAAGAGTAAAGTCGTTCTGTCTGACGGTACAGTCGTTTGGCTTAATGCAGGCTCCACACTGAAGTATTCGAACAAGTTCAATACCGCCAATCGCAGAGTCGAACTGAACGGTGAGGGATATTTTGAAGTCACCAAGAAAGCGGGAGCTACTTTCATCGTGCAGACACATGGATATGACATCGTTGTGAAAGGAACGAAGTTCGACGTATCCGCCTATGATGATGATCCTTTCATTTCCACCACTTTACTCGAAGGGTCGGTCGAACTGAATTATAAAGGCAGTCCGATAATGATGTCTCCTGGAGAGTCCATGAGATTGGACGTAGAAACAGGAAAATTCATCCGTACCCAAGTAAACGCTTCACAATCAAAAGCGTGGGCGGAGAACCGTATAGAATTTGATCACATTACATTGAAGGAACTGGTTGCAAAACTATCCCGACAATATGATGTGAATATTCGGCTGGAATCGGAAGCTGTAGGAGACAAGACATTCCGTATTTCTCTGCGCAACAGAGAAACAATCGGAGAGGTGATGACGGCTTTGCAAGAGATTATCCCGATAACCGTCGAACGTAAAGGCAAGGATATATA
>OJPW01001200.1_pt1 | contig 15544 bp, 10 predicted proteins | sample 1598571 | NCBI WGS metagenome assembly OJPW01 (sample SAMN03922493, study PRJEB24848) | human gut metagenome | isolation source: stool sample | host: Homo sapiens | place: Germany | collected 2011-05
ACACCGAGCAGGAGAGAGGCTATCTGCTGACCAAGACGCCCCTGATGGCCAAGCGGGAGCTGTATAAGATCTCCGGCCACTGGGATCACTATCTGGACGGTATGTTCATCATGGGCGACCCCATGGATGAGACCAAGGAGTGCTTCGCCCTGCGTCCCATGACCTGCCCGTTCCAGTATCAGGTATTCCTGAACCGGGGCCGCAGCTACCGCGACCTGCCCATGCGGCTGGGCGAGACGTCCACCCTGTTCCGCAACGAGGATTCCGGCGAGATGCACGGTCTGATCCGCGTCCGCCAGTTCACCATCTCCGAGGGCCATCTGGTGCTGCGCCCCGACCAGCTGGAGGAGGAGTTCAAGCAGTGCCTCGATCTGGCCAAGTACTGCCTGGGCACCGTGGGCCTGCTGGATAAGTGTACGTTCCGCTTCTCCCAGTGGGACCCCGCCAACCCCAACAACAAGTACGAGGGTACGGCGGAGCAGTGGGATCACGCCCAGTCCGTGATGGAGCGCATCCTGAGGGACCTGGACGTGGACTATACCGTGGGCATCGACGAGGCCGCGTTCTACGGCCCCAAGCTGGATATCCAGTACAAGAACGTCTACGGCAAGGAGGATACCCTTGTCACCATCCAGATCGACATGCTGCTGGCCGAGCGCTTCGGTATGTACTATATCGACGAGAACGGCAACAAGGCCCTGCCCTATATCATCCACCGCACGTCTTTGGGCTGCTACGAGCGGACGCTGGCTTACCTCATCGAGGAGTACGCCGGCGCGCTGCCCACGTGGATGATGCCGGAGCAGGTGCGCTTCCTGCCCATTACCGACCGCGCCGCCGACTACTGCGCCCAGCAGGCTGCGGAGCTGCGTAAGCAGGGCTTCCGCGTGGAGGTGGACAGCCGCAACGAGAAGGTGGGCAAGAAGATCCGCGAGGCCACACTGGAGAAGATCCCCTATATGCTGGTGGTGGGCGACCGCGACATGGAGGCGGGCACCGTCTCCGTCCGTACCCGTACCGGCGAGGATCTGGGCGCTATGTCTCTGGCGGACTTCAGCGCTCTGCTGCGCGATGTGGTGGACAGCAAGGCCCGCAAGTAAGCGGAACGCATACCGTTAAAAAAGAGGAGCATCTTGGATGCTCCTCTTTTTTGCGCCTCTGCCCCTGCATTTTGACCGGTTGATTTGCAGGAAAAGTGGAAAATTCCTGCAATTTTGCAGGATTGCCCATCAAAATAACAATTTACCATGTTATTCGGTGAAAACGTCGATCGTGCAAAAACTCCGACAGAATCGGAAAAGTGCATAAAAAACGGCGGCGAAATCAGACAAATCAGACAACGCTTGTGAAAAAACTTTTTCAAAAAAATGAATTTTTATGTATTTGGATGTTGCAAAACAGGAAAAGCCGCGTTATAATGGGCGCTGTAAGAGCAAGCCCCTCAGGCGGAGGGGTATATGAAGGAGAAGACTGTTATGAAGAAACTGATGAGCATGATCCTTGCCCTGATGATGGCGCTGAGCCTGGTGGCCTGCGGCGATAAGGGCGGCAACGGCGACAACGGCGACAACGGCGACAGCGCCAGCAAGCCCGAGCATACCGACACCACTACGGTGGCGGTGGGCGCGGTGATCCTGGCCCGCGACGATGTGGCTGAGGACGATGTGTACAAGTTCGTGGCCGATATCTTCGACAACGCCGCAGACCTGGTGACCAGCCACGCCAAGTACGGCGAGCTGAGCCTGGAGTACGGCGCGTCCATCACCTCCGTACCCTATCACCCCGGCGCTGCCAAGTACTTCGCTGAGAAGGGCATCGATGTGGCCGCCGTCAAGGATGGCGCTGGCACCGGCGCTTCCCGCAACCTGCGGTTCGTCACCGGCGGCGAGTCCGGCACCTACTACGCCTTCGGCTCCGTCATCGCCCAGCACGCCACCAACAACGCCGGCGTGAACGTGGTGGGCCTGTCCGGCAACGGCTCCCAGGCCAACGTGCAGGAGCTGGTGGACGGCACCGCCGACTTTGCGTTCTGCCAGTCTGACGTCATGGCCTACGCCTACAACGGCACCAACCTGTTCGACACCAAGGTGGAGGGCTTCTCCACGGTGGCCGCCCTGTACATGGAGCAGGTGCAGATCGTCACCACCAACCCTGACATCAAGACCGTGGCCGACCTGGCCGGTAAGTCCGTGTCCATCGGTGCTCCCGGCTCCGGCGTGTACTTCAACGCTATCGACGTGCTGGGTGCCTACGGCCTGACCGAGAACGACATCAAGCCCACCTACCAGTCCTTCGGCGACAGCGCTGACGCCCTGAAGAACGGCCAGATCGACGCTGCCTTCATCGTGGCCGGTGCGCCCACCACCGCCGTCACCGACCTGGCCACCACCAAGGATACCTATCTGGTGAGCCTGGATGATGAGCACGTGACCAAGCTGCTGGAGACCTCTGACTACTACACCAAGACTGTTATCGCCAAGGATGTGTACTTCGGCGACTGATCCTTAACGCGGATTTGACACTTTACGAGGCTGCGGCGGGGCATCCCGCCGTAGCCCTCGCATTATTCTGAAAAGATCGAGAGGATCGCCACTATGAGCAAAGACAAGAAAAAACCGGATACCCGCCCGGCGGCAGGGGCGGAGACCTCTGCCGAGGAGGCTGCGGATCTGGATGCGGTGATGCGGAAGTATGACCGCGAATCTGCCACCCGCATGTGGGAAGGCACGCCCCAGCTGCTGATCTGCATCCTGATGGCGGTCTTCGGCGTGTTCTGCATCGGTATGACCCTGTTTTCCAAGGATATGCCGGAGATCCGGCTCACCCTGTTCGTGGGCTGCATCGTCATCATCGGCTTCCTGACCTACCCTGCCAACAAGCATCATGTGCGGGTAAACTACCTGCCCTGGTACGACATCGTGCTGATGGTGGTGGGCGCGTTCTGCTTCTTCTATTTCGCGCTGAACGCCATGACGCTGGTGCGCCTGTCCACCCGTATCGAGACTGTCCACGTCGTCATCGGCGTGGTGGGCATCCTGATCCTGATGGAGCTGTGCCGCCGCTGCGTGGGCGTGCCCATCCTGTGCGTGGCCGGTGTGCTGATCGTCTATGCGTTCATCAACCAGCTGAGCTACGCCGGTGCCGTCAACGGCGCTACGCTGTATGACGCCCTCAAGACCATCATCTACAAGCTGTTCTACACCACCTCCGGCGTTATCGGCACGCCCATCAGCGTGTGCTACACGTACATCGTGCTGTTCATCATCTTCGGCGCGTTCCTGGAGCGCACCGGTATCGCCAATTTCTTCATCAGCTTCGCCAACCGCATCGCCGGCTGGTCCAGCGGCGGTCCCGCCAAGGTGGCTGTTATCAGCTCCGCTCTGTGCGGCATGGTGTCCGGCTCCTCTGTGGGCAACACCGTCACCACCGGTTCCTTCACCATCCCTATGATGAAGAAGACCGGCTACAAGCCGGAGTTCGCGGGTGCCGTGGAGGCCGCCGCCTCTACCGGCGGCCAGATCATGCCGCCCATCATGGGCGCTGCCGCCTTCCTGATGGCGGAGTACATGAAGCTGCCCTACGCCCAGGTGGCCGTGAAGGCCATCCTGCCTGCCATCCTGTACTTCACCGGCATCTTCATTGCCGTCCATCTGGAGGCCAAGAAGCTGGGGCTGAAGGGTATCTCCCGCGACCAGCTGCCTAAGTGGAAGCTGCTGGCCCGGGACTGCTACCTCATCATTCCCCTGATCCTGCTGGTGTGGCTGGTTTCCTCCGGCAGCAAGACCATGTCCCACTCTGCCGCCTACTCCATTCTGGCGGCCATCGTTGTGGGCTTCGTCAACTTCTTCCTGCAGGGAAAGCGCGGCGATGAGGAGCATGAGGCCCAGTCCGCCGGCAAGGCGCTGGCCTCCGCCGGTAAGCGCTCCTTCTTCTCTGCGGTGGAATCCCTGGAGGCCGGTTCCCGGGGCGCCATTACCGTGGCCGTGGCCTGCGCCATGGCGGGCATCATCGCCGGCTGCATCACCGTCACCGGTCTTGCCTCCATCCTTATCAACGCCATCGTTCAGCTGGCCGGCAACGCCACCATCATCGGTCTGGTGCTGACCATGCTGTGCTGCATCGTGCTGGGCATGGGCGTGCCCACCACGGCCAACTACTGCATCATGGCCTCCACCTGTGCCCCCATTCTGATCCAGCTGGGGTTCCCTGTGGTGGCTGCCCACTTCTTCGTGTTCTACTTCGGCATCGTGGCCGACATCACGCCTCCTGTGGCGCTGGCGGCTTACGCCGGTTCGGCCATCGCCAAGTCCAACCCCATGAAGACGGGCCTCAACGCCACGAAGCTGGCCATCGCGGCCTTCATCGTGCCGTACATCTTCGCATACAGTCCGGCACTGCTGTTTGAGAACATCTCCGGCTGGTGGGAGGTGGTGCAGATCTGCGTCAGCGCCCTGCTGGGCATCTTCGGCATCGCCGCGGCCCTCAACGGCCACCTGTTCAAAAAGATCGGCTGGCCTCTGCGGATCCTGCTGGTGGTGGGCGGCCTGGGTATGATGATCCCCGGCACCGTCACCGACCTGGCGGGTCTGCTGCTGGTGGGCGCCATCGTCGCGTACCAATACCTGTCCAACAAGCGCGCCAGCGCTTCTGCGGCAGCGTAATAGTCCTCTCCGAAAGCAGAGAAAGCGTTCGGCTATGCCGGACGCTTTCTCTGCCGCTGTTTCCCGCGGCGTAAGATGTTGCAAAAATGCTTTGTGCAAAACGTCAACAACTTTGCAGGAAGACATGCGCGCCTGCGTGAAGATTCTAAAGAATATGCCAAAAAGAATTTTCTCCCATTTTCGGGAGATTTTTTTCTTTTTATACAAAAATAGTTGCATAAAAAATTTTTAAAAAATACAAATGGGAACAAATGCGCAGGAGAAAATGACAGAAATATGTCAAACTTACATATAGAAGCGTTTTGCGGCGGAAAAAACAGGGGGAATAACGGTCTATTTATACGAAAAAAGTTGTAGGCAAAATCACGGATACTTATCCATACTTTTTAAGACTACCTGAAAATTTGTATGAAAATTTGACGAGAAAATCAAAATTTTTTATAATGATAGACGGAACAAAAAGTGAATATCCCCTGTAACGAGGGGGAGGAAAGAGGAAAACACACATGGAAAAGTATCTGGTCCTTGCCACATTCGTTGGCTCCGTCATCGCGCTTCTGTTCGCGCTCTTCACGGGGAAACGGGTGCTGCGCTTTGAGGAGGGCACCCCTCTGATGAGCAAGATCTCCCGCTCCATCCGCGAGGGCGCCAACGCCTACCTGCGGCGGCAGTACACCGTCGTCGGTATTTTCTTCGCCTGCATGATCGTGGTGCTGTGCATCATGGCTGCCTGCCATCTGCTGACCTGGTTCGTGCCTTTCGCATTTCTGACCGGCGGCTTTTTCTCCGGCCTCAGCGGCTTCGTGGGCATGCGCATCGCGACCAAGTCCAACTGCCGCACCGCCAACGCCTGCCGCGAGGGGCTGAACAAGGGCCTGCGGGTGGCCTTCTCCGCCGGTTCCGTCATGGGCTTCACCGTGGTGGGCTTGGGCCTGTTTGACATCTCCGTCTGGTTTGCCCTGCTGCGCTTTGTGTTCAAGCTGGAGGCCGCCGACATCACCAGCGCCATGCTGACCTTCGGCATGGGCGCCAGCTCCATGGCTCTGTTTGCCCGTGTGGGCGGCGGTATCTTCACCAAGGCCGCCGACGTGGGCGCGGATCTGGTGGGCAAGGTGGAGGCCGGCATCCCCGAGGACGATCCCCGCAACCCTGCCGTCATTGCCGACAACGTGGGCGACAACGTGGGTGACGTGGCCGGTATGGGCGCGGATCTGTATGAGTCCTACGTGGGCTCCATCATCTCCGCCTCCGCGCTGGGCGTGGCGGCCTTCTCCAATCAGGCGTTCAAGGCCATGGCTATCCCCATGGTCATGGCGGCCGTGGGCATCCTGTGCTCCATCATCGGCTCTTTCTTCGTTAAGACGGAAGAGAATGCCGACCAGCGCACCCTGCTGAAGGCGCTGTCCCGCGGCACCAATCTGTCCGCCATCCTCATCGCCGTCATTTCCTTCTTCCTGGTGTGGGCTCTGCTGGGGCTGGAGCACTGGGGACTGTACGTGGCCATCCTGTCCGGTCTGGCGGCCGGTGTGCTCATCGGCAAGGCCACCGAGTACTACACCTCCGACACCTATAAGCCCACTCAGGAGCTGAGCGGCAAGAGTCAGACCGGCTCCGCTACCATCATCATCGGCGGTCTGGGCCTGGGCATGCTGTCCACCGCGCTGCCCATCGTCATCGTGGCGGTGTGCATCCTGCTGGCATTCTTCCTGTCCGGCGGCGGCGCCGACGCCAGCATGGGCCTGTACGGCATCGCACTGGCCGCCGTAGGCATGCTGAGTACTCTGGGCATCACCCTGGCCACCGATGCCTACGGCCCTGTGGCCGACAACGCCGGCGGCATCGCCGAGATGGCCGGTCTGGACCCCGAGGTCCGCAAGCGTACCGATGCACTGGACTCTCTGGGCAACACCACCGCCGCCACCGGCAAGGGCTTCGCCATCGGCTCCGCCGCCCTGACGGCCCTGGCCCTTATGGCCTCCTATATTGAGAAGGTCAAGGAGGTGGGCGCGGCGGATGTCACATTCAACGACTTCTCCCTGATGAACCCGCTGGTGCTGACAGGCTTGTTCATTGGCGCCTGCCTGCCCTTTGTGTTTGCTGCTCTGACCATGAATTCCGTGGGACGCGCGGCCCAGAGCGTGGTGCTGGAGGTGCGCCGCCAGTTCCGCGAGATCGCCGGCCTCATGGAGGGCAAGGCTGACCCCGACTACGCTCGCTGCGTAGACCTGTGTACCAAGGCCAGCCTGAAGGAGATGGTGCTGCCCACCGTCATCGCGGTGGTAACGCCCATCGTCGTGGGCATGGTGCTGGGCTATAAGGGCGTCGTGGGCCTGCTGGCCGGCGCCACCGTTACCGGTTTTCTGATGGCCATCTACATGGCCAACGCCGGCGGCGCGTGGGACAATGCCAAGAAGTACATCGAGGCGGGCAACTTCGGCGGCAAGGGCGGCGACTGCCACAAGGCCGGCGTGGTGGGCGACACCGTGGGCGACCCCTTCAAGGACACCTCTGGCCCCGCCATCAACATTCTCATCAAGCTGCTGAGCATGGTGTCCATTGTGTTCGCCGGCCTGATCGTGAACTACTCCATCTTCTGAGATCCCTTGGCCTGTGCCAGGCAATAGAGAACGCCGAAGCGCCCAGCCGAAAGGCTGGGCGCTCTGGTTTGCTGTATTGCGTTAAAGCAGTGTCTCTGCGCCGGCGGTGAACAGCGCGTCATTGATCTCCGGCAGCGTCAGGCTGTGGCTCAGGCCAAACAGCAGCACCGCGTCCCTCTTGTCCCGAGCGTACAGCGGCGCGTGGTGTGCCTGCTGCAAGAGACTCTGGGTTTCCTCTGTCGAGGCGCCCAGCCCGATGCACAGACACAGCAGCCGGTCGCGGGAGGGGGTGCGCCGCCCGGAGAACACCTGGTGGAGATAGACCTCGCTGATGCCGGAGGCCTTGGCCAGTGCGGATTTGCTCATGTCCTGCTGGTCGAACAGCGCCTGCAGCCCGTGGGGCAGGTCACCCTCGCGGAAGCAGGCGGAATTATCGGAGAGTACGCGGCTCAGATCGTTGGAGTCCATCAGCTCCTTCAAAAGCTGATCCGTATTCTTGCGTTTCATCACACATACCATCCTTATCTCTATGCTGCTTATCATTATAGTCAAAATTTGCCGAAAAGACAATATGCACGCTGCATAGTTGGCAAATTTCCTCATTTTTCTGCCCGCAGCTTTACAGATGGCGAGATTTCGGCTATACTGGTAAAAACCGCAGAGAAGGGGGGGACGGACATGTACGACGAGCTGCTGCGCGCCATGGAGCAGTATTTTGACGAGGTGAAGGTGCTGAAGCGGGGCGCCCGCGGCACGGTGACACTGGTGCGCCACCGGCAGACGGGGCAGCGTTACGTGTTCCGCCGTTTCGACGGCGCCGCTGATGTCTACCGGCGGCTGCTGACCGTGTCCAGCCCTTACCTGCCGCGGGTGGAGGAGGTGGCCGAGTCCCACGGCCGCGTGGCCGCGCTGGAGGAGTATGTTCAGGGCGACACCCTGCTGTATCTGCTGGAGGGCGGGCTGCTGGACTGGCCCGAGGCCCGCAAGGTAGCCCGCGACCTGTGCGCGGCGCTGTGGGTGCTGCACAGCATGGGCGCGGTACACCGCGATGTCAAGGAGAGCAACGTCATCCTGCGGGGCGGTGAGGCGGTGCTCGTCGACTTTGACGCCTCCCGCATCATGAAGCCGGAGCTCCACAGCGACACGGTGATCCTGGGAACCACCGGCTATGCCGCGCCGGAGCAGTTCGGCCTGTCCCAGACCGATGGGCGGGCGGACATCTACTCTCTGGGCGTGCTGCTGAATGTGATGCTGACGGGACAGCACCCCTCCCGCCTGCTGGCGGAGGGCCATGCGGGGCGGATCGTCCGCCGCTGCACCATGATGAATCCAAATCAGCGGTTCCGCGATGTGCTGGAACTGCGGGACGCTTTGTGAGGTAGTTGTGGAGAATCGAAAGAAATGTATCAGATGCGGCGCGTTGCTGCCGCAGGAGGCGTCCTTCTGCCCCTGCTGCACCGCCAGCCAGCTGGCACGGGAGCCTATGTCCCTGCCCCGCAGCGAAAAGCGCCGCGGGGCGCTGGCCTGCGCGGTGCTGCTGGTGGTGCTGATAGGAGCGGTACTGTGGGCGACCCTCGGCGGCCGCGCTGCCCAGACCCCGCCCCGGACCGATGGCGCCCAGGTGCTGGAGCCCGCCGATCCAACGGAGCCTACCGGCCTTTCCGGCAACTACCAGAGCGGCAGCTGCCAGACCTGGTACGACGGCGCAGATGGGCGGATGTACCACCTGTACGTCTGCTTCAGCCCTCAGTCTGACGGCGGAGGGCTTCCTGCCAGCCACCGTTCGGAGCTGCTTCCGGCCGACGCGTCCGGTACCAGCCCGCTCTGCCTGTTCGTGGAGGACGCGGAGGATCCCTCTCTGGACGTGCGGGAGGATTTCAGTGCCCTGCTGGCCTACCACACGGTGGAGGCCGTGGCTGCCGAGGGCAGCGATACCTGCACCATCCTGGGGGAGACGGATTCCTATTACAACGCGGGGGTCCTGCTGGCCCACGAGCATGAGGTCACCAGTGCCTGCACCTATAATGACATCATCTGGACGCTGCACATGAAGACCGGCGACAAGATCACCCTCCGCCAGGTGGAGGAGTGCAGCGAAAAGCAGCGCCGTACCGTCAGCTGGGAGGATACCCCCATGGACACCACGGCGGATCTGCAGGCGCTGCTGGACGATCTGACGCTGAACCTGGACGCGGAGACGGAACTGGTGGTGGAGCTGCCCAGCGTGATCTACACGGAGCCGCTGACCATCCGCCGCGCCATGACGCTGCAGGCTCACGCGGACGGCACGGAGTTCACCGCCCCCATCACGGTGAACCATATGGCATACAGCGAGGTCACGGACATCCACGTAGTGCTGTCGGGCCTGCGCCTTTGCGGCGCGGGGGACATGACCGGTACCGGCGTCACCGCCAAGGCCCCTACTTACCTGAACAACTGCTGGATCACCAACTGGGATGTAGGCGCGCTGGCGGCGGACGGCGGCTGGATCTGGGTGGAGAAAAGCAGCTTCACCCGCAACGCCACGGCTCTGCGCATCGACACCACGGAGAGCTCCTCCTGGGGCAGTGATCTCCACGGCGGGAACTTTATCCGCAACGGTACGGCGCTGGATATCCGACGCATGCCCGGGGAGTGGATGACCTACTACGTACACAACAGCACCTTTACCGACAACGACACAGTGATCGCCGGCCCTCTGGCGGATCAAGTCCGGCTGGAGGACGGCAACTACGTGCAGCAGAGCACCTGAGCAAAAAAAGGACATCCGCATAGGGCGGATGTCCTTTTTTCACCCGCTCTGCCTCTGCTGCGCGATTTTTAGTCTGCCCCTTGTGCCGCGCCCCGCGGTATGATATACTTTAACCGTTACCATACAACGATTATCATTGATCGGCGGACGGGCCCTGCGGCCTGCCGCCGCCGGAGAAATAAGGAAGGCGACATGGACGAAAGGGAAGAGATGACCGCGGAGGTCATGTACGGCAGCAAGACGAAACAGGCCTACGAGCTGATCAAACAGAAGATACTGATGCTGGAGTATGCCCCGGGTCAGCCCCTGCGGGAGCTGGAGCTCAGCGAGCAGCTTTCCATGAGCCGCACGCCCATCCGCGCCGCCATCGAGCGGCTGGTGGCGGACTGCTTCGTGGACGAGACGGCGGGCAAGCGCACCGTGGTGTCCGGCGTCTCGGTGGACAGCTTTGTGGAGCTGTACGAGGTCCGTGAGGCCATGGAGATGCTGTGCGTCTCGCTGGCGGCCTACGCCTGGCAGGACCACAGCCAGATCGACGCCGCCCGTGATCTGGTGGACCGCCAGTTTGAGCTGGCGACCCAGACGCCGGTGGATTCCCAGGCTGTGCAGGCGGTGGACCGCGAGTTCCACCGCGCCCTGGCCCACCTGTCCGGCAACCGCCTGCTGGAACGGGAGACGGTGTGGATCTACGACCTGTGCCTGCGCTACATCTTCTACTCCATGCACATGAACTGGTCCGCCCGCATCGCTCAGGAACACAGGGACATCCTGGGCGCCATCGAGCGCCGCGACAGCCAGCTGGCCCAGGCCCACGTCCGCAACCACCTGTCCAAGGTGAAGGACGCGGTGCTGATGGGCCTCGCCAAGGGCTTTGACCCCTCGGTGGAGCTGCGGAACGCGCGGGAGGGCTATACCATCCGCCCCCACGGCGAGTGAGCGGCGGCATATACCGGCAAAAAGCGCCCCGCCGGACCGAAACGGTCTGGCGGGGCGCTTTTTTTATCTCCGACCGGCGCAGGTGGTGTGGGAGGTAAACCACAAGGGGGGGACGCCGGCGCAGCGTATTTACAGCTCCTGATCGATCTGATGCAGGATGGAGATAGCCTTCTGCAGCACCTCCATGGAGGAGGCGTAGGACAGACGCACATAGCCTTCACCGTTGCGGCCGAAGGCGGTACCCGGGATGGTGGCGAGACGGTACTTATCGATGGCGTAGGCGCAGAACTCATCGGCGGTCATGCCGGACTTCTTGATGTTCATGAAGATGTAGAACGCGCCCTCCGGCTTCTTGCAGCTGAAGTGCTGCATCTTGTTGATCTCCTCCACCAGATAGTCGCGGCGGCGCTTGAACTCCTGCCGCATCCGCTCAATAGAGCCGTCCTCCTCCAGCAGGCCCGCCACACCGGCGTACTGCACGAAGGTGGTGGCGCCGGCGGTCATGTAGAAGGACAGCCGGTTCATAGGCTCGATCATGTTCTCCGGCGCGGCGATGTAGCCCAGACGCCAGCCGGTCATGGCCATACTCTTGGAGAAGCCGTTGAGCACGATGGAGCGCTCCTTCATGCCGGGCAGAGAGGCGATGCTCACCAGCTCCTGCTCATCATCGTATACAAAGCGGTCGTAGATCTCGTCGCTGAGCACCAGCAGATCGTGCTCCTTGGCGATGGCGGCGATGGCCTCCAGCGAGGCGCGGCTCAGCACGCCGCCGGTGGGGTTGCTGGGGGAGACGATGACCAGCATCTTCGTCTTGTCGGTGATGAGGGAGCGGATCTGGTCCACATCCACCTGATAGTCGTTCTCCTCCAGCAGGTCGTACTTCTTGATGACGGCCCCCGCGATGTTGGGGATCTCGGAATAGGTCAGATACACGGGATCGGGCACCAGCACCTCATCCCCGGGATTCAGGGTGCTCAGCAGCGCCACGAACATACCCTGCGCCACACCGGTGGTGACGGAGATCTCGCTGGGCGTGTAGTGCAGGCCGTTCTCCTTTTCCAGCTTCTGGCAGACAGCCTCCTTCAGCTCCTGAATGCCGGAACCATCGGTATAGCGGGTCTTGCCCTCGTCCAGCGCCTTCTTGCAGGCATCGATGATATACTGGGGCGTGTCAAAATCGGGCTGGCCCAGAGTCAGGGCGGTGACGGGGATGCCCTGCGCCGCCAGCTCGGCGCACTTGCCGAACACCACGCGGGTGCCGGATACATGCAGATTTTCCAGCCGATGTGCCTGTTTGAATTCCATAAAATGCTCCTCCTTCAGTTCTCGTTACTTCTGTACATTGTTGCCGCCCGGTACAAAGACGCACTTGTCGTAGTTGCCGGTGAAATAGTTGCGGATGTCGGCGCAGCACTGGAGCCGGCCATCCCGCGCGGACTCCTGGGAATAGAACGCCACGTGGGGCGTCAGGATCACGTTGTCCCGATTGGCCAGGGGATGGGTGTTCAGGTCGGGGTACTCGTCGGTGAGCACGTCCAGATAGGCGTAGGAGATCTTACCGCTGTCGATGGCATCGATCATCTCCTGCTCTACCACCACGCCGCCGCGGGCGGAGTTGATGAACACCAGGTGGTCGGGGATCTCGTCAAACAGCTCCTTGCCGATGAGGTGCTCCGTGCCCTCGATCAGAGGCACGTGGAGGCTGATGTAGTCGGACTCGCGGAACAGGGTCTTCATATCCACCATGGTGACGCCGTACTGGTCGCCGATAGACTGGTCAATATAGGGGTCTGCCGCCAGAATGCGCACACCGAAGCCGGACAGGTTCTTGGCCACCAGGCGGGCGATCTGGCCGAAGCCCGCCAGACCAACGGTCTCCGCGTTGAAGCGGTGAATGTCGGGGCATACGGAGTAGTCCCACTTTTTGTCCCGCCGCACACTGCGGTCGTAGGCGAACAGCCGCTTGTTGTGGGCCAGGATGCAGGCCGTCACGTAGTCTGCCACATCAATGGAGAAGGCACTGCGCAGGTGGGTGACGGAGATGCCGCGGGCCTTGGCGGCCTCCAGATCCACATAATTGTATCCCATGCTCTTGCAGGCGATGAGCTTCAGCTTGGGCAGGGAGTTGATGACCCGTGCGGTCAGCGGCTCGAAGATGCCCATGACGGCGTCGGCGTCCTGGCAATACTTGATGATATCGTCCTCGGTGGAGCAGACGTGCTCCTCCACCTCGCACACGCCCTTCAGCGCTTCCTGCTCCAGTCCGAGGCCATCTTTATAATTGAACATGCGCACAGCTTTGTACATACCAAAACCCTCCAGAACAAAAAATTGGATACAATGATTATAGTGGCGGCATACAGCTCCGTCAAGCTGTGAAAACCAACATATGGCAATCCTGCGATTTCATTTAAAGAAACTATTTGCGCGCAAACCACACCGTAAAAGTAATAAAATACACGATTTGTTGAACAACGTATCGTAAAAATGGCGGATGCATAATTAGCAATCTTTTAACAAACTTACAAAAGAATACAAAACTTTTGGTGCTAAACGCCAAAAATGGCCGCGCCATATTGCATACAATTGTTGACGATGCTATAATGACGCCAATGTCACTGCTGCATAGGAGGTTTATATGAAGCAGACCGATCTGATTTTAAAAAACGGCGTGATATACACCATGGCCCGGGAGGGCGACGTGGTGGAGGCATTGGCCGTGCGTGACGGTAAGATTGTATACACGGGCACCACGGAGGAGGTGCTGGGCGCCTGCGAAGCGCCGCAGGTGGTGGATCTGGCGGGCAAGACCATGCTCCCGGGCATGGGTGATTCCCACCTCCACTTCTTTGCCTACTGTCAGACCCACACCACCGTGGACCTGGGCGGCTGTACCAGCAAGGCAGAGGCCATCGGCAAGCTGGCTGCCCGGGCAGCGGAGACCCCCAAGGGCCAGTGGATCAAAGGCTCCAACTTCGACGAGTCCAAGTGGGACGCCGACAACGACCACCTGCCCACCAAAGCGGATCTGGACCTGGTGAGTCCGGACCACCCCGTGATGATGAAGCGCGTGTGTCTGCATACCGCCGTGGCCAACACCGCGGCGCTGGCCGCCGCCGGTATCGGCAAAGGCTATGAATTCGGCCCCGGCGGTCTGGTGGAGCTGGACGCGGACGGCATGCCCAACGGCATCCTGCGGGAGCAGGCCACCAAGATCTTCGACGAGCTGATCCCCGACCCCGCCAAGATCCCCGAGGTCAAGGAGAAGATCATGCGCGAGGCGCTGGCGGAGGCCTCCAGTCAGGGTCTCACCACCGTCCACACCTACGCCGCGGACATCTGGAAGTACACTGAGGATCCCGAGGACTACCTGCTTCTGGACCGCAAGGGGCAGCTGCCCCTGCGTGTGGTGATCTATCTGGATACCCTCTATCAGAAGCCCTACCTGACCCGCAGGGAGATGGACGATCCCTATCACAAGGTGTGCTACGGCGGCCACAAGATCTTCTCCGATGGCTCGCTGGGCTCCCGCTCCGCCAAGCTGCTGGCACCGTACAGCGATGCGTCCGATACCGATGGCATCCTGGTCCAGAGCCAGCAGGAGCTGAACGAGCACATGCTCAAAGCCTATGAGATGGGACTCCAGCCTGCCACCCACTGCATCGGCGACAAGGGTCTGGACTGCGTGCTCACCGCCATCGAGTACACACTGGAGAAGAGCCGTGAGCACGGCATGACAGCCCGGGAGCAGGCGGACCGCGACCCGTTCCGCATTATCCACGCCCAGATGGCCACCGACGACATGATCCGCCGCATGCAAAAGCTGCCGGTGGTGCTGGATCTGCAGCCGGTTTTTCTGGAGACGGATATGCACTGGGCTGTGGAGCGCATCGGCCCTGAGCGGGCGGCGTACAGCTACCGCTGGGAGACGTACCGCAAGGCCGGACTGATCCTCACCGGCGGCTCCGACTGCCCCGTGGAGCCCTTCTCTCCATGGCTGAACATCTACACCGCCGTGGCCCGCAAGGACTTCCACCGCTGCCCCGAGGGCGGCTACCAGCCGGAGGAAAAGATGAGCGTCTACGACGCTGTATGCATGTTCACCAAGAACCTGCATTACGCCGCCGGACAGGACGCGGTGCTGGGCACGCTGGAGCCCGGAAAGTTCGCCGACATGGTAGTCATCGACCGCGACATTTTCAAGATCCCCGCCGACGAGATCATGGATATCCAGGTGGAAAAGACGTATCTGGCCGGCCGCGAAGTATACAGCAAATAAAAAAGGAGACAGCATATGAAACTGGATTGCTTTGAGGAGGTCAAGCGCCTCACTTCCGAGATGGTGGCCATCCCCAGCATCAACAAAGAACCCCATGGCGAGACGGCGGTGGCCCGCTACGTGTACAACTATTTCATGGACCTGCCCTATTTCAAGGCCCATCCGGAGCAGGTGATCTGCTTCCAGACCAAGGACGACTTTGTGGAGCGCCACTCCACTCTGGCTTACGTCAAGGGCACCAAGGGTACCTCCAACCGCACCGTGATCCTCATCGGCCACATCGACACCGTGGGCGTGGACGATTTCGGCACCATCCGCG
>OJPW01001210.1_pt1 | contig 15373 bp, 14 predicted proteins | sample 1598571 | NCBI WGS metagenome assembly OJPW01 (sample SAMN03922493, study PRJEB24848) | human gut metagenome | isolation source: stool sample | host: Homo sapiens | place: Germany | collected 2011-05
GCTTCCATGTGAGGACAGTCCGTATTACGCCTTTGATCAAGTATCCGGCACACGCACCAAAACCTGCCACAGCAGAACAAACGGCCGGCAAGCAAATATATTTTTGACGAAAATAGCATTCCCTTCGTCTGCTGAACTGAAAAGGGTTGTGCACCATGCCAATATGCCAGACATCGTCCGCAAAAGTTTGGGGAAAACTTTTGCGCACAGCCACATCCCTGGCGGCATTTTCGTTCTTTAGGGCATTTCACACTTGAAACGCTCTACAAGGATTTGCCTCCAAATCCTTGTAGCCAAATGATTACATGGCGGCTTTGCCGACCGTTAAGCAATCATTTGAAGCGGTAATTCCTCTAATATTCCTTCAAATGACGAATTCAGCACCTTGGGCCGGGCACAGGCCATTGAGCATGGTTGAAAACTTGATCCAGGTCTCCTGATATTCCTTTTCAGGATCGGAACCTGCCACAAGGCCACAACCGGCAAAAAGAACAGCCTCATTCCCCTGTATTACCCCAGAGCGGAGGGCAACCATAAACTCACCATTTCCCTCGGCATCAAGCCAGCCCACAGGCCCGGCGTACCATCCCCTGTCAAAACCTTCATGGTCGCGCAAAAATGCCAGCGCGGAACCGGCTGGAACTCCTCCTACCGCTGGTGTGGGATGCAAGCGTGCAATTACATCCAGGAGACTCTTGTGGGGCAAAATATCCCCTCTAAAAAATGTGACGAGGTGTTGCACCGTGGGCAGTTTGTGCAGGCTTGGCGAAGAGTCCGCTTCAATCCTGCTGCAGCAGGATTGAAGCACCTGTAGCACTGCCTGCACCACTAAATCGTGCTCCAGGCGGTCCTTGGGAGAGGTCAGAAGCGCTTGCCCCAACCTGGCGTCTTGTTGGGGGGTCTCACTGCGGGCAGCACTTCCGGCAAGAGCCATGGTCCGAAATGTTCCACTATGGGCAGTGATGAGTATTTCTGGCGTTGCGCCGACAAAGTAGGTTCCCTTGCGACCAAATGCGAATATGGCTGCCTTGGGATTAGCAGAGCGCAACCTGTCGAGAATATCTGGCAGTGTGAAAGGATCTGCGGCCTTGGCCTTGAGTGTGCGAGCTACCACAATCTTTCTTGCATCACCCTGTGAGATGCTATGCAAGGCTGCGTGGACCAGAGCGCACCATTGGTTTTTTGCATTTTTTGGAATGAGTACCTCGACATGTGCGTTCCTATGCGTGGGATGTATGGCATTGCCGTCAGCCAGACCTTCCCAAAGGGAAAGAGCAGCTTCTGCCCGAGCAACAGCATCTGAGCCAGGGAACATCTGCTCCGCAGCTATAACGCGACAACAATCCCGCCCGTATTGCACGACAGTCAGACGGGGAACAACCAGCGCTCCGTCTCCAAACCCTGGCCATACTGAAGACGCGGGCCGCGCGGCGTCAAACCGAAATCCCCCGAAAGCCACAGGAGGCGCATCCCCTTCAATCACGGCGTGCCTGACAGCATCGTGCCAGCAAGCTGAAATAGTTGCGAATCTGTCCTTCCCCTCCCCTGTGCACTCAAGGGCAGCACCAAGGCCGAGCATGGAACTTCCTGCCAGACCAAGCCAAATATTTGCATCCATCTGTGAAGAATAACGTGCAAATACTGAAAACATATCAATGCGGGGGACAACTATGCTCGCTACGGCAAGGATGGCTCGCTCCAGCCTTGCGGCAGACTCACAAGCTTTGTGCATGGCGATGCGCAGAGGCTGGCGTAATGCATCAACCATCGCTCTTTTCCCCATCCAGAGCGTGCACTTTTCGCCAGTGCGCAACTTGGGTTGCGATATACCAGGCGGTGATCTGCTTAAATAAATTTTCAATAAAATCTTCCGATATTCCCAATTCCCTTGCCCAAGCACGCCTCTCCACAAGCATGCTTTTCACCCGGTCAGGCGCCGGGATGTCTTCCTCGTTTTTTTTGAAACGGGATGCCGCAAGAACATAGTCAAGGCGACGCCCCAGAAGGTTGACTATTTCTTTATCAAGGCTGTCGATTTCACGACGGACATCACTAAGTCCACAACATTCATCAGGCATTTTCATGCGCACTCCCATCTGATTCCGGCTCATAAAGAACTTTTAAACAAGCGTGACGGTCAAAGGTGCGTTTATAGTCGCGCGAGAGCTTTGCTCAACAAGACCTCTGCCTGGCCCTGAAGCTCTTTAGAAATTCACCCCTCCCTGTTCCCTCACCGAGTTCATTGCTGAGAGCATTCTGTCCACCCCTAAGGCGCTACTGTTCGACCCGCATTGCTTTGCAGCATGCGAGAAACAAGAGTCATCGAAAATAAAAATGAAATTCAAATTCATAAAAGATCTAAACGCCACTCAGTTTCATGTCAATAGCATTGAAAAATTTTCCTCCCTGAAGCTCTGTTTCAACATTTAAGCTATACAAAACAACAAATTAACAAATAATACAGGATTTATAGATAATAAAAGTTGAATACTGTAACATAGCAAATTTATTAATGAATGATGCAATCCATCTTAAAGCACATTCCGTAGCGGCAAGCCCGCTTAAAATGATACTCTTTCCCGCATATAAACCGTTCAATAATTTGAAATAACTACTAATTTCACAATATTTGCAAGAATGGAAGCAAACCATTTTTCTTTTGTTGTCTTCTGGTCAGATGAGCAACGATAAGGAGTCGCGTAATTGCTGAACGCATTGCCATCAACAGGAAAGCCTTGTGCCCATGCCTGTGATGCTGACCGGTTCAGCGGCATGTCGCCCCGAGGAGCAGCCTGCCACGCAAATACCGTGCGGATCAGTCGCAACGCGATGCAAGCCCTCGTGATGCTCAACCTGTGCTCTTCGTGGGCAAAGCCAAGGCCACAGCCCTAGTGAAAAGGCCGTGCCTTGGCGAGGCAGTGCGAATGTCGCACAAAGCCCTTGGGGTGATAGTACGTTCAGAGTAACGTATCGTAAGGAAGCGTTGCCCGGATGGATGGGGGGGGGCGGGATCTATGACCCGCGGTATACGGTGGTACACAGCGGTATACAGATTGGAGACGAAAAAAGGGCCTGCATTTCTGCAAACCCTTTAACTTTTCTGGTACCGAGAGCGAGACTTGAACTCGCAAGGGGTTGCCCCCGGCGGATTTTGAGTCCGCTAAAATGATATTTCACCACAATGCACAGACCTACACAATTTTGCATGTAATTTTAACATTAACAACATGTTATTGACTTTTTTCTCTGCACATGATTTCACTCAAAAACACCTACCATAACTATAATCGCGGGATAAGAGCGGGATAAAATTTCAGGCGGATTTGGGTTTCTATGAAATCCGCTGTGTAGGTGCTGGAGGAAATCATGGCAGTAAAATGGCACAAAACATCTTTTTTGGGTGTGCGCTACAGGGAACATACAACGCGCAAGCACGGCATACGCCCTGATCGCTGTTACAGCATCCGCTATAAGGTAGACGGCAAAGACAAAGAGGAGGTCGTCGGCTGGGGAAGCGAAGGAATTACTGCAGAGGAAGCCTTCAAACGCCTATCTGAACTGCGCGAAAATTCGCGCAAAGGCTCCGGTGCCAAGACGCTTGAGGAAAAACGCTCGATTGCAAAAGCAGAAGAAGCTGCCGAACATCGGGCCAAGCTACGCCAAGACAAGCAAAATGTGACATTGCGCGACTACTGGGAACAAAGCTATCGGGAACACGCTCAGCGCACTAAAAAAGCTTCATCTTTTCGATCCGAAGATGGGCACATGCGAGTGTGGATTCTTCCCCTTCTTGGTGACACTCCACTTGTTCAAATAGGCTTTGCTGAATGGGATGCACTTGTACGCAACATGAGTTGCGGTAAGCTATCTCAACGTACTAAGGAATACGCGGCAGGGACATTGCGTCGTCTCATGCGTCACGCCCAAGACCGTGGATTGCCAGTACAGATTCCCACATCCAAACAAATTGGTGCGCAGGGACCGAAGGACAACCGCCGCCTGAGAGTGCTTACCCCGGAAGAAGCGGAAAAACTCCTTGTAAAACTTGGGGAGTTGGACCCGCATACCGAGCGTCTGACTCGCTTTTGTATGCTCACTGGCTGTCGACTTTCGGAAGCTGCCAACCTTACATGGGCATATGTAGACCTTGATGGTCAATCTGTCCGTTTTGCAGACACAAAAAATAAAGATACCAGAACTGTGTATCTTTCTTCAGAGTTGGTGGAAATGCTTAAAACGCTTCCACGCTCTGGGGTTGGAGACTTTGTATTGCCCCGCCATGACGGGACCCCTTTCATTAATAAGGCAGACAGAACAGACACCCCCTACTATTTTAGCGAAGCCGTAAAGGCTCTAGCCCTAAATGAAGGGCGAAGCACTCGTGACCGAGTAACCTTTCACACTATCCGTCACACTGTGGCGACTAACTTGGCAAAGGTGTTGGATGTTCGCAGCCTTATGGATGTCATGGGTTGGAAGGTTATCGCTATGGCAGCCCGCTATATTCATACACAGGAGGAAACTAAACGCCAAGCTGCCGACATTCTGGCCGGAGCATGGAAGAAACAAGGGCAGACCAAGGTGCTACAGTTTAATTCGTCGGTTGGTTAATTTGTGACAATTGGTGTGATGCACGAAATTTTAAGACCAGTAGAAGAACGCACGGCAACTGCCCATTCTGTTGTTAAGTGCTTACGTTGTGACCTGCTCCACACTTCAAGCGAAAAAAATATACACGCAAGGGCGAGGAAGCGGGAATAACTCCGTTTCCCGCCCTGCAATCAGCTTTTAGCCCTCTACCGACCTTCGCTTTCAGGCAAGGCCAGCTTTTCAGGTTCATCCACGGCATCGCGGCTGCCGCTTTTCCGACCCTCCAGTTCCACAGAAATCGCCGCCGCAGTGAATACCCCTGCGATTCCGGCCAGTATGCCGCCTATAAATGTCCATTTACTGCTCATGCTTATTCTCCTTTTCAGTTGCGTAAATGCAGGAGGCGGGGATTATCCCCGCCTCCTGCAGCCAACTATCTTACTGGTTAATCGTCCCAATTTTCCTTGATGACCTGCAACACAGCAATAGCAACAGGTATCCATGCCAGTGGATTCATACAGCCTCCTTGAGTGTCAGCAACGCGGGATGCGCCGCCGGTTGTGGGTGAAAATTGTTAAAATGGGCCGTGCCGGACTCCAGCGGCAATAGTCCAAGGGTACCATCATGCCTCACCGCCTTTGAGTAGGGCGGTCTGAAGCATGGCAAACATGACAGGCGCCAGGTCGGACAGATCGTTGATGACCCGACTGGTTTGTGGCAGCAGATGGGCGATGTGTTCATCGCAGATGCCAAGGCCATACACCTCAAAACCAAGCTTTTGCGCTACGTTCACGGCATGGATTGCTGCGTGTGTACTGTCGGGTATTCCGTCAGTAATGATGAGAATGATTTTTCGTTGTTCCTTGAGAAACAACATTGTCTGCATGACCCACCACAAGGCCGCAGCCAGAGGGGTGCCACCGGATGCATTGATGTCGAAGCAGTCCGGTACGTTCTGGCCGTGCCGCATGATGGGGAATACAGAACTTATGGAAGCTGTCGCGGGAAAAGCCGTGACCGCTGGATTGACGCCTTTGATATTCTCCAGTGCTTTTGCCACAGCAAAGCACGCCTGCTTTGCCAAAACGATGGGTATGCCGCTCATGCTGCCGCTGACATCCAGCAGGATATGCACAGCAGTGTTGAGGCCAGCTTGTTCTGCCTCCCTGCGGAAAATGCGCGGATTGCCCGTTTGCAGCCGATGGAGCGAGCCGGGGTGCAAGGCCCCGCGCCGACCGATGCTGCATTGTTTTTGTGTCTGAGCCTGCAAAAGACCCTGAAGGCGTGTGCGCAGGGCAATACTGGCCTTAAGAGCTTGCTGCTTTTGGGCCTCCAGCAAGGCCTCCGATGGACGAAAACCCTCCACGGCAACCGTAACAGTTTCATAGGCTGATTCTGCCTGACAACGTGTAAGTGCCCCTGAAAGAATATCCCCCAAGGCTTGCGGCAGGTCTTGCGCCTCGGTGTGGAACAGGGCTGCGAGTTGATCCTTGGTCCTGCTGGAGGATGTGGGCTGCTGCGTTTGAGAAGCACAAGCGGACGTGGGATTTTGCTCCGGTTGAGGTGTGGAACCGCTGTGGACGGCATCAGATCTGTGCCCCTCATGCGCCCCTGAAGCGTGAGCTTTACGCCGCCCTTCTTTAATATTTGTCTTTCTTCCTCCTTTTTGCACGTTGTTTTCGTCACTTTCTGTCTGCTGTTGCGGCTCCCACTGCCGAATGCTCTGTACCAACTGCCGAGCATAGGCGATGGTGGAAGTAGTATCAGGGCAATGTATGCGGACTTTGACCAAGGTGGCATCCAGCACTTCCTTCAGGCCGGGGAAGTGCTGGCATAGCGCATCTGCTGCTGCCATGCGTGGCATGTTCACCTCTTCCACGTCCCAGGCCCGAACGGTCAACAGCACATAGTCCAAAACAGCAAGGGCCGGGGAATCACCCCCGGCCCTTGGCTGTGCCTGTTCCACAAAGAATCGTCGTATCAGCCAGTTCAAATTTTGTCGGCATCCAGGAAAGATAGCCGACAGCTTCTTTTCTACACGCCAATCTTCCAGGCAATTGAAGAGGTTGAAGGTTACAGGATCAAGCTTGGCAGCTTTGAGTGCAGCAAAGTCCGTGTGCCTTATATGGGCCGCCTCGTGGTCACAAAAACCTTTGGCCCGGGCCAACAATTCCGGCTCGCAATCCATAGGCAATGCAGGCAAATAGATAACCTTGCCGTTGGTGCAGGCTTCATTGCCACCGATACGTACCTGCACCCCGTACTGGTCGCCCAGCACGGACGCCAGCAGGGGTAGGCAGTTGAGGATGTCTTTAGAGCGAATCATGGTACCTCACAATAAGAAATGCCCGACATAGAGCCGGGCCATTGGTTCATCATTTTTCATGAGTTCATTCTGTAATGGTTCGCAAGTCAGTCAGCATCGTGGAGAAACGCTCCGAAGGGGGCAGTTGCAGCCAGCGAATGATGGCCGCATACAGCCAATCCGAATCCGCCCGCATGCCGTGCCCATTGATCTGTAGAAACACCGAGCAAGCAGCGAAGGCCGTCCGCTTGTTTCCGTCTACGAAGGGATGGTTGATGAGCAGGCTTTCCAGCAAGGCGCAGCCTTCCTCCACAGCATCCGTATAGTAGCCGCTTTGGGGCCGGTATACAGCCGACTCCAGCCCGCCCATATCCCGAACACCGGGCATGCCGCCATACCTTTCAACAAGAATGACGTGCATACCCAGAATGTCGGCAACCGTCAGGTAATCCCGGCTCACTTTGCAAGCTCTTGATACAGGGCATCGTGCTCAATCATGCTGACTTCAAGGGCGTCAAGCACATGGCGTCGTGCCATGGGACGTTTACGATTTTCAATATAGACGCGCACAGCATCTTCCAACACGGCCTGAATCTGCCGCCCGTCCTCTTGCGCCACAGATTTAAGGTCTTCATAAAGATCGGGCTCCATCTGGCTGGCGAACTTGACCCGTTTTACGGATGCCTGTGTCATGGCTACCCCCTTTTTCTTACGACTACGAAGCCTATAGCTTGACGTCAAGAAGTTTCTTGATATCACCACAGACCAAGGCTAGGAATGGCAGGATGAGGTAGCGTATTGTCTGCCACGGGGATGTCCGGCAGTACTGGCTCGTCGTCCATCTCCTCATCTGCGATGCCGTCTATCTGTTCAGCGGAGCCGTCTGACTCATGAATAATGCCCGCCCCAGCCAGCAAGGCATCCAGCACAAAGGCCGGGCCGTAACCTTCGATAACTTTCTGGGCGTGGGCCACCAGCGCGTCACTGTCCTTGAGCAGGCAGACCAGACCTTGCAGAAGCAGCAGGTCTGTGCCGGTGATATTGCCCTTCTTGGGGATGCGTTGCAGTGCGGCCTGCACGATGTCAGCCACCGGGGCCACATGAGGTTCTACAAAGGACAGGCCTGTGAGCTTGGTATGCAGAGTCCGCAAGGGCGAAAGGGCCTTGTGGGTCACTTCCGTCTTGCCGTGGTAGACCCTGCGCCAGATATCTTCGGCTGATTTTGCCACTTCACCGAAAAGCGTGCCGCCGAGCCCCTGCACTTCTTCAGCCAGACCCGCTTCCAGCACGGCAGTGTTGTCCGTGTGCTGTTCCAACGGGGACACCTTGTACAATTGCCAACGAAAGTCCATGCGGGCACGAACATAGTCAGGACCCACGATGGAATTGCGTATAATTTCGCCCCATTGATGATGTTTTTCTATCCAGCTCTGCACATTCTGATCATAACTCGCCAGAAAGGCCTCTTTTTCTTTCTGAAAGTCGTTGCGAATGCTGCAAAGCTCCTGCACGATTTCCCCGGCCTTTTCTTCAGGAATGGCCCAGCCGGACATGAAGCGCACCCCATGTCTGTCCAGATAATTGAAGGCGCGGGCTTTGAGCGTGCCGAACACTTTGAGATTTTTCGGGTCGGCGATGCGCTTGGAGCCAAGGGACGCCAGATCTTCAGGGGGAAGTTCCGCACCGCCCAGGTCTTCCTGGCTCATTTTGCGGCGGGCTGACCACAGGCTGACGTTGAGATTGAGAGCCAGCAAATTGTCGAGAATTCGGATGTCTGAAAGAACGTGTGTCATAACTTTCTCCTATAATGAGCTTTTTGTAGTGTTGAGGACGTAGCCGTCCCTGAGTTTTTTGGCTGCACGGGCTTCAAGCTCCAGCACGGCATTATTGCTTTCGCATTTGTCAGCGGGGATGAATCGTTGCTGACCGGAGGTTCCCTGCTTGCCCCAATGGAGCATGAGGCCTTCAGGCCGGGCCTCGCCGATCCAGAATTTACCAGACGTGCTCTGGTCTGGCAGATCATAGGTCACCTGCAGGTGGACGCGGGGTTGCGTTACCGTGGGGGAATGGCGCAAGCGGCTTTTGATAAAACGAAGGGCGGTATCGCCTTGCAGGGATTCCTCCTCTGGACCGGAATTCATTGCCTTGATGTCCGCTTCCGTATGCTGGGGGAACATGCGCTGGGCCAGTTCGTGCAGCATGGCGCGGGTTTCGCGGCTGGCGCGGTAGGCCAGGGCACGGTCGAGGGCATAGGTCACGGGCTGAATACCCTGATGGGCCAGGGGTTGAAAGCGCACGGTCAGATCCCCCCAGCGCAGCAGACTGCGCGTGGAGAACGTCACTTCTATGGTGTTGGTAAGGTTGCTGGTGGAAGCCTCACCCATGAACAGCTTGCGGACTTCATTGGCATAGTCCACCATGGTGGCACAGAGCGTTTCGGGCAGCGAAGGGAAGCGCTGGGACAGCAGTTTTTTCTCCACAGTTGCATCAGGGTAGCCCACTTCGCAGATGGTGAAGCGGTCCAACCATGCGAGGTTCTGGCGTTGCGTGCCCTGGTACAGGCCCGTGTCATCGCCAGCGCCATTGGTATTGGCCGTGGCCACGAAACGGAACATGGGGTGCGGCTGGATGATTTCGCCCCCACTTTCCGCTATGCACAGGGGGGAACCGTCCAAGACGCTGTTCAGGCCGGCGGCGATTTCCGGCGAAGTCAGGTCGATCTCATTCAGGAGAAAAATCGCTCCGTGGCGCATGGCAAGGGCAAGCGGGCCGTATTCAAAGGCCATATTGCCGTCCTTGACCGTCAGATGCCCCACCAGATCGGCGAACTCCAGGCGGCCATGGCCTGTCACCTCAAAGACCGGATAATTGAGCCTGGCCGCCAGTTGTTTGATGCAGCTTGTTTTGCCGCAGCCTGTGGGGCCGAAGACGTACAGCGGTTCATGTGCCCCCTGTGGCCCTTGAAGATTTACGAACCAGACCACCATGTCGCGGCTGGACTCGTGGAAGATGTAGCCTGGGTCAATAACCGGAGTATAAGCCGAGGCTGCAGCATAGCCTCTTACCGTGGTGCCGGAGGGTTTGCCGCTGAAAACCTGCCCGGCGTCGAGGTCGGTGGGCTGGAGAGAATCAAGCTCGGAAGTGAGGATTATGTGCATGGGATTTCCTTTCATGGGATTGACTTCTATACGGCAATGCCGTATACATATCCTATGTACTATGAGTTTGTAGAACTAGCCCCCTTCGCTGCCTTGCGCGATGAACTGTTTTCTGAAGAACAGTTTTTGAATTTCCAATGGTATCTTTGCCAATGTCCCAGTGCCGGGGATGTGATCCCGGAAACTGGAGGCTGTCGTAAAATCCGTTGGAAAGTACCGGGCAAGGGGAAAAGGGGTGGGGCAAGAGTCATTTATTTTTTGCGAACCGAGGCTGGGCAGATTGTCCTTGTGGCGGCCTATAGCAAGAATGAGCGTGAAGACGTGCCGCGCCAGTGGTTGCGCAAACTCAAGGAGAATTATGATGAGTAAAGCACAGGAACTGATCCGCCAGATGATGGAAGATCCCACGGGAGATATGATGCGTCCTGTTCGCAAGTCTCTTCTGATCTCTCAGAAGGACGGCTCTATTGTGCGCAAGATGGTTGACAAGAACGGTGTTGTCATTTCTGAAGAAACAATTTCAAATGAACAACGCCTGTCTTTGGATGCCCGTATCAGGCTGGGAATGTCCCAACAGCAGTTTGCCAAAATGCTGGGGATTTCTGTTCGCACCCTGCATGATTGGGAACAGGGAAGACGGGAGCCTTCAGGGGCTGCCAAGACCTTGCTCTATATTGCGGCACGACACCCTGATATTGTTCAGGAAATTGTGGAGCAGCGTACTTAGTCGAAATTGATTCCTCGCATAAGGCTCATGCCCAATGGTTTATTCAGAATTCTCTGAGTTCAGTTGACGGGTGAAACGCACAGTCGCTCAAAAGGCGCCCCCGTCCGCTCGCAGCGGGCCAGCAAGGCATCTACGTCAATGTCACCCAGGCCCTCAAAACGGAAGATGTCGGTCAGTTCTTCATGCAGGGCATCGCGGTTAAGCGTGCTGCGCCCTGCTGCCACTGACATGCGAAAGCGGTACTTCCCCGTGTCTACCCAATCGCGAGTACCAGCCTGCCGATGTACCAGCTTGAGTACGGCTTCCATCTCCTTGATTTCAGCATCCAAAGTGGTGCGCTGTTTTTTGAGAACAGCCAGCTTGTCCAGAGCAGGTTCCCATTGTGGCATCTCCACTCCCTGCGGGAATTTGCGACAATCGCCGTTATATTCACAGTAGGAGCACAACGGATAAAAGCCCTGGGCGCAGTCCACCTGTGAAAGGGATAATTGCCCTGCGCGAAAGGCCGTGAGGTCGCCCCAGAGTTGGCTTGCGTGGTCAAGGGCCGTGTCCAGCATGGCTTGATTGAAGCCATAGGGGCCGAACGTCTTTACCTCCTTCATGGAAATGCAGAGCAGCCAGGCTTCCAGGCTCGCTGCATCAGCACATATGGGCAGTTTGAGTCCCAAATGGGCATGACAGAGTTGAGGAAATGTCAGCTTGTCATGCAGAAGCGTACCGTCCGCCGACCGCAGGCTGAAGACAGGTTTGTTCCAGGCCATGGCCAGCAGACCGATCTGCCCGTGTAATTGCAGTAGATGAGAATCGTGCGGCGTGTCGGGCAGCTTGTCCGTGCTTTTCACTTCCAGAATCCGTATGGCATTGACGGGCGCACCCCATATCAACACAAAATCCAGATGGGCCTTTATGGGCACGCCCTGATGCTGCCAGGTGATTTCCAGTTGGGGCAGCACATGCAAACCCAGCGATGCCAGCGTCTGCCCCACACCTGCTTCAAACCAGTGGCCCCGCTGCAGGATCAGCAGGCGTTCCAGACTGTCAGCAGTGGGCAACACCTTACGGGCCAAAGCGGCACGTGGGCACTCCCAATGCTGACCGATGTCGCTCATGCCCACATAGGTGGACCTGTCGCCCAGATGGGCGGCGGTACTTTGTTGAGAAACAGTCTGCAGCCCCTGACGAATTAATGCCCGCAAACCTTCCGTGCGGTCGGTGTTTATCATGATTTCATCCCAATTAAACAAGAGGGCCGCCATCAGGCAGCCCTCTTACTTGGTATTTTGATTTTCATTATGCGGCATCAACATATTTCCACCACAATTTTCTCTGCGGGTTCCAGCGGAAGCCCGCGCCTGTTAGTAGTTCTTTTTTGACCTGCGTCTTGCCGGTGGCAATGATGCAAGGCCGTCCGTCCTGAGCCATTATCTGCTGGTAGGTGATACCTTCCAACGTTGGGAGTTTTTCAAGGCTGGCTGACGGACGATTTGAAGGGGCCGAAATGTTGTTTGTGGCTAATGGGTCGCGTTGTCGGGCTTTTTGTGATTCAGGGCCAATTACGGGTAATTTAGGGCGTGTGGTTGATTTTTTGCCATTTTTAGCCCCTTCGGCGTCGTCATCTTCCGTGATCATGCCCAGCATGGCGGTCAGCGCATAACGGCGAGCGTAGGTCATGGCCGAACCCATGCCCTGCGGGTCGGCCTTGGGCAGAGGAACCACAGCCAAAGAACTTTGCCACTGGCCAGACTCTGCATGGGTCAGCTTGGTGACCAAGCCCAAGGAATTGGGTTGCTCCACCGGCATGGGGTACTGACACAGCCATATGCCGTTTGTGATAAGTGCATCACGACAGGCGTCCATGACGCTGTTCAGGCTGGCGTACCAGCTTTTGGTGAAAGGATTTTCAGCATCTTTGGCAATGGGTTGCACGGTGCGCTGAACATTGAGCAGTGCCTTGGCCAATTCGGTGATATTTTCAGATTGGTATGGGGTCATGAGATACCTCCGTGATAGAAAATGCCCTGTCTATAGCAGACAGAGCATTTGAGTTACTTTGACACACTATCCTGCTGTTTCAAATTTGTAATGTAGCTTTCAGTCGCCTTGATTCACAGTCTGTGCATAAGTAGAATAACGTCGAATTACCTACTGGTTTACTGCGTTGTAGCAAAAATAGGCTTGGCAAAAGCCTCGCAAGTTGGGTACAACCATGCACGACAATACGTGTTTCGCGATAGGCGCTAGCCGCCGCCCCAAAGCCAAGGAATCGTATGAACGCATCCCGCACCTGTTTCAAGTCTACGATATCCGTGGCTGAGTGCCTGATGTCCTGAATGCTCCCCTTGCACATGCCCGTGGACGGCCCGTGGTGGAAGTGCAGGGTACGAACGACGTTGTACTGGGTCGCGATGCCCGCCTTTCCGGGACGCTGCGGCGCGATGCCCTGGTCCGAATTACGGATATAGGCCTCTGTGGCACGGAAGAAATTTACTATGCCGCCGACCACGCAGCCAGACTTACTCCGGCAGATGAGAAAGGCTTCACTCTGGAGTGCGGTGAGGGCATCCCCGTGACCTACGATTTCGGCCTGCTTGGCCTGCTCATTATAGGCTTTAAGTCTATGGCTTATAGCCATCAGGTAGAACACAACTGGGTATCACAAGCATATGAATACTTTTTTTTTGAAAATATTTTCAGATTTTTTTCGAATCCTTTCCATCATCAGTCGAAAAAACAGAGTAAAAGCATACGCTCTGTTTGTCTTGATGGCTGTGCAATCTGCGGTTGAGCTATTTTTTATTCTTGCAATTGCGTATATGGCTCAGGCCGTCACCGCACCAGAGGCTTTGAACTCCGAACTGGCGTTCAAGGTGCTTTATTTTTGTTTTCCGGCGCTGAAGGCTTGGGGGCAAGATTCACGCTACCTTGTATTGATTGCCAGCAGCCTTGTTATCTCTGTTTCCCTAGCTAAAAGTTTGATCAGCTATGCTTCCGCCAGGGCGACGTTCCTGCTGAGCGAACGGATATCCATTGATATCGGGCATGAAATTATGGAGCGGTTTTTACATAGCGATTACGCATGGCATCTTTCTTCAGAAAGTGGAACGACATTTCAGCGCATGCAATGGCGCACAAACCTTTCGATGATGCTCGTTTCGCAGTTGTCAATGTACGCCTGCATGCTAACAATGATCGTGCTTTTTTGTAGCCTGGTCGCTCAAGAGCCCGTGTTGACAACAGTTGTGGTGGGTGTAACTGGGAGTACAGGCTTATTGCTGTATCGTGGAATTCGTAAACATGTGGATCGTGAAGCGCAATGCGCAGCGGAAAGTGCCCAAGAGGAAACGCGTGCACTTATGTGCGCGACCCGTGGCGTTCGCGATGTGTTGATTTATCGCCAGCAAAAAGTTTTTTTACAGGCTATTACCTCTGCGGCGGAGAAGGGCATGCTGCCGCGCACGTTTAATGCTGTCGCTCCTACTCTCCCCACGTGGGTACTGGAAGCCATGGGCTTCTTGATGGTTTCCGTTTCGTTGTGTTATTTGATTTTTATCGAACAGGCTGGAGTTCCGCGTATTACCACGGCTTTGGGCATGCTCATGCTTACGGCCTGGCGTGTTTTGCCCTATGCCAACAGGGTTGTGGGGTACCAAATTTCCATTCGGGCTGTGCGCCCAATGGTGCTGGCCGTGCTTGAATTGCTGGAGAGCTTACGCAGTAAGGCCCGGATCGTTTTCCCTGAGCCTGATAAGAACTTTACCTTGAAAGACAGCATAACGTTTCAGCATGTTTATTTCCGCTACCCAGAGGTTGGGGTGGACAGCCTTTCAGACATTACCTTTACTATCCCCGTTGGCAAAAAGATTGGCATCATCGGCCCTTCCGGTGGGGGAAAAAGCACTCTTGTAGGAATATTGAGCGGCTTGCTTTACCCCAAAAGCGGTGAAATGCTGGTGGACGGCGCGCCCTTGACACCGTCGCGGGCGGCAGCTTTTGTGGCACAAGTGGGTTACGTGCCGCAGTCTCCTTTTTTGTTTGCCGGAACACTTGCCGAAAACATCGCGTTCAGCCAGTGGGGGCAGCCGTGGGATGAGGCGCGTGTCCAGAACGCCTGCCGCAGGGCCGCCATCGATTTTGTAGACAGTCATCCACTCGGTCTAAAACAACCTATTGGAGAAAATGGGGCGGGGCTTTCTGGCGGTCAGGCACAACGTGTCTCTATAGCGCGAGCCATGTACGCATCTCCCAAATTATTAATATTTGATGAGGCAACCAGTGCCTTGGATCAAGCCAACGAAAAAAACATTCAAGAGACAATTTTGCAACTCGCGGATGAAGTCACTTGCGTAATTGTTGCGCACAGACTGACAACAGTTGAGCATTGCGACTTCATTATATGGCTGGATAAGGGTAGAATTGTTATGCAAGGCGATACCGCAGAAGTTCTACAAAAGTATAGATTAAAAATGTCATGATAATTTTTTTTCGGATGCGCTGTAGACACCGTAATTAATTTGAATTCGGATGCGTTGTAGACACCGTAATTACTGTCTCTTATACACATCTCCGAGCCCACGAGACAAGAGGCAATCTCGT
>OJPW01001222.1_pt1 | contig 15186 bp, 15 predicted proteins | sample 1598571 | NCBI WGS metagenome assembly OJPW01 (sample SAMN03922493, study PRJEB24848) | human gut metagenome | isolation source: stool sample | host: Homo sapiens | place: Germany | collected 2011-05
GTGTCCAGCAGGTTGAACTCCTGGAACACGAAGCCCAGGTTGTCCCGGCGGAAGGCCGCAGCGTCGGACTCCCGGACGGCGGACATGTCCCGCCCGTCCAGCTCCACCCGGCCGGCGGTGGGCTTATCCAGCGCCGCCAGAATATTCAGCAGGGTGGTCTTGCCGGAGCCGGACTCGCCCATAATGGCCACATATTCCCCCTCCTCCACGGAGAAGTCCACCTGGCGCAGCGCCGTGACCTGGCTGCCGCCGAAACGGGTGGTATAGACCTTTTTCAGGCCCGTTACATTGAGAATTTGCATATCCATGCCTCCTTTACGGGGCCTATTATAGCAGACCGGGGAAATGCGCCGCCATCGAATGGGCTTACATTTCCCCGGTCTGAGCTTACATTTTTGTCACTCGTGGGTGCGGACGTTGATGAACTCCGCACGGAGCTTGGAATAGAGGATGGTCTGGCTGCTGTACAGGCCGCAGTAGCCGGAGAGGAGATAGCTCAGGGCGCAGGCCACGGCGAAGTAGGGCGCCCCGGCAGAGCCGAACAGCTCCACGCTGAGCAGCACCGACGCCACGGGGCAGTTCACCGCCCCGCAGAACACCGCCACCAGGCCGATGGCCGCGGCAAAGCCCGCAGGCAGGCCCAGGAGCCCCCCCATGAAGCAGCCGAAGGCAGCGCCCACGAAGAACGACGGCACCACCTCGCCGCCCTTGAAGCCGCAGCCGATGGTGACGGCGGTGAACAGGAGCTTCCACAGCCACGCCCAGCCGCTGACGTCCCCCCGCAGGGCCCGGGCGATGACGTCCATGCCCGCGCCGTTGTAGTCGCCGTTGGTGAGCAGGCTCAGGACGATGAGGATGGCCGCGCCGGCCAGCACCCGCAGCCAGGGATTCCGGAAGCTGCGGGTCAGCAGGTGCTCCGTCCAGTGCAGCCCCTTGCAGAACAGGATGCTGACTAGGGCGCACAGAATGGACAGGACCACCACCGGCAGCATCAGCTCCAGGGTCACCCGGGGCATGGACACCGTGAAGCGGGTGGGCTCCACCCCCATGAGGGCGGATACACCGAAGGCCGCCATGGCGGCGGTGATGCAGGGCACCAGGCCCGCGTAATACAGCACGCCCACGCTGATGACCTCCAGGGCGAACACCGTGGCGGTGAGGGGCGTGCCGAACAGGGCGGCGAACACGCCGCTCATGCCGCACAGGGTGGCAAGGGGCAGGTCCTTTTCCCCCAGGCGCAGGAGCTTGCCCGCCTGGAAGCCCAGGCCGCCGCCGATCTGAAGGGCCGCACCCTCCCGGCCGGCGCTGCCGCCGCACAGGTGGGTAATGACGGTGGACACGAAGATCACCGGCACCAGCAGAATGGGGACGCATTCGCCGAAGTGAACGGACTCGATGATGGCGTTGGTGCCCTTGCCCTCCAGATGGCAGAGCTTGTAAAGCCCCACGATGGCAAGGCCCCCCACCGGCATCAGGTATAGGATCCAGGGGTGGGCCAGGCGCACGGCGGTGGCATAGTTGACGCCGATGTGGAACAGCGAGCCCACTGCGCCCCCGGCCACGCCGATAACGCCGCCCAGCAGCACCCATTTTCCCAGCGCCGCCGGGTATGCTCCCATATGCATTATGGTCTTTTTCCACTTATCCACCGCTTGCCGCCGTCCTTTCCGCCCGTTCCCCCAAAAAATCTTCTTCCTTTTATAACCAGCTTTTTTCGACAGTCTCTTTATAGCATCTTTACGGTTTGGTGTCAATCCGGCATATCAGCCATTCCCTGTTTCCGCAAAAACAGGGGCCTGCCTCCCGAAAAGCAAAGCCCCCGTCCTGTTTCATTTTGCTTCAGCTGCCCAGATGAAGCGCCTGGAGAAGCAGAAGCCAGCTGAGCCCATAGTAGGTGACCACAGCCACCAGATCGTTCACGGTGGTAATCAGCGGCCCGGAGGCCACGGCAGGGTCCACCCCGATTCGCTTGAAAAACATGGGAATCAGCGTTCCCACGGCGCTGGAGATAAACATGGCCAGCAGAAGCGCCGCGCCGATGCACACCGAAACCGCAAACGCATATTGGGCGGGATATCCCTTGCCCAGCATGATGTAAGCGCCCACAAACAGCACGGAAAGACTGCCCAGAATCAGCCCGCTGAACAGCCCCACCCGCATCTCCTTGCAGACGAGGCCCAGCTTTTTCCGGGCGGTGATCTCCTTGTCCATCAGCACACGGATGGTGACCGCCAGCGACTGCGTTCCCACATTTCCCGCCATATCCAGGATCAGCGACTGGAACGCCATAATGATCGTCAGCCGGGACACGACCCTCTCGAATGCGCCCACAACGCCTGAAACAACCATTCCCAGCACCAGCAGCACCAGCAGCCAGGGCATCCGCTTTTTCAGGCTTGCCCGCAGCGGCTCGTGCAGATCCTCCTCCGCGGAAAGGCCGCCCAGCTTCGCATAGTCGTCGCTCATCTCGTCGTCCACCGCTTCCACCAGGTCCTTCAGGGTGATGACGCCGAGAATGCAGTTGGAGGCATCCAGCACGGGAATGGCGCTTTCCGAGTAGCTTTTCAGCCGCTCGATGCAGTCCTCCGTGCGCTCGCTGCAGTAGACATACGGGAACCTGTGCTGGATAAGGGGCGCGATAGCCGCGTTCTTTTCCGCAATAAGCAGAGCGCGCAGCTCCACCGTGCCGCAGAAAAAGCCGTTTTCCGCCGTCACAAAGAGCATTTGGATATTATCGTTTTCCTTCGCCTGGTCCATAAGCGCCCGGGTGGCCTGGCCCACCGTCATTTCCGAATCCAGCGAAATGAAATTGGCGCTCATTCTGCTGCCGATCTCGTCCTCGTCAAACGACACCAGCAGCTCAATCTTTTTCCGAAGCGCTCCGTTGAGCAGCCCGATCATCGCTGACCTGTCGCTGCCGGGCAGTTCCCGCAGAATGTCCGCCGCAGCATCCGGGTCAATCTTTTCCAGAATGAAAACAGCTCTTGCCGTGTCGATGTCCTTCAGGAAGGCAGCCGCCTCCTGGGGCTCGACATACTTGAAAATACTGGCCAGCTTGTCCGGCTCAATGGAGCGGATCAGCCGCATCCTTCCAAGCCGGTCCATCTGCTCCATGGACTTGGCAATATCGCTGTTATGATAGTTCTCCAGCTGCTCCTGGATCATCTTCGGCGAAAGGTCATCCCTTATCAGCGCCGCGATCTCATCCGCGCAGCCTCCGCTTTTGAGGTTCTTGTCTTCGTTGAACATTGCCATGGTATTACCGCCTTTCAATTAAAATCGCATCGTGTTCCTAATTGAAAGTGAAGCCGGGCAATGTGCTGTCATATCCGGCCTTTATTTAACTGTACGAGCCGACGCAAAGCAAGCGCCGGACACAGCGGCACATTGAATACTTCGCCCGTAACTGTCACCTAAGCTCACTTTGCTCACCTCTTTCTGGAATAAAAGTCGATTGCTTTGTCATGATACCACTGTCGCGCGGTCCTGTCAACCCGGAACCGGACGCTGCCGCCTCTCCCCTTTCTCTCGTTTTTTCTGAGAAGCTGAAAAATTTTCAGGGAAGCTGATTTTTTGTGATTTTCCCTGTTGATTCCGGAGAACATTTGCCGTATACTATGAGATGGAAGCAAAAAGATCCCAAGTGCTATCACCTATTACAACAATCAGGAGGAAAAGCAAGATGAAATACGGTCGTACTTTCAATTTCTCCGCAGGTCCTGCCATGATGCCGGAGCCTGTTCTGGAGGAGATCCGCGACGAGATGATGAACTATCGGGGCAGCGGCATGTGCGTCATGGAAATGAGCCACCGCTCCAAGGTGTTCCAGCAGATCGCCGATGAGGCCCAGGCCGACCTGCGCAAGCTGATGAACATCCCCGATAACTACAAGGTCCTGTTCATCCAGGGCGGCGGCACCCTGCAGTTTGCCATGGTGGCCATGAACCTGATGAAGAACGGCAAGGCCTGCTATGTGGAGACCGGCGCGTGGTCCAAGAAGGCCATTGCCGAGGCCAAGAAGTATGGCGAGGTGCAGGTGGTTGCCTCCTCCGCCGACAAGAACTTCTCCTACATCCCCGATTGCTCCGACCTGGACATTCCCGAGGACGCCGACTACGTCTATATCTGCGAGAACGAGACCATCAACGGCACCACCTGGAATAAGCTGCCCAACACCAAGGGTCACATTCTGGTGTCCGACCAGTCCTCCATGTTCCTGTCCCGGCCCTGCAACGTGTCCGACTACGGTCTGATCTGGGCCGGTGTGCAGAAGAACGTGGGCCCCGCCGGTATGGCCGTGGTCATCATCCGGGAGGATCTGATCCGGGACGACCTGGATCCCAAGACCCCCATTTACATGAAGTATAAGACCCATGCCGACAACGACAGCATGTACAACACCCCCAACTGCTGGGCCATCTACTGCTGCGGCAAGGTGTTCAAGTACCTGCTGAACATCGGCGGCCTGGAGGAGATGGAAAGGCGCAACATCGCCAAGGCCAAGGTCATCTATGACTTCCTGGATTCCTCCAAGCTGTTCAAGGGCGCCGTGGTGCCCCAGGACCGCAGCCTGATGAACATCCCCTTCGTCACCGGCGACAAGGAGCTGGACGCCGCCGTGGTGGCCGCCTCCAAGGAGGCCGGGTTCGATAACCTGAAGGGCCACAAGTCCGTGGGCGGTCTGCGGGCCTCCGTGTACAACGCCATGCCCATCGAGGGCGCACAGGCCCTGGTGGAGTTCCTGACCAAGTTCGAGGTGGAGCACAAGTAACACGCAAAACGGGGGGACTGCGTCCCCCCTGCCCCCTATATCCAACAACATTTTGTATTATGGAAGGAGATTATTACGATGCGTATTCTGGTTACTGACGGTATGGACAAGACCGCTATGGCGCAGCTGCGGGAGCAGGGCCATGAGGTGGTGGAGCAGTTCTATGAGCCCGATCAGCTGGGCGCTGCTCTGCGGGATTTCGACGTGGCCGTGGTCCGCTCCAAGACCAAGGTCCGCAAGGAGCACATTGACGCTGCCAAGGGCGGCAAGCTGAAGATGATCATCCGCGGCGGCGTGGGTGTGGACAACATCGACGTGAAGTATGCCGAGGAGAACGGCATCACCGTGAAGAACACCCCCCGCGCCTCCTCCCAGTCCGTGGCAGAGCTGGCCATGGGCCATATGTTCGCCTGCGCCCGGTATCTGTCCATCGCCGGTCACACCATGCGCGAGGGCAAGTGGGAGAAGAAGGCCTATGGCAAGGGCATCGAGCTGCAGGGCAAGACCCTGGGCATCGTGGGCTTCGGCCGCATCGGCCAGCACCTGGGCGTGATGGCCAAGGCCATCGGCATGAAGGTCATCGCCTTTGATATCTATCAGGTGCCCGTGATCTCCGAGCAGCTGGACATTCCCTATGTGGAGATGGATGAGCTGCTGGCCCAGTCCGACTTCATCTCCGTCCACGCCCCCGCTGTGGACGGCGGCGCGCTCATCAACGCCGAGCGCATTGCCAAGATGAAGGACGGCGTGGTGGTCATCAACACCTCCCGGGGCAGCAACGTGGACGAGGATGCGCTGCTGGCCGCTCTGGAGTCCGGCAAGGTCCGCGCCGCCGGTCTGGACGTGTACGCCGACGAGCCCGCCAGCAACGCGGCTCTGTATAGTCACCCCATGGTGTCCTGCACGCCTCATATCGGCGCCGCCACTGTGGAAGCCCAGAAGCGCATCGGCCAGGAGATCGTGGAGATCATTGCGGCTATGTAACCGGGCTCGGCGGCGCCGTCCCCCGGCCCCTGCTGATCAAAGGCTCCCCCTGTCATAGGGGGAGCCTTGTGCTTGTCAAAGAGAACCCCTGCTTTCACGCGGTGAAAACAGGGGTTCTCTTTGACAGACGGAAGCGGATGTAACTGAAGTCAGTTACATCCGCTTGATTTGGTTGCGGAGGGAGGACTTGAACCTCCGACCTCCGGGTTATGAGCCCGACGAGCTACCAACTGCTCTACTCCGCGATATTGAATTGGACCCGGTTGGTGCCGGTGACCGGACTCGAACCGGTACGGTATTGCTACCGGGAGATTTTAAGTCTCCTGTGTCTACCATTCCACCACACCGGCGGATATCGGCAGGGATTATAGTACCACACACAGGCGGCAAAGTCAAGGGCTTTTCAAAAATTTATTTCAAAGGCAGGGGAATATGTAATTGGACAGCCCATGGAGGCTGTTGCAAAAAGGGTCGGACCAAGGTCCAGAGAAATATGGTGCGGTGTTCATTTTTTGATTTTTTCTGTTTACGACCACCCGGTATTCTGGCGGAGCTTGCGTTTTTGCCTCAAATCCTGTAAAATACAGGATGAAAACGAACTGGCCCCACACTTCGCAGAGAACTGCTGCGAGGCCGATCATATAAGGAAGGAGCAAGCTGCTGTGTCACAGGTAACAAAACGAGCCTTGGAACAGTCACTGAAGAATTTGCTGCTGAAAAAACCGCTGACCAAAATCACCATCAATGACATTGCCGAGGACTGCGGTATCAACCGCATGACCTTTTATTACCACTTCAAGGATATTTACGATCTTGTGGAATGGTCTTGCCTGGAGGATGCCAAGAGAGCGCTGGATGAGAAAAAGACTTATGAAACGTGGCAGCAGGGATTTTTGCAGATCTTCGAGGCGGTACAGGATAACAAGCCCTTTATTCTGAATGTTTACCGCTGCGTCCACAGGGAGCAGGTCGAAAAATATCTGCGGCCGCTGGTAGACCGGCTTTTGCTGGATGTGATCGATGAAGAAGTCGGCGAAATGAAGGTCCGGGACGAGGACAAGCAATTCATCGCCCAGATCTATTCATACATCTTTATCGGGCTGATGCTCGACTGGATCAAAGACGATATGCGGGAGGACCCGCAGCAGATCGTGGACAGGCTTGCCAGGCTTATCAAAGGCTCTGTGTCAGCAGCGCTCTCCCGTTTCCAATTCTGATTTTATCATTTTTGCGAATCTGATTATAATTTTTACACTTTGCGGCTCCGTGATAAGACTTTTATCACGGAGTTTTTTCTGTTTATTGTAAGCCGGACGGGAAACGCTATAATGAGACCATCGAAAGAAAAAAATAACAGGAGGTTTTGTTATGTATTACTCTGCTGGCACTTACGAGTCCTTTGCCCATCCCGAAAAGCCCAAGGATGTGGACAAAAAATCGGCTTATATTATCGGCACCGGCCTTGCCGGCCTGACCGCCGCTTTCTATCTGGTCCGCGACGGACAGATGAAGGGCGAGCACATCCATGTATTTGAAAAGCTGGATCTGGCAGGCGGCAGCTGCGACGGCCGCAAGGACATCACCAAGGGCTTCTTTATGCGGGGCGGCCGTGAGATGGACAACCATTTTGAGGTCATGTGGGACACCTTCCGTGATGTTCCGTCCATCGAGACGCCGGGCATCTCTGTTCTGGATGAGTATTATTGGCTCAACAAGCACGATCCCAACTATTCTCTGTGCCGCGCCAGCGTGAACCGCGGTGAGGATGCCCACACGGATAAGCAGTTCAGGCTGGACAAGGACTCCGCCATGGCCCTGTCCAAGCTGTTTATGACCCCGGAAAAGGATCTGGAGGACAAGAAGATATCCGATGTTCTGCCCGATTCCTTCTGGAATACAAACTTCTGGCTGTATTGGCAGACCATGTTCGCTTTCCAGCGTTGGTCCAGTGCTCTGGAGATGAAACGGTATCTGTGCCGCTATGTCCATCACATCGACGGCCTGCCCGATTTCAGCGCCCTGCGCTTCACCAAGTATAATCAGTATGAAAGCATGATCCTGCCGCTGGTGAAATATCTGGAGTCTCACGGTGTGCATATCGAGTATGGCATGGATGTCAGGAATGTCATCATCGAAACTGAGGGCGACAAGAAGGTTGCCCGGCAGATCGTGTATGTCAGGGACGGCAGGGAGCAGACCATCGACCTCATCGAGGACGATCTGGTGTTCATCACCAACGGCTGCTGCACCGACACCTCCTGCTATGGCGACCAGACCCATGCCCCCGACCTGTCCGGCGTGAAAAACGGCGCAGGCGAGTCCTGGGATATGTGGAAGGCCATTGCCGCGCAGGCGGAGCACGGCGAGTACGGCAACCCCGATGCCTTCTGCTCCGATGTGGACGCCACCAACTGGATGAGCGCTACCGTGGCCACCTCCAACGAGGAGATCATCCGGCATATTATGAGCATCTGCAAGCGTGATCCCCGCTCCGGCAAGGTGACCACCGGCGGTATCGTCACCGTCAAGGACAGCACCGACAACTGGTACCTTTCCTGGACCATCAACCGCCAGCCCCAATTCAAGTCCCAGGATAAGAACATGGTGCTTGTGTGGCTGTATTCTCTGAATACCAACAGAGAGGGCAACTATGTGAAAAAGGCTATGCGGGACTGCACCGGCGAGGAGGTCTGCCGTGAGTGGCTGTATCACATCGGCGTGCCCACCGAAAAGATCCATGCGCTGGCCCACGATGCCTGCAATACCACCACCTGCTTTATGCCCTATATCAACGCCTTCTTCCAGCCCCGCAAGGAATCTGACCGTCCCAAGGTCGTGCCCGACGGCGCCGTGAACTTTGCCTTCATCGGTCAGTTCGCCGAGACGCCCCGTGACACCATCTTCACCACCGAGTATTCCATGCGTACGGGTATGGAGTCGGTCTATACCCTGCTGGACATCGACCGCGGCGTGCCGGAGGTCTGGGGCAGCAAGTACGATGTGCGTGAGATCCTGCGTGCCTGCTACTACGCCATCGACAAGAAGCCTATCAGCGAGGCGCCGCTGTCCTTCAAGGAGAGGGAAATGCTCAAGGTGCTCCTGAAAAAGGTCAAGGGCACCGATATTGAGCTCCTGCTGAAGGAAAGCGGACTCATCAAGTAAATATCCCCATTCAGCGGGCGGCTGCCGATGCACAGGAGGCACCGGCAGCCGCTTTTTGCGCAAAAAGGAGGTAACAGAAATGCTGCTCCCCTGCATCAGATTATAACAGAACAGAAAAAATCGAGCGGTCATAAGTGAAATCCCTTATGACCACTCGATATGGTGCCGGTGGTGGGACTCGAACCCACACGGAGTCGCCCCCGGCGGATTTTGAATCCGCTACGTCTACCATTCCATCACACCGGCATATAGCTCGATTATTATACCTTATTTTGTGGACAAATGCAAGAAAAATTTGCCTCCCCTGAAACGGGGATGGTGCAGACCGTCGGACCCCGCAAAATACCCCCTGGGCCCGGCAAGACCGGGTCCAGGGGGTATCTGTGTATTTCTCTCCGGCACGCTCACCTGGCGTACAGCAAGCCAATAAGCCAGTTCAGCGTTCGTCCCGGCAGAATGCGGGTCAGGAATACAAAGAACTGATAGTCCAGCCGTATGGTATAGATGGGCTTGGGCCGCCGCTTCATGGCCACCCGGGCGATAAACGCTCCGGCCTTGGCCGGGTCCATACCCGTCTGCTCGTCGTGCTCCATCCTCTGGACGGACCGGCCGATACGGCCCTGATACACGTCGTCTCCGGCCATGGTTTTCACCCGGGCGGCGGTAAAGCCCGTGTGAATATCTCCGGGCTGTACGGCGCACACGGTAATGCCAAAGGGCCGCAGCTCGTTGGCCAGGGCCATGGTATACGCGTTCACCGCCGCCTTGCCGGCGGAGTAATACGCCTGGAACGGAATGGGGCAGGGCGCCGCCACAGAGCTCAGGTTCACGATGCGGCCCCGGCCCGCCTGGCGCATGTGGGGGATCACGGCCTTGTTCATCCGCACCATGCCGAAGAAGTTCACGTCCAGCAGCCGCTGGGCCTCCGCCGTGTCCGTAAACTCCACCGCTCCGGAGATGCCGAAGCCTGCGTTGTTGATGAGCACATCGATGCGTCCGGCCTGGCCGATGATCTCCGCCACGGCGGCGCGGACCTGGTCCTCGTCGGTGATGTCGCAGCGGATATGGTGCAGGCCCTCCACCCCCTGCTCCCGGCGGCTGAGCTCATACACATCATAGCCCGCATCCCGCAGGCACAGGGCCGTAGCCCTTCCGATGCCGGAGGTGCCTCCGGTGATAACCGCAATCTCACTCATGGTCCTTCACCAGCACGTCCGCCATGATGTCCATGGCCTCATCCAGCAGGGCCTCGGTATGGGTGGCCATATAGCTGGTCCGCAGCAGGGCCTCCCCCTCCGGCGTGGCCGGGGGCAGCGTGGGGTTCACATACACGCCCCGGTCATAAATGTCCCGGGCCACCTCCAGGGTGTGGTATGTCTCATAGGTATAAATGGGGATGATAGGCGTGGGCGCCGTCAGAGCAGACTCCCGGATCTTCAGCCCCCGGTCCGTCATGCCCCTCCGGGCATACAGGCTCAGCGCACGCAGCCGTTCCGGCAGCTCCGGGTGGGCCTCCAGGTGCCGCAGGGCTGCCAGGGCCGTGGCGCAGTTGGCCGGCGGAATGGACGCCGAGAAGATGAAGGGACGAGAAACGTGGCGCACATAGTCCGCCACCTCCTCCGATGCCGCCATGTAGCCGCCCAGGGATGCCAGAGACTTGGAAAACGTGCCCATATACACGTCCACCTGGTCCTCCAGGCCAAAGTAGCTGGCCGTGCCACGGCCGCCCTCGCCCAGAACGCCCAGCCCGTGGGCGTCGTCCACCATGACCCGGGCCCCATACTTCTTGGCCAGAGCGCAGATCTCCGGCAGCCTGGCGATGTCGCCGCCCATGGAGAACACGCCGTCGGTGACGATGAGTGCGCCGGCGGTCTCCGGCACTTTTTGCAGGCATTTTTCCAGCTCCGCCATGTCGCTGTGGCGGTAGCGCAGCATCTTGCCGTAGGACAGCTGGCAGCCGGCGTAGATGCTGGCGTGGTTTTCCCGGTCGCAGATCACGTAGTCGTGGCGGCCCACCAGCGCGGAGATAATGCCCACGTTGGACTGGAAGCCCGTGCCGAACGTGACCACGCCGGGCTTACGCAGGAACTTGGCCAGCGCGTCCTCCAGTTCCAGGTGCATCTCCAGCGTGCCGTTGAGGAAGCGCGACCCGGAGCAGCCTGTGCCGTACTTCTCCAGCGCCTTGATGCCGGCCTCCACCACCGCCGGGTCGGTGGTCAGCCCCAGGTAGTTGTTTGACCCCAGCATGATGCGGCGTTTGCCCTCCATGATGACCTCCACGTCCTGCCGGGACTCCAGCGCGTGGAAGTAGGGGTACACGCCCTTTTCCTTCAGCTCCGTGGCCAGGGAGGGCGCATAGCATTTCTCGAAAATGTCCATAAAAGACCTCTCCATCTGATATAATACATTAGATACTCTTGTATTTTTTAGATGAAAATATTATATAGATGGGGAAGCGGCTTGTCAACGGGAAAACGTCACCGGCCCAGGTGGTCGATGAGCTGCACGATGCCCCGGCTCAGTGCCGCCGCGCCGCACAGGGTGCAGATGAATGTGATGGCCTCCATAGTCAAGTCCTCCTTCGCGGTTTTTCTGTATTGTACCGCGGGTATAGTCCCAAAAAACGGACAGTGAAACGTTGCACCGGGAGAAATTGCGTGGTATACTATGGGCAAAACTTGCGAAACGCGAGGTGGAGAGATGGGAAAGAAAATGATCCCCCTGCTGCTGGCGGCGTGTCTGATGCTGACGGCCTGCGCCGCTGCCGCTGATCTCTGCCACGGTAGGGGCTGGTGCGCCTATGTTTTGGTTGTAGGGGCGGGGCTTTGCCCTGCCCGTCTTCTTTTTTTGCTTGACAAATACGCACTTGCGTCCTATAATAAACAATAGATTAGAACTAAGCTGACGTTTAGGAGGCGGGGCGGATGACACAGCGTGAGCGACAAATACTGGAGTGGATACGGGAGAACCCGCTGATTTCCCAGCAGGAGCTGGCGGAGAAGGCGGGCATCACCCGTTCCAGCGCCGCCGTGCATATCTCCAACCTGATGAAGAAGGGCTACATCGCCGGGCGGGGCTACCTGCTCCGGGAGGAGAAGTACATCGTGGTGGTGGGCGGCGTGAACATGGACATCGGCGCGGTCAGCGCCGACCGGCTGGTGGCGCGGGATTCCAATCCGGGCCGCGTGACCATGTCCCTGGGCGGCGTGGGCCGCAACATCGCCCACAATCTGTGCCTGCTGGGTGAACAAACCGCTATGGTCACGGTGCTGGGACAGGACGCCTTTGCCCAGTCCGTGCAGGAGAACGCGGCGGACATCGGGCTGGATCTGCACCACAGCGCCACCATCCCCGGCGGGCGCACCGGCACGTATCTGTTCATTGACGACCGCGACGGCGACATGGCGCTGGCCGTCAACGATATGTCCATCTACGACCACATGACGCCGGAGTTCCTGCGCCAGCGGCTGGATTTCATCAACCACGCCGGGCTGGTGGTGGTGGAGACGAATCTGCCGGAATCATCGCTGCACTGGCTATGTGAGCACTGCACCGCGCCTATGCTGGCCGACCCGGTGTCTACCATCAAAGCGCCGAAGCTGAAGCCGGTGCTGGGCCGCCTGACGGCCCTGAAGCCCAACCGCATGGAGGCGGAGCTGCTCAGCGGCGTGCCCATCCGCTGCGACGCGGACGCGGCGCTGGCGGCGCAGAAGCTGCTGGAGACGGGCTTGCAGCAGGTTTACATTTCCCTGGGCGCGGACGGCCTGTACGCCGCCGACCGGGAGGGGCACACCGCCCGTGTGGCCTGTCCCGAGGTACAGGTGGCCAACGCCACCGGCGGCGGCGACGCTATGGCGGCGGCGCTGGCGGCGGGCATCGCACGGGGCTGGCCGCTGGAGGAATGTGCCCGTTTGGCTGCCGGCGCGGGCGCGCTGGCCTGCACCGCCGAGACCACCATCCACCCCGGCATGAGCTGGGAGAATATAGAATACATACTCAACAAGGAGGAACAGTGATATGAACCGCTATTTGGACGTTGCCCCTGAGGTACAGGAGGCTATCAAGGCCGGTAAGCCTGTGGTGGCGCTGGAGAGCACCATCATCAGCCACGGTATGCCCTATCCGCAGAACGTGGAGACGGCGCTGCACGTGGAGAAGATCATCCGTGAGCATGGTGCTGTGCCCGCCACCATCGCCATCATCGGCGGGCGGCTGAAGGCCGGATTGACGGCGGAGGAGATCGACTATTTGGGCAAGACCGGCGCGGGCGTCACCAAGGCCAGCCGCCGCGACCTGCCCATCCTGGTGGCGGAGAAGCGGGACGGCGCCACCACCGTGACCACCACCATGATGATCGCCGCCATGGCGGGCATCGAGGTATTCGCCACCGGCGGCATCGGCGGCGTACACCGCGGCGCGGAGACCACCATGGACATCTCCGCCGACCTGGAGGAGCTGGCCCAAACCCCGGTGATGGTGGTGTGCGCCGGTGCGAAGTCCATTTTGGACCTGGGCCTGACGCTGGAGTATCTAGAGACCCACGGCGTGCCCGTCATCGGCTATCAGACCGAGGAGTTGCCCGCGTTCTACACCCGCAAGTCCGGCTTCGGCGTGGACTACCGGCTGGACACCCCTGCCCAGCTGGCCGAGGCGTTCCACGTCAAGCGCGAGCTGGGGCTGCGGGGCGGTATGCTGGTCACGAACCCCATCCCTGAGGCGTATTCCATGGACGCGGACGTGATCAACAAGGCCATCGATGAGGCGGTGGAGGAGGCCAAGGAGCAGGGCATCCACGGCAAGGCCACCACGCCGTTCCTGCTGGCGAAGATCAAGGACATCACCGGCGGCGACAGTCTGGCTGCCAACATCCAGCTGGTCTACAACAACGCCAAGCTGGCGGCGGACACCGCCTGCGAGCTGGCCAAGCTGCGGAAGGCCGACTGACGGTGGCGGCGCTGCTGTCTGACCCCGCCGGGCTGCTGGCCGTCTATTTGGCCGCCATCAACCTGGCCACGTTCGCCGTCTACGGCGCGGACAAGCGCCGCGCCCGGAGGGGAAAGTGGCGCGTGCCGGAGAAGACACTGTTCCTGCTGCCCCTGCTGGGTGGCAGTGTCGGCGCGCTGCTGGGTATGCGGATGTTTCACCACAAGACGAAGCACTGGTATTTCGTGTGGGGCATCCCTGCCATACTGCTGGCGCAGATTGCGCTGGCGGTGTGGCTGCTGACAAAGTAAGGAGGACACCATGGAGATACGGAAGGCGACAGAGGCCGACATCCCCGCCGTGACGGCTATCTATGACGCGCTGCTGGACCGGGAGGAGCAGGGCTTGCTCACCACCGGCTGGACGCGGGGCGTGTACCCCACGGAGCAGACGGCGCGGGATTCCCTGGCGGCGGGTACGCTGTATGTGCTGGAGGACGGCGGGCGGGTGACTGCCGCCGCCAAGATAGACCAGTCGCAGATGGCGCAGTATACCCAATGTCATTGGCAGCACGACGCGCCGCCGGAGCAGGTGCTGGTGCTCCACACGCTGGTGGTCGATCCGGCGGTGAAGGGAAAGGGGTACGGCACGGCCTTCGTGGCGTTTTACGAGAGGCTGGCCCGCGACACGGGCCGCCCGTACCTGCGTATCGACACCAACGCCCGCAACACTCCGGCCCGCGCCCTGTATCGCAAGCTGGGCTATACCGAGGCGGGCATCGTGGCCGGTACGTTCAACGGCATCCCCGGCGTGCAGCTGGTCTGCTTGGAAAAGAAAGTGTAACTGTTGCAAAAGCAACTTTTATTTCCCGCGAAACGGCGTATACTACACCCAAAGAAATAGACAAAGGAGTTGGTAGTATGGCGATTATCCATGCCAATGAGACGAGCTTCAAGGAGCACGTGCTGGACGCGAAGGGCACGGTGCTGGTGGACTTTTGGGCCAGCTGGTGCGGCCCGTGCCGTATGCTTGCCCCGGTGCTGGAGGAGGTGGCCGCCGCCCATCCCGACGTGCCGGTGGTCAAGGTAGACGTGGACGAGAACATGGCCCTGGCAGCGGCGTTCCAGATCGAGAGCATCCCCACGCTGCTGGTGTTCCGCGATGGGCAGCCGGTGCACAAAAGCGTCGGCTTTATCTCCCGGGCGGAGATCGAACAACTGATAGACTGAAGGAAAGCCCCGGCCAGTGGCCGGGGCTTTCCTTCACAGGCTGTCGAAAAAGCCTTTGGCTCTTTCGACAGCCTGAAATAATGTCGTTATTTTTGTGCCGCCTTGCGGCACGAAAAT
>OJPW01001227.1_pt1 | contig 15127 bp, 8 predicted proteins | sample 1598571 | NCBI WGS metagenome assembly OJPW01 (sample SAMN03922493, study PRJEB24848) | human gut metagenome | isolation source: stool sample | host: Homo sapiens | place: Germany | collected 2011-05
CGAGTCGATCAAGGATTCGATCATCAAGGCCAACGACAAGGGCAAGATCAAGATCAAGAAGGTCGATGACAATACGGCCGACCGGGTCGAGATCGTCATTCAGGTCTCGCCCGACGAGTCGAGCGACAAGACCATCGACGCGCTCTACGCCTTCACGGACTGCGAAGTCTCGATCGCCCCGAACGCCTGCCTGATCTGGGAGGACAAGCCCCATTTTCTGGGCGTGAGCGAAATCCTGCGCCGCTCGGCCGAGCATACCAAATGGCTGCTGGGCCGCGAGCTGGAGATCCGGCTCGGCGAGCTGAACGAAGCGTGGCACGCCGCGTCGCTCGAACGCATCTTCATCGAGAACAAGCTCTACCAGCTCATCGAGGGCAGCAAGAGCCGCGAGGAGGCCTACGCCGCCGTGGACAAGGGGCTGGAGCCGTTCAAGAAACTGCTCCGCCGCGAGGTGACGCTCTCCGACGTGCAGCGGCTTACGGAGCTGAAGTTCATCCGTATTTCGCGTTACGACAGCGACAAGGCCGACAACGAAATCCGCCAGATCGAGGAGGACATCAAGTCCACGCAGTACGATCTGAACCATCTTACCGAATACGCTGTAGCCTATTACGAGCGTATCCGCGACAAGTACGGCAAGGGCCGGGAGCGCAGGACCGAACTGCGCGAATTCGACAATATCGAAGCCACGAAGGTCGCCGTGACCAACGCCAAGCTCTACGTGGATCGCGCCGAAGGCTTCTTCGGCATCGGCAAGTCGATGAAGGACGCCGAGCTGGTCTGCGACTGCTCGGACATCGACGACGTGATCGTCTTCACCAAGGACGGCCGCTACGTCATCACCAAGGTCAGCGACAAGGCCTTCTTCGAGAAGGGCATCTATTATATCGGCGTCTTTAAGCGCAACGACGAGCGCACGATCTACAACGTGCTGTACCGCGACGGCAAGAACGGCCCGATCATGATGAAGCGCTGCGCCATCAAGGCCATCACGCGCGACAAGGAGTACGACATCACCAAGGGAACGCCCAAGAGCGAGATACTCTATATGTCTGTCAATCCGAACGGTGAGGCCGAGGTGCTCAAGATTTACTTCAAGCCCCGTCCGCGTCTCAAGAAGGTGATCGTGGACCTCGACTTCTCGACCCTCGCCATCAAGGGGCGCCAGAGTCAGGGCAATCTCTTCTCGCGCTACGGCATCCACAAGATCGTCCTCAAGGAGCGCGGTACTTCGACGCTCGGCGGTCAGAACGTCTGGTTCGACGAGGATGTCCGCCGCCTGAACGCCGACGGCCGCGGCACGCTGCTGGGCGAGTTCAAGGGCGACGACAAGATCATCGTCTGGACCTCCAAGAACCAGTACTACATCACGGGTTACGATCTCGGCCAGCACTTTCCCGACGAAACCGTGCGCGTGAGCCGTTACGAAGCCGACCGCATCTACAGCGTCTGCTATTACGACCGCTCGCAGCAGTACTACTATATGAAGCGTTTCACGGCCGAGATGAGCGACAAGATGCAGTTCTTCCTCGACGAGGAGGGGCAGGCCGATCTGGTCGCCGTGACGGAACGCACGGGCGCCAAGCTCGAAATCACCTACAAGGGCGCGCATGCGTCGCGCCCTGCGGACGAGATCGACGTGGACGAATTCGTGGGCGTCAAGAGCCACCGCGCCAAGGGCAAGCGCCTGACGACCTACGACGTCGCCGCGCTGCGCTTCATCGAACCCGAACTGCCGCCCGAACCCGAACCTTCGGACGACGACGGCGACGACGCTCCCGACGATACGCCCTCCGGCGGCGGTGCTTCCGGCGGAGCGCAAGGCGGTTTCGGCAACGGTGCGGACAACCGTGCGGTGGGCGGTTCGAACGGTGATGCGGCTGATCGCGGCGCGATCGACGCCGCAGCACTTTCCGGTGGAATTGGTTCTGCCGTCTCTTCCGGTGCGAATTCCGCCACGGCCGGCCCGGCCTTTGCGCCGGCCTCTTCCGCTGCGGAAACTCCTTCCGCGCCGGGCGTTCCGGGCGGATCCGCTCCTGCTCGGAACAAGTCTGCGGCGGACGGCGTTCCTGCCGCAAAGGATAATCCTGCCGCGAAAGACGACTCGGCCGTGAAAGACAACCCCGCCGCGAAGGCTTCCGCTCCGAAGAAAACGCCCGCGTCGTCCGCCGGCCTGCCCCGTACGGGCACGACTTCGGGCGGCGTGGAGTTCGAAATCGAACGCGCCAAAGGCGATGCCGACGAGGTGATCGACCCCGAACAGCTGAATCTGTTTTAACACCCGACGATGAAACCTCTTTTTCTGATCGGTTACATGGGGTGCGGCAAGAGCACCCTCGGACGCAGGCTCGCACGCCGTCTGGGTGCGGAGTTCGCCGACACCGACGCGCTGATCGAACGGCGCGAGGGGGCTTCCGTGGCCGATGTTTTCCGTTACGAAGGGGAGGAGCGTTTCCGCGAGGTGGAGCGCGAAGTGCTGGAACAGACGCTCGCCGGAACCGCCGCCGTGGTCTCCACGGGCGGAGGACTTCCCGTCTGGCGCGACAACATGGCCTGCATGAACGCCGCGGGATTTACGGTCTACCTGCGCCGCGAGGCGGAGCAGATCGCCCGGCGGCTAAGCCCTTACGGACGGCAGAAGCGCCCCCGCCTGCGGGGGCTGGACGACGCCGAACTGGTCGAGTTCATGAGCCGCGACATGGCTGCACGCGAACCGTTTTACGCACAGGCGCAACTGATCGTCGATTGCGGCGAGCTGTCCGACGACGAGGTGGTCGAAACGATCCTTCGACACATGATGCAGAACGAATAACCTCCCTCCGCGGCGGTTGCTTTCCCCGAAGCGGACGGAGTGACAAATACACAGAAACGAATGAACGATGCTCCCATAGGTGTTTACGATTCGGGGCTGGGCGGACTGACCGTCTGGCGCGAGGTGCGGCGCATGCTGCCCTCCGAATCGCTCGTCTATCTGGGCGACGGCAAAAACTGCCCCTACGGATCGCGCCCCCGCGAGGAGGTGCGGCGGCTCGCCGACGAGGCCGTCGCCAGCCTCGTCGCGCAGGGATGCAAGATGGTCGTCGTGGCCTGCAATACCGCCACGGCCGCCGCAATCGACTTCCTGCGGGAGAAATACGCCCCCATGCCGATCGTGGGCATGGAGCCGGCCGTGAAACCCGCCTGCCTGAATACCCGCAGCGGGGTGGTCGGGGTGCTGGCCACCGAGCGGAGTCTCGACGGCGAACTTTTCCGCCGCACGGCGGCCAAATACGGCAGCGGCGTCGAACTCATCACCGCCCCCGGCCGCGGTTTCGTCGAATTGGTCGAGAGCGACCGCGAATCGACGCCCGAAGCCGAGCAGGCCGTCCGCGACGCCGTCGCGGTGATGCTGGAACACGGCGCCGACCAGATCGTGCTGGGATGCACGCACTATCCCTTCCTGCTTCCCGTGCTGGAACGCGTCGTCGCGGGCCGCGGCGTCGAAATCGTCGATCCGTCGCCCGCCGTCGCCCGCCGCGTCGTCCAGTTGCTCGACCAGTACGGCTTGCACGCCGCCCCGGACCATGTCCCGTCCTATACGTTCCGCACCTTCGCCGGTGAAAGCTACCGTCTGCGTCTGGAACATAAGGCCGCGGAGTCGCTCTGAGCGGGCGCGGGATTCAATAAAGTTCCCCCTGATACCCCGAATGTCGAAAAAAATGCGTAACTTCGCTTGATAAAATCAAGCGCAACACGAGATGGCATCTAAAAATACGACAAATACAACTGCTTCTAAAAACGGACGTCAGCGCATCGAACGCTCCAACAGCGACAGCGCCCGCTGGATCGCGGGCCTTTTGCTGCTGTTCGTCGGCGTGTTTGCCGCGTCGTCCGTGCTGTTTTCGTTCTTCAGCTGGGCTGCCGACCAGAGCGACCTGCAACTCTCGCCTGAGGAGCGGCTGACGCTGGGCGTCGAGCCGGAGAACCTCTGCGGCTGGGCGGGCGCGAAGCTGGGACGCCTGCTGGTCGATAATTCGTTCGGCGTCTTCGGCATCCTGATTCCGACGATGATCATTCTCGTCGGCGTGCGGATCATCCGCCAGCGTCCGCTGTTGTTCAACCATTCGATTCTCTCGCTCTTCCTGATCATGATCCTCGGCTCGCTGACGCTGGGCTTCGCCTTCGGCGACAAGTGGAGCCTTTGCAGCTCGACGGGGTGGGGCGGCGCTTTCGGCATCGAGACCGGCGCCCTGCTGCACACGCATATCGGCGTCTTCGGCACGCTTATCCTGCTCGTGGGTTGCTGGATACTGACGGGCGTCTTCATCAACCGCAATTTCATCAACAAGGTCAATCGCGCGGGCAACGTCATGGTGGACAAGAGCGGCCGGATCGTCGAGATTGTCAAGCATAAGGTCGTTCCGGGACACCTCCACGCCGAGGAGGCCGACGGGGCCGTTTCTGCTGCCGCGACGCCGGCCGCGCCGGATGCCGCCGGGGCAGCCGGAACGGAGCGTGCTGCCGAACCCGAAACGCCGCGCGCCGTGCGCGTGCCGGAGCCTGAAACGCCGCGCGCCGCACGTACGCCGGACCCCGAAATCGTACGTCCCGCCCGTGAGCCGGAAGCAGCCGCGACGCAGATCGTCCGCGGCGAAGAGGACGATCCCTTCGTCGAAATCTCGTCCGACGGCATCCCCGTCGGCTCGGAACCCGCCCGCGAAGCGGAATCCGCGGTAAGGACCGACGAGGACGGCGAATTTATCGAAGTGGACCTCTCGCGTCCCGAAGGGCGGCTGGTGCTCGGCCCCGGCGGACTCGTCGAGCTGGAGCGTCCCTCGACACTCTCGGCCGCACCCTCCGCCGGAACTCCGGTCCGCAATATGCCCGTTTCCGACGGCCCGTTCACCGAACTTACCGTAGGCGGAGATGCCGGCGCATCTTCCCCGGCTACCCTCGCCGGAGCCGCTCCCGAATCCCTTTCCGGCTCCGAATCCCTCTCCGGTTCTGCTTCCCACTCTGCTTCGGCCTCCCACTCTGCTTCCGCATCTCTCGCTGAGGCTGCTTCCGCATCCGGAGATGCGCCTGTGCATGGAGCTGGCTCCGCGCCCGAATATGAATCCGCATCCGCCGACGCATCTGTTTCCGCGGGTTCGGCCGGTGCCGAAGGCGTCGTCGTTACGGTCGAAGCCAACGAGGCCCGCATGGTCGACGAACGGGCGATCACGACCGAGAGCTACGATCCGCTGAAGGACCTCGTGAACTACAGCAAGCCGCCCGTGACGCTTCTGGAGGACTACCAGTCCGATTCGGAGGTTAGCGACGAGGAGATTTTCGACAACAAGACCCGCATCGAGGAGACGCTCAAGAATTTCGGCATTCCGATCCAGCGCATCAAGGCCACCGTCGGTCCCACGGTCACGCTCTATGAGATCGTGCAGGCGCAGGGCGTCAAGATTTCGAAGATCCAGAGTCTCGAAAACGACATAGCCCAGAGCCTTAAGGCGCTGGGTATCCGCATCATCGCGCCCATTCCCGGTAAGGGAACCATCGGCATCGAGGTCCCCAACCGCGACAAGCAGGTGGTGTCGATGTACTCCGCCGTGCGTTCGCTGCGTTTTCAGGAGTCGAAGGCCGAGCTTCCGGTGGTGATCGGCCGCACGATCCAGAACGAAAACTACGTCTTCGATCTGGCCAAGATGCCGCACCTGCTGGTCGCGGGCGCCACGGGTCAGGGTAAGTCGGTGGGACTCAATGCGATCATCACCTCGCTGCTCTACCGCAAACACCCCGCGCAACTGAAGTTCGTGATGATCGACCCCAAGATGGTCGAATTCTCGCTCTACGCCAAGATCGAACGGCATTTCCTCGCCAAGATGGAATCGGAGGACGATGCGATCATCACCGATCCCCGCAAGGCGGTCTATGCGCTCAACTCGCTCTGTACGGAGATGGACAACCGTCTGGAACTCTGTAAGAAGGCCGGGGCGCGCAATATCGCCGAATACAACGAGAAGTTCACTTCCCGGCGGCTCAATCCGCATAACGGCCACCGTTACCTGCCTTATATTGTCGTCGTCGTCGATGAGTTCGCCGACCTGATCATGACCGCCCGCGAGGTCGAGGGACCCGTGATGCGTCTGGCGCAGAAAGCCCGCGCCATCGGCATCCACCTGATCATCGCCACGCAGCGTCCCGACGTGAAGGTCATCACGGGCGGCATCAAGGCCAACTTCCCGGCCCGCATCGCCTTCCGCGTGATGCAGATGATCGACTCGCGCACGATCATCGACCAGCCGGGCGCCAACCAGCTGATCGGGCGCGGTGACATGCTCTTCTCGAAGGACGGCGAGCTGACCCGTATCCAGTGTGCGCTGGTCGAGACCAAGGAGGTGGAGCGCGTCGTCGATTACATCTCCCGCCAGCAGGGCTATACCGAAGCCTACCCGCTGCCCGACTATACTCCCGATGCGGACGGCGGCGGCAGCAGTCAGGGCAGCGAGGAGTCCGCTCCGGTGAAATACGACTCGCTCTTCGCCGAGATCGCCCGCGACGCAGTTTCGGGCGGCAATATCTCGACCTCGATGATCCAGCGCAACTACGAAGTCGGCTTCAACCGCGCCGGTCGCATCATGACGCAGCTCGAACGCGCCGGTATCGTCGGCCGCCAGCAGGGGGCCAAGCCGCGCGACATTCTGTTCCACGACCTGCCGTCGCTCGAAGCCAAACTGCAGGACCTCGGTTTATTCTGATGCTTACGCCCATGAAACGACTTTTGTTCGCAATAGTGCTGCTGTCTGCGGCCCGGACGGCCGCCGCCCGCGGGATGTTTTTCGAAACCTTCGCCGTAACCGAAACTGCCGCATCCGCTGTTTCCTCGGTGTCTGCCGAAACCATTGCATCTGCTGTTGTCTCGTCGTCTGCCGAAACTGCCGCGTCGGCTGTTTCCATGCTTTCTGCCGAAGCTACCGCGTCCGCTGTTTCCTCAGCGTCTGCCGAAGCTGTTGCGTCTGCTGTTTCCTCGGTGTCTGCCGAAACTGCCGTGTCGGGTCTTCGTGCGGTTTTCCCGGAAACCACCGTATCCGCTGTTCCTGCGGCCGCAGGTGATTTCTTCCGGTCCGGCGTTCCGGCTGCTGCTGCGTCTCCCGCATCCTCCGCGGCGGTTGCCGCCCTTGCGCCTTCTGCCGACGGACGGGCCGCTGAGATTCTCGAAAATCTGGCTGCGGGATTCCGTGCGCTGGGCGCTTACGGAGTGACGTTCGAGGTCAGTTCGGACGAATACACCACCCGCGGCCGTTATGCCGTCGAGGGTGAAAACTACTATATCGCGGTGGGGGAGGCGGAGGTCTACTGCGACGGCAAAATCCGCTACGAGATCGACAACCGCCGCCGCGAAGTGACCATCGACGACGTGGATACTTCAAGCCGTAATCTGCTCAGCAACCCCGCCCATGCCTTCGACTTCATCGGCACCCAGTATGCCCCCTCGCTGGTGAGCGACGCGAACGGCCGGGCCGTCGTGCGGCTGGCCCCGACTTCGGCGGACGCCTCGCCCGCCGGGGAGATTCTCGTTACGGTCGATACCGCCGCGATGCGCCCCGAATCGCTCCGCTACGATTACGACGGCGAGCAGGTCGGCATTGCCGTTCTCGGCGTCGCGCCGCTCGACACACCGCTCAAAGCCTTCTCCAAAGGGGACTACAAAGGTTACGAATTTATCGACTTCCGCTGATACGCTTGCGCTGATACGCCTGCACGGATATACTCCGGCGGATACACTTCGTGGATACGAACGGCGTGCGTATGTGACGGCTCATGCCCCGGATTGCGCGCCGGGCTGCCGCGTCCCTGCTGCCGCGGGAATTTCCTGCCGCTTATTTCCGGTTGAGGTACCAGTACAGCCCGCCCACGAAGAGACCGCCGCCCACGATGTTGCCGAGCGTGGCCGGAACCAGATTGCCGGCGAACAGCTCCGCCGCCGATACCGGTGCGCCGAGCAGCATGCCCAGCGGGATGAAGAACATATTGGCGATGCAGTGTTCGTAGCCGATCACCACGAAGCACATGATCGGAAAAAACAGCCCTATCATACGTCCCGGCACGTCGTTGGCGCTCATTCCGAGCCATACGGCCAGACATACCAGCCAGTTGGCGCCCACGCCGCGCAGGAAAACCGTGCCCCACGGCAGCGATACCTTCGCTTGCGCAATATTGCAGGCCGCTTCCCGCCACATTTCCGACGACAGCACGCCGGGCAGAACCACCAGAAAATAGGTGAAGAAGAGCGCCCCTGCGAAATTTCCCAGCCACACGAGCGTCCAGTTGCGCGCTACTTTGCCCCAGCCGTACCGGCGGCCGAGCGCCCCCGGCATCAGCACGGCGTTGTTGCCCGTGAACAGCTCGGCTCCGGTGAATACCACCAGTATAAGCCCCAGCGGGAATACCGCGCCCGACAGCAGACGCTGGAATCCGGGCGCTTCGGCCGCTCCGGGAAATCCGAATCCCGCCATCAGCGAGAACAGGCCGCCTATGGCGATGTATGCGCCGGCCAGAAATGCGAGTATGAGGGTCTTGCCGGCCGTATTTTGCAGTTTGTCCGCCGCGGAGCTTCCGGCCAGCGCGAGGACCTCTTTGGGGGTATTGATTCGGGTCATAAAATTCGGGTCGAAGCCGCAAAGGTAAAAAATCCTCCCGAAACGGCAAAAAAGCGGGGCGTGCTTCCCGGAAATCGTTTTTCCCGACTTTTCCCCTGCGTCTGAAAACGCATCTGCCCCCACCCGGCCGCGGCCGCCGGCTCTCGCCCGGCTGCAAACAGGCTCGTTTTCTCCCGACACCTCGTCGGGAGATTTTTTTCAGGCCGTCAGATCGGCGGAAAAGGGGCAAAAACGGGGTGTCGGTCCGGAAATCTTGTGCGCCGGCGTCAGATTTATCGCCCTAAAGTTGCTCAGATCGGAAATAAATCGTATTTTTGTTCGTTAAAAGACCGTAATTTCAAGAGACAAGATGCTAACTGAAGAAGAAAAGAATGCCGGTTTGGTAGGACGTATCATTCCTATCAATATCGAAGAGCAGATGAAGTCGGCGTACATCGACTATTCGATGTCGGTCATCGTGTCGCGCGCGCTTCCCGATGTGCGCGACGGCATGAAGCCCGTACACCGCCGCATCCTCTACGATATGAGTGCGGAGCTCAACCTCTACTCCGATAAGCCCACCCGTAAGTCGGCCCGTATCGTCGGTGACGTGCTCGGTAAGTTCCACCCCCACGGCGATACGTCGGTCTACGACGCCATGGTGCGTCTGGCTCAGGACTGGTCGATGCGTTATCCGCTGGTCGACGGTCAGGGTAACTTCGGTTCTATGGACGGCGACTCGCCTGCGGCCATGCGTTACACCGAGGCCCGCATGAAGAAGATCACCGACGAGGTGATGGCCGACATCGACAAGGAGACCGTGGACTGGACGCTCAACTTCGACGATACGATTCCCGAACCCACGGTGCTTCCCACCAAGATTCCGCTGCTGATCGTCAACGGCGCGAGCGGTATCGCCGTCGGCATGGCCACCAACATGGCCCCGCACAACCTGAGCGAGGTCGTAGACGCCTGCTGCGCCTATATCGACAATCCCGAAATCACGGGCGAGGAGATGCTGCAGTATATCAAGGGTCCTGACTTCCCGACGGGAGGTATCATCTACGGCTACGAGGGTGTCCGTGAGGCGATGCTTACGGGCCGCGGCCGCGTTATGATGCGCGCCAAGACCGATATCGAGCATACTCCCAGCGGCCGCGAGTGCATCGTCATCACCGAGATTCCCTACATGATCAACAAGGCCGAGATGATCAAGAAGATCGCCGACATGATCAACGACAAGAAGATCGACGGCATCTCCTACATCAACGACGAATCGGACCGCAACGGCCTTCGCATCATCATCATTCTCAAACACGACGCCGTCGCCAGCGTCGTGCTGAACACGCTCTTCAAGAATACGCCGCTGCAGACTTCGTTTGCAGTGAACAATATCGCGCTGGTGAACGGCCGTCCCCAGATGCTGCCGATGCGCGATCTGGTCAAGCATTTCGTCGATCACCGCCACGACGTGGTGGTGCGCCGTGCGCGCTTCGACCTGAAGAAGGCCGAGGAACGCCTGCATATCGTGCAGGGTCTGCTGATTGCGCAGGACAACATCGACGAGATCGTGCACATCATCCGTTCGTCGCAGACGCCCGACGCCGCCAAGCAGACGATGATCGAGCGCTTCAACCTGAGCGACATTCAGGCTTCCGCCATTATCGAGATGCGCCTGCGCGCCCTGACCGGACTCGAATACGGCAAGCTGATCGCCGAGCGCGACGAACTTACCAAGCAGATCGCCTACCTCAAGGAGGTGCTCGAAAACGTCGGCATGCAGATGCAGATCATCAAGGACGAGCTGCTCGAAATCAAGGAGAAATATGGCGACGAACGCCGCTCGGAGATCGTTTACTCTTCCGAGGAGTTCAACCCCGAAGACTTCTACGCCGACGACGACATGGTCATCACCATTTCGCACATGGGCTATATCAAGCGTACGCCGCTTGCCGAGTACCGCACGCAGAACCGCGGCGGCGTCGGCGCCAAGGGCAGCGCCACGCGCGACGAAGACTTCATCGAACATATCTACGTGGCCTCGATGCACAATACGATGCTCTTCTTCACGGAGAAGGGCCGCTGCTTCTGGCTCAAGGTGTACGAGATTCCGGAAGGCGCCCGCTCTTCGAAGGGCCGTGCCATCCAGAACGTCATCCAGATCGAACCCGACGACAAGGTCCGCGCCTACATCAACGTCAAGCGTCTGAACGACGAGGAGTATGTCAACAACAACTTCATCATCATGTGTACCAAGGACGGTACGATCAAGAAGACCAAACTCGAAGCCTACTCGCGTCCGCGTCAGAACGGCGTGAACGCCATCGTCATCCGCGAGGGCGACCAGCTGATCGAGGCCAAGCTCACCAGCGGTCAGGCCGAGGTGATGATCGCGGCCCGCGACGGCAAGGCCATCCGCTTCAACGAGAGCACGGTGCGTCCTATCGGACGTGTCGGTGCGGGTGTCCGCGGCATCTCGATCGAGGAGAGCGACGAAGTGGTCGGCATGATATGTGTCGAACCCGATTCGAAGCAGGACGTACTGGTGCTGAGTGAGAACGGTTACGGCAAACGTACCGATCTGGACGAATACCGCATCACCAACCGCGGCGGCAAGGGTGTGAAGACGATCAATGTAACGGAGAAAACCGGCAAACTTATCTCCATTCAGGCCGTTACGGACGACAACGACCTGATGATTATCAACCGTTCGGGACTTACCATACGTACGGCAGTGTCGCAGATCCGCCTTGCGGGCCGCGCGACGCAGGGCGTGCGTATCATCAACCTGCGCGAGGGCGACGCCATTGCTTCGGTGATGGCCGTACCGGCGGCGGGCGATGAAGACGAAGAAGTACAATCCGCAGAGGTCGCTGCAACCGGGAATGACGCCACTCCCGAAGCGGACCGTCCGGCGGAGGAGTAACGAAGAAATGACTTTAAAACATTAAAATTCAATCTGTTATGAAAAAAGTATTTTTGACGGTCCTTGCGGTGATGCTCGTAGCAGTTCCTGCCGTTCAGGCCCAGAAAGTCAACAAGTCGGCGCTTGTATCCAAGATCGAGAAGAGCGACGCCGACATCGCCGATGCGAAGAAGGGCGCCAAGGCTGCGACGTGGATCAACCGCGGCAAAGCCTTCTACGAAGCGGCTATCGAACCGACGAAGAACCTTTTCGTCAATATGGACGCCGCGATGCTCAAGCTGGCCGTCGGCGAACCCGCCTCGACCGAATCGGTGACGCTCGTCAACGTTCCCTACGAGGCTTGGGTCTATCCTTGGTTCACGGCATATATCAAGGACGGCAAGATCGCGACTTGGAGCCAGACGCAGTGGGTGATTGAAGACGCTCCCGCCAAGGCTATCGAAGCCTACAACAAGGCTTATGAAATGGACCCCAAAACGGCCGAAAAGGTCAAGGAGGGGCTGAAGCAGATCAGCGATTTCTGTTCGCAGGTAGGTAACACGGGTATCGACACCGGCAATTACGCCGATGCCGCCGACGCCTATGCACTGGCTTTCGAAGCCCAGTCCAGCCCCGCTCACGGCAATCCCGAACCCGCGCTGCTCTACTATGCGGGTTATCTGCGCACGGTGGACGGCGCTGCGAACCCTGCATCGTACGTCATCGGTGCCGATTACCTGAACAAGGCGCTCGATCTGGGCTATAACGACGAGGAAGGCAATATCTACTACTACCTTTTCCACTGCTACTACGGCCAGAAGGACGCCGACAAGGCCAATGTTCTGAAAGCCAAGGATGCGCTGGTCGCCGGTATCAAGAAGTTCCCGAAGAACGAGCGTATTCTCGACGGTCTGGTGCAGCTCTACACCAATCCTGAGGATTCGGTGGGCGACCCCGCCGACTTGGTGGCGCTGATCGACGCGGCTATCGAGAGCAATCCGGAGAATGTGGATCTTTGGTTCGGCCGCGGCCGTATCTTCTTTGCGCTGAAGCAGTACGACGAAAGCATCGCATCGTTCCAAAAGGTCGTCGAACTGAAACCCGAACTCTTCGAAGGCAATTATTATCTGGGCGTGTTCTACACGATCAAGGCCGACGAGATGAACAAGGTGATGAACGAGAAGCAGTACAGCAGTCAGGCCGCTTACGATGCCGACCTGAAAGCCGCCAATGCGGTCTATATGGAGGCTATTCCGTGGTTCGAGAAGGCCCACGAGCTGAAAGCCGACGACTTCAATACGCTCGACATGCTCAAGCAGCTCTGCTTCCGTCTGCGCGACGAACCCGGCATTCAGGAGAAGTACGACAAATACTTCCCGCTCTGGAAAGCCGCCAAGGGCGAATAACCGCCGCATAACGGGCGGGACAGCCCTCCGGCAATATAGAACCACCCGGCTCGCAGGAGCCGGGTGGTTTTTGTTTGCGCTCTTTTGTCCGGCGCTTTATCCGATGCTATGTCCGGTGCGCACTCCGAATAAGGAATAGTCCCCGAACTTAATTCGGGGGCTATTCCTTCTCCAGCTCCATCTGCCGCAGTATTCCCCGGCGGTCGAGGATAAAACGCTTCATCAGCTGGAAGTGGGAGGTCTCCTCCAGCTCGGTCGGTTCCAGCCCGCGGTCCGTGATTTCGTATATCTCGGCGTCGGGGTAGGACATGACGATCGGCGAGTGGGTGCTGATGATGAACTGCGACCCCTGCTCGGCCAGCTGCTTCATCCGGCACAGCATGTACATCTGGCGCGAGGGCGACAGTGCGGCTTCCGGCTCGTCGAAAATATAAAGTCCGTGTCCGAAGAGCCGGTGTCCGAGCAGTGCCAGAAAACTTTCGCCGTGCGACTGCTGGTGCAGCGACTTGTCGCCGTAATATTTCAGTACGCCGTCGGCGACGTTTTCGATTTCCGTCGCCACGTTGTAGAAACTCTCCGCCCGCAGGAAATAGCCGTCGCGCGGCTGAAGACCGCGTCCCAGAACGATATGTTCGTAAAGGTCCGAATGGCTGGCGCGCGTTGCGAACCGGAAGTTCTTGGACCCTCCTTCGGGATTGAATCCCGCCTTGACGGCTATGGCTTCGAGCAGCGTCGATTTTCCCATGCCGTTCTCGCCCATGATGAAGGTCACGGGCCTGCGGAATTCCAGCCGCCGGAAGTTGGCCAGCGCCGGAACGGTGTACGGATAGGTCTGCGGCGTTTCGCCCTCCTCTTTCAGGCGGACGTATTTGATGTAGAGCGAATCAGGGGGCAGTTCCATGGCGGTCAGACTGTCGCTTTCACATAGATCGACCGCAGGCGGTGCGTCATGAAGTATTGGAGCACCCCGCGCAGGAACATGTAGAGCGTGAATGCCAGCCAGAGCGCGTTGTTGCCGATTATCGCGTAACCGACGTAGAAGATGCCGAAATAGGCCGCCGTGGCCCAGAACATCGAGTTGCGCATGACGCGCGTCTCGGTCGCTCCGACCATGATGCCGTCCATGATGAAGGGCATGGCGCTGGCGACCGGAATCAGGATGATCCATACGATATACTCTCCCGCCAGCTCCACGATCGTCGCGGCATTGGGCGCCGTGCTGTCCACGAACAGCCCCACCAGTTCGCGCCACCAGCCGATATAGATGCCGACGAACAGCACCGACACGGCCGTGCCCCACGCGATGCAGCGGCGCAGGCAGTCGCGCAGCGCCCCTTCGTCGCGCGCGCCGATGAATCGGCCCGTCAGGGCTTCGGCGGCGTATGCGAATCCGTCGTTCATGTACGAGAAGAGCGTAAACAACTGCAGCAGCAGCGTGTTGACGGCCAGCAGCGCCGGTTCGTCCATGCGGGCCGACGCCCCCGTGAAGAAGGTGTAGACGGCCACGATGCAGAACGTGCGCAGCATGATGTCGCGGTTTACGATGAAGAAGGTCTTGAGCGGTTTCAGGTTCACCACCTCCGCCCAGTCGATTCCGGTCAGTATCCTGCGGTAGCATGCGAAGAGCAGCAGGGCGGAGAGGGCCACGCCCGTCCACTGCGCGATAACCGAGGCGTAGGCGATGCCGACGATCCCCATGTCCAGTCCGAATGCGAACCAGAGGCTGCACAGCACATGGACCACGTTGACCGTGATGGCCGTGAACATCGGTATCAGCGCGTTCTGCATTCCCGTAAACCAGCCGTTGAAGCCGAACAGCAGAATCCCCGCCGGCACGGCCCAGATGCGGGCGTAGAAGTACTCGCGCGTCATGTCGTTGCCGTTGAGTCCCCACAGGGCCAGCTCGCCCAGCGGGTATTGCAGCAGCAACATCAGCAGGCCCATTCCTCCGGCCACGAGCAGCGCTCGGACCAGCATGTTGGTGCATTCGCGGAAGTTGCCCGCGCCGAACGCCTGCGCCGTCAGTCCGCTGGTCCCCATGCGCACGAACGAGCAGTTCCAGTAGATGAAGTTGAAGATCGACACGCCGATGGCCAGCGCGCCGATCGTCGCGGCCGTGTCCGAACCCCAGTGCCCGGCGATCGCCGTCGAGACGATGCCCATGAGCGGCACGGTGATGTTCGAGACGATATTGGGGAGCGCAATGC
>OJPW01001247.1_pt1 | contig 14904 bp, 10 predicted proteins | sample 1598571 | NCBI WGS metagenome assembly OJPW01 (sample SAMN03922493, study PRJEB24848) | human gut metagenome | isolation source: stool sample | host: Homo sapiens | place: Germany | collected 2011-05
ATCTACACAAGGAGTATCGTCGGCAGCGTCAGATGTGTATAAGAGACAGGAAGGAGAGATTGAGTCATATAATCTACAGGAGGGCGAAGAAGAGTACACGAACATTGAAAAATGCTTCGAAGACAGTTGGTTTTCGATGGAAGCGCATATAAATATTGATGCGTTGAAAAAAGAATTTAGGGCACTTGCGAAAAAATATCATCCAGATATTTTAGGGAATTTGCAATCCTCAAAAATCTTTCAGGAAATATCTGCGGAGTATGAACAACTACAGAAGACCTTGTTGGATATTGAATAGGCAAAAACAGAGTATGAGCCACTTGATTTAGCACATGAAGACCATTTATAAGACACACCCCTGACTCGTGAGAATCAGGGGTGTGTCTTATAACTTTATAACATAAAGACAGAGAAATTTTATTTCCTTCAATCTTTGATAGCAGCCTGGGCAGCCACATATATTGCGGGGAAATAAAAAACTTACAGAATCAAACGGTGTAGAACTTCTGCCTCCGGCTTTTGGGGGATTCAGAGATCGTCATCGCCAGTTGACCGGACTGGAGGAGCGGCTGAATATAGTGACTCATAGCATAGAAAACTGTCTTAACGCCCAGATAGTCCGCAATTTCCTGCCGGGAGCGGGGCGTTTGACAGAATGTCAGAACATCGGCGGGGGATGCTTTTCCGGCTCTTTCTGCAATCATTTCTGCAGCAGTGGTGGAGTTGTTATAAAGTGTCACAACGAACTCGTTCCGGCGATTTTCAAAGACTGGCTCCGGCAAGTCATGCCCTGCCATGGCGCGGCGAATGGTGGAGATACCGGAGTAGCGGTTTTCCGCACCGGTGAGGACTTCCGTCATAACGGCAAGGGCGGGATTGCGCAAGTCCGGCTTGGCAACACCCAACTGTTCCACTGTCATACGGCCATATCTTCGGACATTCTTAAATGATTCTATCAGAATTTAGTATTGCACGATGATTCAAACTGTCATTGCGAGCCAGTCCTCAGGATGGCTCGCAATGACAGGAACTTGTGGAATCTGCTCATTTTGTAACAGACCCATTCAAACGCAATATTGGCTTGCTGTTTACAGGTTTTTTTTTGCACACAGGGGAAGATAGTCCGGTTTCAGGAAGAAAAGCCGTGCAGCCGGGCCGCCGTCTTCCGGCAGACTGAACTGGATTGCTCTCTGTTCATCAATCGTCCCTTTCCCCGCAGTCAGGAACGCAACAGTTCGCATCTGGCCTTGCGTGGAGTAGGTTGCCAGCAGTACTGTGATACTGCCGGGAACAGTCATTTTATAAACTGTCTTGCCATCCTCAATGTACACCTGAATCTGCTGTTCCAGAATTTGATCTTTCAGAGAGGAGAGTGGACGGGTGTTTGTGACCCCGCAGCGGGTGCAGTGCTGCGTTTCCTCTCCGGCAGTCTCATATCCCGGCGCAGTTGTGACATGCCACTCATCCCATGTGTGACCCAGAGCATCCATGTAGGCATCCACATAGCTGTGATTGCAGCGGGTGCAGGTGTGGATGGTGTAGCCCTGCTCGGTGCAGGTAGGCTCAGTTACGACTGCTTCATAATTATGACCCAGGGCCGGGATCTCTTTGCCCTGCTTCACAGTTTTGCCGCAGACAGTGCAGATCTCGTCACCGGTATAACCGGCTTCCGTACAGGTCGCTTCCTTTGCGTTACGCAGTTCCGTCTTGTGACCCAGTGCGTCCACATAGGCATCCACATAGCTGTCACCACAGCGGCTGCAGGTGTGGGTGGTGTAGCCCTGCTCGGTGCAGGTGGGTTCAGTCGTCACAGATTCATACGAACACGTATGAGGATCGTTAAACCAGGCTATCATATCATTCCGGGCTATTTCATTCGCAGCAGTTGCAACATCGTGGTGACTGAATCCTTCATACCACTTTAACTCGCAACTGAAGCCTGCGTTGTTCAGTGCCTGGTGGAAGCGCTTCACATACTGGTACTGCGGAAGGATTGTATCTGTCGTACCATAGAAGAATTTAATTGGCACAGTCCAATCGTACAGATAATCCGTTCCATCCACGGTGGTGATCCATTTCATCGGATCAAACGGATCTGCCTTGTCATGCTCATACGCCGCAAGCGCCTCCGCGTTTGTCGTAAAGGTCGTGTTGGAGAAGCCCAGCAGTTTGGCAACCTGACGCTTATTTTCCAGGGTTTGATACCCATAGCCCTGGTCATACAATTCTATGTGACCGGCCATCCATGCAACTGCAGCAACATCCTCCGGGTGCATTTTGGCAAAGGTTAACGCAGTGTGTCCACCCTGAGAACAGCCCTGGATATAAAGCCCGGGCATAATGTTATAGTTATCCAAAATGTACTGATAGCAATTATAATAAGCTTCCACGACTTGGGGCAGTCCGATACCCATCTGTACATTTCCGGCATTTGTCAGCGCCACCCATTCGTCATAAGGCGTGTCTTTGTAGCCGTTGCAGTCAAAAACAGCATATCCGGCATCAAGCAATGCCTGAACCGTAGTTTCCATATCGGCATTTGTGGGATACCAATGTGTCTCATCCACATAGCCGTGGCCACCGTGGGCAAACATAATCAGCTTTGTGGGTTCGCCATCCGCCGTATAGCTTTCCGGAAGCGCAATCACACCCGTCACCGGTTCGTAGTGCTCTTTCTCAGGGTCAGGCTTTCCAACAGTTTCGCCTTTTACAAAATAACATTCAAAGTTACCGATATCATAAGGGTATTTTTCCGAATCAGCCATCCAAATGGAAGTGACAAAATACTCCGATCCGCTGGGAATCGCATAGGTTTTCAACTCCACACCATCTGCGTCTGCTCCGGCAATATAATACCCTGCGATCGGTCTATCGTTTGCGTCAAAGAAAACCAGGCCGCCGGTAGATTCGCTTGCCGCAGACTTCAGCATGGTCAGTCTCAAATGTGTATATCCGTCCGGAATGGGAACATTGTTGGAATATTGTCTTCCTGTGGAGGAAGCATAAGGTTTTCCGTACGATGCATTGGTCTGCTGTGCGATCATTTGATAGCCTTCGGTCCATGTCATTTGATCCGCAACACCGATTTGTTCTGTAATGGTTGTTTCCCATATATACGGAGCCTGATTAGCCTGCACTTTGAAACGTTCCCATTCTGTCGTATAAGGCTTCTTCACAGCTTCACCACTACCGCTCTGCGCTTTGTTGCAAACAGTGCAAACACCATTCACATAGCTATGTCCTGCCGCATCGGTGTAATCATCCACATAGCTGTCACCACAAGCACAGGTATAGGTGGTGTAGCCCTGCTCGGTGCAGGTGGGGGCGGTGACGGTGCTGTTTTTATAGGTATGTACACACTCTATAACCTGAATATAGTTGATAGAGCAATTGCCAATGGTATGTGGTGTGGTTCCCATATATGAGAACACAAAATCACGGCCATTGACCCAGTCTACGGTTTCATTTTGGTCTGTGCCGCCTATCCAGTGGTGGTTCATGGGGCCGATTTCGACCCCATCCACATACAGGTACACCATGTTGGTGCTATCCGCAGCGACTCGGTTCTCCATACGGTAGACATGGTCAATAGTAGCATCAATACCACTGGTACTCAAAGCGACACCATAATTATGGTACTGGCCACCAGTGTAGACGCCAATGGCAATAAAATCACTTTTGTGTCTTCTGTAAATATATGGAGTGTCCGCAGTGTTGCTGGTTGTGGCGCCGGCAAACAACAGCGCTCCATCTGTGGTATCGGTCCATGTGCCCGCTGATTTCCACTCAATCGTCCAGGGACGATCGTGGTATAACACCACGTTCTCGCTCATTTGGAACCGGGAATGAGTGTGAACGCCATCTTTCATGGAGCCTTCTAATCTCGTGAGCGCGTTGGGCGTGTTGTTTCCGGTGGTGACAGGGGACAGATCGCTTCCGTTAAACTCCCAGCGGTACTTCTCTGCCTCCTTAACAGGAAGCGAGGCCGAAGCGGCAATGGCAATATCAGCGGTCACAGAGGAGATGGTGATCTTTCCGTTCGCATAGCAGGAGGCTGTGATATCAGTGCTGCCCATGGTGACAGATACAGACAGATCATAACCTGCAGGTGCTGTCAGTGTGCAGGAGAAGGCATCGCCGTCCATAATGGCATAGGCGGTACCCTGATCCACAATCACATTGTCCAGATCGTATGTAATGCTGTGAACATCTGCGGCAACATATTTGCTATTCTCCAAAATGGAGGAAATAAAACAGCCGGTGATGGCATCCATACCAGCAGGGCCGGGATGGAGGGCATTGTCTGCCACAAAGGTTGCAAAATTGTCATCATACTTGATGCCGCTGTTGTGATACAGATCTACACCGTAAGCGCCAAAATGCTCGGCGATTTCCAGAAGGGTCTGGTTAAACTGTTCCAGTCGTTTCACGTCAGCATTGGAGATTCTCTGGGGCAACAAGGTGAAACAGTAGATCTCCGAATCAGGATAGCGCACGGTAGCTTTGTGGAGCATGATTGCGTAGGCCTCCGCTGCTGTCGTGGGTGCAGCATAGGTGTAGCCGGCTTCTGTTTCGGTGATCAGTGACACATAGTCAATATCCGCAGATGTACCCAAGGTGCTTTTGTAGTTACAGAAGTCATTCGTGCCCAAATATACCGCAATCATATCCGGCTCTTCACCCTGGGTATTGTGCAGTTGAACGCTACGATCCACATAAGCGCCGACAGTTCCAGCGCGGGTGTTAAAGATGCAAGATCCACTCCAGGAATTGTTGACGGTCAGTTCCAAACCCAGGGTATCGATGGCCTGCTGCCACCAGGTATCTTTCTGATAGACACCCAACTTGCCCTCGGTATAATAGATTTCACCGCCGCTGAGGGTAGCGTTGTAAGCAGCGTTGTTGGACACTCCGGTGTAAGTGGAAATACTGTCGCCCAGGATGGAGATGGTCTTACCGGCCAGTCCGTTCGTTTGGATGATGACACTGTCGTGATCCGTGATCGTTATATTTCCTGCATCATCTTCAAACCAGTCATCACAGCCGGAGCAGATATTGTATGCCTGATTGCCATCTGTGGTGCAGGTAGCATCTACCTTGGGAACCAAAGTCAGCCGGTGGACATGGCTGCGCTCATATTTACAAACAACGCACTGATCTCCCTGTGCGCCGTAATCATGCGCGGCAATGTCCTTTTTATCCCCACAGACAGAGCATGTATGCCAATGGTTGTTTGCATCCTTACTCCAATCAGTGTTGTAGATATGGTCCAAGGCATCCACAAATGCTTCGTCTGTGCTGACTGAACATTCTGTGGAATCATCCGGATCGATTCCCTCAGCATCCAGCGCCAATGCCTGCCCGGGCAGCAAGAAAAGCGCCATACTGACGCACAGTAAAAATGAAAGTATCCGTTTCACTCAAAAGCCTCCTATTTGCTCCATATCGCTCATTCTTTGGTGACCGGCTATGGCCGCTAGGTGCCAACATTATCAAAATCATTGTATTCCACGCTGCTCTCTTTAGCAAGTGGAGCAACCACAAAATTGGGACATTGATGTGTTTGCCCATACTGGGGGCAAAGCCCCCGGAACGACGATGTCCAGAACGATTATCAATGCAACTATCACGAAAAATCCCAAAAATCTTGATATAGGTATTTTAATTTCAACAGTTGGGCATCTCTTTGCGGATATTAGATTTATTGCTAATACTATTCTTCAACCCTGCCGGAAATAGTTCGCGAATCGGTCATAAAGCTGCGGAAATCAAAAAAACAGGGTGTGCCGTTTGGCACACCCTGTTTTGATACGCTTTGATATGCGCGGGGAGAGACGATTACATCTCCTTGATGGCAGCCTGAGTAGTAATCAGACGAGTAATAGATTTGTGGTGCCCGTGGTGCCGGAATGGTGCCAGATGCTCATTTGACTCGTATAATATCAATCTTTGCGAAAACGCGACGCAATATAAAAAGTGTGAATTTTGGCTCTATTCCTGATATTTAACATTACAATTTGAGACTCTATATAAACGTCTTCTTTCTATTATTTCCCTCGAAATCAGTTTGAGGGAAACCTCACGAGGGTTCGAATCCCTCCCGCTGCGCCAAGGAAAAACCTCTTTTGTCTGTTACGGCAAAAGAGGTTTTTCGTAAAGAGAGGGACTGAAAATGCGGATTGACAGTTCGATCGCACAGGCATATATCGAGAGCAGCTGCGTCGACGCTTTTCGTGCTTCATGGCTCTTTGAACACACCTCGGTTTCGTCAGATCTTGGCAGGAATGCATTTACTCCGCCGCCTGAGGATCTTGCTCTCCGAGAGACTGTGCGCAAGCTCGAACGCCGTATCTGTGAAGCGGCTGCGCACTTTGTCCCCGTCAACCGCCCGATTTGGGACACGCTTTTCCCCGATTGGGAGACGGTACAGCCGACACTTGATTTGATCGTCGGTTATCCCGAGCCTTACGACGCCGTTGCGGCACACTCGCCCGACGGGCAGGCACATCTCATCTTTGACCTCATCCGTTGGTGCAATTATGCGGAGATCGACCAGCTCGACAGCATCATTCGGAATCTGCTGACGCATGAGATTACGCATCTCTTGATTGGACACCGCTATCCGGCGGCAGATGCTGCATTGGAAAGTACAGACTATTTGAGAAGATTGGATGCTTACACATTTCATGAGGGATTCGCCCATCTTCTCTCCTATCAGGCGACAGAAATCGACTGTGTGGACTGGCATACCCCGCAGCTTACCGAGGTCGCAGCAGCAAGCCGTGCCAAACTGCGCCTCGCGCTTACGGAGACGGACCCAGACAGGCAAAAGCAGTTTCTTGAAGAGGCCGTCTGCGGATCGTACTATGAAAAGTTTGCCTGTATGTGCGGTATGCTGTATCTGGCAGGCCGATGGGAAACGCAGGGAATCGACGGCCTGAAAAGCGCATTTGCGGACTATCACGGCTTTGCTCAAAGGGCCTTGAGCATTCGAATTTGATTACAAAAGAGGAAGAGACGCGAATGCGTCTCTTCCTCTTTTACACCTTCTCCCGCTTCTGCCGCCAGAGGTTGATCGCCAGCATGACCGCGGCGTAGATCAGCGCGGCGGCGAGGATAATGAGCGAGAAGTCGCGCTGCATCTGGTAGCTCGTCGTCGTGAAACCCTTGACGAGTAGATGACCGGCAAGATAGCTCGCAGGAATCAGCGCGAGATAGCCGAGCGCTTTGCCCGTTTTCTTCCTGCGGCAGACGAAAAATGCAATACCCAGCGTAATAAAGAGTGCTAACGATAGCAAGAGGTAATAGCCCAACGCCAGCCTCGGCAGCGAAATGACACCGCCGTTCATGCTGCCGCAGAGCAGCACATCGTCCTGCCCGTTGTTCTGAGAATAGCAGACTGCCGCGCAGTTCGCGGCGTCGAGCGTAAAGAGCGTGCGCGCGGACTCCGCCTTGGCGAGCACGCCTTGCAGTGCGTCCGCCTCGCGCTGTGTGCGATCATTTGCGCTGTGTGTGTTCGGGGCGCCCCCGGTTTTGTCGAATGCGCCGCGCCATGTGTCGAGCGGCGTGCGCCATGCGGTGATGAAGTAGATGGTTTTGCTGCTGTTGGGGTCCTGCGTGTTCGTGACCTCTGCGCCGGAGACCGGCACGAGCAGGCTGACGGAGATGCTCTCCGCGCCGCTGAGATCAGAAAGCCCATCCGCTGCCGAGCCGTCGTCCGCGAGCGCGCTGGGCGAGCGTGAGATCGCCCACTCTGTCTCGCTGTACGGCAAATACTGCGGCGCGGTGAGGTACGCGAACCCCGCCGTCGCCAGCGTCAGCGCGAGCGTGACGGCCAGTAGCACGGCGGTCAGCTTCTTGCGTCGAAGCTGCCGCTTCAAGTCGCGCAGCGGCTGCGCGCTGACGGGCGCGGGCTTCACGTCCGCCTTCAGCGCGTCGAGCTCGGCGCGGCAGGCCGCGCACTGCGCCAAATGCCCGTCCACAAATTCCTTCGTCTCCTCGCGCAGCATGTCTTCCTCATAGAGCGGCAGAAGGTCCTGCACGATGCTGCAAGTTTTGTCCATTTCAGTCGTCCTCCAATCCCTCGCGGATCATGCGCTTGGCGCGGTGATACGTCACGCATGCCCAGTTTTCCGTCTTGCCGAAGAGCGCGCCGATGTCGCGGAAGCTCTTCTCACCGTACACGCGCCACATGAAGACCTCCTTGTACGGCTCTCTGAGCGCGTGCAGCAATTCCTGGATGCGCGCGGCCTCGCTGTGATCTTCTAACTCCTCCTCGTGGCGCTCCTCGGCGATCCGGCAGTCTTCGAGCGGGGCGAGCCGCTTTTCGCGCCGCAGCTGCGAATAATAGAGATTCTTCGCGATCTGGCACAGCCACACGCGCACGCTGCACTCGCCGCGAAAGCGGTCGAGGGCGTCCATCGCACGGAAAAACGTCTCACTCGTCAGCTCCTCGGCGACGCTCTCGCTCCCGGACAGCGAAAGCAGATACCGGTACACGTCGTCGAAGTACACGGCGTACACCTCTTCAAAATTCGTCAGCGCCCTCACCCCTTTCTGTCTATAGGACGGTGGAAAACCGGTTTTCTTACAAAAAAATCCGTCCCGCGGGACGGATTTTTTCTTTCACGTTTTCACGACTCTTTTCTTGCCGCACTTCGGGCACGTGAGCTCGACCTTGCCGATGTTTTTCGGCACGCGGCAGTACGCGCCGCAGGAGCAGCGGACGTATTTGTGCGCCTTGTCGGCGCGGCGTGCCTTCGCGCCGCGAATGGCGTTCGCCTTCGGCGTCCACCAGGTCAGAAACTTCGCATTTTCGGCCTGACGGCGCGCGAGATTGCGCGAAAAAATGCGGATGAGCACGATGAACATCAGCACCATCGACACAAAGTACAGCGCCTGGGAAACGCCCTGCACGCGGATGATCGAGCTCAGAATGCTCACGGCCAGCTCAAGAATCACGAGCGCCCAGTTCAGCGCATCTACGCCGTTGCGGCCATACATAAAGCGGTAAAGGGCATCGCGGAATTTGTTCACAAAAAACACTCCTAAAATCTTGATGCTGCCATTCTACACGCTTTTTTGACCCCCGTAAAGGCGTTTGAACAAAAGTTTACAGAATGGAAAAGAGTAAACGCAAACCGCCCGCCCCCGTCAGTCGCCTTACAGGGGGCAAAGGGGACCCGCCCCCCAAAAGCCTCGCAGAGTTTCGCCGCTCCGCGGCAAAATAAATTCAAATCATTTTCCGCCGCGACCGAAGGTGAATTGCCGCAAAGCGGCAAGAGAAGCCGCCCTGGGGCGTGTGCGTCAGGATTTACACTTCTCGCTCCGCAAACGTGCGCGCCTACGGCGCGTGCGCTGCCGCGGAGCGCAAAAAGCTAAAACGAAAGCCCCGCTGAGCGGGGCTTTCGTTTTAAGCATTAAAGTCCGTTGGTGTAACGATACAGGAACGTCACGGCCTCGGCGCGGTTGCAGGAAGCATACGGGGAGAACGTCGTGGCGCTGGTGCCGGAGGTGATACCCTTACCGACGGCCCAGCGGATGGCGTTGTAATAGCTCGCCTCGCTCGTGGCGCCCACATCCTTGAACGGGTTGGAGTAGTAGCCGCTGGGCTGACCCGCGTAGCGGTACAGGAAGGTCACGATCTGGGCACGGGTGCAGACCTGATCGGGGGAGAACGCCGTGGTGCTGGTGCCGGAGGTGATGCCCTTCTGGCTGGCCCACAGGATGGCCTTGTAGTAGCTCGAGTGCGTGACGGCGTTGACATCACGGAACGGGTTGCGGGTGGTGGTCGGCTCCGGGCTGCCGGCGGCGCGCCACAGGAACGTCACGATCTCGGCGCGGGTGCAGGACTTGTACGGGGAGAAGGTGGTGCTGGACGTGCCGTTGGTGATGTTCTTGCCGACGGCCCACTTGACGGAGTTGTAGAAGTAGTCGGTGGTCTTGACATCGATGAAGTTCATCGTCTGGCCGATCTTGATGGCCACGGTGCCGGTGAGCTGGCGGGTGCCGGTGCCGGTCGTGCCGTAGCGGGCGTAGATGGTGAACGGGATGTAGACGGTCTCGCCGGTCTTGGCGTAGCGGCTGGCGAGGAACGCGACGTCGCTGAGCGCATTCTGGCTGGCGGTGGCGCTGTAGTAGAACTTGTCAGTCGTCTTGACGGAGCCGCCGTAGTTGTAGCCGCTGTAGTAGGTGTAGAGCGAGCCCTCGTTGACGGCGGAGACGGCGCTCTGGTCAAAGGTCACGTAGTCGATGGTGTAGTTGCTGCTGTAGCCCTTGGTGGAGTGCAGGTAGCTGAGGAAGTCGCTCTCGTCGAAGCGGACGCTGTCGCCCTGAGAGACGGTGTACTTGATGTCCTCGCGCACGAGGTTGACGACGACGCTGCCGGAGTAGCTCACGGTCGTGCCGCGGCTCGTGGAGGAGCTGGAATAGCGGGTCGCGTACAGGGTGAAGTTCAGCGTGATGGTCTTCGCGGTGGTCTTGTCGTTGGGGACAAACGTCACGCTATCGAGGTTGGTGACCTTGGTGCGGGTGTTGAACGCGCCGGAGGAATTGCTGGTGGACATGGCGGTGCCGCCATAGTACAGCGTGCCCTGCGCGGTGGTGGGCAGGGAGAAGGACACATAATCGAAGGTGACATAGGGATAGGACTTGCTCTTGCTGGCGTCGCCGCGGGCCTCAGCGACCTTGTTCATGAAGTCGTTGAAGTCGCTCTGCGCGAACTGGACGGTCTCACCGGCCACGCCGTTGTAGTTGATGTTGTAGTTCTTCTGGTAGACGCTGATGGTGCCGCAGTAGAGCTTATTGTCGGTGCCCTGCGTCACGACATACAGCGTGCACTTGCCATTGATGAAGTTGGTGTCGGTCAGGGAATAGAGATTGGCGGTGGCAGTGGTGGGATAGTATTTCTGGGTGCTGCCGTTGTTCCAGTCGACAGGCTCGGTGTTCACACCGGCAACATAGTAATACCTTGCGCCGGAGGGAACCTGAACGTAATAGCGATAGGTGTTGCCGTAAGCCGCGACCGGCTCGGGATACTGGTCGGCATAGGTGGTCGAGCTGGGCGTTACGGGAACGTTAAACGTAACGCTGTAGGTCTTGGGAACGTTAGAATTGGCAACGCGGGTGGTCACGGTGGCGGTGAACTTTGCAGTGCCGATGCCGCTGAGATTTGCCTTGAAGTAGAGATAGCCGGAGCCGCCGGTGGGATAGTTGTACGAAGCATTGCTCGTGCCGACACCGTAGGCAGCGGTAGAGGCGACCTGAGTGACGCCGCTGAGGGAATAGACGGTCTCGTAGGTGTAGGCGGTGCTGTAGGTCTTGTTGATGGCGGCCTGCGCGGCGTTGACAAGATCACTGTAGCTGTAGTTCACAGAAGTGCCGTTCTGAACAGCACTGAGGGTCGCCTCGATCAGGGCGCCGGTAACGGGGATGTTCTGCACATAGTCCTTGCCCTTATAGGTCGCCTTTGCGGTGACAGTGGTAGAGCCGCTTGCTCTGAGCGTTACCGTCGGCGCGGCGGTCGTCTGGTTCGTCACAGTTGCGATGTTGAGGTTGGCGGAAACAAAGGAGTAGGTCGGGACGACCAGGCTAGCGGGAGAAGTGGAGGTATTCATAAAGTTCGCCGCCAAAGTCGCGGTCTGACCGATCTGCGTCAGCGTAACGCTTGCGGGGACGACAGTGAAGGCATAGGTATCGGGAAGGCTCTTGACCGTGATGGAGTCACTCGTCTTAGCGAGCTTATCGCCCTCGCTTGCCTTGCAGTAAACAGAGTAGTCGGTCGCGGTCGTAACGTTTGCGGGGACCGTCCAGACGAGGGACTTGCCCGTGCCGATCGGAACCTCGGCAGCCTCGCCGATCTTGTAGAACCACGCATAGGTGGCAGCGTTGCTGAGACCGGTGGAGGAAGCGGTGAGCGTGGTCTTGCCGCCGGAGATGACCTCGGTAAGGCTTGCCTTTGCGGTCACGGTGGCTGCCGTAGTCGTAACTGTGATTTCGGTTGAAAGCGGAGTCGTTGCCGTCGTCTTCACCGTCAGTTTATGCGTGGAATCGGAATAGGTGGGCTTGTTCGTCGTATTATCGATCACATAGCCAGTTGCGGCGGCAGACCACTTGTTGTCGGCGGAGGCGATGGTTTCTTTATCAAGAAGGGAGATGTTGACCGCGCCGTCCGTCACAGAATAGGTTCTGCCGTTGAAGGTGACGGTGGTGATGTCGCCCGGGAGGAGCTTGTCATTGACAGTGATTCCCGTGGCAAGAGCGACGACCTGCTGCGCAACGACAGTGCTGCCGACGATCGCCTTGATGGTGCAGGAGGGGTTAAGCGTTCCGGGCGTCATCGGGGTGACCTTTGCGCTCAGACCGTTGCCCTGCGCGGTGGCGCCGGACCAGACATAGTCAAAGCGGTAGCCAGTTTCGCTGTCAAGCGGGGTTGTAGTACCGTCCTCGGTCTTGGTGACACCAAGGCTAGATGTGTCCAGCGTAAACGTAATCTCGGTGCCCCTATCAACGGAAGTAGAAGCGGATGCGCTAATCGTTGCTTTGCCGGTTATGGCATAGCCATCCGCAGGCGCGTCCGCCCTTGCAGGCACGACGACGAGGCTCAGGACCAATGTCAGAGCCAATAGCAAGGAGAGAAATTTTTTCATGTGATCTTCATCCTTTCGTGTTTGTTGTTGTCGGCTCCGCGCGCACAGAGCCTTTCTCATACACATACATTTTACCATGCCGCGGGAAATAAGGGAACAGGAAAATGGAAAATTCATAAATTCTTTATCTTCCCTCTTCGCCCAGTTTCCCTTTGCTTCATTGATTAGACGCAAGAAACGTCTGTTTTGTTTCACAAAACCCGAAAATTTCCCAAAAATTTTTTACGCCGCGAAAAAACGCACATACACGAACACCCCCAGAGCGATCTGCGCAAGTAAGATCGCCGGAATGCCGAACTTGAAGTACCAGTGCCGCGTTTTGTGGTGAAAGACCCTCATTGCGAAAAGAGCACCCGCGCTGCCGAGCAGCAGCGCGAGTGCAAATAGAGTCTTTTCTGGCACGCGCCGTACGCCCTGAATTTTGGCGCGGCGCTTGTCTGCGCCGTAGACGCAGAACGTCAGAATATTGATCGCGGCGAGATAGATGACAAAATATCTCACTTTTCGAGCTTGCTGAGCTCCACAGCCGCCGCCGCGCCGAGGCGCGCGTTGTTGAACACGAGCTGGATGTTGGAATCCAGGCTGTCGCCGCCGGTCAGGTCCTTGATCTTGGCGAGCAGATACGGCGTCGTGGCCTTGCCGTGGATGCCGTCCTTCTTCGCGTCCTCGACGGCCTCGGCAATGGCCTTGTCGATGACTTCCTTGTCCATGGAGTACTCTTCGGGAATCGGGTTCGTGACGAGTAAGCCGCCGCGCAGACCCAGCTCGCGCTTGACGTGGAACGCCTTGGCCAGCTGCTCGGGCGTGTCGAGCTCGTAGTCGACGCCAAAGCCGGACTTGCGCGTGTAGAACGCAGGCAGCTCGCTCGTGCCGTAGCCGATGACGGTCACGCCGTGGGTCTCGAGATATTCGAGCGTCAGACCGAGGTCGAGGATGGACTTCGCGCCCGCGCACACGACCATGACGGAGGTGTTGGCCAGCTCTTCAAGGTCAGCGGAGATGTCGAACGTCTCCTGCGCGCCGCGGTGCACACCGCCGATGCCGCCGGTGGCGAACACGCGGATGCCCGCCAGGCTGGCAAGGATCATCGTGGAGGCTACTGTCGTCGCGCCCGTGCGCTTTTCCGCCACCATGATGGGAAGGTCGCGCCGGGATACCTTGGCCACGCCTTCGCCTTTGCACATCAACTCCAGTTCGTCCTGCGTAAGGCCCACCTTCAGCACGCCGTCGATGATCGCCATGGTGGCGGGCACTGCGCCCTCCGCCCGCACGATGCGCTCCACCTCGGCCGCAAAGGCAAGGTTGTCGGGGTAGGGCATGCCGTGGGAGAGGATCGTGCTCTCCAGCGCGACAACGGGCTTGCCGTCACGGATGGCGGCGGAGATTTCCGGCGTGATGGACAGATATTCTTTCAAATTCATAATACATACTCCTTTACAAGCTTGGCGACGAGCGCGGGGCTCATCGCCGGGTTGATGGTATCGGCGCTGTCGATGGCCGCAAGGCCCGCGCCCAGCGCAAAATCCAGCGTGTCCCCGGGCGAAAGGCCGTTCACCCATGCATACACGATACCGGCCATTGTGGCGTCGCCTGCGCCGGTGGCGTTTTTCATGGGGAAGGGGCGGCTTTTTTTGCGCAGCGCGCCGCAGCCCTGCCGCCTGAAATAAAGCCCCTCGCGTCCCAGGCTTACAAACACCTGGTACACGCCTTTTTCCAGCAGCATGCCGCAGGCGGCGTCCAGCTCGCGTTCGTTTGTGATGCGCATGCCGGAAAGCACTTCCATTTCCATGAGGTTGGGCTTGAGCGTGTGGAAGTATCCCGCCAGCGGTGCGGCGTTGCGCGCCCATGCCGTGGATACGGGGTCCAGCATCAGCGGGACGGTGCAGCGTGTGGCGAGCGTTTCCAGCGCGCCGGCCGAAAGGTTTGCGTCCGCCACGCAGACGTCCGCACCGTTCAGCACAGGCAGCAGCCCCTCCACATACGAGGGCGTCAGAGCCTCTTTTAAAATATGCATGTCGCTCATGGCTACGAGCATGTCGCCTTCGCTGTCCATGATGGAAATGTAGGCGGACGTATTCTGGGCGGGGAACACGGCCAGATGCCGCGTCCCGATGCCCGCGGCGGTGCAGGCGCCGCGCAGCATGTCGCCGTATGCATCACCGCCCACAGCGCTGCACAGCTCCACCGTCAGGCCCAGACGGCACAGGTTGTCGCCTGTCTCTTATACACATCTCCGAGCCCACGAGACAAGAGGCAA